>JABAOF010001991.1_pt4 | contig 18915 bp, 15 predicted proteins | sample 7062171 | NCBI WGS metagenome assembly JABAOF01 (sample SAMN14538628, study PRJNA623070) | marine sediment metagenome | biome: marine biome [ENVO:00000428]; feature: marine pelagic biome [ENVO:01000023]; material: deep marine sediment [ENVO:00002113] | place: India: Gulf of Khambhat ...
ATCACATCAGTTCGAACACCCCGGCTGCCCCCATCCCGCCGCCGATGCACATGGTTACCATGCCCAGGGAAACGCCCTGCCTCTTCATCTCGTAAAGGAGCGTCGCCGTCAGTTTTGCGCCGGTGCACCCCAGCGGATGACCCAGCGCGATGGCCCCGCCGTTGACATTTACCCTCTCAGGATCGAGGCCGAGCTCTTGCATCACGGCAAGCGACTGGGCCGCAAATGCCTCGTTTAACTCGATCAGACCGATATCCCCCTGTTTGATGCCGAGCCTCTGAAGAACCTTCGGTATCGCCTTCACGGGGCCGATCCCCATGATCTCGGGGGGAACGCCGGCAACGTCATAACCGAGGAACCTGGCGAGAGGTTTGAGGTCGTAAGCTTCAACGGCTTCGGCGGACGCGACCAGGACGGCCGCGGCCCCGTCGCTCATCTGGGAAGAATTTCCCGCGGTGACCGTTCCCGTGGAAGAGAAGGCGGGCCTGAGCTTGGAAAGGGCCGCCAGGGAGGTGTCCTCCCTCGGTCCCTCGTCGGTGTCGAACAGGACCTGCTTCTTGACCGGGGGACCGCCGTTGTCTGCAATGAACACGAAAGTCTCGACGGGAACTATCTCCTCCCCGAACCTGCCCCCCGAGATCGCAGCGACCGCCCTCTGGTGACTTTTCAGGGCAAAGGCGTCCTGTTCCTCACGAGAAATTTCGTACTTCTTTACCACCTCCTCCGCCGTGAGGCCCATCGGCATGTACACTTCGGGATAGCTCTCGATGAGATCGGGATTGAAGGCAACCTTGTTTCCGCCCATGGGGACCATGCTCATGCTCTCCGTCCCGCCCGCCACGATCAGCCCCGAAGCACCCGAAAAGACCCTGTCTGCTGCTATGGCAATGGACTGGAGCCCCGAGGAACAGAACCTGTTTATCGTCATAGCGGGCACATCGCAGGGTACTCCTGCCTTGAAGGCGGCTATCCTCGCCACGTTCATCCCCTGTTCCGCCTCGGGCATGGCGCAGCCGAGGATTATGTCATCGATCCTGCCCGGATCGAGGTCGGGGTTTTCCTCCAGTATGCCCTTTATGACCTCCGCGGCCAGGTCGTCGGGCCTCGTATCCTTCAACGTACCCCTCAACGCACGGCCAATTGCCGTCCTTTTTGGAGACACTATGTATACGGTGCTCATTTCAACCTCCAAACGTGTCAGTTTCGCAAGGGTTTGTTCGTCATAAGCATGTGCTGAATCCTCTCAACGGTCTTTTCCTCGCCGCAGAGGGAGAGAAAAGCCTCCTTCTCCAGGTCGAGAAGATGCTGTTCATCGACCTCCCGGCCGGGGGCGACGTCACCACCGGAGAAAATAGTGCTGAGCTTGCTGCCGATGTGGGCGTCGTACTCCGAAATATAACCCGCCACCCTCATCGTGTAGAGGGCGTACTCGAACATGGCCATGGCTCCTCTTCCGGGCATCCTGACCTTCGCACCCCTGACCGGCTTCCGATAGCCGTCGGCGGCCATTGCGAGGACGCTTTTTTTCGCATCGTGAATGAGGAAATCCCTGTTTATCGATATCCGGTCCATCCCCTCTCTCAGGTACCCCAGTGCGAACGCCTCCTTCGCGCTGGTGGATACCTTGGCCATGGCGACCGTCTCGAAGGCCTTTCTCAAAAAGGGGAGCGGATCCGCACTCACGTCCTCCGGTATCTGGCCGAGGGCCCGGAGAATCATCTCCTTACACCCGCCGCCCGCCGGGATGAGTCCCACACCCACCTCGACGAGCCCCAGGTAGAGCTCCCCGGCTGCTCTCACCTTCGGGGCGGGAAGCGTTACCTCGGCCCCGCCGCCGAGAGTCATCCCCGCCGGTGCGACTACCACGGGTTTCTCGCAGTACTTTATTCTCATGCACGCTCTCTGAAACTCGTCGATCATCATCGCCACGTTGTCAAAGTTCTTGCTCTGTATCTCCATCAGAAGGAGAAGCAGGTTTGCCCCTGCGGAGAAATGCTCTCCGTGGTTCGCCAGGACAAGCCCTTCGTGCTTCGTGACCTCCCCGGTGGCAAAGTTGATCATCTCCACGATATCCGCATCGATCGCGTTCATCTTCGTGTGGAACTCCAGGCAGAGGACCCCCTCCCCGATGTCGTAGAGCGTTGCGCCGGCATTTTCCTTTACCACGCCCCGGGACTGCCGCACATCGGGAAGATGGATGATATTCTCGTTTACCGGGATGTGGCGGTAGTCTCCCGAGGAGAAATCGAAATATCGCCTCTTTCCATTTTCTTTGTCGTAGAAGCCCTCATGCCCCTTACCGAGAAATTCCCTGACCTTCTCCGGTATCTCCCTGCCTTCCCTTTCCATTTTTTCCACCGACTCCCTGACGCCGATCGCATCCCACGTCTCGAAGGGGCCCAGCGCCCAGTTGAAACCCCATTTCATGGCGTTGTCGATGTTCACCAGGTCATCGGAAATCTCCGGGATCACCCTGGCGGAATAAATGAGCGTCTCTGCCATAACGTCCCATGCGAACTTCGCGGCCCGATCGTCGCCGAAGACGACGGATCTGATCCTCTTCCCGGGGTCATCGATGTTCTTTGCCCCATCAACCGATGGAAAGGAGGGCTTCTGCATGGGGCGGTATTCCATGGTCGTGTAGTCGAGATAGTTGAGCTGCTTCCCCTCTGGCGTTCTCTCCATCCTGAAGAAGCCGGCACCCGACTTTCTCCCCAGGAGCCCCCCCGCCACCATCTCCTTCACGAAATCGGGCGGCAGAAAAGATGTCCGGGCCGGATCATCGGGCAGGTTTTCGTAGACATTCCCGGAGACGTGAAGGAGCGTGTCGAGGCCCACCAGGTCGGCCGTTCCGAATGCCGCGCTCTTCGGTCTTCCCGTAGCCGGGCCGAGCACCCTGTCCACTTCCTCGACGGTGAGGCCATGCGCTATCATCACGTGCATTGCGTGCATCATGGAGAACACGCCGACCCTGTTTGCGATGAAGTTCGGCGTGTCTTTGCAATAGACGATTCCCTTTCCCAGGATATCCTCCCCGAAGGCTGCCGTGTCCCCGACAATCGCCGGATCCGTGTCTTTTCCCGGCACGACCTCGAGCAGCTTCATGTACCGGACGGGATTGAAAAAGTGTGTCACGAAGAAGTGCTTCCTGAAATCCTCGGGAAACCCCTCCATCATCTGCCCGATGGAGATTCCCGAGGTATTCGAGGTAACCCAGGTGCCGGCCTTCCAGTGTTCGAGGACCTTCCGAAAGAGGGTCCTTTTGATCTCGAGGTTCTCCACTACTGCCTCGATGACCCAGTCAACCTCTCCCACCACGTAGAGGTCATCTTCGAAGTTACCCGCCTGTATCAGGTCGATGTCGCGCTTTGCGTAGATCAGGGACGGACGGCTCGTCACGATGTTATCCAGGCCCTGCTTCGCCAGCCTGTTTCTCACCTCGCCGGACGCGAGGGTCAGCCCCTTTTTCTCTTCCTCCGGCGTGAGAGACCCGGGCAGGATATCGAGGAGGAAACAGTGAATCCCGGCGCTTGCCAGGTGTGCGGCAATGCCGGATCCCATGATCCCGGCGCCAAGAACAGCTGCCCTCTTGATTTCCCGTCTCATCGCTCCCCCCTTTCACTTAATTATTGAATGATTGTTCACTCATTAAAACTATACCATCCCTCCCCTCATGTCAACAAGTTTAGCACATCCGGGAAATATCCCCGAAACCCAGACCACGGGAAATGGAGCGAACTGCCAGATCACAAAGCAAGGAACCCATCACACCCCCCATCTGCTCCGCCCCTTCACTCCGCGGCCCGCCCTACCATTCACTCCCACGGCGCTGACCCCCTGAACCAGCGGACCCAGCCACTGAATCATCCCTCGTTCCGGATTCTCCAATCTGCACTCTGTATTTTTTCCCTCACCGGCTCTCCACGGCGTTTCCCCCGTGCCATTTCGTCACGAAGGGGCTCATCCGGTTGTTCCCCATTTCCCTTATAACGCCATTAGTTGTATTATGATGTAGTCATGAGCGGAATGTATGTCCACATCCCCTTCTGCATCAAAAAGTGCTCCTACTGCGATTTCTATTCGGTCCCCTACTCCCGTGAACTGGCGGAAAAGTATGTGGAAAGCCTCATCGGGGAAATTGAAATCTTCGCTTGCCATGCAGACCCCCGCACCTGCGGAGCCCTAAACACCCTCTATATCGGCGGGGGGACACCATCCTGCCTTACCCCCGATCACTTCAGCAGGATCACGGAAACCATCGTGGAACGCTTCGACCTGTCGGCGCTCAAGGAATTTACCATAGAAGTAAATCCGGGAACGCTGTCAGCGGAGAAGCTCTCCGCCTACAGGGATGGGGGGGTGAACAGAATCAGCGTGGGGGCGCAATCTTTCAACGACAAGTACCTGAAAAAACTGGGGAGAATACACAGAAAGGAGGATGTCTACCGGACGATGGGGCGTGTCCGGGACGCCGGGTTTTCCAACGTAAACATCGACCTCATTTTCGGTATCCCCCTGCAAAGGGAGGAGGAGGTTGTTTGTGACGCCACGGAGGCGATTAGCCTCTCTCCCGCCCACATATCGGCCTACGCGCTGTCGATAGAGGAGGGGACGCCCCTCTTCGAGGAGGTGCGGTGCGGACTGGAAACCCCCTCTGATGATGCCTATGCACAGTGTTACCGCACCCTTGGCGGGCTTCTCGAAAAACAGGGGTACCACCACTACGAAATATCCAACTTCGCCAGGAAAGACTGCGAATGCGCGCACAACATCGGGTACTGGACGGGGGAGGAGTACATCGCATTCGGAGCGAGCGCATCGGGCCACCTGAAGGCGGGCCGCCCTCCCGGCGGGCTCCGGTACACGAACCACGAGGCCATCGGGGAATACATACGGGCGATCGAAAGGGGGCAGCTGCCGCGGGCGGAATCAATGGTAAATGACGTCGCGACGGCGTGGAAGGAGCGCCTGATAATGGGCCTCAGGCTGACAGATGGCATTTGCATGGCCTCGATAGAGGGAGAACTCGGAGAGCCGCCACGGAGCATAAGGAAGTCGATACGCCACCTCGTCGAGGCAAAGATGCTGCAAAAAGACGGCGACGTGCTGAGGATCCCCCGGGATTTCATTTTCGTCTCGAACGAGATCCTTTCCCGCCTCGTTTAGGGAAACATATACCGGATAAATCCCGGCAGCCACCGGCCGGGGCTCACAAAGACGAAAAAATCGGGTATCCAGCTGCACGCCAAGCCCGGCATCTCACTATTTCAAACGCACCCTGTAGAGGGAATAGAGTTTGCCCCGGTACACCGCCGAAACGGTCCCGAGGGAGGAGAGTTTCACCGATGGATCGGCACCGGGAAAGATCACATAGGCGTTTTTCCTGTGCAACGTGTAGGCCACCACATCCTCGAAGCTCTTTGCGCTGTGCACTTTCTTCCCCGTAAAATAGACCACCGACGGCTTGAACTTCCGGTAAAAAATTACGGGAGAATCTTTATTCTCTTCCTTGTTCAGAAACCGCGAAATCTTCTGCAGGTCCATCTGCCGGTACTCATACACCCCGGGGAGAACGGCGAAGAAGACGAACCACAGAAACAGAAGCTGGGGTATCAGCATCGCCGCGAAGATCTTTACCCTGACTCTCTTTATGTTTCTCCTGAACACGGCGAATAGCCCCACGAAGAACCCTCCCACGAGAAGGAGTCCCCCGGGATAAAAGAGGAGCTTTGAAAGCCCGGCCTCCGAGATTACGGGAAAGTATTCCTTCGGGTAAATCATCAATATGCCCAGGAATGAGCAGCAGATGGAATAGGCGTATGATCCCGTCACGAAACCGAGATCTGAAACCTTCTCGTTCAGGATCACCTTTTCGAGAAAGAGCCCTACCATGATCGCCAGTGCAGGAAATATGGAGAGGATGTAGGTGGCAACCTTTTCTGAGGAGAGGGAGAAATAAATGAAAATGACGCAGCTGAAGAGGAGCAGGAACATGTCGAGGCTGATGTTTTCACCCACCGCTTTCAGGGAAAACCCCCGCTCCCTGAGGATGGAAAAGACGGTCTGGGGAAGGAAAAGGGACCAGGGAAACATACCGAGAAAGACCACGGGGACGTAGTAATAGACCGGACCCGGGTGATCCGACGATGCGCTCAATATCCTTCCGATGGATTTCCCGATGTAGGCGTTAAAGAACTCGGGGCCCATCTGGAGGTGCAGCGCGACGTACCAGGGAAGCGCGATGAGGAAAAAGAGCACGAGGGCCTTCCAATCCGCCAGGGCCCTCACCATCCTTTTCAGGCGCCCGTTGAGCCACGAGAAGAGGAAAAGGCACAGAAGGGGTAAAATGGCTCCCGCTATCCCTTTCGTGATAAGCGCAAGGGCCATGATGCAGACACCGGCACGGACCAATAGCCTGTCCACCCGTTTCGCGTCGAAGGTCCCCATATAGAGCAGGAGCGAGGAGAGGAACAGGAAGACGGAAAAGACCATGTCTGCCACGGCAACCCTTCCCATGTAGGCAAAAAATGAGGAGGTTGCCAGGATGACGCCGGCGAGAAACCCCCCCTCCACCCTCGACTCGCGGTGCACGATGCGGCCAACGGCCATGATCAAACCGAAGGCGAACAGGGCGGAAACGAGCCTGAACGACCCCGGCGAGAAACCGAATATCTGGTAGAAACCGGCGAGAAGCCAGTAGTAGAAAACGGGATGGTCCATCCTCGGCTCACCGTTGAAGGTGGGCACGAGATAATTCCCCGACCGCACCATTTCAACGGCAGACGCGGCATACCTCGTCTCGTTCACATCGAAGAGGCCATGTATCGACAGGCCGAGCAGGCAGATGGTAAGCCCGAGGATAATGAGGGAAAATATGGCCGAAAACTTCTCGATCCGTCCCCGGGCTTCATAATCCGACAGCTCGCTGTAGTTTACCTGCACGGGACATTCCCCTCACGGCGAAATGATTGCCAGGATGTACCGGTCCACGTCGATATACTTACTTCCCACTTCCATCACCTGGCCCTTCGTGACCGCCTTGACCCTTTCGGGGAACCTGAGAAACTCATCGATTCCCGTTCCGTAGAGCTCGTTGAACATGAGGGAGTTGGCGTATGAACCGTTCGACTGCAGCCCTATCTCGAAGTTCCCTATGACGTAGTTTTTCGCTCTCTCCAGCTCCTCGTCGGTGATCCCCTCTTTCAGAAACTTCAGGATCTCCTCCCACATGGCATCCTTTGCCTCCGCCAGCTTGTCTCCCCCGGTGCCCATGTAAAAGGCGAAAAACCCCCTGTCATACTGCTCTGATGAAAAGGCGCTGAGGGAATAGGCAAGCGATTTTCTGTCCCTCAGCTCCCTGAACAGCCTGCCTCCCTGCCCGGCAAGGGCGGAAGAGAGGACCTCCAGGGGATACCGGTCGGTGCCCGCAAAGGTCGTTCCCAGGAAACCTATCACGAAGTGGGCCTGCAGCTTTTCCCGCTTCTTCTCCACCGTCACGGGGCTTTCCGGAGGCGACACCTCCCTGCTCTCGACGATCGATGTGTCCCCGTCCCTTGCGAAATCCTCGAAGGCAGACGCCACGACGCTGCCGGCATGATCCGGGTCGACATCTCCGGAAATCACGATCACCATGTTCGCCGGGAACACCAGCCGGTTGTAAGATGCCACGATCTGGTCACGGGTGAGAGAAGTCACCGATTCGGTGGTCCCGAGGGGATCGAGGGAATAGGGGTGTCGACCGTACTGGGACGCGAGATAGAGTTTGATGACCTCCTTCGTCGGGGAGTCCTGCTGTGCCTTGATGGCCGCCAGCACCTCCTTTCTCTTCTTTTCCATCTCATCTTCGCTGAAGGTGGGGGTGAGGATCATTTCAGACATGAGCTCGATGCCCTTTTCGAAGTCCTCGCTCAAAAACCTCCCCTTGAGGCCGAAAGAGTTTCTTCCGGAGAAGGCGCTGACGCTTGCTGCCATACCCTCTATGATCTCGGAGAGGTCAGCTGCCCCGTTGCGCTTCGTCCCCCTCGTGAGCAAGTACGCCATCATGTTGCAGACACCGTTTTCCTCCGGCGTCTCGGCCCTGACGCCCCCGAGAAACCCCACGCTGATGGCAACCACCGGAACGGCGTGGTTTTCCCGCATCACGACCCTGATGCCGTTTGCAAGGGTGCTCCCCTCTATGGCTACGGCACGCTCTTTCTTCCCCGAGACAACCCCTGCATAGGACCTCTTCGCCATCTCCCTCACGTCGCCTTCTGTCAGCGAGAGATCCGACTCCTGGGGTATCACCAGCGAGATAACGAAGTTGTCCTCCCGGAAGAACTTCCGGATCACCTGGCTTATGTCCTCCCTCGTCACCCTCCGCACCATATCGACGTACTTTTCCTCAAAGAAGGGGTCGCCGAGAACGGTCCCGTAGAATCCCAGGAGCCTGGCGAGGGAAGACTGGGATTCGAGAGAATAGACGAAGTCGGCGATGGTCTTTTTTCGCGCCCGCTCGAGCTCAGACCCCGATACGCCGAAGGCAACCACCCTGTAGATCTCCGCCAGGATTTCCTCTATGGCCTCCTTCACGTTGGCGGGCTCGAGGGTAACGCCGATGAGCATGAGTCCGGGATCCTGGGGGGTAAAGGAATAGGTGTAGACCGAGTCGACGAGCCCCCGTTGATCCTTGACACGTGAGTAGAGCCGGGAAGTCTCCCCCTGCCCGAGTATCATGGAGAGGAGATCGTACGCGTAGACGTCCCTGTCGGTCAGGGCGACGCCGGGAAAGGCCATGTCGATGTAGGCCCTTTTCGTGTCCATCTTTTTTACGATGATCTTGATCCCCTTTCTCTCGGGCTCGACGTGGCGCCCGGGAGGCGACAATGTTTCCGGTTTCAACCGGGACATGTGCTCCTCGATTGCCGGCCTGACCGCCTCGACGCTCACGTCACCCACGACGACGAGGAGCATGTTGTTGGGAACGTAGTATGTGCGAAAATAGGAGACGATCTCCTCACGGGTAATCCGGGAAAGGGTCTCGGGGAACCCTATGACCGGCCTCCCGTAAGGGTGCTTTTCGAAAAACTCGGAAAAGAGGTTCTTCGATACCATCCTTCCCGGGCTGTCCTGGTTCATCCGGTATTCCTCCATCACCACCTCTATCTCCTTTTTCAGCTCCACGGGATCGAAGACCGAGTTGGCGAGCGTATCGGCCAGCATCTCGATTGCCCGCTCCACGTACCGGGAGGGAATCGTGATGTGATACACGGTATGGTCAAAGGAGGTATAGGCATTTATCGCCCCGCCGAGAGATTCCACTTCCCGGGCCATCTCTCCCACGCCCCGCTTCTGTGTTCCCTTGAAGGCCATGTGTTCGAGCACGTGGGAAATCCCCGCGAACGAGGGGGGTTCCGTCGTGCTTCCCGCTTTCACCCAGACCTGCACGGAAGCGATGGGGGAAACAGGGTTTTCCTTGATCACCACCCCCATCCCGTTTGCGAGGGTAAACTGGCTCTCGGCGGCCAGCAAAGGGCCCGCCGTGAGAAGGAAAAGGGCCAGAATGAAGAGCCGTACGACGCGATACCCGTTTCTCATCTTTTGCTCCCTTTAGCGGTTTTTTTGAAGTGGAACGATCCTTTTTCCATGATCGGCCTGTCATCGAGATAGATCACCCCCTCCTGCCGGAGGTCTTTGATCATGTCCCAGTGCAGGGCCGAGTCGTTCTTCCCCCCCGACTCCGCGTAGGATTTGCCGAGGGCGATGTGAATGGTCCCCCCGATCTTCTCGTCGAAGAGGATATCACGGGTGAACCGGTCGATCCCGTAATTGTAGCCGATCCCGAATTCGCCGGGAATTCTCGCTCCCCTGTCGGTGTCGAGAAGACGCAGCAACAGGTCCTCGTTTTTCTCGGCCTTCGCCTCCACCACCTTCCCCTTCTCGAAACGCAGCCGTATCCCCGACACTTCCCTTCCCCCGAATATGGCGGGGAAACCGTAGTATATCCTCCCCTCCACGGAGCCCTCAACGGGCGCGGTAAAGATCTCCCCATCGGGCATGTTGCTCTCGCCGGCGCAGACGATAGCCTTTCTGCCCCGTATGGAAAAAGAGATATCCGTTTCCTGCCCCACGATCCTCACCATGTCCGTTTTCTCGAGCACCTTCTTCAAGTATTGCAGGTCCCTTTTCATCTCCTTCCAGTCGACAAGGCAGGAACTGAAGAGAAAATCCTCGTACCGGGAAAGGGGCATCTCCGCCTCCTGGGCGAGTGCCCGCGTGGGATAGTTGACCAGGACCCAGCGCACCCTCTTCATGATGATGTCGGATACGGGCTTGTTCGCCCTCCGCACCCTCGCGATCTTCGCCGGCCCCACGTCGCTCAGCATCCGCGTGTTGGAGGGGGAGTGGATAAACAGCGCCGCATCGATCTTTTTCGCCGTGTAGAGCTTTACCGGAGAGAGGTAATCGAGCTGCGTCCCCGACGCCCTGCGATAGAATATCTCTCCCGCCTCATCGAAGAACACATCGACGAGAGGATGGCCCCCCTTTTTCACCACCTCCTCATAGGCCGCGAGCACGAGGGGCTTGGCGAGTTCGGTGCCCGAAATCTTCACCACGTCGCCCTTTTTCACCTTCAGCGAATAGCCAACGAGAAGAGCCGCCAGCTCTTTTACCCTGTCATCCATGATCACCTCTTTTTTCCCATCTCTCCTTTTCCAGCACCTGAAAGTATCTCACCGCACCCTCGATCTGCGACAGATCCGCCCTTTCCTCTTCCGACGCAATGAACTCGACCGTTATTTTCTCTTCTTTCCCGAAACCGGACGGCCGCGGCTTGACGTATACAGAGGGATATTTTACCTCAACTGCCTTCACGATTTCAGAGAGAAGAGACTCGTCGCCGAAGATGCTCCTTATCCTCTTCACCACCACGGCCCCTCCCCCGAAAAGAAGGGCCACATGGGGATACACGACCAGATCGAACATCGCCTTCATCTCCGCAGGCACTCCGGGGAGGCAGTAGAGGGTCGACTGGCCCACCTTCAGTTTTATCCCCGGCGCAACGCCGACGCTGTTTTCAAGGAGCGTGGCGCCTGATGGGACATTCGCCATTTTCTGCCGCTCGGGGGAGAGCTTCGCAAAGGGGACGAGCCCTTCCCTGAACAGCTCCTCGTATTTCCTCTTCACCATGTCGACCGCAGCGGGGTCGGGGAGCAGCGCCACTTTTGCAACGTCGGCGACAGCCTGCAGGGTCACGTCGTCGGGAGTGGGGCCGAGGCCTCCCGACGTGATGACCATCTGGCTCCCCCTCTTCATCGCACCGCGAAGCACCGAGGCGATCTCCTGGACGATATCATCGACGAGGGTGATCCTTTTCACCGTGATGCCGGCACGAAATAACTTCTCCGCCGCGTAGGGTGAGTTGGCGTCCTTCGTCCTGCCGCTCACCAGCTCTTTTCCTATCGCTACGATTTCGATTCTCATCGTCTTTGATTATACGTCCCTTCTAGCCGGCGAGAAATCATTAAATAGCCGAAACGCCTCCGGCACCGGAAGCCGCCTTCCCCGGGGTGGGACTGCGACGACCCCCTTCCACCGGAGGTCTTTTCTCTATATGATGATGGTAAACCCACCGGGGCAGGACAGAGGGGGCGCCGGGGACACGGGCCCATGGAAGTAAGAGAGATCGAAACCATAATCGAATCAATCGCGGGGGACAGCTCTTCGGGGGCCTCCGAGCTCGTCAGGGAGTCACACCGGTGCATCGAAAAGCTGGTGTCTGCCCTGGAAAAGGGCCACCTGGGTGAGGAAAACGTTCTGGCGTGGCTTGAGAAGCTCGCCCTTGCCAGGAGGGAGATGGTCCCCATCGGGAACCTCGTGTCCATTTTCACGGAAGAGGCCGGTGACTTCAGCGGCGACGGGGTGGAAAGGGGGCTTGCAAGGATACGCGTCGCCATTTCGGAGGAGGAGGAGATACCGGAAAAAATCAGCCGCGACATCGAGCCGCTCTTCCATGGAGATGCATCCAGGATCCTCGTGTACTCTTACAGCAGCACCGTTTGCCGCGTTCTCGCCAACCTTTGCGGGAAAGCGCGCATCACCGTGATGACCTCGGAAGGCCGCCCCACGGGCGACGGGGCACGGCTCCTTGAGAAACTCGGTGATGTGGAAATCGCCTTCGAGATGCACACCGATGCCGGCCTCATGAGCGGCGCGGGCGGGGCGGACATCGCCTTCTTCGGGACCGACGGGTGGTCAGACAACTACTTCGTCAACAAGACGGGGACAAAGGCCCTCGTCCAGATCCTCGATATACACGGGAAAAATGCCTTCGTGTTCGCATCACCCCTGAAAAAGGCCGACGACGAGACCCTCCTTGCCCTTTCCTTTCCACACCACGATTTTGCCGAGTGGCTGCCCCACCCCCCGGAGCGGGTGACGGTAAAGAACCCCCACTTCGAGGTCATCCCCCGGTACCCCAATGTCACCCTGTTCGGGGGGAAATAAAGCCGGCACTCCTTTTTCCTGCGAGGCTCCTGAGTTTTTTCAGATTGGCCGCGTCGCTTTTGACCGGATCCTCTCCCTTGGGGGTCTCGAGTATGAAGGGCACCTCCCGGAAGGGCGTATAGTTCAGAAGATGGGCGAACCCTTTGAGGCCTATCGTTCCCTCTCCAATGTGCTCGTGCCTGTCCACCCTGCTCCCCCGCTCCCTCCGGGAATCATTGAGGTGAACCACCCGCACCTTTCCTGAGAGACCGAGGGATTCCAGCTCATTTGCGAATTTCCGAAAGCCCCCCGCAGAGGAAATATCATATCCCGCGGCGTGGAGGTGACAGGAATCGAGACAGACGAAAACCCTCCCGTCACATCCCGATTTATCGATAATCTCCTGTATATGGGACAGCCGGTATCCGACGGACGCACCCTGTCCCGCCGTCGTCTCCAGGCAGATGTCAGCCCCGTGGACCCTCCCGGAGAGATCCCGCACGGCACAAGCTACCCGGGAGATCGCCCCGCCAAGGTCCCTGTCCATCGCGCTCCCGGGATGAACGATCACGTTCCCGATGCCGAGGAGGGCGGCCCTTCTCATCTCATCCGCCATCGCCCGGATGGAGCGTTCGTAGAGGAGGGGTGAGGGAGAGGCGAGGTTTATCAGGTAGCTGGCGTGGGTGGCAACGGCGTACACGCCCGTCCTTGCCTGCGCCCGTTTGAACCGCTCAACCGCATCGGGTGCTAGCTCCGGGGTCTCCCACCTGGTCGGGTAGCGGGCAAATATCTGGACTGCGTCGCAACCGCAGGCGAGCCCGATATCCGGCGCGTTGTGCAGGCCCCCGGCGACAGAGACGTGAGCACCCAGAATCGGTATGCTTTTCAAGGGGTTATCTCCGCAATGTGCCCCCTGACCTGTGTGCCCACATCGAGAATGCCGAGAGAGTTTACCGACGTGAAGTCCCTGTCGAGAAGCGACCCGGGATTGAAGAGCAGGATCCCGTCCTTGTATCGGTTCATGGGAGAGTGGGTGTGCCCGAAGAGGATGGCATCGACACCGTCCGTCCTGAAGGCATGGAGCACCTTGGAGAGGATCCCGTGGGGAGTCCCCCACCCGTGGATGACCCCGATCCGCACGCCCCCCATCTGGACGATCTTCTTCCTGGGAAACCGCTCCTTTATCTCGCTGGTGTCCATGTTTCCGGCAACAAGGATCAGGGGGGCGACCTCCTGGAGCGTTTCCACCACATCCATCCCGACCACATCGCCGCAGTGTATGATGCCGTCAACACCCGCGAAACGATCCCCGATCGCCTCGATTACCCTTGCGCCGCGGACCTCGTGCGTATCAGATATGACGCCGAATCTTTTCAAGAAAGACTACCCTTTGCTCTTTTTGTGGCAGAGATAACACTTCTTGTCACGGGGAGGGTGGTCCTCCGACATCGGGTACTCGGACGACTTCCCGTGACATTCGAGGCATCGGGCATCGCTGGTGGCCGTCATGTGCACCTCATCTGAGGGCAACAGCCTCGGCTTGCCGGTGAGCGAGAACACAACGAGAAGGGCCACGACGAGAGCCATCATCAGGATAAAGTGCAGATCTCTTTTCTGTATCAATTTCAACCCCTTTTTTTTCTCTAAAACTCCTGAGCGTCTATTTTAATATCTCACGGAAGAATTTTCCACTCTCTTTGAAGCAGGCACAGACGCAAAAAAAGTGCAGATCTATATTTTACTCCTTCCCGTTGACAAAAAAGGGATAGTTTGGATAAACTTAGCAATATATAAAGGATTTTTTCCATACGGCCTTGTTAAGGGAGGTTTCGTGAGAAGCGTTACCGTTTACCGGGTAGATTACCAGAAGAAAAAGCGGGAACCCATCGGAACGGTAATCGAGCGGAGAACAAAGGAGAGAGGTGACAACGTCCTGGGGCTTCTGCGCCTTGCACGAAAGATGTACGCACGGGACCTCGAAGACGCCCTTCACATCGCCATCGACTGGGACGAGGCGCAAAAAGAGTGAGGACCTGCCCCGCCCTGCCCCCTTATCCGGTCAATCTTTTCCCCCCGAAAGACCCCTCCCCGGGGCAAAGCTAAGGCCATAAATCTTGAAAGGAGCACCGGGCTGTTGTAGGATATTCTCACCCGTTTTCCTCGAGGGGGAGGCAAAGATCTCGCGTTACGGGCTGTTCGGCGCACCTGTTCGTTGCGCCTGCATCGAGAGAGCCGCTGCAGCACGGCAGGGTCGCAGGCACCGGGACCTCTTATCCCTGGGAATGGGCAGGAAAAGAAGAGAAAAACCGGGAGGTTGAGCGTTAAACCTCCCTTTCGGAGAAGACGCGCTTTTATGCAAGTCGCCAGATATTACCGGAACGACGACATCAGGATCGAAGAAATGCCCGTCCCCTCCATCGGGCCCGGCGAGCTGTTGATGAGGGTCATCGCCAGCGGTATCTGCGGGAGCGACGTCATCGAATGGTATCGCCTGAAGAAGGCCCCGGTGGTCCTGGGGCACGAAGTGGCGGGAGAGGTCGTCCAGGCAGGGGAAGGGGTTAAAGAGTTCAAGCCGGGGGACCGCATCGTCGCCTCCCATCACGTTCCCTGCAACACCTGCGCCCACTGTCTCACGGGGCACCACACCGCGTGCGACACGCTGCGGAGCACGAACTTCGACCCCGGCGGCTTCGCCGAATACGTGCGTCTTCCCTCCATCAATGTGGACAGGGGGGTGTTTCTCATCCCCGACGGCCTCTCCTTCGAAGAGGCATCTTTCCACGAAGCCCTCGGCTGCGTGGTCCGGGCTTTCAGGGTCGCCCGGGTGAAACCCTCTCAATCCGTCCTGGTGATCGGCAGCGGCATGGCGGGGCTCTTGTGCATTCACCTGGCCAGGGCATCGGGTGCGGGAAAGATCCTGGCCGTCGATCCCGTCCCTTACCGCCTGGAGGCGGGGCTCACCTTCGGGGCAGACGAGGCGATTCTGCCCGGAGATGACGTGCCCTCCTGCCTGCGCCGCATGTGCGGGGGAAGGCTGGCCGACGTCGTGTTTGTCTGCACGGGGGCGGAAACTGCCCAGATCCAGGCCCTTGAATCGGTGGAGAGGGGGGGGACGGTCCTCTTCTTCGCGCCCACGGACCCCGGGGTTACGATCCCCGTATCGATAAACGACCTCTTTTTCAGGAACGACGTCACCCTCACCACTTCCTACGGCGCCAGCCCGTACGACTCGTGGCAGGCCCTTCAGCTCATCTGCTCACCCCATATCAGGGTGAAAGAGATGATCACCCACCGCCTGCCCCTCGAGGAGACGGGGAGAGGCTTTCAGATCGTCGCGGAAGCAAGGGAATCGATCAAGGTTATCATAGAGCCCAACAGAAGGAATCATTCATGAACCAATAAAGGAGGAACACCATGGACTGGGGAATGAAAAACCGATTGTCACGGATAATAAAACCGGAAACGGGAAGAACGGTGATGCTCGCCGTCGACCACGGCTATTTCCTGGGCCCCACGACCAACCTGGAAAACGCCCGGAAGACCATAGAACCCCTGCTGCCTTACGCCGATGCACTGATGCTGACACGGGGAATACTGCGGACATCGGTGGACCCCGAAGCGGACGTTCCCATCGTGCTCAGGGTCTCAGGCGGATCGAGCACGCTCGGCGAGGACCTGTCAAACGAGGCGATCACCACGTCCATCGAGGAGGCGGTACGCCTGAACGTTTCGGCCGTGGCCCTTTCGATATTCGTGGGTTCCGAGTACGAGCACCAGACCCTCACCAACCTGTCGAAGCTCGTAGACAGCGCACAACCCTGCGGGATACCCGTTCTCGCCGTCACCGCCGTGGGGAAGGAGCTCGAAAAGAGGGATGCACGCTACCTCGCCCTCTCCTGCCGCATCGCCGCCGAGTTCGGCGCTACCTTCGTGAAGACTTACTACTGCGACGATTTCGAAACGGTCGTCGAGGGCTGCCCCATTCCCGTCGTCATCGCCGGGGGGCCCAAGCTGGAAACCGAGCTCGACGCCCTGAAGCTTGCCGCCGATGCGGTGCAGAAAGGGGCTGCGGGAGTCGACATGGGCAGGAACATCTGGCAGTCACCCCATGCGGTGCCGATGATTCAAGCGGTGAGAGCCGTGGTCCACGAAAACGTCCGCCCCGAGGAAGCCCTCAAGATGCTCCCCGTTTGAGATGGAAAGGGCCGGGAACCTGAACGAACTAGCGCTCATCGGCAACGCGGAAGTATTCCCCCACGATGTAGCCCTTGAAATCCCTCACCGCTGCGTGGTTGCCGGCATTCCCCGCCCGCAGATAATCGTAAAACCTCCTTCTCTCGCCGTCGTGGTAGGGCCTGCTGGGGAAGGTCACGTAGGGGCCCTTCTCGCCGTTGCCCTTCCAGACGGTCATGCCGGTGAGCTTCAGCCCCGAAAGACATCCCTCGTCGAAGATAATCTCCACGTCGGCCAGCTTTCCTTCGGGGATACCCCCGCTGTTCAGGATAAAGTTGATCCTCATCGTCCACCTCCTGGCGTTTCCTGGAGGAGGCGGCAATATCCGTGCCTATCAGTACATGAGCTGGTAGGGGTCCACATCGAAGTCGACCCGGATACCCCCTTTTCGCTTTCCCCCGCCAAACTCGGCGTTTACCACGTCCATCAGGGGAGAGAAGTCGGCATCGGGAGACGACTTCACGAGAATCTGATAGATGTACTGCTTCTTGATCTTCCAGATCGGTGCGGGTGAGGGACCGAGAATTTTCAGGTCAGTCCTGCTATCGAACCGGAAGTAGAGGGTCTCGGCAACTTCCTGGGCCCGCTTTTCAACACCGGCTTTGTCCTTTCCCGAGACGCGGATAAGAAGAAGGCGCGAGAAGGGCGGGTAGCCGAGCTCCGACCGGTGGGAGAGCTCGATGTCCATGAACTCGCTGTACTTGTGCGCTGCCGCCTTCAAGATCGCATAGTGATCGGGCTGGTAGGTCTGGATGATCACCTGCCCCACCGTCCCCCTCCTTCCAGCCCGGCCGGAAACCTGCGTGAGCACCTGGAATGTCCTTTCCGACGAGCGGAAATCGGGAAAGGAGAGGGAAAGGTCCGCCAGGAGGACCCCCACCAGGGTGACCTGGGGGAAATCGTGTCCCTTCGCGATCATCTGGGTTCCCACGAGGATGTCGATCTCGCCCTCCTGCATGCTCCGCAGGAGCGCCCCGTACACCCCCCTCCTCCTGGTTGCGTCCGAATCCATCCGGGACACTCTTTGCTCCTTCCACTTCCGGTTCAAAAACGCCTCGAGCTTTTCCGTGCCGATGCCGATGGGCGCCATTTTCGGGCCGCTGCACCGGGGGCACTCGATTGGAACCGGCTTTCTCATCCCGCAGTAGTGGCAGATGAGGGCCCCCTCCTGCCTGTGGGGCGTGAGCGATACGCTGCAGTCCCCGCACCGCTCGACAAAACCGCAGTCGAGGCACAGGATCCAGGGAGAGAAGCCCCGCCTGTTGATGAAAAGCATCACCTTCTCATCTCTTGCGAGCGTGGCCTCTATCAGTTCCTCGAGCTCCGAGGACACGTACCGCTTGAAACCCCTCCTTGCGCGGTTCTCCGTGAGGTCGACGATCCTCACATCCGGGAGGCTGCCCTGTGCAACCCGCTCGGGAAGCTCCAGGTAGCGGAACTCGCCCGTTTTCGCCCTGAAATAGCTCTCCCCCGAGGGGGTTGCCGAGCCCAGGACGACGGGGATCCGGAAAAGCCCTCCCTTGACGATGGCAAGGTCCCGCGCGTTGTACTTGACCCCTTCATCCTGCTTGTAGGCCTGGTCGTGCTCCTCGTCCACGATGATGACACCGGGACGGGCGAGGGGAGCAAAAAGCGCGCTCCTGGCACCGATGATCACGGGCGTGACGCCCCGGCTCGCCCGCAGCCATATGGCGTGCCTCGCAGCCGGCGATATCCGGGAGTGGAGCACGGCAACGTTCTCCCCGAACCTCCTTTTTATCCTTCCCAGGAAAAGGGGGGTGAGGGCTATTTCGGGCACGAGATAGTAGGCGCCCTTTCCCCCTTCGAGGGCCTTCGAAATAGCACCGAGGTAGACTTCCGTCTTGCCGGAACCGGTGACGCCGTGGAGGAGAAAGACCCGGTGGCTGCCCTCATCTATGGTTTCCATGATCCTTGCTATAGCATTCTTTTGTGGGGCGTTGAGCTCGTAGTCGGCCTGCGCTTCCTCCAGGTGCCCCTCAGGGCCATCATCGAGGGCCTCCTGCCTGACCTCGGCAAGGACACCCGCGTTCAGGAGCCTCTTCAGGACCCCCGCCGAAACGGATGTCTTCGCGAGAAGCTCTTTTCTTTCCACCCTTTCCTGCTCCCTGACGGCCTCGATGAGGGAGAGCGCCTGAGGAGACATGCGAAGGGATTCCGTCCCCTTGGGGCCCGCTTCGATGTACACCGACTCCTTCG
>JABAOF010010574.1_pt3 | contig 18906 bp, 23 predicted proteins | sample 7062171 | NCBI WGS metagenome assembly JABAOF01 (sample SAMN14538628, study PRJNA623070) | marine sediment metagenome | biome: marine biome [ENVO:00000428]; feature: marine pelagic biome [ENVO:01000023]; material: deep marine sediment [ENVO:00002113] | place: India: Gulf of Khambhat ...
ACTGACTGGGGACCGTTGTAGTTGGGAACAAGCCCAAATGCCTCGACCTCCGCCACAAAGCCCTCAACAATCTCCCTTGCCAACTGCCACTTTCCTTGAACGACGAGCCCCAAGAGGGTGAAATAAGAATCCCAATAGAAGAACCACTTGAAGAAGCCACCGGGTTTGACAAAGCGGCCGGAAAGTGGAAATGCCAACGATTCCCCGCGGCGAGTTAGAACTGGCCAATACGTGAATACATGATCAAAGGTGGCATCAAGCCCGGGCTCTGGAGTTGATACGCTTGGTTTCAAAGGAGGTTCCTCTTCGTATATTTGCATGATCCGGTACATTGAATCAGCTTGCGGATTGGATAGGTGCTGACGAGAAATCCTGTCACCGCATAAAGGCTGTGAGTTGAGCAGTCGGGACATTCCCGACCGCTATAATTTCTACCTGCCTTTATCAAACACCTTGGTTATTTAATCTTACCGCATCCCTGGTCCACTTCTACAAGAGGTGAGTCAGAATTTGCCTCCCAATTGTGATCTCATCCACCACCTATTCAAATCAACAGCCAAGTGATCGAAGGGAGCACAGAGTCCGTCTGCTTCTGTGCTCCCTCGATATGTTCAGGTACCTAGTGATTTATCACAGCTGGAAGTTAGATATTTGGGATTGCAGCTAACTATCCAGATGCAAGCTTAGGTGAGGCTCCCTCTTAAATTGGACCGCGCGTGACTGCGGTCTGGTCCTCCATCACATCGAACTGCTTCACGCTAAAATCACTGAGTGCGGGGTGACTCGTCACCTGAGCAGCGATCGGTCCTTCAAGGTAAGCGTTCACCGATGCTTCATCCTCGAATAGATGGATCCCTCCCGCCTCGCCTTCCGCTTCGTTTATAATCCAGATTTTCCAGCGCAGACCTTCAACAGCTGCGATTGGATTGGCTAGAGGCGTTACCGCCTGTTCGTACTCGGATCCCGTAACATTGAACTTGAAATTAAGTTGCAAGATTTTTCCAGACATCTCTGGTCCTCCTTTTGGGCGGTAAGCGTTAATAGATATCCACTGTGCAAAATGTTCTCAGGATGTATTGTTTCGATGAGTTTGTAATGAATTTTTCGAGTGGCTCCTCCTTTCCAGCTGTATTAACCCTCCTAGCGAAAGAACGGGTGATATGTGGTAAGTTTGAGATGTGGATAAATCGATCATCTGGCAACATGTCGGCTAACGGCTGCGATCTGAGCGGCCAGGGTTGGGCCATCACTGGTAATCCCAACTCACCGAACATACAGTGTCAAGGACAAATTCCGCAGCCTTCCAAGTAGCCTCTCAAAGTTCCCGCGTTCCTCACGTTGCAGCGAATGGTTAAGCAACACTATCTGGTTTTACTTGATACAACTTCTCCCAAGCTCAACCGATTAAACATTATTGGGGAAATCCCAAAGTGCTGGGTAACTAGAAATACTTGCTATGCAAGCTGTGATTAAGGCCATCGATAGGGATGGACGATTAAACATCCTCCATGAGTTTATCGAAGGTATCAATGGCCACTGCTGGTGATGTGGAAAATCCAACCCCTAACAACTTCGACAAGGCGACTGAAGTTTTCATCGCTTGCTCTGTATTTGGCAGGTCCAGGATCAGAACTAGATCTTTTTCTCCCAATAGCGCATAGCCAGCAGAAAATTTTCCACCGTGATTTTCAACCACGGCAATAGCATCATCGGTACGCTCAGCACTAATTTCCTTGATCGATTCTTGAGAGTAGTTTCCAAACATGAAATACGTGGCCATGACTTCTCCTCCTTGGCATTCACTTTTTGATCCCACCTGATACCCAAAGGAGCTCTTTGGGATTTCCCTTCATCTAAATATACACAATTTCATGGCGCTTATAGAGCGGTTAACCGCCTAACTTCGTCGAGTTGAGCATCGTGGCAAAACTAGGGCATCTGATTTTCGTGCTACCCGCGACATTTGTTCACGCCAGTGATTAGACAGCGCTTAAGCAATCAGGTATCAGCTCTTCGAGTCGCTGTGCAAGAATGTATCGATCAATTCGTTGACTCGCTCAGCCTCTTCATGTTGTACCCAATGCGTTGCCTCTTCGAAAAAAACAAGATGCCCATCAGCACAGAGATCAATACTCGGCTGGGCCATTTCCCGCCCCAGAAACCTGTCTTGGGCTCCCCAGATCATCAGTGTTGGCACTGTAATGCGTCGGTTCATAGGTGGCGGCGGTGGCTTCTGCATGACGGCTCGATACCAGTTGATCATGGAAGTTAGCGCTTTGGGTTGAGACCATGCCTGGCGGTATTTGTCAATGTCATCATTCGTAAACGTACCAGCTCGGCTGCTGTACTTCAGGGCTTGCACAAGCATATTCCAATTCCGCAATCGGATGAGGGTTTCCGGCAAGTACGGGAGCTGGAAGAAGAACATATACCAGCTCTTGCGTATCTGAGAGAAATTACTCCGCAGATTTTTTGTGAGGACTGCACCATGTGGAACGTTTATAATCACCATCCGTGCTAACCGCGATGGATATTTTGCGGCCACCCACCATGCAACAGCTGCGCCCCAATCATGCCCGACAACAAAAGCCATTTCCTGCCCAGCGGCATCCATAAGACCGATAACATCGGCTCCTAATTCATCGAGTGTATACGCTGCAATTCCATCTGGTTTGTCACTCAGATTATAGCCGCGTTGGTCAGGCGCCCACACGCGGTAGCCAGCGGCAGCTAAATGTGGGATCTGATGCCGCCAGCCGTACCAGAATTCAGGAAAGCCATGCAGCAGAATAACTAATCGACCTGTGCTTGGGCCATCCTGGACGACGTGCAGATTAATCCCATTTGTTGTGACCTGCTGATGTTCCATGATGATCATCTCGTTTCTTGAGGGAGGGATTGCTTTGTGCTGTATGACGGCCTCGAGTTGAGTGGTCGGGTCAGCTAAAACCCGTGTTCATGTCCTGCTGCAACCCAGGTCTGCTCCAGTGATTTTGTCGGGCGGCATTAAGGTGACGAATGAAATGCTTTGAGCGCCAAATCAATCTCATCCTGATGTAAATTTGGACCTAAGAGTAACGTTCACATGTCAGCACCGGCGTCATACCATCCAGCAAGCTGACTTTGAACGAGCTCAGGCGTGCCATAAATGGTTAATTGTTCCAATAAGATGTCTGCTTCAGGAGGTGCAATAGCCGGTTTTCGTCCAGTATTTGCTGCCAATACAGCCTCAACCTCCTTCTTGAATCCTGGGCGAGCTAGAGCATTTCTATAAAGCGGTCCCATGATCACCAGGTAAAAGGCTACATACCAAGCCGCCCCTTCCCGCGCTACGGCCATATCTTCACTCACAACTGTCGGAATAGTTGGACAGATTCTTCGCCTCTTTTGTGGGTTATCTGAACGGGCCGTTCCTTCCTCCAAGAGCGCTATGCCCTCATCCAGGCGGTTTTGAGGATAGAGAATTGGGATCCAACCATCGCACAATTCCGCTGCGATCTGGATCGATTTTGGTGAGGATGCAGCCAGGAAAATTGGTATCCCAGGCTGAGGGGCTAAATTTAGTCGAAGGGACCGTTCATCCTTGGTAACAACCAGGGGTACACGTTCCCCATTAAGAAGCGCCCTAACTTGGGTGATGGTCTGACGCAACTTCTTATACGGATCTTTATACAGAACATCGTGTAGCCCTTCCGTTAATTGTTTGGTGCTAGAGCCAAGACCAAGCATAAACCTGCCCTTAGAAATGGCGTTTAGGGTGGCAGAAGCCATAGCGATATGGGCCGCACTTCGTCCCCATATCCCAAGAATCCCAGTCCCAAGATAAATTNNTCAGGGAGTGTAAACGCCTGGTAACCAAGTGCATCAGCACCCGTGGCAGCATGTAAGATTACGTCTCGCCGTGTTTCCAAGGGCATCATGCTGAATGCAAGGGCATGGGATTTTTCTAGCATTTTTCCTCTCCCTTTTCAATCGTAAAAGAAAGACCTCCCCAATTCAACCCGCCCAACGGTTTTGAGTTGAGTGGCCCGGCAAATCACCGCATGAAATTGTTGCCCGCTGAGGCAGGGTCCGTTACTTGAACGCAAAGAGAGCACCCTGAACGATAAGGGTTGAATATGCGCTCTGCTCCAGCGTCAGGAACAAGCCGTCAACTTGACTCACTTCAGCACGGTATTCCCTTGCATGTTCTTCTGACCAGAAGAATACCGAGTTGTGTCAATATGCATGGATGATGTTCGGTTCTGTGAAGGTCGCCCAGTTGATGTGCGGTTCAAATACCAGGGGTTCGGCTCCCTCCTCACTGACGTGACACCTCAACTCGCTGTCTACCTCAATGTGTAGCGGACGACCACAGTGCGCACATTCTGTACTGATGATCACTGATAGGTGTTCTTCCCGTAACCGCCCTTGCACGAAGGGCGCTGCTAGCGCATCCTCTGCTCAAGCACTATACAGCCGCTCTCCCGTGCTGAAGGTCAGGTGATGCGGGGTTTTTTCAACAGTGACAGGAAATGCCCACATCACTGCTCCCTGACTATTCCGGACCAGAAAGAAAAGATTCCTCTCCAGCTCATCGAGTATGGTGTTTACTCGCACGAGGGGAAGCTTCAAGCTTTGTGATATGAACTCTGGTTGCATGGGTTTCCCGGTGCTCGGAAGCTCTCTGACAACGAAATTACGTACTAGGTGATGTTCCTCTGACATGAAACCAAGCCTGGTTTCGCTGTGCTGAGGGACTTGGGATAAATCCGCTTCCCATGCGTTGCGAGGGAGTTCGGTAATGTGACGCCCTTGTCCCAGCAGTACAGTTTCACTCATGAAACAACTCCTTTCACCAATCTCGCACCGTTCAGTTAGTTACCGACTGATGCACGCCTAACGGCTTTGAGTTGAACGGCCCGTCAAATCATCGTATGAATTTAAAGCCCGTTTAGGCAGGATCTACTCCAGTGAGATGTTAGGCAGCCAATCGTACTAGACTGGGTGATGGCGCATGCGTTAGGTGAGACACTCACTTACCAAACATGGTGTACGGAGGCCAATGCAACCAGAGCTGAGTGACCAGAACCGTGACGTTCACCCCAAGGGCGGCAATTGTGTTGAACATGGGCCAGGTTCCGAAGAAGACCGCGATACCTAGGATCGAGACTATCGCGGAAACGACAGCGAGTTGACTCCAAATCTCTCCTGGTACCAAGATACCCCAGAACGAGAAAGCCGCCCCGATGAAGCCAATGAGGGAGAGAGCCCAGAAGGCGCTTGCGACCGCAGTAGCGGTGGCGGCTGGCAGTGAGGGGAAAAGCCAGGATCGTGCGGCCAGCCAGCCACCGGTGTTTTCACCCGGCCTGTACCGGATCCAGATGTAGACGACGAGTGGTCCAACGTGGGCGAGTCCATGCAGAAAGAGCACTCCCGCAACGATGAGCTTGATGATCTGATCGGACATGCTGTCTTCCTCCGCGCGTATGTAGCGGCGGCGGCATTGGAGGATCAGCCGCTCAACGATTTTCAACGATTTGGAGCTATGCATCCTCACAAAGCTTCATCATTTCAACTTCGCCCAACCCACAGCGTCCGATCTAGTGAGTTATCTGCGGTCACCTGCATCAAGTGGGTCTCTGATTGGCTCAGGAACAGGACTCTGTGGCTACCTTCAGAACATATCAATTGGAGGCCAATGAAGCCAAAGTTGTGTGACCAAGATAACAACGTTCATCGCGAGCGCTCCGATGGTATTGAACGCCGGCCACGTTCCCCAGAAAAAGCCGAGTCCCAAGAGCGAGATGAAGGCAAAGACGACAGCTAATGGACGCCACCAGTCTGTAGGGATAACAACACCCAAGAAACCGGGGCAGGAAAGGACGAACCCCACGGCAATAAGTACCCAGAGGATGTTTCGTATAGTTCGGAGAACAGACTCTCCAGCATTGGGTATGAGCCACGAGCGGACGGGCATAAATAAGCCCAAGGTGTGGCCTATGCCGTGAACAAGTAAAGCACCAGCAATCAGGATCCGTATTGTGTTTGTGGACATCGTTTCTCCTAGGTGTCGTACCAGATAGGACGAAATCGGTCGAGGCTGGACAACGACCTCGATCAATATTTCTCAAAGGTAGCGGATGGCTTATCCGGTTTGTAGTATTGGAAGATGTGACAAAAGAATGCGTGTACTTGAAGTATGAAACACCGAGTAGCCCCAGCGGTCGCGAAGGCTTCGACAATCCGACAACCCCACGAAACCAATCAACTCGTCAAACGGTCTCGAGCTGAGGGGCGTTATGGGTAGCAGAGTAGTATAAGCCCGCAACCGTAGCGAGGGCAGTGAAGAGTACGAGAAGGCGATACCCCGAAGACGCCAGGCCCCCTCCATTGGCGGAGACAGAGAGCCACTGCATAAAGCAGGACGAAGAAGGGGGAGAAGAATGTGTAGTTTGCCGCCTAACGGCTCCGAACTGAGTGGACCGGCAAACATATTGGTAGCAGATTAGCGCGTGGAAACCGAGGCCGCTTCAGCGAGTGATTAGGCGCAATGCTCCTTAAACCAAACGACTGATAAATCTGCCCAACCCATCGCCCAGCCAGATTGCCACTACCCCCCTGCGCCAAAGGTATATTACCGTGAAGAATACCACTCCCACAAAAACCAACACGAAGTTCATTAACTCATACCAATACTCAGGATTAGTCATCTCATGCGCGGTGTACATGAGCCCCACAGCCACTACGGTTAGCCCATTTCCCCATTTATGAGACAGTCTTTCTGCGATAAATCCGAAGTAGAACAGATTCTCAACCGTTGAGGCGGGGTTGGCTAACAGTCGATCCAAGCCTGCTAACAACGCTTCACCAGGTGTAAACGAAAGATCCTCGGGGCTCAGTAGTCTGGGCACGGAACTCAGTAGCCCGATGAGCAATATGGCTACAAGATCACCTCGCCAGCCGCGCCATCGAATGCCATAATCCGAGAGATTAAAACGTCTGTGCAGATAGATCAAGATCATGACTGAGATAGCAGTCAGAGCTCTGAAGATGGCACCTAGGGTAATTGCCAGAACCGCAAGTATCATTGGCAACAAGAAAGCGGGTTGGCGCACAGTCTCCCATCCTTTGATCAATATCAATGGCACAACCAAAAATAGCCCAGCGTACAAGACCAGCCTGAACAGAATCTCCTTGGCCATGGATTGAGACCAAGCGTGCAAATCAACTCCGAGGATAAATGGAATAGTGCCATTGAGCGCTATCGCCAGCGCGATAAACACACCCCATACAAGCAATGCTTCTCTTGCTCGCCTGGTAATCTCAGGGGAAGACAGGTTGCCAATCATCATAATGAATTACTATCCCAAACNNAGCTCAGCCGCCCAGCTCGGAACTATACTTGCTTTTCATGTCTCCCATTCCAGAACCTATGTTGCCTAATCGCTATGTCCCCGGGTCGGTTGCAGCGAATTGTTTGACGCCACCCAATGTCCTTATTTAAAGGGACTCGTTGTTTGAAGAGCGGTTAGCAATTCGGCTACCTTCGGGTTTTCGACGAGGACTCGGTATTGAAGCAAACGTGTGACTGTAAGGAAATCCTTCCACTCTGAAACAAATCCCTCGTCTCCAACAAAGATCTCCTTGGCTTCCTTCAAGGAAGCTGTGATATAGTCTGAAATGTCCTTCGACATTAACTCTTTATCAAGGGCTTCAATTATGGCCTGGAACTCCCCTTTATCGAGCCATATGCCATGCCCTTCAGCACAGTAATCTACTGTCACCCCTGTTGCAGCGTAAGAAATCGTCGCCATATTCTTTCCACATTGTGGGCACTTTCTGGATGACCAATCAGCTATAAATGACTCCTGATCAGACCAAAGATCAAAGTCAAGCCAGTTTAGATCGGGCTCTGACTCGTCCTTAGCTTTACGAAGTTCATCTTCTTCAAACCAGAGCCCTCTGCACTGGGCACATTCTTCAATATTGATTGAGTAAACCGTGTGGGTTTCAAGTGTGGTTCCATCAATTGGACATTCCATTCTTACACTCTCCTATGTCTTCAGGTTGTTCCTCGCTTAATGGTTTTCAAGGATAAAGGCTGTTGATAGCACCTAATGGTCTGAAGCTGAGCAGCCAGCGATCGGGATAAAAGATATCATAGCAGGAAAGTACAAGTGCAGCCTGAGGGCCTTGAGCTGTGCGGCACAGAGCTTGTCGAAAGGTCCGATTCAGCTGGATTGAGATGAGATGGCCGGTACCTCCCTTACGTAATGTCTCATTAGAGGCTCACCCAATAAACGCAGTCTACTTTCGTAGCTGGCATAAGCACCATAACCAAAACCGGCAAATGCAAAAACTTGGTCACCTTTCTTAAATCGTTTCACGTCTTTTCCTATGGCTTCAACTTCACCGGAAAGCTCAAGCCCTAGAATCGGTATCTTCTTGGGTCTAAAGAGACCATTGACTAATCTCGCAAGAAATGGGTCAGGCTTTCGCATTCTCACGTCCCCGATATGTGCTGTTGTTGCACGGATTTTTATCAGTATTTCATCATCCTTGGGCGTGGGTTTTTCCACCTCTTTGAGCTGGAGGACCTCTGGCGGTCCGTATTTTTCATATACAACTGCTTTCATTTATGCATCCTTTCTTATTTCCGATTTGCACAATATATCTAGTTTATATCTGTATTGGCAGACCCAGAAACGATAGCATTATTGCAGTATTTCTACCAGCGCATCATGCGGCTGCCGGCTAAGTTGCCCGTCGGCTAAGGTTTTGATCCGGGTTCATCCTGATATTATGGCAATCATGCCAAGCTTAAATTATGTCGGCTGAAAAGTGAGTCAGTTTCAACGACTGATTGGGCGACTTTTCTCACCACGCACTACCGGATGTTGATTCGCCAGTTCATTTGGTACAAGCACACGTTTGTAATCTGTGATATCCAATGGATGCTCACACCGACAAGTTGTTGATCAATTGTTCGCAATAGTCCCATAGCCTTGCAGCATCCGATTTTGCCGTTGAGGGCTCGTTCCGTTTCAGTGAGCGCCCGTAGAATCCGCTTGGATATTCGCCTGTGAGTAACGCTACAATATCATTTGCCGCCTGCTCCGCAGATCTCGAAAAAAAGCGCCCGATGGTATTGAAGAACAGACGCCCGGGCAAGGTTCCCATGATAGTCGCCGTTCGCACCAGCCCAGGACCATAGTTGTAGAAGGTGACACCGGGGTATCGGACAATTTGTTCAAGCGTAAGCAGATCATTTGCCGCCGAAACGCTCGCTACTGCTTCGGACCAACTGTAACTCTTCTCGCCATCTAGATTGGCGAAATCCACCGTCGTTGATAAGGTACCGCCCCCGGCGATGCTCAAAACCTGCGGGGTAGGAGCAGCATTTAAAAGATCAAGTAGTTCATTGGTCAGGACGTAGCGTGCCAGACAGTCTACGGCAAAACTCAATTCCAGCCCTTCATCTGTCAGCACACGCTCTTGGGGGAACGTTCCGCCGGCGCCATGCACTAACCCATCCAGCTGATCGAACGTTTGGCGGATATGCTCTGCAATACGTCGCATATCACGCACAAGCGACAGATCAGCTTGTAAGAACGTGACGATTTCGCTGCCGCTGGCCCGGTTAATCTCGGTTACTGCTGCTTCCCCTTTGTCACGGTTTCGACCGACCAACAGTAACTGTGCGCCCATCTTCGCTAATTGGCTGGCAGTTTCTTTGCCCATCCCAGATGTACCACCCGTGATGAGTATGTTTCTGTCACGCATCATATCCTCCTATATTGATTGTTCGTGAGTTAACTGTTCGCATACGAACAAGAACCATTTAGCAACCTAAGCACATCTTTCCTGCTAAACTACGTGCCGTCTAAAAGTTTTGAGTTCAGTCACCCCGCTCGGTACTCCAAATACTTTTCATATATCTCAAACCAGGGTCATCAATTGAATTCGCGCCATCAATAGGCTCGTCTGTAGCGAATTGATTAAATGTAATCGCTGCACCTCCAGCTACACTGGTAGTTGTCAAGACTAACCAGAGCAAAGGAGGTGCAACATTTTCTGAGCGGATCAATTATTGGAATCATGCCTTTTGCATTCACAACCCCTTGCCACTGCACATCCCCGACTAAGGTCACAGCGTAATCACGAGCGATATTTTCTTTTACCAAAGCTCGGTATATGGCCAAATCGACTAATCCTACATATTCATTTTGATAATTCCCAAGGTTATCTAAATCATTGAAATATGGCATTAACGCTTTAATATTTTGTACAGTTTGAAAGATTATCTGTTTCACCTCTTTGGAAGTGAAACGACCATATTCCGGCATGCCGTCTCTTCTACATCTAGATAGTAATATTTGCATAATGGTTTTCTTCTTGGCGTTCCATGCGACCTTCTGAACAATGAGTTTGGAGATTTCTTTAAACATTTTTGTTTCCTCTGAGTTATTGGGCACGGCATTGCATGTAACTAGTCATTCGTCAGCAGTGAATGGCTACTCATGCGGCATAACAGCCTCGAGTTGAGCAGCCCTGACCTTATCGCAGGGTCCGCTCCAGCGAGTGGATATCTCGTCTTTTGACTTTTCCTGAATTGAGGCGCCGTTGCTATGCATGCAAGTAAGCCTGAAATCAGTTTTGCCCGGTTCAACAGCCACACATTGAGCCAAGCATCGCACAGCGTACATGGTGGACAGAAAATGAAGTACGTCGCGAGTGCCAGCGCCACATCCACGACCAACGCGATAATCAAGAGCTCGATTACACCTCGCCTGATGCCTCGCGCTGTTGCCAAGCGGCCTCAAACCCAAATCACGGCGAGCCCCATGTTGATTAGCGCGCCTAGTGTGTCAGCGGCACGAGTTGGGTCCTGTAAGGGATATTCGTATCGACAGTCCGTGAACCCACGGCCCAAGAATGTCAGCAGCGCGATTACGGAGAGCGTGATCGCTCCGCTTGGGGGCGAAATCCGGTTTCTTATTGGGAATTTCCTTTCCGGATCATCAGGTACGCCGCATAGCCGGGCGGAAAGCGCGACCAATCCAGACTCCCCGCGATCTTCTCGATCTCGAAATATGGTCCGAACCGCTGCTCAATTTCGCCTGAACTGAATGGAATGTCATAGAAGGGAAGTAATCGCTCCCACCAGCGCATCGGATATTCGAAGCCCCATAGCATGTAGCGGCTGCGGGCGTGAGTCAGCGTCAACATGTTCTGTACATATGATTCGCGCTGCTGCCGGCGAAGATCATCCAGCACACCGTAGTCCAATAGAAAGTCGAATTTGCCCGAAACGTGGCGCAGATTTGTAAGGTCATCCACGATGAATTCAACCTGCACCTCGGCGTCCAGTGCCCGAGCTCTCGCCTTGTCGATGGCAGCTTCCGCGAAATCTACGCCCGTGACCTCGAAGCCTTTCTGCGCCAGGTAGATCGCGTTTGCCCCTGTACCGCAACCCAAGTCAATGGCGCGACATGGTTTGATGCGACCACTTTCCACAAGCGACATCAGCTCTTCGCGCGCTCCAATATCCCATGGGGCACGGAAGTAGCGATAGATGACCTCATAGAACAGTTTCATCACTTTTACTCATCCGTTGAGGAGCATACTCAGGAGTGCATGGTCTGCTGCTGGCGGTATAACAGCCCTGAGCTGAGCAACTCACTTTCACCCTCGATCATAAATCCTCACGAGACAACCTCTCATGAATCGCGGATCTGCTCCAGCAATTTGCTAGGCAGCGTAAGAACACTCTTAGGTGTCAGGTGCCGTGAGCACTTGATAATGACATACCGTAGGTTCTAGCTCCAGAAGATAATCGGTATCCCTCGGATAATATCTTGCGCGCTCAATATCATCACCCGCGAAGGCGGTAATCGAACCAAAGGAATCCCAAAGGCTTAGTATCAGAAAGTGGGCAACATCGTCCTCAATTGTGCGGAGCACATATACTCCTTCATTACCTGGTGTGCTCTGAAGGTCAGGCACACCGGTTTCCTGTAAATACCTGCTGTATGCATCTGCCTTGTCAGCGGGAACGGCACCGTGCCAGAGCCGTGCTATCATGGTGTTCCTCCTTCTTCAACGCTATATTTATAACCTTGATTCCCTGCTTAACGGTTTTGAGAGAGCGGCTCCACCTTCATCTAACAACAAAGAAGCCCACTCATTTAAGGGCAGGCCTCGTATGCGGTCGTCGGCAAAGGCGGGGTCAGCTCCAGCGCGTTGTTAGTTCTCTTTAGTTATGTTTCACAGTTATGACTACGTTTCCCTTTTTGTGCCCTTTCTCGACATACCTGAAAGCCTCGGCAGTCTGTTCCAACGGATAGCGTCTATCTATAACTGTTTTAAGCTTCCCCGCCTCAATAAGCTCACTCAAGAAAAGTAAATCTTCTACTGTAGCATGCCTTGACCCGTTTCTGATTTTCTTGTCGCCGACCATTGACGTCCATAAAGTTTGAAGCAGAAATGCTAGACTAGGCATCGTTACAAGATAGAGACCTTTATCACTTAGCGAGTTTTTGCAGCGTAAGAATGAGCTTTTGTGAACTGCATCAAAAATAACATCGTAGGTATCGCCGGTTTTTGTAAAATCCTCTACCGTGTAATCAATGACCTTATCGGCTCCCAGGGATTTCACCATTTCTAGGTTCGTGGTACTGCATACACCGGTAACTTCCGCGCCATAGTATTTGGCAAGCTGTACCGCAAAAGTACCGACAGCTCCGGAGGCGCCATTGATAAGCACTTTTTGTCCGGCCTGGATATTCCCCAGATCCTTGATGAAATAAATCGCGGTATGACCTGCCAGAGTGAGAGAGGCAGCTTCCTCATAGGTCATATTGGCCGGTTTATTCGCCAGCACACCATCTTCAGGCATGCAGATGAACTCAGCATGAGCGCCCATAATGGGTTCAGGTGTTCCAAAAACCTGTTCGCCTATTTTGAATCGGGTTACATCTTTGCCTGCAGCTTCAATTTCGCCGGCCAGTTCAATTCCTAGTATCTTTATGTTTGGTTTCCTAAAACCAAACTGCATTCGCATGGGAAGCCTGAGCAATTTAGGCAGAAAAGTCATATTACGAATGTTACAGTCCGTAGTTGTTACTGTTGTCGCATGGATTTTTATCAGAACTTCGTTGTCCTTGGGTACAGGTTTCTCAACTTCTTTGAGCTGAAGTTCATCCGGTGGTCCGTATGTTGTGTGTAAAATTGCTTTCACGTGTTTCCTCCAAGATGGCTTTGAATGTGTGCGATGGAGATATGTCCCATAGTAGCCCTATCTAATTAGTGAATACTGCTCGTTACAATGTGCTTCGCAGTTTATAAGACTCTGGTTTAAACCACCCACTTCCATGCATACCAAACAGCCATTACATTAAACCCCATGCTCACAATTAAAAGAAATTGTTCTTTGACTGGGTATCCCCTCAAGCTAATGAGATTAAAACCAAACCAGAATATGGCTACGATGATGTTTACCCAGCGAATCGCGGGATACTTCAACGTCAGGTTCAGCACAACCATAACAATCGGAATCAACATTAAAACTGCCATTCCCAACCACATTCCCTGAGTTGGTACCGTACCACCGATTTCTCCCGGTTTAACGTCGCCAGCAATTATTCGCAGCACATCCCCCCAAAGATAGGTCAACATTGTAGCTACCCATAATCCTGAAAGTATTATCCTCGTATCTACCATGATTCAATCTCCTCCTTTATGAATATGAAACGGGTTACATATCGGCTACTTAAACTTCTCTCACTTGTGGTGTGCGCGCAACCCTGTGACTCTTGCGACCTTTTTATTTGTAGTCGTTTATCTTCTTCCAATATGGCTTTGATTTGGTCATTATAAATATAGTTCACCAGAATTAGGTCTGCAAAACCTCACGGTTGGTTTCACTCATCTAGTGGATTTGGAGTGTGCCGTTCTGTATAAGGCTTCCCACAATAGCGTAACTACTTTCGAATTCGAGCCGCGATCGCCGGGTCGTGTGCAAGCTGTGGTTTGGTGACCTCCCGATGACGAGTTCATTGAGTTAATACCTTATACTCAACACCTGTCAGTTCCTCAGATATTGCCCATAGTTGCTTGGCAAGAATTTCATCGTAAGATTTGCGGGAGGAACGCAACTTTTTGGGATAGCCTCGTAGCTGCAGGAAACCACCAGGGGCATAGAATTCGCCGCCCTTCACGTTGGGTGCTGTTGCGGCATAAAGCTGAGGCAGAGTGCCCATTTCAGTGCTTTGTCGTAGAAATTCCCATATATAGCCCTGTATCCGGTGAAAAAGCGGTGTTTCACGTGTCAGTAATTTCGTCCTCAGATTGGTTGCAGCGACGCCCGGATGAACGGCCAGGCTGATCATTGAAGCTCCGACGGCATTCAACCTACGCTGTAGTTCATAGGCAAACAGTACATTTGCCAGTTTGCTCTGGGCGTAGGCTATCCAACGCTCATAAAATTTTTCACTCATAAGATCTTCCAGTTTTATCCTGCCCAATAGCTCAGCGTTGCTGGAAATGGTAACTGCTCGGCTGTTTGGCGTCTTCAACAACACATCTAAGAGCAAGCCCGTTAAGGCAAAGTGTCCCAGATGGTTTGTGCCAAACTGTAATTCAAACCCGTCAGCGGTTGTGCGACGCGGAGTGGCCATTATCCCAGCATTGTTGACCAGAATGTGTAGCTGATCGTGGTTCAACTTGAATGCCTCAGCAAACTGCCGAATCAAAGCCAAGCTTGCCAGATCAAGCTGCAGAACCTCAATCGCAGCGTCTGGCGATTGTCGACAAATCTGATCACGGGCATTCTTGCCTTTCAAGGTGTCTCGACACGCGAGTACAACATGGGCACGCTTGCGTGCCAGCTCTTTTACGGTCTCATATCCTAACCCACTATTCCCGCCAGTGACGAGTGCGACTTTACCCATTTGATCAGGAATGTCCTCAGCTGTCCATCTGTCAGGGTTTGTCATTTTATTGCTCCGCATGATGCGTCCTTAACCACCTAATGGTTTGGGTAAACCACCGAGCGATATGGGCGAGGATCCTTCACGATTCAGAACCTACGCTGCCTCGTTCCGCACGCATACCCACGAGCGCAGCGAGATCAGCTGCACCCAAATGTTGGGTGCACATTGCGGATCCTCGACACTACAATTTGTTGGCGAACAGGAAATTGACAAGAATGTGCACCAGATAATTACCTTCACGACAGCCGGTCTGAGTAGACCACTATCCTACAATTCCGTCGGTCTAGCCGAATATATACCTTACGTCATACTTATTGGGTTTATCAACCACCCCCAGAATCTGGTCAATTCTCCTCATTTGTTCATCCGACAAGATTCCGTATTGGATCGCTCCGACATTTTCGTCCACCTGTCCCACGTTCATAAAACCAGGTATAGGGACAATATGATCACCGCATGCCCAAAGCCAACCAAGAGCGGCTTGGGTCATCGACCGACCATCCATGGTTAGTACATCCCGAAGTGTATCTACCATCTCCAACTCAGCTGGGAACCGATCCTGATCCAAATCCCAAGAACGCACATCATCCGGTGGAAATTTCGTATCTCGTGTGAACTTGCCGCTGAGCATCTCCATAGCTAAGGGACCGCGGACTTTACTCGTTAGGTTAAGTTCTCTGCATAGCTGCACCATCTCATTGTTGCGATGCAAAATATTATGATGATGCTCAATTGCCAAACAGTGTTCGCCGTCGGCGAATATCCGTGCGCGAACTGGATCATTGGTGCTCCACCCATAACCACGAATCTTGCCTTCAGCCACAAGGTCTTCAAGGATTGGCGGCAGATCCTTAGCCCGACCAACGTCGTAATTTGAGCTTCTATTTGCTGAATCCTCTCCGATTTAGTGCCAAAACTTGAGTGGTCACCTGATTGAAGAACATCCGATCGAAGCGCTTCAACTGCTTTATGAATGTCAACTTGAAACGGGACAAAGTAGTTCCATCCAGCTACGCACATCAGTACCTCTCCAAAGAATCTGCTCGATAAAGTGACGTCGGCTAAAGGCTTTGAGCTAAGCACCGCCGACTCGTTTCATCAATTCAATTATCGTCCACCCTCCGGCTTCCGTTTCAGCAATTGGCTAGGTATCGGCCTTTTGCATCGCGCCAGTCATGCATAGTTAGTAGGTGCCGAATGTCTCCAGTAGATCGACAGATGCGCTGGGAGCTATCATTGTTACATTCTCCCGGATATCCTCCAAGTGACGGATGACATCTCTCTCTTCGATCCCTATGGGAGCATAGACTGTGAATACAACTCGGTTGGTCTCTGACCTGATGCGCGTCCTACGGTCTGGACCATAGATAATGCAAGACACAATGCCAATCGCATCGGCAATCATCATGTCTCCCGCTTTCAGTATCTGCTTCTCTCCGTTCATCCGAGTGTAGCGCTCGGTTCCTTTTGCTACATCAATACGAAGGGGAGACTTAATTGCATCCAAGTCATGCCCCGCGGTGAGCAATAAGTTCTTCAATTCGGCCATAAACATCGCTTCTACAAGGGCCGCAACCCTTGGAATGCGTCGATTCTTGAAGACCAAGGATTCAAGCTGATGCTGAATATGGTAGGTCGCGTTGAACTGCTTGTAATAATTGTGGTACGAAGCTAAAACGGGCATAGCCCTCAGGCTCGTACGGTCGTAGGAGGAAAATTGAGCTCGGAGTGTGTCCTCCAGGTCCTTCTTCTTCTCATCGAGTTGAGGATGTTGCTGAGGATTTTCAACCCCATGCATGACCAAGACACCGATTGATGAACCCGGGTACATCGATTTCCAGGAAGATGAAATTTCAATCATAGAATTTCCTTAAGCTGCTGCCTAATGACCTCGAGCCAAGCTGTCGGGGTTCGGTCTGCCGCCAGCTTCTCCCTCATCCCATTCAAACATCATCTCATGTGCTTCGTGCCGCTCCTCCGGTCAGCGTTTGCGAGTTGTTGGGTGGCCTATGTGGCTTTTCCTCGCCAACACTTAGGTTGCCTTTGGTCTCAGAGGGTTCATTTCCCCAGGATGTCTTTTATACACTCAATAACCCTCTCTTCTAACACGAGAGCATGTTCCAGAACACGGGCTTGTCTATTTCGTTTGTCTTGTGTCCAGTTATTCCTTTCCAGATCCCATTCAGATGGTACTAGTTGTTTTGCATCTCTAAGCAGTTCATAGACCTCTCCATACAGGTTGCCTGCTTTCACAAGGTCGGTGGTGCTCTCACTACCCAAGAATGATGAGACTTCCTTGAGGTATTTCGCAGCCGCTCTTCTTGCATCAGCTAGGCACACGTAGCGCCAGGAATTAACATGGGCTCTTTCCAGGTACTCATAGGCACATGGCTCACTGTCTTTATAATCGTCAGAATATGCCACCGTCCTTATCTCGGCAACCCAACGGTTGTAGCTCATGTTCCCGCGCTCTTGTTCAAGGTGATCATATATCTCTTGCAGCTTTAGCCCAGCTATCCAGTATTTGTAGGCTGCTCTTCCACTGTAGTAATGACCGTATTTCTCCGTCTCGAAGAGTTCAACGGCGGTATATAGGGATTTGGTTACAGACACCTTCCGATCAGGGATTTCCTTTTCGCCGGAAATTACCAAGATCAACCACGGCCAATGGGTATTTTCTGAGAAGTCATCAGATCTATCGTGAGGTGTCCTGCAAATGAATTTCTCGCTGTCGTTCATGTATCCGACAATAACACCCCAATCCTCCCACCGCATTAAGCGAATAGCCATGATTGGATACCCAGCTTCGATACAGTGTATAACCGTTGTCCTCAGTTCTTCTATTGACTTCTGATCAGTCAGAGTTATTTCTCTGGATGAAAATTGAAAACCGAGGGCTTCAAATGACAGTGGAGTATGATCAAAACCGCGTGCGGCATCGGGTGTATATCTGTGCCAGTCTTCATGAAACATCAGCCTGAACCCTGTTGCGGAATAGCCCTTCAGCATATGGTAGGAAACATCTCTGCCCAATGAATGCGCCACAGTTCTTAATGCCTGTATGAATGAGTCCTTTTCGGTCTCATACGTGAATCGTGGGACACCATCAATATACACTTTGCCGTTTTCTTCTCGGATAATTCCAGGCATGACACCTCCTTCGTTCATCGACTGGATTATCGTTTCGTCACCAAAAGGAAACTCGGTACTGGTCGCCCAACGGCTTTGAATTGAGCAGCCCGCTTGCACCTGCGATCATACATTAGCTCTGGGCAGATTCGCATGAATCTAGGGCCCACTCCATTGAGTTGATTATATGCAAGCGCAGCACCTCCGGATATCCTCGTCACAGGTTTTGAGCCGCGCGCTCTCACACAACTGGATGTGTAGCCATGTCCCATTATCGCCTAGATTGCGATGCCCACAGATACTATTCGCTCTTCGCCGTTTTAGACGATCGGGGGAAGCTCCAGGAGGAGAAACGTGTCAACCACGAGCGATGGGCTATCCAAACTTACCTCAATCGGTTGCGGAAAGCACACCCGTCGCTTTGGAAAGCGTCGGTAACTGATCCAGGATCGTGGACGAGATCGAAGCCGCTAGATGTGTGCCCAGTATGGCCCATGCACTCTTCGCCAAAAAGCGGATTGCCAGCACCGGCCTCTTTCACTTGTCCCTCGAACTGACTGGTCACCAGGTGGATGACCCCCCTGTACAGTACGGTTGACACACAATCCTTCGCCAAGCCTTATAACGGCTGCATGTCGAGGGGATAAAAGGCCATGGACAGCTTTTGGATGAGAGCGCCGGCAGGAGTATTGGCGATGGCTCCGCTTTCATCAATGGCAAAGAATTTGCCGGTCGATCTCATCTGATCCCAGTTATAGAAAAATACTGTAGAGACGGGCAGACCGAATTCGCGAAAGGCAAA
>JABAOF010001931.1_pt3 | contig 18892 bp, 20 predicted proteins | sample 7062171 | NCBI WGS metagenome assembly JABAOF01 (sample SAMN14538628, study PRJNA623070) | marine sediment metagenome | biome: marine biome [ENVO:00000428]; feature: marine pelagic biome [ENVO:01000023]; material: deep marine sediment [ENVO:00002113] | place: India: Gulf of Khambhat ...
TAAAAAGAGTCCCAGGCCGTTGTTTTCTTCGGGTAATTCTCCGTTATAGGTGGGGCGTTCAACGCCTTTTTCTCTATAGATGCGAAGGATCTTCTCTTGAACTTGTTTCTCCAGTCCGTTTTCTTTGATATATATTTCACATTCCTGGTCGATGGCGGTATTCATGAAGAACGCGGCCATGATGGGACCAGGTCCGTTGATGGTCATGGAAACGGATGTTTTGGGGTCTGCCAGCCGGAAACCCGAATAGAGTTTCTTGGCATCGTCAAGGCAGGAGATGGAGACACCGGAGTTGCCGATTTTTCCGTAAATATCCGGGCGCCGGCACGGGTTTTCACCGTAAAGGGTCACCGAGTCGAAGGCTGTAGACAATCGTTTGGCCGGCTGGGCTTTGGATACATAATGAAACCGCTTGTTGGTGCGCTCAGGTCCACCTTCACCGGCAAACATGCGGGTGGGTTCTTCACCTTCCCGTTTGAAGGGAAAAACACCGGCGGTATAGGGGAATTCACCGGGGACATTCTCCTGGAGGTTCCAGCGCAAGATGTCGCCCCATCCTTTGTATTTGGGCATGCTGATTTTGGGTATCTGCGTGTGGGACAAAGACTCCACGTGCGTGGCCACTTTGATCTCTTTGTCCCGGACTTTAAACCCGAAACACTCGTCTTTATAGGATTGAACTTTTTTCTCCCAGTTCTCCAGGATTTTTTTGTTCTGGCCGTCCAGTTTGAATTCCATTTCTTTGTACAGGGTTTGCAGTTGTTTTTTTAGTTCTTCTTGCTGGATGCCGGAAATATCGTCTTGTTCAAGGGTTTTTACGGATTCTTTGATGCTGTAAAGTTTTTGGGCTGCATCTGCTTGTTCCTCTACCCAGCGGTTATAATTGCGAATCGTCTCGGTAATTTCTGCCAGGTAACGGGTCCGTTCAGGAGGAATGATATAGACCTTTTCTGACATTTCTTTTGTGATTTTGAGATTGGACGTCAAATCCGTCCCGGTTTTGGAGGCAATCTTGTCCATAATGGTTTTATAGAGTTGATTGACCCCGGGATCATTGAATTGGGAGGCAATGGTGCCGAATACTGGCAGATGGTCATCCTGGACGCTTTCGTTCCATAGGTTGCGATTACGGCGGTACTGTTTTTTTACGTCTCGCAGTGCATCCAGGGCGCCCCGTTTATCGAATTTATTTAGAGCGATGACATCGGCAAAATCCAGCATATCGATTTTTTCCAGTTGGGTACTGGCACCGTATTCGGGTGTCATGACATAGAGGCTGAGGTCGGAATGATCGGTAATTTCCGTATCTGACTGGCCGATGCCTGAGGTTTCCAGGATGATCAAATCAAAATCTGCGGCTTTGAGGATATTGATGGCTTCGCGGACGTATTTGGAGAGTGCCAAATTGGACTGCCGTGTAGCCAGGGAACGCATATACACCCGGCCATTGTGAATGGAATTCATGCGAATGCGGTCCCCCAGCAAAGCACCACCGGTACGGCGCTTGGAGGGATCTACCGAAACAATGCCCACGGATTTGTCGGCAAAATCCAACAGGAACCGGTTCACCAATTCATCGATCAGGGAGGATTTACCTGAACCGCCAGTACCGGTAATACCCAGTACCGGGACGTGGTTTTTTTCTGCCATTTGATGGATTTTGTCCAGTATCTCTTTGGATTCTTTCGGGTAATTTTCTGCTGCTGAGATCAGCCGGGCAATGGCACGGGGTTCCCTGTTTTTGAATCTCTCTATATCCGACTCATTTACATTGTCACCCGTGGGAAAATCGCAGTGGTGGAGCAGATGGTTGATCATTCCCTGCAGCCCCATTTCCCGTCCATCGTCCGGTGAATAGATGTGTTCAATTCCATATTCCTGGAGTTCCTGGATTTCTTTGGGCAGGATAACACCGCCGCCCCCAGCGAAAATTTTAATATGGCCGCACTGGTTTTCCTGCAGCATATCGTACATGTATTTTAAAAACTCCATATGACCGCCCTGGTAGGAGGTAATAGCAATGGCCTGGGAATCCTCCTGGATGGCGCAGTCAACGATTTCTTTTACGGAGCGGTTGTGCCCCAGGTGAATCACTTCGCAGCCGGAAGACTGGATAATACGGCGCATAATATTAATAGCGGCATCATGACCGTCAAACAATGATGCGGCCGTGGTAATACGGATTTTGTTTTTTGGTTTATAAGGTGCAATTTCTTTTGTTTTTGTTGGCATGTTTGACTCCACTATAGATAGTTAAAGTTGTTTAATTATTAGTTTTTATTATAGTTCATTATTCCGTATTGTGCAAGGTTCAGGGAAAAATTCCTGGAATTCTAATTTAAACCGCGAAGACACGCGAAGGACCTTCTTTGCCTCCCCACGCAGCGGATTGAATTCAGTCTAACAGGGAGTTAAACAACTAGCAAAGCGCTACAGCAAAGGGAAACGAACATGTGCCACACTTATTAACCGGACAATAAGGAATAGCATGAATACACGGATGAAGAGAATTCTTTTCCAGCAGGGAAGCCTGAACAGATACATAGGGATTAACACCTCGATTAAGAAGTTTCATTGAAAAACCTCCTTTGTTATTGATTTAACCGGCACGATTGGCCCGGTCTATTCTCTCGAGTTTAAGTTTAAGCCACTTTTCCCAGTAGCCGCAACTTTCGGGATTGGGTAAACCGAGACGCTTCCGTATGGAAGGACACCCTCCCATACAGGCGGGCAAATAAAGACAGTCGAGACAAACCTGGTGATCGAAGGGTTCGTTAATGGCCCATTTCCAATAATTTTGATTGGGGATGAACGTACCATCACGGATGACACCCACTTCCTCACCGGGATCCACCCGTTCGTAACACTTGTAAACCAATGCGCCTGGCCCGATAACAAAATTTTTAAACTGGTCCGCTCCGCAGTTATTCCCCCGGGTTAAAAAATTGTGAGGCCCCTCGACATTTTCCTCTTCGGGTAATTTTCCCAACAGGGTATTTATATCAACCTGCACCCGCTGCAATTCAGGCCCTTTGAAACAATAAATATCTTCATCCCTGGTCATGGTTCCACCAAGATACGTTTTCAACGGCCCGATGTTAACATATATATTTTCTGACCTGAAAAGGGAATCGGTTTCCAGCATTTCCCGGATTCCCGGGAGATTACTTTTATTGGTATTGATGCGGACAGCCAAATGTTTAATATGAGTGCGCGCAATATCGATGGCCTCTTGTATTCGATCAAATGTGCCCCCTCCATTCTTAAGCACTCGCCTGCGGTTATGTTCTTCACGGTTGCCGTCAAGTGTGATCTGCATGTTCCCAATCCCGATCTCTTTCAGCCTCAGGGCAGTCTTCTCGTCCAGTAAATAACCATTGGTTATCATACTATGCGGTTCCCGTGGGATTCCTAGTTTTTCACATATTTCATCGGCTCCTTTGGATATGGTCTCAACAATATCCAGTGCCAGCAAAGGCTCGCCCCCGTACCAAATAATGTTGAATCCATCTGGTCGTATGTCTGCCAATTCTTTTTCAAAAAATTGAAGCACATTGGCACAGTCTTCTTCACTCATGCGAATGTGCTCTTTGTTATGCTCGAAACAGTAAACACAGGCGAGATTACAGCCCTTCGTCGGGATCATGGTTATGAGCAAACGGGATTTATCAAATGCACACTGCCGGTAGCGGAATTTCACCATATCGATCTCATCGACCTCCTCAGCTACCAAGAAACCATTATCAATCAACAAGTTCCTCTCTTCTTCCGGGAAAGATGTAATTTCGGAGGGGTTCTGCAAGACCTTTTCCACGGGACTTATATGTTCATCATCAAGGGCCAATAATCCCGTGGTAAATACATTGTAAAGATAAACACCGTTTTCTCCCCTGTGCCAGAGATTATACCTGGAAGGTTTATACGTCAAATTCATGATTCCCTTACATATAAAAGATCAATTTACCTTTAAATTAAGATTTTAAGAGATATTTAGGATAATGTCAATAGGAACCAACGGTTGCCAAAATATTTTTTAAGTATTATAATTAAGCCATGGAACAAAACAGCGAACTGGTGAACAGGCTTCGAGAATACTTTTTGAACCGGGGCGATGTGGCCTTTGCTTTCTTATACGGCTCCTATGCCAGGGGAACCCCCCATAAACACTCGGACGTTGACGTTGCGGTTTATTTTTATCCTGGAGAAAGATATCCTGTCCCGTATGAAGAGGAGATTTATTATGATGGAGAGGATGAAATATGGGCGGAGTTAGATCAAATGCTGGGAAAAGAAGTGGAATTGTTGGTGTTAAACCGGGCGGCCGCCGTGGTTTGTGCCAGCGCAACCAGGGGGATTCAATTGGCAGTGAAGGATTGGAATCTCTATTTTGATTACGTGGAAGCCATTTCACGGGATGCAGAAGATTTTATGCAGATGAGAAAAAGAGATTTCCTGGAAAGGTGCGGTGCATGACACAAGAATCTGAAGACAGGTTCATCAGGCATTTAAACTTTTTAGAAGAGGAACTCAAGGATTATACGAAATTCAAAAAATTAACCCGCGAAGAATATTTAAAAAAACGGGATAAAAGAAGAAATGTCGAACGCTGGGTTGAGAATCTCATAAATTCAACCGTTGATATTTGCAGGATGATTCTTAACATTGAGGGGATGGCCGTACCGGATACATATAGAGCAACTGTATCGATGATTTCTACTGTTGGAGGTTTAGAGGAAGTGGGAGCAGATAAATTGTCAAAATGGGTAAGGTTCAGGAATATAGTTGCCCATGAGTACCTGGATATTAAATGGAATTCCATTAAAAAATTTATCGATGAAACGGAAACCCTTTACAAGAATTTTGTTGTGATTATAAAACAATATGTTAAGAGCAAGCAAGAAGCAGAACAGGAAGAGGAGTAAGCAAAGATTTCTTTGCCTGTCACTTTTTTTCTTCGTTGTCACCTCCCTGGGGCAGTTGAGTTGGGGTGTGGTTGTTTCCATGAAAATATGCTATAATGATTTTCACCGATAATAAAGGAGCCGATTACTATGGAGCAAGCAAATTTGAAAGAGGTAAAACTTAAATTACCAGGCATTGTGGTCGAATCCCTGGCAAAAAATGAAATTATCTCTCTACTCCTGGATAAAGCCTTTAATAAATCAGAATACTATTTGACACGCTGCAAAGAGATGGAGTAAAAATATGGGAAACCTTTTGCCGATTTTAAAAGACAGGTTGACGAAAGTAAAGAAGAGACAAAAAACAATTAAATGCCATCGGTTTACGGTTCAAACACCTGCGTGAAGAATTAAAGATTCCCCGGGACAGGATGGCCGGCCAATTGGGGACCTCCCTCGGCAACTATTACAAATACGAATACGGTGAAGTCTTTCCCGGTCTCAATGTTCTAACGTCGCTGGCAGTCAATTTAAATGTTTCATTGGATTGGTTAATCGCCAATAAAGGCCCCATGTTTTACGATGAAAAAACAAAACTGCAGGAGAATGCAGCGTTCGAGCGGGTGAAAGGCGAAGTGGGAGAAATCCTGGCACACATGGAGCAAATCCCCCTGCTGCGCTATGAAATATTAAGCTTTTACCATAAATTTAAGCTGGACCATAAAGACCTGTTGGAATCCCCCACCAAAGACACCAAAATCCCGGAGAATCAATAATCAAAATAGGTAATTATTTTTTGTCTCCGACGGCCAGGGGGCTCTTTTCGAGAAAACTGCCCCCTGGACCCCCGCAAAAGCTTTTATTTAGATAAATTGGGGACAAACAACAATATTTACGGTTTCTCGTGACCATAGATACGCTTAACCTGTGGGTACTTCCGGGCAAATTCAACGATTCTCTCAAGCGTCTGCTGCGCCTCCTCCATATTCCCGGAATACTTGCCGGGCCCAATACCATTCTCCAACGACCGGTCAAAAAAACACGCATCCCCGGTAATGAAAACAGGGCCCTTATCACTATTCACCAAAAACGACAGGTGACCTACCGAATGCCCCGGAGTAGAAACCGCCCACAAGGACCCATCCCCAAATATGTCCACACTCTTTCCTAACAACGGCATATCCACACCTTCGCTGCAATCAATCTCATAAAGGGGATCAACTCCCTTTAACCATTCACCACTGCGAAAGAGAATGCCTTTTTGTATGTCCAGGTACGGTTCATTCTTGCCGGCTATATAATGGATAGAAGCATCTCTGGGAAGGTCCGCGGCCCCGGCAATATGATCAAAATGCAAATGAGTGAAAAATATTCCTTTTAATGTTACATGTTTGTCCTTTAACCGGGAGGCGATGTCCTGGCCTTTTTCCTGGAAAATGTTACCCATGACAAATCCTGCCAGGATTCCCCGGCAGCGACCGCGGCGTCTCTTTTGATAAGAAGAATCCAACCCGGCATCGATGAGGTAATCCCCGAATTCCCGGTGCCGAAGCCAATGGGCTAGAACCGGAACCCTTATTTTTGGCGGTACATCTTTAATAGCTGCTGCGTTGGGATGAGCCAAGTTAAATGAACCTTCTTTTGAAATAATAGATTCACCGGTCACAAAGGTCTCAACAGTAATAGGACGGGGATTGCTAAAGACGTCATTCCATGTCTGATAAGAGGGCTCTCTTAAAAGAAATGGTTCCCGTTTCATTATCATACCTCTTTTTTAACAAAGCGCAAAGCTCCCTGCGCCCTGCGCCCTGCACCCTGCTCTACGCTACTTCAGCAGGTTCGACGAGATTACCAACCGCATAATCTCACTGGTGCCTTCATAAATTTCTGTTATCTTGGCATCTCTTAAATACCGTTCCGCATCAAATTCTTTGGAATAACCATATCCACCGTGTATTTGTATACATTTGTTGGCACAGAATGATGCGACTTCAGAGGCTTTCAATTTTGCCATGGCAGCTTCCTTGGAATAAGGCAAGCCTTTGTCCTTCATCAATGAAGCCCTGTAATTCAACAACCAGGCTGCTTCATATTCCGTCCACATGTCGGCAATCATCCATTGAATGGCCTGGAAATTGGCAATGGGTTGATCAAATTGCTCCCGCTCTTTGGCATACTTAATGGCATCTTCAATGGAAGCCCTGGCAATCCCCAATGCCTGGGCACCAATCCCCAGCCGTCCCCCGTCTAACGTGACCATTGCCACTTTAAACCCTTTATTTAACTCACCCAACAGGTTGTCTTTGGGAATAGCACAATCTTCAAAAATTAACTCCGTGGTAGACGAGCACGTGATACCCAGCTTGTTTTCATGTTTGCCCACTTTAAATCCCGGTGTCCCTTTTTCCACGATAAAGGCACTGAGTCCCCGGGTCTTTTTACCGGGTTCGGTCTGGGCAAAAACCACAGCGGTTCCTGCTTCTTCACCGTTGGTGGTAAAATTCTTGGTTCCATTTAACACCCATTTGTCGCCCACCAATTTGGCGGTGGATTTGGCTGCCCCGGCATCAGAACCGGAACCGGGCTCGGTCAAGCCAAAACACCCGATTTTTCGACCACTGCACAAATCCGGCAAGTATTTCTTCTTCTGCTCCTCGGTTCCAAACCGATAAATGGGATCAAGGCCCAGGGAAGAATGAGCAGAAACAATAACACCGGTAGAAGCACAATAACGCGAAATCTCCTCCACAGCAATCATATAAGAGACAAAATCCATACCGGCGCCTTCATACTCTGGCGGATAGGCAATGCCCATCAACCCAAGTTCGCCCGCCTTTTTCACGATTTCCTCCGGAAAAATTCCTTTTTCCTGGTTTTCCCGTGCCACAGGTCCGATCTCTTCTTTGGAAAATTTGGCAACCATCTCTTTTAACATCAGTTGTTCTTCAGTTAATAGATAATCCATAACTTTCTCCTTAATTTAGAATAATTTATTTAAATCGCCTATTTCTTTATTTCCGCTCCCGGGAATAAGATTCAAGTTTGCGTATATCCCTGCTCCCTCCCTTATTACGGAACAGCAGATTTTCTCTAATCGTTTGTATATCATTTTTTATTTTAGAAAAATAAGGAGAAAAAGTCAACAGGAATTTAATTTTTTTGTTAATAGAAAAATTATTTTTCCCTGCGGGTCCCCGGGACATGCTTACCTGTATCTTCTCTCATATGATCCCTTTTATCAACAAAAATCCGGCAATTAAGAGAACCGCAAATAAAAGTGCCAGCCAATTAAACCACTTATCAATGAATTTCTTAATGGGCTCTCCAAACTTGTAGATTAAAAATGCCACCAGGAAAAACCGGGCACCCCTGGAAACCGCAGAGGCAATCATAAAGGTGACAAGATTGAGATTAAAGGCGCCAGATGAGATGGTAAATACTTTATAAGGAATGGGAGTGAATCCGGCGGTGAAGACAATCCAGAAGCCATAATCCCAGTATTGTTTTTGCATTTTCCAGAAGAGGGATTCGGAGAACCCCGGGATGTTTTTAAAGAAAAATTGGGCAAGGGAAGAAGGGACTTGTGGTGCGTCCCACCATAAATAGTGCCCGATAAAATACCCAAATGCACCGCCAAGGATGGAACCCGCAGAGACTACCAGGACCAGGCGAAACCATTTACTTTGGTATCCCAATACCAGTGGGATCAATAATATATCCGGCGGTACTGGGAAAAAACTGCTTTCTGCAAAGGCCAATATAAACAATGCATACTGTGCGGAAGGTTTCTCTGCCCAACTGAGTACCCAATCGTAAAGTTTCCGGAAGGGTTTAAGTTTCATTAAAGGCCTCGATTAGTTTTTTCATTTCTTCCACATCATTCAGGTCGTATTTCAAGATACTGAGAGCAATATCACCATTAACCACAGCGTGAAGGTCTGTGCCGTTATCGCCGATGTTGACAGGAGTACCGGTGCCGATCCAGTAATATTTTCGTCCCCGGGGGTCCACTCGTTCCACGATAGTGGGTTTGTACCGCTTTAAACCCAGGGGAGTCACCTTTATTTTACTTTTACTGCTAACATTGGGTGGTATGTTAAGGTTGTAAACCACGTTTGTATTGTTGAGGGGCAGGAGTTTCTCCAACACCTGGCCGGTGATACGGGCACCGGTTTCAAAATCCAGTGGTTCACCTTGAGGATCATTTGTATGGGTATTCGTTTTATCCGCCACTAGCGAGACCGCCAGCGAAGGAATACCATATATATGGCCGATAAAGGCAGCGGCAACCGTGCCTGAGAAAAAGACATCTTCGCAAAGATTCTCACCCTCGTTCATGCCGGAAATAATAAAATCCGGCCGTTTGGGCATAATGCTCTGGAGAGCAATATTGATGCAATCGCTGGGTGTACCATCAACGGCATACTCTTTTTTGCCTAACTGGGTTAACCGCAGCGGTTGATTGATAGTCAAGCACATACTGATGCCACTGCGTTCCCGATCAGGCGCCACAACGTAAACATCGTAATTAGTGGAGAAAAAGTTCTTAAGATGCTGGAGACCAGGGGACAAAACCCCATCATCATTGGTTAATAAGAGTGTCTTCATAGTTAATCTTTATATGTAGAAAAGTAGGATGGTCGGGACGAGTGGATTTGAACCACCGACCACACGCACCCCAAGCGTGTACGCTACCAGACTGCGCTACGCCCCGACAAAAATTCGTTTTCGTTAACTTATTATTTATCATTTTTATCAAGAATTGTCAATATCTCTTGTAAATTCTGCCGAATTATTCTTAATTTATCACGAAAATCCCGCGGGATCTGCTTTAATTCTACCGCACCTACTGAATTTGCACCTTCATTGCCACCAGCACCCGGTACATTGGCAGCGTTTACACCCCACCCTTCACCTTCCTGTTTGATCTTTTCTTTTACTTTTGATTTTTCGATTCTCTCCACCACCATCCAATGTTTGATCTTTAGAATCAACTCCACATCTTTCCTGGAATAAAATTTCTCCCCGGTTGGGTTGACCGTGGGTACAAAGCCGCCGAATTCTTTTTCCCAATAATCCAGCACTCGCCCCTCCAGTTTGGTGAGCTTAATGACCTCATTTCGTTTGAAAGTCAGCTTATCCGGTATATTTATATTCATTTCAATCAACCATTAACCATAGGAACTCTTTCCGTTTTTAGAATCATAGCATAAATTGCTCAAATTATCCACATCTTGCAAAAACCTGGGAATTTATTTAAAATAAACCCGTGAAAATCCGTGTAAATCTGTGGCGAAAAAAAAGGAGAAAACCATGATTGTAAAAAAATACCATGAAGTGGAAAAATTGGCAGTCAATGAAGAAGGGGCCAAGAACACCTCCATTCGCTGGTTAGTGGGTAAAGATGCTGATGCACCTAATTTCTTTTTAAGGCAGCTGGAGGTTGAACCCGGTGGTCACACCCCTTTTCACAATCACCCCTGGGAGCATGAAGTTTATGTATTGGAGGGCCGTGGTCAAATCAACACAAGAGGTGAATCCAAGCCCCTGGAAAAAGGGTCTTTTGGCCTGGTGATGCCGGGGGAGGAGCATCAATTTGAAAATACCGGGGACACGCCCTTTACGTTTCTTTGCATCATCCCGGATCCCGACAAAGCAAAGTGAGAATTGTGGCCTAGCGAACTAAGGGCTATTCTCACCTTTTTTTCTTTTAAAATAACTGGATATGTATAACCGCAAGCCAACAACAGCTATTAAATAGAGACCAATAATCACCATGTGCCACAGGATATTGGCGTGTTTAAAAAACAGGACAATCAAAAAAGGAAAAACCACCGCAACAGCAATATAGATATAGTAGACGGTTTGATTTCTTTCTTTGGTGAGAATAATGACCGCGCTCCAGGCCATGGCAGTAAAAAAAACCAACAGGCCGGTAATAAAATCTTCAGACCCCGGTGAAGGCCGATAGAGTAGAATATAAAAAAGAAATGAAAACAATGCGAAAAGCAGCGGCCAAAAATAAATCATTCGTTTTTTCATTTTTCTCTACCAAACAAAGGATTTATTTTAATCTTATGGGTACTAGATGTCAACAATCGATTGACATTTGATGTGGATTTATATATCATAAGATTTATTTAAAAATTAAACATCGGAGTATTTATCATGAATATGAAAGGCGAAACCTTCATTCAAAAAATTTTCGGTCGTGACCTCCAGACTCCCGGTAAAGTGTCAATATCCACCGAATTGGTTGCCGGTTTAACCACGTTTTTAACCATGGCATACATCATTACGGTCAATGCGAGTATTTTATCAAAAGCATTTGAAGGTACAGAATTGGATCGAAATATGGTTAACATTGCCTTAATCACAATCACCTGCCTGGTTTCCGGAGTTGTAACCGTTGTAACTGGAATTCTCTCTAATACGCCGATTGCCATGGCCCCGGGTATGGGATTAAATGCTATTTTTGTTTCCATCGTTCTTGCCAACGAATACATCGACTGGAAGATTGCCCTGGGTATTGTTTTTATTGCCGGATTTGTTTTCCTCTTCCTTACCCTGGCTGGGTTAAGGAAAAAATTAGTGGAAGCGATCCCCCCGGAACTTTTATATGCCATTGCGGTGGGTATCGGCATTTTTATTGCCTTTATAGGACTTCGAAATTTGGGCCTTGTGGTCGGTGATCCGAATTCATTGGTTAAAGGAGGCGCACTAACCAAAACCGTTTTGATTGGTCTGGCCGGGTTGTTAACCATGATAGTCATGGAAATCCTGAAAATCAGGGGTTCCCTGTTGATTGGCATTTTTTTAGCCACCTTATTGTCTATCATCCTGGGAGAAACCGCTTTGCCCAAAGAGGTGGTATCGTTCAAAGTCAATATGAAACCGATTTTCGGAGGATTGGACATCCTGGGTGCATTAAAGCTCAGCCTCATTGCTCCTATATTTACCATGATGTTTATCGATATGTTTGACAGTGTTGGTTCGCTGCTGGGTTTGGCCCGTGAGGCTGATATGGTGGATAAAGAAGGCAAATTCCCCAAGTTGGGCAAGTTGTTAACTATTGATGCCTGCGGTACCATGTTCGGTTCAGTGTGTGGAACCTCTCCTGCCACCACCTACATCGAATCTGCCGCCGGGATTGCCAGCGGCGGCCGCACCGGCCTGACATCTATCACCACCGGCCTGCTCTTTCTCCTGGCCATCATTTTCGTACCGGTACTGGCCATTGTCCCTCCATATGCCACGGCTCCGGCATTGATCATGGTGGGATTCTTTATGATGAAAAACATTGTGAATATCGATTTCAAAAACCTGGAAATCGGCTTCCCGTCCTTCCTCATCATTATCATGATCGCACTGAGTTACAGCATCAGTACGGGACTGGCATTCGGATTCTTATCCTTTACCCTGATCAAACTGTTCCGGGGAAAGTTCAAGGAAGTTAAAGGCGCGCTTTGGGTTATTAATATCCTGTGTCTGCTGTTTCTTATCGTGGAGACATTAAATTATATAGCAGCTCTCAAGAAAGAAGCTATTATCTTATTCTTGAAACATTTCATGTCATTCATTTAGAGCACTATCATAGGGGATATAATAAAAATTCTCCCTGGGAATAGATAATATCCTGCCCTTCATAGGTATTATAGGTACCTTTCTGCTCAAACTATAGTTTATTAGTGCGATTTCCAACGTTTTTAGCACACATTTAGTAAACTGAAGTGGAGGGCGGCCCTAAAAAATCCACTTCCCAGTCAGTCAAAGAACTATAAAGACCACCCAGTGAATTATTACTGATTGAAAATAAAATGTCAAGTGGCACACCAGAAAAAGGAAAAAGGTGACAGCCAAGAAATATCCACATTGGTATAAAAAATAGGCCGGCGGGAGGTGCCCCACCGGCCATGATATTTGGAGAACCACAAAACTTAAAGCTCCATGTTTTACGCGGCTTTATCTTCAATCCATTTTTGATCCGGATTATAAAAAACTGTCCATTGGGCCTTTACCCCTTCTTTCCAGGATTTACGCTTGTATTGCTTTTGAAATGCTATTCTTGCATTTCTAGCCGTCCTATAGTAAGAATCCTTTAAAACCGTTCCTTTGTGGAGCACTATTAACCGAAATTGATTATTATCATGCAGGATATAAACACAATCGATAAAATAATAGGCAGAATTGATTAACAGAGAGACCAAAGGCCCTTTATTATCGGCATTTTTTTTATTAGACATTTTTTTTTACCTCTCCACACTTGATTTTTTTGCAAAATGTGGTACAATAATACCCGAACAAAATTTCTCCAAAAACAAAGAATTTTGCATATCTGAACATAAATGGATTATAAAGCACATTTCAGGAGATGTCAAGATGAAAAAGAAAATTTTTGACGATAAACTATCAAAAGCAATTGGTGAAAGGGTTTCCAAGCTAAGAAAAAGTACAGGTATGAATCAAGACGAGGTAATAAAAGTCTTGCAGATCGACCGCTCTACGTATTCAAAAATTGAAACCGGACAGATTATGGTAGGGTCGAAATACGTTATAAGGCTTGCTGAATTTTTCGGAGTATCAACTGACTTTATCCTGTCCGGGAAAACCACCCTAAACCTGCCGGACTTTGGAAAATACATTGAAGATGTAACCGATCTGCTGAAGTTCATGCTTGAGAATCCATCATATATGCATCATGTCCTCAGCGACTTTTATGCAAAACTAGAAGTCACAGAAAGACAGAAAGGAAAGGCTTTAATAATGGAAAAGGAGTAATAACCTATGGAAAAGAAAAAGCTGCTTGACGAAATAGAGCATCTTTTAAATGTTCCGAATTTCTTCAAATCAATTCTTCACAAACTAGAAGAACTAAAAGACATATATAAGGATGATATCAAAGCATATGAAGAAATAACGGGCCTTATTGAGGAAAAAAAGAACTCCCCTTCATTTAATTGCCAACAATTTGAGATCACCCGCAAAGGGAAACAATGGAAACCCTCAATTGATATACCGCAGCAGTTAGTTGACTATTTGGTTAAATCTGAAATTGAACCGGGACTGACAAAAATGGACAGGGGGATTAAATTTCCGGGTTTACCTGGTAAATATAATATAAGCTTTGAAAAGAAAAACAGCAGCCATATTACCGGCACAATTCAAGTTGATGCCCCCCCTGGTGGTCATTTGAAAGTACTGAAAGAAGAGCAACCAAAAGACGATTTAAAGGAATTCCTCTACTATCTATCATCAGATCAATTCCTTTACGAATTTGTAATGAAACAATTTCACATGAAGTGGAAACCGATTGTTGATAAAAGAGAGGAAATCACCGCAAAGTAACTTCCTGGATATCGTCAATTGAAAAAGTCACATACGTATCTACCTTGATTTGTTCATCCATCTGTAATGATGTCTCATACATCTCTGTACTCAGACAGATGACTTTTTTACCGGCCGATATTAAGTGGGAGAGTAAATTGATACAATCTACCTCAAATTGCTTTGACTCTCTCTTAAAAAAGTCATTGATGACAATAAGCTGCCGATCTGCTGCTGTTTTTACGGCAGCGTATATTTTTAAGATCAGTTCATCTGATTTTTTCTTTTCGGCGGTATCGATATCAATCCCCATAATCCCCAGGTTTTCACGGGCTCTTTTTTCGTCTACTCCCGCAACCCGGGAAAGGTGTCTAAGAAGTTCAACCGGCTTAATCCCATTAAATTTAAAATCATCCGGGTTGACTTTTTCAAGACAAACCGCATCCTTTTGCTCATAGTGATTGATAATTTCCTCCTTTACCTGGTTACATCTGCAAAGAACAAAAACCGTATTTTTACCCTCTTCAAAATCGATATCAATATCAATCCCTTTGCTTTCTCTTTTCAGCCTGTTTAAATGGAGCCTGCAAGCCCAAAAGAGAAACCCTATAATAAGCAAAACCGTTACACCTATGCCTAAACCAAATCCATAGGGTAACCGGCTTTTTGCCATGAATTCGTTTTCATTTCCTTTTATGAAGTTCTGAACATCGCCCCCTTTCCATTCATTAAGTCTTTCTTTTACGTAAAATTTAAGAAATTCCTTTTTCATTTTCAAATTGAATGAATGGAAGTCGATAAGATTTAAAAAGCCGGCGCTGCTCATTTCCTTTCTTAACGACAAATAAAACATGGTAGGGAAAAGAGAAGAAATGATTTGATTTGTCTTTATGCTCTTTAATTGACTTAATTTCAAATTATTTTCACGCTTAAAAATTTCCTCAAATTCATTTGCTACGACTTCATCAATTCTCTTAATAAATTCTTTTGTGGGTTTATCACCGGGTTTAAAAATTCCAAATTCTTCAAACAATCGTCTTTCCACCTTAGTATAAATTTTTATATTTGTTAGTTCAAAATTAAAGAGAGATTCAATATTACTGGCTGCTGACAATTGGGTTATTTTTTCGATTGTCCAGGGGATAAAAAAGACGGCTCCAAAATACACAGTAACCAAAACCACCAAAGCAGTATATTTTTCTTTTATCGCACCTACAACCATACCGATCAGAAATAAGAATAAAAATAGAAGGCTGGCAACTAAGATAAACAATAAAAATATGGCGTTGATACGTATCCCATGTATGATGCTCAAAATGAAAGATAGTAAAACCAGCAATCCCAAAATTAAATTTATAAAAATTATCCGCGCTATAATTAAATCAGTAAAAAGCCTCTTATGGCTGTGAAACCCACAGTGAAATTTTAAAAAATCTCTCTTACGAACCACAGTAAATCCGGCTGCAAGTGAAAAAAAACAACCTACCAAAAAAAGAATACCGGAAAAATCCATTAAACCAACCGATTCATTAAAATATTTCCCTTTTTTTGGTTCATATATTTTCAGCTGTTCAGCTGCATTTATATTTGAAAGTAAAACACCATTCATGCTGTCAGCAAAAAAAATGCTTACCGGTGAAGGAATAAACAAAAACCGGAACCCAAACGTGCCGTATTGTACAACCACATGATACTGTTTTACCTTCTCTTTTTCAGCTTCCTTTAATATTTCTTTTTCTTTTAAAAAGGAGTTATGACTAATTATTGCGATTTCAACAACCACCAAAATGACCAGTGATAGTAAAAAAAATACCATTAAGTTGCGCTTGCAGATTAACCTTTTAAACTCAAAAGTTAAAATCTTCCCAAATGGTTTAATCATCTTAATTCGTAAAAAACCTCCGTTAAATATTGCCCGAAAAGTTGCAATTCAGAATACCTTTGATTGATTCGCCATAGTTCGGGTATTTCCGGGACCTTTTCACTATCTACAATTGGTTTAAGGCTCCTGATTCGCTCAAAAAGGTAGTCAAGGTCTTCATAAAATAGATTATAGGCGCCTCTAACATCTCCATTTGATAAAAGCTTTTTCACCTTGTCAAATATAACCGCATTTAAGCTTCGCTCGCTCTGCAATGTATCATAATCAAACGTCCTTAATTTATCTATAACCTCTTCATTATAGGGGGTGATGGCTGCCAGGTTTTTTAATTGGTAATAGGTTATCCTTGCTTGATCAATGTTATCAATGGCGCGGTTAAGGACTTTTTGAAGTTCAAAAAAATCTAGGCTCGATATTTCGGAAATTTCAATCAAGTTCAAAAATAACAGCATGTCAGCATGAGATTTCAAGAAAAATCCGGTCCCCTTACTGATCAGATAGCCCAATGACCCCTCTGCTTTCGGTAAAGATATTGAGTTTTCACCGTCTGGAGTGTTGGGGATAAACGCTGTGTCTGTGGTATTCGCAGCGAAAAAAGCATATATGCTTAACGTGAAAAGGATGGAAAGGATTGATACTATTATTGTTTTTCTAATCATTATATGTTCCTCCTCTGTTGACAGTCTCGCGGTGGCTGAATTTCAACAGCCACCAACAACGTTTTAGCACTCATTCCCTCGCTCCTTTTGTGGTGTTTCCCGGCGAAGGTAAAAGCCGCTGCCGGTTGGTACTTTGTGTAAAACAGATGCGAACGGAATTGAAGCCAACGAAGAGAAATGTCATGAAAATGTCACAAAGCATCCCTATATTTATACCACACATGCTGAAAGAAGTCAACAAAAATACAACCCAAAAAATAAGTTTTTTTGAAATCAAACCTTTGGAGGAATCGCTGGTGCTAGAGCTCACCGTTCACAACAGGGAATCGATTTATCAAACTATTACTACCGAGTAACTGTTTTAGCGGCGGCAGGCATGAAAGGCATAGTTGTAACGAAGCTTTCCTACGCGGCACCGGAGCTTTCCAGTGCAACAACAATATTTTCCGTCACGGAAATAAATTATCTTCAATATTAGCGAAAACTTCCCAATATTCCATTATTCCCTGTCTGAAGGAAAAGGGAACAGTCGAAAAAACCACGAAAAAACCAGGAAAGAATTTCTTTTCTGGAATTTTTATCCTCCCAACTTCTTCTCTTCTCCGCTTCCTCGCTTCCTCTTGCCAACTGCCAACTGCCAACTGCCAACTGCCAACTTGATTTTTTAGTGGCATTCCTGACTGTCCCCGTTTTTATATACGTGTACGTGGATGAAGAGGTTGGGGTAATCACGCCACTTCAACCACTCATCCACACACCTTTAGGTCCTGGTAATCGGAAACTGATGAAACCTACAGCATTGAATTAATGAATTAAAAAACTTTTTTCTTCCTTTTATAAAAAATATTTATGCAATATAATATGGGCAGTGTCAAATTTAATTGAAAATGACATGAACGTAAGATTCTTGTATGGAACACGGATAAATGTGTGGAAGAACCTTAAACGGAAGGCCCAGCCCGGGCCAGGAGGTTAAAAATGAACAGAAAACTTAACGCTTTAATATGGATCATCATTGTTATATCAACCGCTGCGTTGTACGGGGATTTGCAACATGCGGTTGACCCCAGGGGAAAAATAGAAAACCTAGTCGGTGAAGGGGATTTTGTTTGGGACATGGACGAACAGAAATTTGCCGATTGCGTAAAAGAGGGTAAGGAAACGGGACGGGATTTTACGATACGTGAGATCAGGTGGAAAGTAACAGGGGGAGACCAGGACTGGGTTTTTACCAGGATAACACGGATGGGGGATGATAATGAACCCACGATAAAGAGAGAGCGATTCTGGATTACCATCCTTAAGGTCGATGGGGTATGGGTCACCAGGACGAAATATCGGTACAGGGAGAGGAATTACAAAGAGGGTGACACCGATGAAGTAGGGGAAAAGGATAAGGGGAGAAAATTCACTGCACATTGTAGGATAACCAGTAAAAAAATAATACTGACCTTAACCAAAAAGAAGCAGGGATACATATTCAGGATAACAAAAAAGGACGGGTTAATACAGGTAAACCTTATAACGATGCATGATTTAAGGGATTGGACCATGAGCTACAAGAAGCTGTAATAGCAAAATCGGCATGCCAGGGTGATGCGGAATATTACCACGTTGACGGGGTCGTTGACGTTTGACGGGGTTGACGTTGACGGTTGACGGGGTCGCATCTTGCTGTGCAATATATTTGATGATATAATTTTTCCATGGCACTCGCCCCCTATTAGAGAAGATATTGCAGAAGGAGATGGCTTCAGGTAAGCCAGAAGATGAGATCATTTACATGGTCTATTATGAGTTTGATTTTACGATGAAAGAGGTTGGAGATTTTCTGGGGGTGCATTATTCAACTGTGAGTCGGTTGTCAAAAAGCATGAAGGCACGAAAAAGATGAAAAACAGAAAGACTAAAATATTGCACTGCAAGATCAGACCCCGGAAGACGGAACTTTTTTTTGACTGACACCTTTTTTTCATCATAGTGATTACTTTTTTTAAAGAACAATTGGCAGCGTGAAAAATTCCCAACCGGATGATGTAAAAGTGACCGATTGTTAAATAAAAAAGCTTGGACGTAATATCAAAAAGCTCTGAGGAAAGATCAAAACGCTGTAAATTAATATCAAA
>JABAOF010039268.1_pt2 | contig 18890 bp, 23 predicted proteins | sample 7062171 | NCBI WGS metagenome assembly JABAOF01 (sample SAMN14538628, study PRJNA623070) | marine sediment metagenome | biome: marine biome [ENVO:00000428]; feature: marine pelagic biome [ENVO:01000023]; material: deep marine sediment [ENVO:00002113] | place: India: Gulf of Khambhat ...
ATAGCCTACGCCACGACGACTCTACGTAGTCCCCCGCCCCTCGAGCCAGTCGCCACAACGTCGGCGCCGATAACGTCAAGAGCGCCAATACGATAACTCGGACCACCCACGCGTAGAGCAAGCCCGTCGCGACCAAAATGAAGGCCCCCGCCCCAAAGGCAACCCACCCCACCGCGAGGTCGACCTCCCAGTAACGCTCCCTCTGCCGGAAGACGCCCCTCGTAATTAACGCCCCTATAAAGTATGCGGCCCAGCTTAGCGCCGCGAATAAAAAAACGTGTCCCGCCTGTTGAACGTTGAAAATAAACCGCGCGCGGAAAAACTCCTGGCGCAACAAAAACGCGGCGGCCGCGCCCAAGACGCTCCCGCCTATTACGACCACCGTCAAAACTGGGTAAACCCTACGCACTTGACATCCCGAGCTTTAAAATGCGCCCTCGCCTACGACCTTTACGCAACCAGGTCATTTCTCTTTTTAACCGACCTCGGCCCCGCCGCCGCGCCGGCGAAAGCCGCGACCAGCGCCGCGAAGCCCAAGCCGTACAAAATCCAGGGATATGACGCCGACGCCATATCGCGTACGCAGGAGCCGGCGTTCCAAAGGAACGTAACGAGTATTGACGAGCCGCCCGCGGCCCCGACAACCCACTGCCAGGGCCGCGTGCGGACGTCGCCCCTCTTTACTATGCCGTACGAGCCGACGACGACGAAGTACGCCGCGACCAGCGCCGGCGCGAGCACCGGCGCCGACCACGGCACCGGAATCAGGAACAATATGTCCCACGTCACAAGCGACGCCGGCCAATTTAGAAGGGCCTTCAGGCCGACATAATAGGCGACGTCCCAAAGGCCGAAGCAATAGAGAAAGCGCGAGAGCCTCAAAAGCCGCGGCCCGCCCCCGGCAAGGCTCGCTCCCGCAAGCACCGCGAGCGTCGCCGCCTCGCGCCCGATTTCCGCCCCCAGGACCAAGCGCGGTACCGGCTCGAGCGGGAAAGCGAAGCCGGCGGGATAGGCTATCGTCCGGAGGTACAGGACCACCGCCGCCTCCAGGTACCCGAAAGCCACGCCGAATACGCCGAGCCAAAAAAGCTCCCGGCGGTATGTCGACGTCGTTGCCATTTAAAGGGAATCTACCTCGAACGTAGCTGAGTTTTAACGACGCAGGGCGTCATCTCTTGTAGGCGGATGCGGCCTTCATCAGGCGCTTGACGACGCGTTCTTGCCCGAGCAACGCCGCCATGTCGAAGAGCGAGGGCCCGACGGCCCGCCCCGAAAGCGCGGCCCGCATCGCGTGTATAATTTTACCGGCGCTAATCTTTTTCTCTTGAGCGAACTCCCTAACCGTCCTTTCGAGAGCCTCCGCGGAAAAATCTTCGAGAGCGGCGCACGCCTCGGCGACGTCGCGCAGTATGGCCGCGCCGCCGGGCAGCTTTAACAAGTTCTCTTGCGCCGGTTCGTCGTACTCCACTCTCTCCGCGAAGAAAAACGCTATCAGCTCCGGCGCCTCGCCGAGCGTCTTTATCTTCTCGTGCTCGAGCGCGAGCGCCCGCGCCGCGAGCTCCGCCTTCTCGTCGTCCTCCGCGCCAACCAAACCTGCTTTCTCGAGCCAAGGCCGCGCCCTCTCGAACAGGTCCCCGACCGAAAGTCTCCTCAGGTACACGCCGTTCATCCATTTTAATTTATCGACGTCGAAAACGGCTCCCTTCTTCGCGACGCGCGCGAGGGAGAAATATTTCCTGAGCTCCTTCAACGAAAACAACTCCCGCTCGTCGTCGTAGGACCACCCGAGTAAGGCCAGGAAGTTGACGAATGCCTCCGGCACGTAACCCTCGTCCCTATACTCGAGGACCGCCTTCGCGCCGTGGCGCTTCGACAGCCTGCTCCGGTCGGGGCCCAATAGGAGCGGCAAGTGGGCGAAAACCGGGGGCTCAAAGGCCAAGGCGCGATAGACCGCGAGCTGGCGGGGAGTATTGGAGATATGGTCCTCGCCCCTGATAACGTGGCTTATGGCCATCGTCGCGTCGTCCACCGCGCAGACGAAGTTATAAGTCGGCGAACCGTCGGGCCGGGCCACGACGAAGTCGTCCAGGTCGCCGGCCTTTATCTCGACGCGGCCGCGCACGAGGTCGTCGAACGCCAGGTCCGCGCCCTCGTCGAGGCGAAAGCGGAGGCAGGGCTTAAGGCCTTGTCGCGCGAGGCGTTCGCGCTCCCGCGGCGACAGATTCGCGCAGCGGCCGTCGTAGCGGGGCGCCTCGCCCGCGTCCCGCGCGTCCCGACGCCTCTCCTCCAACTCCTCCGGCGTACAGAAGCACTCGTACGCACGGCCCCCTTCCTTGAGTTTGTCCAGGTATTCGGCGTATATATCCCGGCGCTGCGATTGGCGATAGGGCCCGTGTTTGCCGCCTGCCTCGGGGCCTTCGTCCCACTCGAGGCCGAGCCACGTGAGCGCCTCGATTATCGAACGGTAATACTCTTCGCTCGAGCGCGCCGCGTCCGTGTCTTCGACGCGCAGGATAAAAGCACCCTTGTGCCTCCGCGCGAAGAGGTCGTTGAATAAAGCCGTCCGGGCGCCGCCGACGTGCAAGCGGCCCGTCGGCGCCGGCGCGAACCGAACCCGTACGGCTTTTTTCGCCATAAATATATACCTTAATGCACCGGCCAGGCGTCGCCGTAGAGGTCCGCCCACGCGCGATCCATAAACAGGAGAAAGGTCAAAATCCCCGTCGTAACGTCCTCGACGGTTTGGGACCCCTCGCCTTTGTAAGATCGGGCGATGGCCGCTATGATATTCCTGAGGTCGGGTCTGTAGGCCTCGATGAAATCCACGAGCTCGTCGAGGCTGGCGCCGAGGTCGTCGATTCCCTCTACGTAAGCGAGTAGCCGCTCGACGTCTTCGTCGTCGAGGGCCGGTAACATTTTCGAAATCCCGGTAAACTCGGCCATGGCGTCTACGCGGCATTTTAACACAAAACGACGGGCCTTGCGCCCCTTTTACCTTGGCGCGCGAGGCCAATATGTATTAGAATAAATTCTTATATTGCTAACGGCGCTCACGGGACGGACGCCAGCTCGGTTATGAACGTCTACTTGAGGAAAGGCTGGCACATCTTAGGCTTAGCGGTGCCCGCGCTATATTACTTCGGCCTGCTAACCAAGACGTGGGCCCTTATCCTCGTCGGCGCGGCGGCGGCGGTCGTGGTCGCGGTGGAAATCTTCCGTTATGCGAATTCGGCCTTCGCGGAACTTTTCGCCCGGGCCTTCCGCCGCATTATGCGCACCGAGGAGTACAGCGCCTTCAACGCCACCATTCCCTATCTGATATCGTCGTTCCTGGTCTTGTTGATCTTCCCGCGCGTCATCGCCTGGGTTGCGCTCGCCTTCCTATCTTTAGGCGATACGGCCGCGGAGCTCGTAGGCCGCCCGGCGGGACGCATCCGCATCGCCGAGGGCAAAACCCTCGAGGGAACGCTCGCCTGCTTCGGCGTCTGCTTCCTGGTGGGGTGGTACTTCCTGGGTTGGCAGTTGGCGCTCGTGGGCGCCAGCGCCGCGGCTTTGGCCGAACTCGTAAGCGGCGGCCTGGCCGACAACTTCACGATCCCCCTCGCGGCCGGCGCCGCCGTGTGGCTCGTAGGTTACTTTACGCACGTAGGCCCACCCGCTTAAATATCCCGGAGGCATATTTGGGGTTGACGGGCGCGGTTATTTATATTAATATTTATATGCTTATATAATCATATAGTATTCTAACCGTTTTGAAAAGTACCGTCGAGATATTCAAAGCCCTCGCGGAGCCGAACCGCGTGCGCATCCTCGCGGTCCTCACCTCCCGGCCGGCGTGCGTGTGCGAGCTGGCGCAAGCGCTCTCGCTCAACCAGCCGAACCTCTCGCGGCATCTCCGCGTGCTCGAGGCCGCCGGCCTCGTGAAGAGCCGGCGCGCCGGTGCCTGGACCGATTACACGTTAAACAGGAATCGGGAGACGGCGCCCTTCGTCCGCCTGTTAAAAAACCTCGCGTCGGCGGACGAAGCCCTTCAACGAGACCTGAAAGCTTTGGCGAAAGCGGACCGCCTGCGAATCAAGAGGCTTGGGTGACGGCGCCGAGGACCGGTAAACCCGCGACGGCTGAGCAAGGATTAGGTTATCGTCCACAGGAGGCCGACATGAAGGTGGAGATATTGGGGCCGGGTTGCCCCAGGTGCGAGCAAACCCACCGGAATATTATCAACGCCGCCGCGGAGCTTGGCATCGCCGCGGAAATCGATTACATCACGGACGTCAACGCCATCGCGCAACGCGGGATGTTACGCACGCCCGCCGTAATCGTCGACGGCAAGGTCGTCATCCAGGGGCGCATCCCGTCGCCCCGCGAAGCGAAGGACCTCCTCACTAAATATAATAAATAGGCCCGCGACGCGCGGACCAGGTTTAAAAACGTGCGACGCTGAGCCGGGCGCGGCCGCGTCCCGCGCGAAGCGCGCGCCGATACGGAGCGAACGATATGTCGACCCTCGAGCCGAGAAAGCTCTCGTTCCTCGACCGCTTCCTGACGCTTTGGATTTTCATCGCCATGGCCGTCGGCATCGGCGTCGGCTACCTATCCCCCGCTTTAACCTCGTTCGTCACCCGCCTCCAAGTCGGCACCACCTCCATCCCCATCGCGGTCGGCCTCATCCTGATGATGTACCCGCCGTTGGCCAAAGTAAAGTACGAACAGATCGACAAGGTATTCGGGAATAAAAAACTACTCGCGCTATCGCTGGCTCAAAATTGGCTCGTCGGGCCGGTCGTCATGTTCCTGCTCGCGATAATCTTCCTGCGCGCCTACCCCACGTTTATGATCGGCGTGATATTGGTCGGCCTCGCGCGATGCATCGCGATGGTCATCGTCTGGAACGAGCTTGCCGAGGGCGACCGCGAGCTCGCCGTCGGCCTCGTCGCCTTCAACGCCGTATTCCAGGTTCTCTTCTACGCCGCCTACATTTTCATCTTCGTCACCGTGCTCCTCAACCGGCTCGGCCTCGTGCCCGGGTTGGAGGTGCACGTTTCCATGGTGGAAGCGGCGAAGACGGTCGCCGTCTACCTCGGCATTCCGTTCGCCGCGGGCGTCACGACGAGGTTCTCGCTCCTCAAGTTGAAGGGGCGGCCGTGGTACGAGGGCTCGTTCATCCCCAAGATAAGCCCCCTGACCCTCGTCGCCCTCCTCTTCACGATCGTCGTAATGTTCTCCCTGCAGGGGGAAAATATAATCGCGGCCCCCTTGGCCGTCCTTCGCGTCGCGCTGCCGCTCGCGTGCTATTTCTTCCTGATGTGGTTCGCGACGTACCTGTTGGCGCGTAAGGTCGGCGCCCGGTACGCGCAAGCCACCGCGGTCTCCTTCACCGCGGCGAGCAACGACTTCGAGCTCGCGATCGCCGTGGCCGTCGCGATCTTCGGCATCGACTCGGGCCAAGCCTTCGCCACCGTTATCGGGCCCCTCATCGAGGTCCCGGCCTTGATTAGCTTGGTGAACGTCGCGTTGTGGTTCAAGAGAAGGTGGTTTGGCGAGTAGAGACCTTCCCGCGCGATAACGAAAGGCGGCCTTAAAGCCGCCTTTTCTCGTCGTGCCTGGGATTCCCTGTCAAAGGGTATCCGGCCGAGGAAACATAAACGCCGCCGGGCGCGGATGCTCCCGTGACCGCCGCCCACGGTTTTATAAACGCGAAAAATACCCCGTTAGCATAGGGGCGACCCACCCTACCGTATGCGCGAGCGCGGCGCTTCCGGGCCCCGTCCGTTTTTATTTAAAAACGGCTTTAACGCGCCCTATCGACGAAGGCTCGACGGCGACCTCTTTCCACGTCGCGAGCCTGGCCTGATAGACTTCCTTCGCGCCGTAATTCTGGGCCCAAACGACGAAATGCAAGTTTTCTCGCTTCCAGGAGCCGGCGAATTTCCCGCTGACGACGATCTGCTTCGTCTCGTTGTTATTTATGGCGAACGCCGTCCCGCCGGCATTCGGGTACATCTTGCGCAGGACGTGGTGATAGGTGTGGCCGCCGTAGCTTAGATTTTGCTCCGTTACGGCGCAGTGGAAGCGAAGGCCGGAACCGGCCATCGCGCCCTGGCGCTTTATGTTCGCCTTCAACGTAAAGTTGTCGCCGGAAGTCGTTATCTTCAGCTTCATCTCGAGGGGGCTGGCTACGCCTTTGCGCTGGTTGAAGATATCCGGCCACCTCGTATAGGGTTGGCTGGTTACGGCGCCGTCGAAAACGGCCGTTGGCGTAACGGTGATTTTATAGTACGCGCAGCGGGCATCCGCGTCGGCGTTGGCAAAGGGGTCCGAGTCGTAGCCCCACGTGGGATGATACTCGACCGCCGCGAACCGGCCGGGATTACCCAAATAAATTTGATGCATCTGCTTCTCCGCAGACGGGCACTCCGCTCAATTAGTCGAGGTCACGAGCTCCCCCAAAACCACCCGCTGGAAGCCGGCCGCCGGGAGCGCGGCCGCGACGGAAAGCGTTAGAAAAATTATTTTTTTCATCTCGCTCCTCCTCGTATTTTTATTTTAACCCGTTTACGAACATAATAATTATACTCAACCTCCATTGCAAGGAAAATCTTTGTATATATGTACACGGGGGCACTCTCCGATTATTTTACCTTGATTTCGCGAAACCCGTCCTATATAATTTCCCAATTAGCGCCAAGGAGGCTCCAATGCACGCCGTCGTATGTATCAAGCAAGTTCCCGATACGCAAGAGCTCCAGGTAGACTTCGACGCCGGCGTAATCAAGCGCGCGAGCGTTCCCCTCATAGTTAACCCCTTCGACGAGTTCGCGATAGAGGAAGCGGTTCGCCTTAAGGAGAAGCACGGCGGGGCCGTGACGGCGTTAACGATGGGCCCGCTCTCCGCCGACGAGGCGTTGCGTACGGCCCTCGCGATGGGCTGCGACGCCGCGGTCCACTTGTTGGACGAGGCCTTCGAAGGCAGCGACACCTGGGCCACGGCTACAGTTCTCGCGAAGGCCCTCGAGAAAATGGGCGAGTACGACGTCCTCTTCTTCGGCAAGGCGACCTTCGACGGCGACACGGGCCAGGTCGCGCCGCGCGTCGCGGCCTTGCTCCAGCTTCCGATGCTCAACTTCGCCGCGAAAATCGCCGAGATTGATTTCGACGGGAAAAAGGTGACCGTCGAGCGCCTTCTCGAAACGGGCCGCGAAGTCGTCCGCGCAAACCTGCCCGCCGTCATATCGGTGGTCAAGGAGATAAACGAACCCCGCTACCCTTCCCTTCTGGGAATACGGAGGGCGAAGAAAGTCGACGTCCCGACGTGGGACGCCGCGGCGCTAGCCTTGGAAAAGGACAGCGTAGGGTCGAAGGGCTCGTTCGCGAAACTCGAGCGTATATACCGGCCGCCGGCGCGCGCGGGCGGAGAAATAGTCCCCGGCGAGCCGGTCGATGCCGCAAAAACCGTAACCGAAAAACTTATCGATCAGGGACTTATCTAGCTTAGGGTGAAGCTGTGGCGAACGACGATTACAAAGGGATTTTGGTCTATATCGAGCGCCGCCGCGACGGCACCGTCGCGCCCGTAGGCCCCGAGCTCCTCGGCAAAGGCCGCGGCCTTGCCGACAAACTCGGCGCCGAGCTCGCCGCGGCCGCGTTCGGCCCGGGCGCCGCTGAATTGTCGGCCGAGCTCTTTGCGATGGGCGCGGACAACGTCTACGTCGTCGAGCACGACTTGTTGAAGGACTTCAGGCCGCGCCCGTACGCCAAGGCTCTTGCGCAACTTGCGCGAGAAGCTAAGCCAACCGTAATCCTCGCCGGCGCGACGACGCAAGGCCGCGACCTGGCCGCCGCCGCCGCGACCTACTTAAAAACCGGCCTTAGCGCCGATTGCGTGGGCCTGGAAGTAGACGACGCCNNAGCTGCGGCGGCCGCGTGATGAGCGACTGGGTGACGCCGGAGGCGCGGCCGCAGTTTGCGACGGTCCGCCCCAAGGTGATGAAGGCGCTCGAGCCGGACCGGTCGCGCGCGGGAGAAACGACCCACTTTAACGTCGACCTAACGCCGGACGACGACGTAGGCGAGGTACTTTCTTTTTTGGAAGCCAAGGAGACCGTCAACCTGGGCGAGGCGGACATCATCGTCTCGGGTGGCCGGGGCCTGGGAAACCCGGAAGGCTTCGAACTGGTTAGGGAGCTCGCCGCGTGTTTGGACGCCGCCGTAGGCGCCTCGCGCGCCGCGGTCGACGCCGGCTGGATCGAGTACGCGCACCAGGTAGGCCAAACCGGCCGAACCGTCAGCCCCAAGCTCTACGTCGCCTGCGGCATCTCCGGCGCGGTCCAACACCTCGCCGGCATGGGCACCGCGGACGTCATCGTCGCCATAAATAAAGACGAAGAAGCGCCGATATTCAAAATCGCGACCTACGGCATCGTCGGCGACCTCTACGAAGTAGTACCGGCCCTAATCGAAGAGATAAAGAACCGCCGGGGATAATAACCGGAGGGTTTTAATACGAGTTAAAACGAGCTCAGGAAGGGTTCGAAAAGTACCGCGTGGCGGCCGCTAGCCGCAGATAAACGGGGCCGGCGAACGTCAAAGTACCTGAGGCGGGCGCAACGGCTTATCGACGTGGGGTATACTTTTCTATGCAAGACCTCGTAAACAGCGAAACGAAGTGCCTTCTCGTACAGCCGAGATTCCCGGCCCACAGCTTCTGGAATTACACCGACGTCTGTAGGATCGTAGGCGCTAAGTACCCCGCAGCGCCGCTCGGCCTTTTGACCGTGGCGGCATTATTACCGCAACATTGGACGTTTAAACTCATCGACGAAAACGTGGAGGCGCTGAAAGACGAGCACCTCGCCTGGGCGGACGTCGTCATGACCGGCGGCATGCTCCCCCAACAAAAGGCGTTGCAAAATATAACGACGCGCGCCCACGGCTTAGGCAAACCCGTGGCCGTAGGCGGCCCCGACCCCACCTCACAACCGGATATATACAAAGAAGCGGATTACCTCGTCTTGGGCGAGGGCGAAGTCACCATTCCCCTTTTCCTTGCAGACGTCAGGCGAGGGGCGACGCGGGGGATATATGTCTCCGACGAGAAGGCCGACATGGCCCGGGCGGTGGTACCCCGCTTCGACCTCATCAAATTCTCCCATTATATGCACGTGGGCGTCCAGTTTTCGCGGGGATGCCCGTATAACTGCGAGTTCTGCGACATCATCGAGCTCTTCGGCCGGAGGCCCCGCACGAAAACGGTACGACACATGCTGACGGAACTTCAAACGCTCTACGACTTGGGCTACCGCGGCCACGTCGATTTCGTAGACGATAACCTCATCGGCAAACGGAGAGACGTCGTGCGCGTCTTGACGGCGACGCGCGAGTGGCAGGAAGCGCACCGTTACCCATTTTACTTCAGCACCGAGGCCTCGCTCAATCTGGCCAAGGACGAGAAACTTCTCGCGTTAATGCGGGATAACGACTTTCGCTACGTCTTCTTCGGCATCGAGACGCCGGAGGAACATATACTCGACAAGACCCAAAAGCAACTCGCGGCCAACGTCTCCATCGCGCGGGCGGTTCAAACCGTTTCCTCGTACGGCATGATCGTGAACGCGGGCTTCATCATGGGATTCGACAACGAGGACGAACATACCGCCGGCAACATAATAAACTGCATTCAGGAGACGGGGATATGCATGGCCATGGTCGGGACGCTCTACGCCCTTCCGAATACCCAGTTGACCCGGCGCCTGAAGAAAGAAGGACGGTTGCTTACGGACGGCGTTTCCTACGTCGACGCCGACCGGGACGCCGACCAGACCTCGAGCGGCCTTAACTTCGTACCCACGCGCCCCTGCGTCGACATCCTGGCCGACTACGTTAAGGTTCTGGAGCACATTTACGCGGCGAAGAACTACTACGCTCGCGTAACCCTCACCGGCGCCAACCTACGTTCCTACGCCAAACACCGGCCGCCCCTTCGTACCAAAGTGCGGACCGTATGGTCCTTCGTGAAGATGAGCTCGCAACTCAGCGTAACGCCCCGTGTGGTGTTCCTTTACTGGAAAACGTTCTTCCGCTTCTTGTTCGTCTCGCCGGGGGCGCTGGTGGCGACGGTAAACCTTGCCGCTATGTACATCCACTTCTCTAAGCAATCCCGTTTCACAATCAAGGGTATCAGAAAGAGGATAGCGGAGTTCGCAAACGCCGCCGCTCCCCGAGGCGCGACGGGCGGCAACGTCGTCGTACGCAATAATTAAATCCCGCGGAATAGGTCCTTTTGTTGTTGATAACGCCCTGTAAACAATATTATAATTATGGGCCGGTGTATGGGCCGGCGGCTTTTTTAAGTGGCCGGCGTGAAATATTTCACAACGCATCCCGGCCTCTATAAACGTCTTCTTAAATCAATATAAATCGGTGCCGTTGTACGCCCTCCCGTGCTCCGTTTAGGCGAAATAACCGAACCAGACGCGGCAATAACGCGTATGGAGAAGCAGCTCGGCCACCCGCTGAGCCAGTGTTACCAGTGCGGCAAGTGCTCCGCGGGCTGCCCCGCGGCGTACACGATGGCCGAGCCCCCTAACCGCATTATTCGTTTCCTTCAGCTCGGCCTGTACGACCGCGCGCTGAGCCAAAACTCCTACTGGGTTTGCTCGAGCTGCGAGATGTGCACCGCGCGCTGCCCGCGCAACGTCGAAATCAAAGAGATAATGGAAGTCCTGCGCCACGACGCGTTCCGCCGGGGCATAACGTCGGGCGAAGCGCCCGTCCCCGCGTTCCACAAAGCTTTCCTCAAAACCGTCGAGTGGTTCGGCCGCCTTTACGAGCCGGGCCTGGTACTGCTCAACAACTTACTCAGCGGCCGCTTCTTTAAAGACTTTACCGCGGCTCCCGGGATGTTCTTCAAAGGCAAGCTTAAGCTGTTCCCCGGCCGTGGCGCGGACAACGCCGCCGTCCGCAGGATATTCAAGTACAGCCGCGAGGAGGCGCCGCGCGGTGAAGTTTAGCTACTACCCGGGTTGCACGCTTCACTCGACGGCGGCGGAGTACGACCTGTCGGCTCGAGCTGTCTGTAAAACGCTCGGCATCGAGCTCGTCGACGTTCCCGGTTGGGCTTGCTGCGGCGCGACGTCCGCGCACTCCGTGAACGAACTCCTCGCCTACGCCCTACCCGCGCATACCATAACCAGCGCTACCGAGAACGCCGTCGTCGCGCCCTGCGCCGCCTGCTACAACCGCCTGCGCTACACGGACGTGCGCCTGCGTGAAGACGCCCACCTGCGCGGCGAGGTCGAAAGTGCGATGGGTCGGCCGTACCGCGCGGGCGTCGCCGTACGCCACCTCCTCGACGTTATAGCCAACGACATACCCGAGGAGGAAGTCAAAACCAAGCTCCAAGGGACCCTCGGCGGCGTCAAGGTAGTTTGCTACTACGGCTGCCTTCTCACGCGGCCCAAGGACGTGGCGGCCTTCGACGACATGGAAGAGCCGCGCACGATGGACCGCCTTATGGAGTTGTGCGGCGCCGACGTGCTGGACTGGCCCCACCGCGTCGTCTGCTGCGGCGCCGCGTTCTCGCTCTCGCGGACCGACGTCGTCTACCACATGACCGGGAAGCTCATCGCGTCGGCGCTGAGGGCGGGCGCCGACGCCGTCGTCGTGGCCTGCCCGATGTGCCAGTCCAACCTCGACCTGCGCCAACCGGCAATCGTCAAGCGACTCGGTATAAAAGAACGCCTCCCCGCGGTCTACTTCACGCAGCTGATGGGAATGTGTATGGGATACTCGAGCGAAGAGCTCGGCTTCAAAAAAATCATGGTAGACACTTCGGCCTTGATTAAAAAAATAAAAACGGGCCGCGCTGAAGCCCCCGCGGCGGCCGAGGGATAATGGCTCGCGTAGGCGTATTCATCTGTTGGTGCGGCGCGAATATCGCCTCCACGGTCGACGTGGAAAGGGTCACCAAGGCCGCGGCTAAGCTGCCCCACGTCGTCTACGCCGCGGACTACAAGTATATGTGCTCGGACCCGGGGCAGCAGATGATCCTGGACGCCGCGCGCGAGCACAGACTGGACGGCATCGTCGTCGCCGCCTGCTCGCCGCGAATGCACGAGCCGACCTTCCGCGCCGTCGCCGCGGAGGCCGGCGTCAATCCCTACCGCATGCAGATGGCCAACATCCGCGAGCACTGCTCGTGGGTGCACGCGGACGCCGACGAAGCGACGGCCAAAGCTATCGACGCGGTCCGGATGATGGTCGCCCGCGTGGCGCAAAGCCTCCCGCTCGAGCCTATCGAGGTCCCGGTTACCAAAAGGGTCCTGGTAATCGGCGGCGGCATCGCGGGCATCCAGGCCGCGCTCGACGTGGCCGACGGCGGCGTCGAGACTATCCTCGTCGAGCGGACGCCCTCCATCGGCGGCAAGATGGCGGGCCTGGACGAAACCTTCCCCACCCTCGATTGCTCGCAGTGTATCCTGACGCCCAAGATGGTGGACGCCGCGCGCAGCGAGCTTATCAAGCTCTATACGTACTGCGAAGTGGAAAAGGTCGACGGCGCGGTCGGCAACTTCAAAGTAACCATACGCAAGAAGGCCAAGTACGTAAACTACGACCTCTGCAACGGCTGCGGCGACTGCTGGCGCAAGTGCCCCTACAAGAAAATTCCGAGCGAGTTCGACTTCGGCGTCGGCAACCGCACCGCTACGTCCCCTTCCCGCAAGCCGTCCCCAACAAACCGGTCATCGACCGCGAGACCTGCGTCTTCTTCAAGACCGGCAAGTGCCGCGCCTGCGAGAAATTCTGCCAGCGCGGCGCCATCGACTTCGAGCAGGAGGACGAGCTCGAGGAGGTAGAGGTCGGCGCCATAATCGTCGCTACCGGCTACGACCTCCTCGACCACACGCAGATGGGCGAATTCCGTTACGGCGCCATCCCCGACGTCATTACCGGCCTCCAGTTCGAGCGCATGTCTTCGGCCAGCGGTCCGACCGAGGGCAAGATCGTGCGGCCGTCCAACGGCGCGGAGCCGAAAGTGGTCGTCTTCGTCCACTGCGTCGGCTCGCGCGACGAAAACTACAAAGAGTATTGTTCGAAGATATGCTGCATGTACAACGCCAAGCACGCCGTCATCCTCAAGCACCGCGTACACGACGCCAAGGCGTATCTGTTCTACATAGACGTGCGCGCCGGCGGTAAAGGCTACGAGGAATTTTGGCGGCGCGCCTGCGTCGAGGAGGGCGCCGAGTACCTTCGCGGCCGCGTCTCCCGCGTCTACGACGAGGACGGCAAAGTGATCGTCGAGGGCCAGGACACGCTCTCGGGCGAGCAGGTCGAGGTAGCCGCGGACCTGGTCGTTCTCGCTCCCGCGATCGTGCCCGCGAAAGGGACCGAGGAGCTCGCGCGCATATTGGGCATCTCGACCGACAAGGACGGCTTCTTTAACGAGGCCCACCCGAAGCTCAGGCCCGTGGACACGGCGACCGGCGGCATATTCCTCGCGGGTTGCTGCCAGGCGCCGAAGGACATCCCGGAATCGGTGGCCCAGGGGTCGGCCGCGGCGGCCAAGGTGTTGGGCCTGCTCTCGAAAGAAGTCATCACCCGGGAGCCCACGGTAGCGGTCGTGGACCCGTTCATTTGTACCGGCTGCTGGAACTGCGTCAACGTCTGCCCCTTCGGCGCGCCGGAGAAGTCCGAAATAACGATGACGATAGACCGGCAAAAAGTGACGCGGCCGGTTTCGAAAATTAACGAAGCGAAATGTGAGGGTTGCGGCCTTTGCGTCGCGACGTGTCCCGGGAACTGCATCGACCAACGTGGCTTCAGCGACGACCAGGTCTTCGCCGAAATCGGGGGTTACCTCGAGCGCGTGCGGGCCGCGAGGAACGGTGGCTGAGGAAGAGAAGCAAAGCGTACGCGAAACGGCGGCGCCGTGGGAGCCGAACGTCGTCGGCTTCCTGTGCAACTGGTGTTCGTACGCGGGCGCGGACCTCGCCGGTACGAGCCGCATCCCGTACGCGTGCAACGTCCGCGTCATCCGCGTCCCTTGCTCGAGCCGGGTGGACCCGCTGATGATAATCCGCGCCTTCCGCGAAGGGGCGGACGGCGNNTGCCATCCCGGCGACTGCCACTACATCGAGGGAAATTATTACGCCCGCCGTAAACTGATAGCCCTTAAACAATTGCTGGACCACGTCGGCCTCGACCCCCGCCGTTTCCGCGTCTCCTGGGTCTCGGCGTCGGAAGGCCGCAAGTGGGCCAAGGTCGTGGAAACGGTAACGCGGGACCTCCTCGAGGCGGGCCCGTTCCACTACGAAGAGAATGGCGACGATCAAGGAAGAGCTCCGGGCCGCGGTTAAGAAGCTGTTCGACGAAGACCGCATAGATTACTTCGTCGGCTACGTGGAGGACTACGGCCACACGTTCCCGGCGATCCTGGCCAAAGGCTCGGACCTGAGCCGCCTCACCTTCGACCGCAAATCCTATAACAACCTCGCCGACTTCCTGCCGGAGCTACGCGGCTCCCGCGTCGGCTTAGTATGCAAGCAGTGCGAGGTGCGCACGCTCAACGTCCTGGCCGCGGAGGGGCAAATCGAACGGGATAAGCTGGTCGTCGTCGGCGTCCCCTGCCCGGCGATGGTCGACCCCCGGAAGCTGCCCGCGGACGAGGCCGGCCTCGACGACCTGGACGAGTCGTACTGGCAAGAGAAATGCCGCCGCTGCCTCGAGCGCAACACGCCCTTCGCGGACGTCTTCGTCGGCGAGCGCGCAAGCACGCCTACCCCCGCCGAAGGGTGGCCTTTGCTCCAAGAGGTCGAGGCGATGTCCGCGGAAGAACGCCTCGCGTGGTGGCGGGAGCAAATGTCGCTCTGCATTCGTTGCTACGCCTGCCGGCTCGCCTGCCCGTTGTGCTACTGCCACCAGTGCTTCGTCGAGGACAACAAGCCCCAATGGCTCGATAAATCGGTCCGCCCCGAAAACAATCTCCACTACCACATTATCCGGGCGATACACCTGGCGGGCCGCTGCATCGAGTGCCAGGAGTGTTCGCGGGTCTGCCCGGTGGGAATACCGGTCGACGTCCTGAACAACGTTCTGGCGCGCGATTTCGCCGAGCGCTTCGGCTACCTCGCGGGCGAAACGGCCGAGGCCAAGCCGGCGCTCACACATTACGAACGCGACGACAAAGAAGACTTCATACTCTAGGTTAATGGCCGCCGAGTATTACAGATTGAGTAAAGATAAGGTCGCCGAGCTTTTCGAGCGCGCCCGGGCCGACTACGACGTCGTCGCGAAGACGCGCGACGCCAACGGCAACCTCGTTTACGGGAGGCCCGTTTCTTTCGACGACGTCGCCTTCGTCGATGAGCAACCGCCGATGTCCGCTAAGGCGTTCGCGCTCCCGCAAACGGAAGCGCTGGTCCGGTACGAACGGGAGAACGATAAAATACGGGCGGAGGGCCCCGAGGCACCGACGAGGGATATCCTCATCTTCGGCGTCAACATGTGCGACGCCACGGCCTTCGACATCATCGACCGCGTCTTCAGGTGGGACTACCTCGACGACCCGTACTTAGGTCGACGCGCGCAAACCACGCAATTCGCGCTCGCCTGCGCCAGCATCCAACAAGACTGCTTCTGCGACCGTATATCGTACGACGAAGACGGCGTCGACGCCGTCGCCTACGACCTTGAAGGCAGTTACCTAATTAAGGTCCAGACCGAAAAAGGTCGTACGCTCGTAGAGCGCTACAAAGACCTCTTCGCCACGGAAGACGGCGACGCCGAAAGCTCGATAAAAGCCTTCAAAGAAAAAGCTGGAACGGCGAAGAAAGAACCGATGCTGGAAAGTGCTAAGCCGGCGCTGGAGAAAGCGTTCGAGCACGCCGATTGGGAAATCCTCGCTAGTACGTGCATCGGCTGCGGCGTTTGCACGTACGTCTGCCCGACGTGCCACTGCTTCGACATACAGGACGAGGGCGGCTCGAGCCGGGGCCGACGCCTTCGCGTCTGGGACCACTGCACCGGCCGGACCTTCACCGCGATGGCCGCGGAACAGCCGCGCGACCGCCAATACAAGCGCTACCGCCAGCGCTTGCTGCACAAATTTTGGTATTACCCCGAGAGGTTCGGGCCGCTCCTGTGCACCGGCTGCGGCCGATGCATAACGCACTGCCCGGTGAAGATAAACATCAGAGAGCTCGTCGAATATTTCGGCGGCCTGAAGGATACGCCGCCCGGCGGCGCGCGCCATGGGAAATAATTCGGAACGTTTGTACGTGCCGCGCCTCGCCCGCGTCGCCGCCGTCGTCGACGAAACGCCGACCATAAAGACGTTCCGGCTCGCTTTCGACGACGGGCCCCGGCCGGATTTCAAATGCGGCCAGTTCGGCGAGTTCGGCATCTTCGGCGTCGGCGAGGCGACGTTCTGCTTCGCGTCGCCGCCCGACCGAGAGTACTTAGAGATTACCGTAAAAAACGTCGGCAAGGTTACGCGCGCCTTCCACAACCTCAACGAGGGCGACGTTATAACCCTCCGCGGCCCGTACGGCAACTGGTTCCCCTACGACGACCTAAAGGGTAAAAAGTTGCTTTTCATCGGCGGCGGCATCGGCCAGGCGCCCCTCCGCGGCCTCCTTTGGACCTGCCTCGAAAACCGCGGCGACTTCGAACAACTCGACCTCATTTACGCCGCGCGCGAGGAGTGCGAGCTCGTCTACGAACGCGAGCTCGTCGAGTTCGAAGGACGCGACGACTTGGCCGTAACGCTTGCCCTCGACCCGGTCTGCCCGGGCGAGCCTATACCCGGGTGGCGCGGACGGACCTCCTTCGTCCCGCCCATATTGGAGGAGGAGCGCCCCTCCCCCGAGGACCGCGTCGTCATAACGTGCGGGCCGCCGATAATGATTAAGCTGGTGGCGAAATCCCTTCTGGAAAAATTGGATTACGCGCCCGGCCAGATATGGACGACGCTTGAGATGAAGATGAAATGCGGCCTCGGGAAATGCGGCCGCTGCAACATCGGCTCGGTATACGTCTGCAAAGACGGCCCGGTATTCAACTACGAACAGATACTCTCCTTCCCAAAAGAATTTTAGAAGCCTCGTACGAAGAAATTACCGGGGCCGCGCTCCGGCCTTTTTTGTTACTTTGGCGCATATTTTTTTATATAATAAAGAGACGTGGGTTTTAAAAAGGAAGCGCTCGTTTTAACAATCGCCGTAGCCGCGGCGACGGCCGCCCTCGGCGCGGGCGAGGACGAAGCCATCGCCATCGTAAAGAGCTGGCGCGGCGAAGGTTATTTTATGAACATAGGCCGGGCGGTCGACGGATTACTTATGGGCTTCCAGGCCGAGGGTCACGCCATCCAGCCCATCGCGTGGGACGCGACGGAAACGCTCCCCGGCCACTACGACGTTCGGTACTCGTTCCTCCTCGACGCCGCGAGCGCGGAGGCGATCTTCCTGCTCAATAAAGAGGAAGGCCGCGTGTCGCCGGCCAACGATACGGCTCGCGCCGTGGTTACGCTCGCCACCTCCGTCGACCTCGGCGAGGAGCCCGTCCCCCCCGCGAAGGTGAAACCGGGGGGCACGCGGTCCGCGGCCGACATTCAAACCGAAATAAACGTAAAGCAACGGGAACTCGAGCAGATTTACGAGAACTACCTCAACCGCTTCCCCGACGTCGCGGGCAAACTGGAAATAAAGTTCACCATTCTCGCCTCGGGCGTCGTGACGCGCGTCCAAATCGTCGAGTCCACGATTAACTTAAAAGCACTCGAGCTCGCGTTGGTCCGCGCCGTTAACCGGTGGACCTTCGCGCCTGCGACCAACGACGTTACGCTGACCTACCCCTTCATATTCTACAGCAAGAAGTGAAGGCCGCGCCGACGCCGCGAACGAAGATGCCAACCCCCCGCCTTAAGGCCCCGGCGTTCGCCGTTGTCATCCTTACGGCGGGCATTGCCCTCGCCGGCGAAGGCGGCCGCGACCCTGCGGACATCGCCGCCGTCGTTGAACAACATATGGCGGAGATAACGAACGTTTACGATACGTTCCTTGAAACCGGCCTCGCCATCGAGGGGACCGTCCTCGTGAAGTTCACCATCGCGCGAACGGGTGCCGTGACCGCGAGCGAAGTGGCGGAGGCCACGACGGGCTGCGAGCTTTTCGAGGAAGCCGTGGCCGCGGCGGTCGCGAAATGGGACTTCGGCCCGAGCGACGGCGACGCCGTGACGGTGCGCTATCCCTTTTCCTTCGCAATTTCCGAAAAAAATGGGTATTGACCTGACTCACGGAATTTCCCTATTTAACTGTAACTTAATAATTTATAGGTTGGTAAAAGGCGAGCATCGTAATAATTCGCTTGACATCGTAACGCCTTTGGGTTTTAATTTCGGTAGGAGCCAACGCAACATTCGCCTATAAAGGGAGGCGGACATGAAAAAGGGAATACTAAGCACGGCGGTAGTACTGCTCGTTATCGCCGGCGCGATTTGGGCCGCGGACGCGAAGTACGGCGACGCGGCCTATTACGTCGACGGCGAGAACAACAGCATCCACGACGCGGGGCTTTACTGGCTCAAGCTGTGGAACCGTTTGTTCGTGGGCGACCCGGACGGCGGCAGCGGAAATTATCCCGGCCGGAACGGCGTTAGTACGCTTTACAAGGGGAGTTTCTGGGTCGGGACCAACGCCTGGGGGACGCCCCGCGTGAGCGCCGAGTGGGACCGAGTACTCGGCCTACTGTGGAGCGACGGCTCGAGCTGGAACCAACGCCCGCCCTACATTGAAAAATACGGCGACCTCGACTCGTACCTGAAAGTCACCGACAGCTACAAGAAAATCAACCTAGTCGTCGAACAGCAAGGCATGCAGTGGTCGGACGCAAAG
>JABAOF010012449.1_pt2 | contig 18861 bp, 17 predicted proteins | sample 7062171 | NCBI WGS metagenome assembly JABAOF01 (sample SAMN14538628, study PRJNA623070) | marine sediment metagenome | biome: marine biome [ENVO:00000428]; feature: marine pelagic biome [ENVO:01000023]; material: deep marine sediment [ENVO:00002113] | place: India: Gulf of Khambhat ...
CTCAATTCCGATTCCAAGAAAGCCTTCGCTGGGAAATGAGCCAAAAAAGCATCACCACCGCTAATCCTGCAGCCATTCATGCGGTTCTGGGACACCATCCTGGCAATCCATGCGTATCTGTTCCTTTTTGGCTAACTTAGGGACTTGTGGGAAGCCGTGGCATGGGTGGACCGGGAATTCCGAGGAGATCGGCCAGTGATGCCCTCATCGCTACACGGTCATCCCACGGATGCTCGATCTCACCGAAACACATCGATTGTTCATGCCCCTTACCACAGGCGATTACCAAATCGCCTGGTCGTGCAATCCGAGTCGCAAGCCGTATCGCCTCACCCCGATCTGGCTCCCGAATAAACGTTTCGCCTTCCACCCCACCCACAGCGAGAGCGCCTTTCGCCATTTCATCCAGTATAGCGTCAAGCGATTCTGTGCGTGGATCCTCTGCAGTCAATACGGTCAAATCCGCCAATTGTGCCGAGACCTCCGCCATCAACCTTCGCTTCTCGCGGTCACGCAAACCTGCGGAGCCAAATACAGCGATCACACGTCCCCCGGTCAATTCACGCCCCGTCTCCAAAGCCCGGCGCAGTGCATTCGGAGTATGTGCGAAATCGACAATCGCCTTAAACGATTGTCCCATATCGATCTCCTCCATACGCCCGGGAACACCTTGAAAAGCCGTGATACCCTTTGCGGCATCTTGCGGTGGGACACCCAACGCCTCGACCGCGGTGGTGAACGCTGCCTGACAATTGGCGACGTTATAGACACCAAGTAACGGGCTCCGTATCGGAAGGTCATACGCCACGCCACGGATCATGAACTGCAATCCTCCCGCATCGCTGACGACGTTATGAGCAAGCACATCGGCCTCTGGATTCCGACCGTAGGTGATGATTCTGGTTTGTGAGATCTCTCGTAAATACGAGTATGAATCGTCGTCAAAATTGAGGATCGCAGTTTTTTGAGGACCGTTTTCCTTCTCACCGCTCCTAGAAAGACCAGAGAACAACTTGCCTTTCGCCTGTCTGTAGGATTCAAATGAGCCGTGATAATCGAGGTGCTCATGCGTGATGTTGGTGACGACGGCGATATCAAAATCGCACGCCTCGACACGGTCCTGCGCCAAACCATGGGAAGTAGCTTCTAGAACACAATGCGTCATCCCTGCTGCCACCATTTGGGCCAGATAATCTTGGATTTCAAGCGGGTCGGGTGTCGTGACGTGCAGCCCAGTCTCAAGCGTTCGTTCGCCGATCACAACGTTGACTGTAGTGATCATGCCAACCGCGTAACCAGAGGCTTGCAAGATGTGGTAGAGAAGATTAACGGTTGTGGTCTTGCCATCCGTGCCCGTCACGCCGATCATGACGATCTCTCGAGCCGGGTTTCCGTGCCACCTCGCGGCCAGATGGGCCAAGGCGGTTCTCGAATTCGGAACTTGCAGATAGGGGATGTTCAACCCCGGATCGGGATGTTCCCCAATAGCCATTGCCGCGCCGCGCGCCGCAGCGTCTTGGAGAAACTCATGGCCATCGGCGACGCTTCCCCGCACGGCGACGAAAAGCGCTCCAGGTGCGACCTGACGCGAATCGGCGGTCAGCGCCGTAATCTCGATATCTGGCAGACCGCCGAAATCTATATCTATATTTGTTTCAAGGAGTCTGTGTAGCCGCATCTTCTAGCGCGCCCGATTTACCATCCCGGCACGACTTGTCGATCGCGCTTCCGACGCCGGAACATCATATTACTCGAGGCTCTGGCGCAACCTTTCAAACTTTCCGGCCACCGAGCCGTCAAGAACCTTGTCGCCGACACGAATTACCAGACCGCCAAGGATTCTTTCATCAACACGGAAACTCACCGTCGCGCTTCCACCCAATTTGCTCAGCACTTCGCGTTTGACGATATCCTGTTCTTTCTTCGTCAAGGGAAGCGCACTGGTCACCTCTGCATGGGCGCCAGCTAGAGTCTCATCTTCGAGCAAGACGACCTTGCCCTTACGTACACCACTGAAAAACTCGGCGATGAGCTCGCGCTGGCGTTTCGTGTCGAGCACCTCGCCGACGACCTTCTGTGCAGCTGCAATGGACAAGGTGGCAATCTGGCTGCGCAGTTCATCAAGTGCCTGTGTTTTGGTCTGTTCTGCCTCTACAGAAGCAGTTTCGCGGATCTGGGCGGCCTCCTGTTCAGCCACTGCCTTTATCTCACGTGCCGTCTGTTCAGCTCGGTCTGACGCTTCCCTCATATGCTGGGTCGCCTTTTGTTGCGCTTCGGAGATGATCGCTTCCGCTTCTCGCTCGGCATTCGCACGGGCTTCCGCTGCTACGCGCGCATCCTCTAAGCTCTGTGCGATGGTCTTCCGCCTTCGATCGAGCAAATTGATCATCGGTCGATATGCCACGGCCCGCAATATGACGAAGATGATCAAGAAATTGAAGATTTGGACCAATAAGTAGCCCAGGTTGATGCCTAATCCTTCCAACGGATCCCTCCTCTTAAGTGTATGCGGTTACCCCACAAACAGGATTAACATCGCCACAACGAGGGCGTAAATAGCCACCGCCTCTGCGAAAGCAATCGCCAGGATCATATTAAGCTGGATCATACTCGCAGCATCAGGGTTGCGAGAGATGCCAACCATGGCACCGTAGGCTAGAAGACCAATGCCCAGACCTGGGCCGAAATTGCTAAAGACTGCGAGGCCTGCAGCGAGAAACTTTAGTCCATTCGCGATAGCATCAGCAGCTTCTGGAGTCATATGTTTTTACCCTCCCGTAATGGAAATTGAATCGATGATGATCTTGATCCTATGCGGTTAGAAAAAAACGCCAATCAATGTGCCTCTTCGTTTTCTTCCCCGTGTTCATCGTGCGCCATTGTCGCCATGGTCATGAAGACCAACGTTAACATGCCAAAAACCAACGCCTGAATCAAACCAACGAATAACTCAAGAAAGAGAAAACCGGATTGCACCACAACGGGAATCAACGATCCCATCACGAAAAGCAATACAGATCCGGCGAAGATATTGCCGAACAAACGGAAGGCAAAGGAAATGATCCTGGCGAATTCCGTCATAAGCTCAAGCAAACCGACCAATACATCCGTAAATGCAAATATTAACTCGAACGGATTAAACTTCTCCTTGCCGAACGCCTTTAAAAATCCGCCGAAGTTGAAAAACTTCTTGAAATAACCCAAACCGATTGCCCGAACACCGATCACCTGGCTCATCACGACGGAAGTTAAGGCTAAGGCCAAGGTAAAATTCAAGTCCGTCGAAGCTACGCGCACAAATGGTGTGAAACCAAGCCCCTTTGGTGCGTGTTCAGATTCGCTATGACCACTTTCAGCACCGACTTCTTCAAGCTCGATCTTTTCCGTAATCGTGCTCACGGAAAGTGAGCCGATCTTAAAGAGTTCCTGTGTCTCATAGGATGGAGCGCCATGGTGGGGTTCGTGCAACGAACCGATGCTATCCACGCCGGGGATGAGCTCTGTCCAATTAACCACCAGCACCATGAGCACAATCGTCGCCACCCAAGGGAAGATTCGTCCTGCCCATTTCTGGGTTGTCGACTCGGCGAGGTTGTAAAGAGCTTCAAGGATGGCCTCAACCACACCGGCGATACCCCCTGGCACCAACTCCCCACTTCTCAAGGCTCTCTGAACCGCAATCGCCATGAGAATAAGTAAGCCGTCAGCGATCAGAACAGCGACAAGCGTATTTGTTAAATAAATTTCACCGAGGAGTGGAAGCTGAACGGGGCCAGCTAAAGGTTCAGCCGGGACTTGGACGTGCGGCATAACTGGGGAGTACGCACGCGCGGCGATGATGTTACCAACAATCAGTAACAATATTAACCAGCGGTGAAAACCCCACCTCCATTTACGCCTACTTGGCGGTGTGTTCTCCAACTCCGGGTTCCTCCTCTTGTTCGGTTTCCATGGTTTCAGCGGCTAACTTTTGAATTCGCGGAGCAAACGAGAGCACCAATCGAAACATAAGAAACAATGATATGGGAATGCTGGCTAGAACTAGGATAAGGGTAAAGAGTGGCCGGGTCTGGAATTGGTTGTCCAGCCACAGGCCGGCGATCAATGCCACAAGAATGATCACAAGCGTCAAACAACCGACCTGACCGATTACGCCCAAAAGGGCCATCATGAGCGCCTGTTGAGTTCGCGCCTTATCGGAGGTCTGACCATTCTGGGTCATCATTCGAGCATTTTATCACAAGCCCCTAGCAGGGTCAATCCAGATATATTATGTCCAGTTAAAACAGGGCCTTTGCTGCCTCAATGGCGACGTTCAACCAAGGTCCACTGACTGTACCGATAACAACGATAGCGACTATACAGAATACTAGCGCCAGCGCATAGGGAAATGGGACCGCGATCGCCTTATCCTCCTCTTCCGAACGATACAGGTACACCACCTTTAAAATTGTGAGGTAATAATATAGTCCGACCATCGCATTGAGTACACCGACGAATGCCAGCCAGATCCATCCACTCTGCACCGCAGAAGCAAATACATAGAATTTCCCCACGAAACCGACCAGAGGCGGCATCCCCGCCAGCGAAAGGAGCGCCACGAGAAGCGCCAAAGCCAACCAAGGGGAACGTCGGCTCAATCCTGCGTAGTCTGCGATTTCCTCCGATCCCGCCGAGCGGGCGAATAAGATCACCACGCTAAATGCTGCCAGGTTGGCCACTACGTATCCAATCAGATAAAAAACCAGGCTGGCTGCTCCGAAAATGCTCAACGCCACGAGGCCGATCATGGCATATCCAGCGTGTGCGATCGATGAATACGCGAGAAGGCGCTTGATGTTTTGCTGTGGTATGGCTAGCAAATTGCCCAACGTCATCGTGACGGCTGCCATAATTGCGAGTATTAATGACCAATATGACTCAATGGACGGGAAAGCAGCCAGCATCACTCTCACGAGAACAGCAAAACCTGCGGCCTTAGAACCGGTAGAAATGAATGCTGTTATGGGGGTCGGCGCTCCCTCGTAGACATCAGGACTCCAGAAGTGGAACGGTACGGCCGCGATCTTGAATGCAAATCCAACCAGAACCAACAAGGCAACACCGATCAATACCCAAGGTGAGAGTCCGCCTGGTTGAATTGCCGATGCCATTCGATAAATATTCGTATCACCGGAGTAACCGTACAACAGGCTGAATCCATAGAGCATGACCGCTGAAGTTAGAGCGCCAAACAAGAAGTACTTCAAGCCCGATTCGGTCGATTTTTCGTCCGACTTGATGAAACCCGCCAGTATGTATAGCGGAATGGACGTTGATTCGATGGCCAAGAAAAGCATTATCAAATCCGCAGCGCTCGCCATGAGATTCATTCCCAGGGTCGACACGATGAGTAGGGCAAAATACTCACCGCGTCCAGATACACTCTGGACGTTAAGACTTAGAAGGCTAGTAACCGCGGCGGCAAACAGAAAAACGATCTTGAAGGAAAATGCTGGCCAATCGTGCCTGATCACGCCACCAAAGAGCAGGGGTTGGTCGAAGCCTACCTCCGGTCGACTGAACAAAACGGAGAGGATCAGAATAGCGATCAAACCTGCTACAGACACCCAGCCAAGCCAATTCCGTCTCCGTTTTCGCCAGAAGATATCGATGGCCAGGAGCACACCTGCTAAGACAAGCAGCAGGATTTCGGGGAGGATGGCAAGAAGGTGTGATGGTACGAATTGGGCGAAGGACACTCATGCACCTCCGAAAAGCGCCAACACAGCCTTGGCACCTGATTCAACCAATGGCGCCATCACTGCTGGGTAGACACCGACGAGAATCAAGATCCCTGCCAAAAGGACCAACGCCAGCTTGTCAAAATTATTGACAGGAGAGATGTGACCCTCAAACTCCGCCGACATTTTCCCAAAGAACACTCGGCCGACAACGCGCATAATGTAGGCTGCCGTGATCACGATGCCCAGCGCTGCGATGATCGCGACGATAGGTTGCCGTTGCCAAAGCCCCATAAAAATGGGGAACTCAGCGATGAACCCTGAGAATCCGGGCATCCCCATGGAGACCAGCCCACCGATGATGAAAGCCACAGCCACCAAGGGCATGACCTTCGAGAACCCACCCAACTTGGGAATTTCACGCGTATGTGCCCGATCGTAGACCATACCGACGACAGCGAAGAAAAGCGCCGTCATCACACCATGGGAAAACATCTGCAGTCCGGCTCCGGTCAGCCCGTCCAAGTTGAGAGTGGCAAAACCGAGCATCACTAACCCCATGTGGGAAACCGACGAGAAGCCGATGACGTATTTGAAGTCCCGTTGAACCATGGCGATCAAGGCACCGTACACCACATTAACCGTGGCCAGTCCGAGGATGAGAGGTGACCAGAATCTCGCGCCATCCGGCAGGAGCATGATACCCACACGCAGAGCGGCAAAAGCCCCCAATTTCATCAGCACCCCAGCGTGAAACATGGAAACTGCTGTAGGCGCCGCGACGTGTCCATCCGGTGACCAGTTGTGGACCGGAAAAAGACCGCCCAAAACAGCAAAACCGAAAAACACGAAGGGAAACCAAAACCGCTGGAAAGTAGGCGAGAATCCGGCCTGCTGCAATGCGATCAGATCAAAGGTATTCATATCGGCGACGAAATACATCGCCAATCCACCTACAAGCGAGATCACAGAGCCTATAAACAAATACAGGGTCAGTTTCATGGCTGCATATTCGCGGGTGACCTTCCAACCCCAGATGGCGATCAGCAGATACATCGGGAAAACGGCGATCTCATAAAAGAAGAAAAGCTGGAACATGTCGAGCGAGACGAAAACGCCGAACACTCCCGTAGCGAGGATAAATAGAAAGGCGAAGAACTCCCGTGGTCGGTCGTCGATATTCCAGGAAATCAACACACCAGTAAAAATCACCACACCCGTGAGCAGGACCAAAGGCAGATTCATGCCATCTACACCAACGCGATAGGAAATACCGAGCACCTCCACCCATGTAAATTGCTCTTCGAATTGATAGCCTCCGATGGACTGATCATAAGAAACGTAAGCCACAATGGAGAGTCCGAATGCGATCGTCGCTGCCGCCAAAGCGACCCAGCGAATCGTGCCTTTCTTATCCCCAGGGATCAATAGGAGTATCAATCCGGTAACGATTGGCAAGAAGGTGATGACGCTCAAGATCGGAAATTGCATGCTTTACTCTCAATCCTAGGGATCAGGCCAAGGATTGGGGATCAGGCAGGGAGATTAGAATTACGCTGAATTCGATAAGTAGAAGTTGATCTCCTGATCCCTATTCCCTGATCCCTGTTGTCTTATTAGCCAAACAACCTCATCACAGTGTTATTGATCACAGTGAGGATCCACGACGGCCACACTCCGATGAGCAACATCAACACCATTAGCGGGGCAATGGCCACGATCTCACGGCGGTTGATTTCAAGCGCCTGTCCGCTCCACTTTTCGTTGAACGGACCATGCAAGACCATTTTGATACCTTTTAAGATGTAGGCGCCCGTGATCAACAACCCGATCATCGCAAGCGCCGTGTACAATGTGAGAATCGGCCAGCTTCCTCGCACCACAAGAAACTCCGACACAAAGCCATTCAAACCAGGAAGTCCTAAGGACGCCATAGCAGTGAAGATCAAGATACCGCCATATATAGGCGCCAACGGGAAGAGACCCCCATAGTCTTCCAGATCGCGGGTGTGAGTTCGTTCGTAGATCACGCCAACCAGCAAGAACATTCCTGCAGCAGAGAGGCCGTGGTTGAACATTTGTAGTACGGCACCATTAAGAGCAATCACCACATCCTCTCCTGCATGCGAACCCTGCGCGAACGCGGCGGCTGCGATGCCGAGCACAACAAAGCCCATATGGTTTACAGAGGAATACGCCACCAGACGTTTGAAATCATTCTGCCCCCATGAAGCGAAGGCACCGAGGATGATCGCCAGTGTCGCCAGTAAGCCAAGCGCACCCGCGAAAAGTTTTGCCTCATCAGGATAAAGCGGCAACACAAGCCGCAGGAAGCCGTACGCTCCTAATTTGAGCAACACACCCGCCAGTATCATCGAGCCGCCTGTTGGGGCTTCGGTGTGCGCATCTGGCAGCCAGGTATGGAAAGGCCACACAGGGACTTTGATCGCAAATGCGATCACGAAAGCCCAGAAAGCGATCGTCTTCACAATGCTGGTTGACAACGTGATTGGCAACCCAAGCACCACAAGCGGCTGATCGAGGGTGGCCCATTTAGCGATAATCTGCGTGAGGTCAAAGGTTCCTGATGTCACCCCAATCAATTGGATGGCCAATAGCAGCCCCAACGACCCAGCCATGGTGTAGATCAAGAATTTGAAAGAGGCGTACTCACGCTTGTCGCTGCCCCACTGGTTGATCAGGAAGTACATCGGCACCAGACCGACCTCCCAGAACACGAAGAACAACAACAAATCGAGCGAAAGGAATACGCCTAACATGCCGGTTTCGAGTAACAGGAAAAGAACCATGAAGCTGCGCACTCGATCATTGATATTCCAGGAAATGAGCAGCGAAAGCGGTGTGAGCAGTGTGGTAAGCAACACCATGGATATCGAAATTCCATCCACGCCAAGGAAATAACTCGAACCAATCGCGTCATACCAGCTTGCCCGTTCTACGAATTGGAATCCTGGAGTCGAAGAATCGTAGACAACCCACAGCCAAATAGAAAGCGCTAGAGGCACCAAACTAGCGAGCGTGGCGACCCAGCGAATCAACCTCACCTTGTCACGCGGCATCAAAAGCACAAGAGCCGCGGCGAGTGTAGGCGAAAAAAGGATAAGCGAGAGTAAGTGCTCTTGAATGAATCCCATTCCGAGAAGTCTCCCTTACAAGAACTTAAGGTCGGAAGAAGAGAACGTAGAACAATAACACTCCCGTGAATACGATGCCGATGACAAGATACTCTTGTACTCGACCCGTCTGGAGAACACGGAATTCACGCCCGGCCCGCTTGATGCCCTCTCCTAGAGCGTCGGCAATGCCATTGACGACAGGCAAATCGACATAGTTTCGAAGGAAAGAACCGATGCGTAAGGCAACACGTCCGACTGCATGCAGAAGTCCGTCAATCACACCACGATCGATCCATCGATACACAAACGTCTCCGCTAGCCAATAAGCAGGACGCACGAAAAGAAAATCGTACATTTCGTCGAAGTAATACTTCTTCTTTAAAAGTGTGTGGACAGGTCCGAGCACGCGCGCCAGTGGGTCGGGCGCATCAGCTGGGAGGCGTCGATACACCAGCCATCCGAGAGTTAAGCCGACGATCGCGACGGTGACAGATGTGAGTAAGGGTAGCGGGTTGAAATCGACAGCATGCGGATGTTCCAACAGGGATCCGCCAACGAACTCGTGAAACCAGTTGGGCAACAAACCGCCGATAGCCGGGAATTCTTCCGGGATACCCACCCACCCGGCTCCCACTGCAAAGACGGCTAACACGACTAAGGGTAACGTCATCGACCTCACAGATTCATGCGCATTCTGGGCAGCCTTCGTGCGCGCCACTCCTAGGAAGGTCATGGTGATTTGGCGCATGGTATAAAAAGCGGTGACAAGCGCCGCAAGCGCCAGTACAGCGAAGACCACCAGGTGGCCGTTGGCAAAGGCGTCGGCGAGGATCTCATCCTTTGACCAAAAACCCGCAGTGAGGACAGGAAAGCCGGAGAGCGCGAACCCACCGATCAGAAAGGTCCAGAATGTGACTGGCATCTTCGCCCGTAATCCACCCATGTTAAACATGTCTTGGGGGTCGACGTGCTCATGAGTGTGTTGGACGCCATGCTCCATCCCATGGATCACCGAGCCCGAGCCCAAGAACAGCAACGCCTTGAAAAATGCGTGTGTTAACAGGTGAAAGGCTGCAGCAACGTAGGCGCCGATTCCCACTGCCGCGACCATGTAGCCGAGTTGTGAAATCGTGGAGTACGCCAGCACGCGTTTTATGTCGTTTTGTGCTACGGCGATCGTCGCGGCAAATAATGCGGTGAAAGCGCCGATCGAAGACACCACAACCAAGGTGGGCGTTAAAGACGCTCCCTCGTGCCAGCCCGCCGTGAGCAATGGGAAGAAGCGTAACACAAGATAGACCCCTGCCGAGACCATCGTCGCGGCATGGATCATGGCCGAGACCGGTGTCGGACCCTCCATGGCATCTGGAAGCCAGACGTGCAGCGGCCATTGTGCGGATTTACCGACTGTCCCCAGGAAGAGCAACAATCCGATCAATCCTGCTGTCGACAGCCCACCGATGACAGAAGGCGTGACAGCCAGGGTATGCAGTACCTCTTCGTTGAAAAGGATTGCACGGAAATCAAGGGTACCCGTGAATGAGTAGAGATATGCGATACCCAACAACATGAAAACGTCACCGATACGCGTCGTGATGAACGCCTTCACCATTGCTTTCTTAGCCGATTCCCTCCCATACCAGAAACCGATCAACAGATAGGAGCATAAACCCATGATCTCCCACCCAATGAACAGCAATAACAAGTTGTCGGAGAGCACCAGGGTTAACATACCGAAGGCGAAAAGAGAGATGAAAGCGAAGAATCGTGCGTACATCGGTTCGATTCCGCCACCATGCGGGGGGAGACCGGGTTGATCTTCGGGGTCTCTCTTCTTACCGAAATTGTGGTAACCGATGCTGTAGATGAAAATCGCCAAGCAAGTCCAAGCCACAAAGAAAAGCGTTGCTGCGCTGAGCGGGTCGATGAGGATGCCCATGCTGAACCACGATTCCCCTACCGGCAACCATTTGATCGAAGAGACGATGGGGTGGTGGCCAAGATCCTCGACGTTGATGGCTACCCAGAAGACGACCATCGCTAAAGCCCAGGAGATGACCATCGCACCTACGGCCAGGGTATGGCTGAGGCGATTGCTGCGGTATGCCCAGAGCACGATTAAAAAGAAAGCCGCGATTGGGGGGAGCGGAATGAGCCAGGTCAGGATTTGTGGTTGCATCACACCTCGCCTACCACTTCATCATGTTGATTTCTTCGACAGCGACTGTCGTCCTACGTCGATAGATCGAGATAATCAACGCCAGACCGACCGCCGCCTCAGATGCCGCAACTGCGAATACAATCAACGCAAAAACTTGGCCGCTAATGATCGTCGGCGTTCCATAGCGCCAGAAGGCTACCAGATTGAGATTGACCGCATTGAGCATCAGCTCGATGCCCATAAGGATGGCAAGCGCGTTGCGGCGAGCCAGTGCCCCGTACAAACCGATACAAAATAACGCTGCAGCGAAAAAGGTGTACCAGGAAAGCGGGATCATGCCTCACCCTCCTCATCGACCCCGGTGCCACGCGGCCAGGCAATCATAATCGAGCCCACCATCGCGGCCAACAATAGGATCGAGGCCAACTCGAACGGCAAGATGAAACGGTCGATGTCCACGAGCGATTTTCCCAGATCTTCAAGCAATGATTCGGCGGTTGAAGTCAGCGTAGGGGCTTGCGCGTCCAACAACGGCGTTAGGTTGAACAACGCAAGCAAACCACCGAACATCACCAGCGCGGCTAAAGCCGCAAACCACCAACTACGGTTTACTTGCACCATACTCTCGCTCATCGACTTCTGGGTCAGCATCACAACGATGATGATCAGAACAGCGATGGCATCGATGTATACCGCAACCTGGACAACCGCCAGAAAGCCTGCGTTCAATAAGACAAAGAAGACAGCGATGCCCGCCAGAGCCAGGATAAGCCATAAGGCCGAATGGACAAGCTGGGGGCTGAAAACCACCATAAATGCAGCAACGAGGGTAACTGCAGCCGAGATGAGGAAAATCAATTGCATTGTTGTCATATGACACTCGTTCTCATTTCTTTGCTGATGCTTGCGCGGTGCTTGCAACTGCTGCTTCGGGTCCTCGAATTGCAAGTCCTTGCATCTCCCGCCTCTTTCTACGAGCATAAATGCCGAGCGCGAAAAGCGTGAGAACTAGGAGCAACCCATTGGCACCAATGTGGAGCAGGACACGGTTTAGCGCCAACTCAGAGACCAGTTTTTCCGCCACGGCCGTAAATACCAGTCCCGCGAGTGCAAGCGGTGTGAAAAACTTCCAATTCAAATTGTTCATCTGATCGATGCGGATACGCGGGAAAGAACCGCGAATCCAAATAACCACAAAATAAACAAGGGATGTTTTGATAAAGAAATAAAGAAGACCTAAGAGAGGGAATTGTGTGGCGCCAGGTCCCTGCCAGCCACCAAAGAAGAGCGTCGTCGTAAGGGCCGAGATGGTGAAAGCGTGCAAGAATTCCGCTACGAAGAACATTCCGAACCGCAACCCAGAATATTCTATATGGAAGCCGGCGACGATCTCGGACTCTGCCTCCAAGATGTCAAAAGGCGCTCTACCTACTTCGGCGAGGGAACTGATGAAGAAAATCAGGGCCGCAAACGGCGCCAGCACGACGAACCATACCGGACGCTGTGCTTCCGTGATTTGCACCATGCCCATGGAGCCTGCAAGGAGGACAGGTACGAGCAAGGCCAAGACCATAGGCACGGCGAAGGAAACCATTTGAGCGACGGTGCGGAAGGCACCGAGTAGCGCATATTTATTGTTTGAGGACATGCCCGCCAGTATAATCGCTAAAGTTCCGACAGCGCCGATTGATATCACGTAGAGCACACCGACGTTGAGGTCTGAGCCGATTAACCTCGGGGCGAGCGGCACCACAGCCCAGATACCTACGACCGACATCACTGCCAGGAGGGGCGCAAGATTGTACGGAATCCGGTAAGCACCAACGGGTGTGATCAATTCCTTCGTCGCCAGCTTGAGCCCATCCGCGATGGTTTGAAAGAGGCCAAAGGGACCCACACGATTAGGTCCAAGTCGATCCTGAATGCGAGCAACGATCTTGCGCTCGACCCAGATCAAGCCGAAGGCAGATAAGAGGGCTACAAGACCCAGCAGAAACGCGCCCACCAAACTGAGCAAGAATGATACAAAACCGGGCGCCAGTCCTATCCCTTCAAGCAAGCTGCGAATCCATTGACCAAACCAGCCGAACGGATCCCCGAAGTCGAAGCTCATATATCACTCCCTATAAGTTGGGTTTGGGGTAAACGGAGGCGGCTCTCTCTGAATATCCGGTAAGGAGATCTGGCCCGATTCCCGCTCATCTTTCGCCGCAAGACCCAAACATGCAAACAAAGCGCTGATGACCTCAAACCATCAGCCACTAGAACACTATTGAGATCCTTAGAACCACTCTAATGCGCCTTTACTCCAGGCGTAGACCAGCCCGGCAGCAAGCATCAAGATAAAGAGCACACCCTCCAACACCATGTACAACGACAGCTGATCGTACGCCACCGCCCATGGAAAGAGGAAGACAGCCTCGATATCAAACACCAAGAATAGGAGCGCGAAAATATAATATTGCCCCTTAAGCTGGACCCAGGTTTCCCCTACGGTTTCGATACCGCATTCGTAGGTCGATTCTTTAATGGCGTTGGGTTTCTTAGGAGACAACACCCAATTAGCAAAGATCGCCACGGCAGGGAGAGCAAGTCCCACGATGAGCAACAAACCTAAGAAGATCCAAGGATCTAGCATGCACGCTCCTTTTTCGCAGAGTTCTTGAGAGAACTTTGATGTGGTCGACAATTGTCGAACGGGAGAGAGTTTATCACGATAGTCATTTAGGGTAAAGGCTCCCTGTGCTCAAAGCCATTTAATCACATTCGTCGTGAATCTCTTAGAGGATTTGGCACCCAACCCACTAAACTACAACGAAGGGGATATCGCTTGTCTTGTACACATTTGTAGCATTGCTCAAGTGAGCAAGATCATAGATTCGGCGCCACTAACACAGAAAATCCAGCGATGTGTTTGGCTTCTGGACTTTTCGGAAATGAAGCTTCACGTATTTTATTCACGTTATGTCGACTAAAACAGCGCGATGGTATAATGCCGCCGTGACCTCGTCCCTCTCCATCAAAGATTGGGAGGCCTTTCTCGCCGGCCAGACAGAAACCCACCTATTGCAGACGACACCTTGGGGTGAACTCAAAGCTGCCTTTGGATGGGATGTCGAACGCGTCCAGATCGACAGTTCTGGCGCCCAAGTGCTATTCCGTCACCTGCCACTCGGTATTACGCTCGCTTACGTGCCCAAAGGTCCCATTGGCGATTGGATTCCAGAACTCATGCCGTCTCTCGATTCGTTGTGTAAGGATCGCAACGCCTTTGTGCTAAAAATTGAACCTGATTCAGCGTGGGATCCAGAGCTCGCGGCCTGGTTGCATAATCACGGCTTTCGACCAAGTCCACATTGCATCCAACCGCGTCGTACGTTGGTCATCGATCTTGAGGGCGACGAAGAAATTATCCTGGCACGCATGCATCAGAAAACCCGCTACAACATCCGCCTGGCGACCAAAAAGGATGTCCATGTTCGTCCGTGGAACGACCTGCAAGGATTCGGAAACATGATGTTGGAAACCGCCGAGCGCGACCGCTTCGGCGCGCACGTCCCTGAATATTACCGGCACGCCTACGACCTGTTTCACCCCTCGGGGGCTTGTGAAATCTTCGTGGCCGAGTATGAGGGACAACCTCTGGCAGCAATCATGGTCTTTGCGAATGGCCCACGTGCTTGGTACTTCTATGGCGCTTCGACACGACAACACCGCAACCGTATGCCAACATACTTACTGCAGTGGGAAGCGATGCGTTGGGCTCGTTCGCGAGGATGCGTCCAATACGACTTGTGGGGTGTCCCTGACGAAGACCAAGACGTCCTTGAAACTCAATTCACAAGCCGCCAAGACGGTTTGTGGGGCGTGTACCGTTTCAAACGAGGATTTGGTGGCTCCCTGATGCGCACCATGGGTGCCTGGGATCGTCCATACAACAAACCGCTGTTTATAGCCTATCATTGGTGGATGAGCCGACAAGGCAATTGATCCCTCACGATGAAACACGAAGTTGTGCATGATCGAACTGAATGGAAGGATTTGCTTACCACCCTACCAGGCGGACACTTGTTGCAATCTTGGGAATGGGGCCATCTCAAGGAACTGTATGGCTGGCAAGCCCACAGGATTGCGTGGCGGGAGCAGGGCACTCCGCACGCGGCTGCCCAGATTCTTCGTCGCGCCATCGTCATCCCTGGTCTCAGAGATCGTCTCTCGATTCTCTACTGCCCTCGAGGACCTGCGCTGGACTGGTCGGATGAGACATTGCGTAAACGGGTGTTATCGGAACTGTGCCAATACGCTCAGAGGCAAGGAGCCATTTTTCTCAAAATCGACCCGGATTTAGCGATCGGCTTCGGGTTACCCAATGAACCCGATGCGGAAGAAGATCCCTTGGGCCAGGAAGTTCTGGAAGAGCTCCGTGAGACAGGTTGGCGTTCCTCCATCGACCAGGTGCAATTCCGCAATACGCTTCTGCTCGACTTGACGAAACCTGAAGACGAATTACTTTCAGCTATGAAACAAAAAACTCGCTACAACATCCGCTTAGCAGGCAGACGAGGGGTTACAGTCCGCCATGGAAATCTCGAAGATATCGGCCTGCTTTTCCACATGTATGCCGAAACTTCTGTGCGTGACAATTTTCCCATTCGCAATCCCGCATATTACCAGGACGCATGGGGAGAGTTCATCCGCCTCGGCATGGCACAACCCTTGATAGCCGAAGTGGGATCGAAACCCATTGCAGCACTGATCGTCTATCGCTTCAAGGACACAGCTACTTATATGTACGGAATGTCTCGCAGCATCCACCGGGATAAAATGCCGAACCACTTACTCCAGTGGGAAGCAATACGTTGGGCGCAGCAGGTCGGCTGTTTGACCTACGATTTCTGGGGCGCGCCAGACCATCTAACACCGGAAGATCCCATGTGGGGTGTGTATCGGTTTAAATTAGGATACGGCGCCCGCCTCGTGCGCACCCTAGGAGCTTGGGATTACACATCCAAAAGGTTTCAATATTGGCTTTACACCTTCATCATGCCGCGATTTCTGAGCCTATTGCGCCTCAAAGGCAGAGCCGAAACCAGGCGGGAGCTCGGTGTATAGTCCTGGTCTAGCTCGTCGCCGCCTGGATGAATACGTTTCGTGGAGTCGATGATGAGCGAATTGTCGCTGCCAAGAGTTCGATTTGCACACTTGCCCACACCCGTCGAGCCTTTATCCAGATTGAGTGCCGAGTTTAAAGGATCGAGGATTTGGATCAAGAGAGATGACCAAACAGGTTTGGCGTTTGGTGGAAACAAGACCCGTAAATTGGAATTCCTGATCGCCGAAGCACAGGCACACGGCGCACGTACGCTTATCACACGCGGTGCTGCTCAATCCAATCACTGCCGTCAAACCGCCGCTGCCGCCGCACGCTTCGGCTTCGACTGTGTCCTGGTCTTAAACGGGAGCCCGTCAGAATTGAAAATCGGGAACTTGCTGCTCGACCACCTCTTCAACGCCGAAATCGTTTGGAACGAAGGAAATGACCCCGAGGTTGTCCTGCAGGAGACGTTCGAGCAGGCTTGGTCTTCCGGGAGGCGACCCTATCTCGTTCCCTATGGAGGCTCCAATCCTGTCGGCGCGGCTGCATACGCCTTCGCAATTCAGGAGCTTCTCTCTCAGAACATCCCCGTGGATCACATCATCCTCGCGAGTTCATCGGGAGGGACGCAAGCAGGACTGCTGGTTGGCGCACAGATGTTCGACTATCAGGGAAGTATTTTGGGGATCAGCGTCGATCCTCCGGCACAAGAACTTAAAATCAAGATCGCGGATCTCGCGACTGCTACCGCCGAACTGTTGAATCTGCCTTTTGAGTTCAGCGAGCATGATGTAGATGTCAGGGACGAGTATCTTGGTGAAGGCTACGGCGTAGTCAGCGATCTCGAGCGTGATGCGGTCAAAACGCTTGCTCGAACCGAAGGGGTGCTGCTAGATCCGGTTTATACCGGGAGGGCTGCAGGGGGTATGCTCGATCTTCTGCGCAGCGGAAGAGTAAAATTGGACGGCGACGTCCTCTTCTGGCATACGGGAGGCACACCTGCCATCTTCGCCCACGAAGAAGAGCTCGCCTAATTCAGCCCCAAGACTTCATAGACCTCTATCGGCTGGTCCTTCCCCTCAGCAGTAACGGGAGAGACCTCGGTCACTTGGATCAAATCCCGAATGCTCTCAGCTGCCTCTTGGCTGATGAGAATCTGACCTTCCTCAGCATTTTCTTGAAGTCGTTTGGCAGTATTGACGCTGTCGCCGATGGCGGTGTACTCCAGCCGTTGGTGTGTTCCCACCAGACCGAGCAAAGCTTCACCAGCATGGATACCGACCCCGAAGGAAAGGTGAAATTCGGAGGGCAACTCCTGATGCAGTGTCTCGACGGCTGCCTTTAAAGCTAGCGCCGCGCGCACGGCACGCAAGGTGTGGTCCGATTGGGGGATTGGTGCGTTGAACCACGCCATCACGGCGTCCCCGAGGAATTTATCGATCGTTCCCGCTTCGCCCAGGATGGCTTCTGCAGCGGCAGCCAGGAATTGGTTCAAGACGGTGACCAAGGATTCGGGATCCGTCGTCTCGCTGAAAGATGTGAAACCGCGAATATCAGCAAAGAATGTGGTGATTTCCCAACGTTTACCACCAAGTTGAAGGCTGTCGGGATCGAGTTGCTCGATCACAGCCGGTGAGACCATACGTTCAAAGAGGCGGCGTTGTGCCTCCAGGCGACGCTTCTCCGTCATATCATCGAGGACGATCGCCACGCCGCGCGTCGTTTGATCCGCGGTTTTCAAGGGTGAGATGTTCAGGCTCAAGTCCACCTGGCCACGCCCCTCAAGGGTTGGTTGCAGCTCGAGGCCAACGAAGCGCTCATCTTCCTTCACCACCTGGTCAATTTTAAGAGGCAGATCCACGGAGAGAGGCAGCAAGAGATTTTCCAGTGAGGTCCCTAACAAAGCCTCCTTGGAAGTTGCCAAAATCGTCTCTGCAGCATGATTGCACAGCGTGATCATGTCCCCGATATCGGCGGTGATAACCCCACTGACAATGGAGGCAAAGACGTCTTGCATGAGATTCTTGAGTTCCGTAACTTCGTCCAAGGTATGCTTGACGGAGTCAAACAGACGCGCATTTTCCACTGCCACTGCTGCTTGATTGGCGAAGTCGGAGAGAAGAGCACGCTCTCTTTCCGTGAAAAGGCCTTCCCGCACCCGATTGTCGGCGTAAATGACACCGGTTAGATTACCCTTGACCTTCAAGGGAACGCATATGATCGAGCGTAAACTGTAGGCGACGATGCTCTCCTGCGCGCCGAATCTTGGATCGGTCAGTGCATTTGTGGTCAGCACGGCCTCACCACCGCTCACCACTCGCTCTACAATCGTGTCGCTGATTTCCAACTCCTCATTGTCGAGTGTCATTCGCTCCCAATTGCGCGCCACACGTGTCTCCATCGTCCCAGACCGTTCGTCACGCAACATCAGAAAGGCACGCTCGGCACCCGTCAGACGGATGAGTGTGTCCATCACCTCATTCAAGACCGTTTTTAACTCCAGTGAAGAGTTGACAACCTGACCGATCTCAGCTAGTGCCTGTAGGTTTCTTCGTTCGTGTTCGTGTTCCTCAACCACTTGTTGCAATTCATTCAACGCTCCGCTCAACCGACGCAGTCGCGCGAGAATTCCGCTTGGTAGATCCAGATTGGCGCGCTGCAATGTCTCTCTAAATGTCTCCAGCCGACTACGCAGCTCCTCAGCAACGCGACTTAACCGCAACAAGTGATCTTCGAGACTTGGTT
>JABAOF010002642.1_pt3 | contig 18846 bp, 21 predicted proteins | sample 7062171 | NCBI WGS metagenome assembly JABAOF01 (sample SAMN14538628, study PRJNA623070) | marine sediment metagenome | biome: marine biome [ENVO:00000428]; feature: marine pelagic biome [ENVO:01000023]; material: deep marine sediment [ENVO:00002113] | place: India: Gulf of Khambhat ...
GGTTTCCTACATAGATTCCAGATTCTGAAGAGCATCAAACCTCATCTTAATAGGTTCTTTCACGTCAGCATAACCTTATCGTTCTATTTGGTTATCATAGTTCACATCCTGCAAGGCTTGAAAATTCTATAATAGCTTCTAAAGCATGCATGCATTAGAGTGAGCTTGTTTCTATAGTCGGAATGCTTTCATCAGGTACCCATTCCATACAATATAGGTGAAGTAGCCAGCTACTAAACCATTTAGTGTTCCAATGATAAGCATGCCTACTTCTAACATAAGATTTCTTGGGAGCAAATCGAGTATGAAGACTGTCGTGTAGTAGCTTAAAAATCCCAATAGAGCTGTGCTCAGAGTAAGTGAAACGATAAGCCTGATTCGTATTGCATTCTGACTCAATGTTTTTACCTTAAGCAAAAGAAATGAAATGTCGATAAACAACCCATACAGCAGGGCAAATGCAAAGGTAAAGGGTGCAAAAGAAATCCTCCATAGAGCTGTTAAAGATCCTCCAATTATAGCAACATAAGTAGCCCCCATTCTCTCAAGTGAGAGAGCACCTAAAGCTAAGAGCAGAGCTTGAACACCAATAACCACTTTATCTAATGGAGAGGGTACAATAACCTTGGAAAGGGAAATTAGAGCTCCGAAGAGAGTTGCTAAAGCTATTTTCTTTGTTTTAGGTTCCAAATATAACCCCTTGCATGCATCAAGAGAAATCGAAGAGAGTACGTTGTAACCATTTTTGAAAACTTTCTAGATTATAAGCTTCACACTTCATCTCGTCTCCTACTTCTTTTCTTATCTCTCGTATAGCATGGTGAACCCCACGATCATTTGTTACGACTATATCTAGTTCAATAGTAGTTAGAGCCTGTATCAAATCTTTTAACCACTTCTTCCTTGATTGAGGAGTTCTTAGTTTGTCAAATAAATGATGTTCCAGTTCACCGCTCCACCTAGACATATTCCATCTTGAGATGTCCCAGACTCCAATCCTAGTTGGTAGCGATTGAGCTTCTAGCTCATTGAAAAGCTCTTGGATGACTTTAGTTTCAGCTTCATCCTCACTTATCTCGTCAACTTGTATATGAGTATAGACGACTTTGATTCTACCCGAACGAACTGATTTCTTTAGTGCTTTAAGAAGTTCGCTAGTCTTGCGGGTATTTCTGAGAACACCCTTTGCTATGTCTATTAAGGAACTTGTCTCGAACATCACAACCTTCTGACTCATGAGTTCATCTTCTTAGCATACATGCATTTCTTCAGTAGATATACCTTGTTTCGTCTTTTCCCCTTTTCTAGCTGATGTATGTTGTTTACCCTACGCAACAAACTAACTTGACTATGTTTTCTATTTCCCTAGGAAAAATGAGGTTTCAGTTAAACTATAACGGCTATTTTGAGGTTAGAACTATGTTGTAGCTCTCACGTATGCACAAAAAAAGCTTGTTAGGATAATATGATACTACGAAGGTTTGATGCTCTCGATGCCCTTTTCGATAGCCTGCTTCTTCCCTTCTACATTCTTGATAAATCTTCTGAGAACCTCTAGCTGTCTCAGAAGCTTCTCTTCTTCCTTAACCAACTTTCATCAAGAGATGCTGATCTGCTTAGAATAATTAAGGAATTATGAAAACAGAATCAGGATTCTTAGTTGTTTCTCACTATAAAAAAAGAAAGGGAGCCTACGATAGAACTTTCAAGTTGGCTCTATCGTATATTCGTTTCAGTCTTTCTGGACTGTAGTCGGTGTAGTGTCTAGCTAGTACTGATTTGGGCACTCTGCCACAGAATACATCGATATATCTGTCTGGTACGCCAAGCTCTCCCATTTCGCAACAGAACCGTCGCTTAGCTAGCTAGCCGACAAAACAACATCATTTAACGATTGGGAAAGACAGGCAAGGGCGCACAATAACGCGTGCGTTCATTCGCTATTCTGTAGTTCCTGCTATTCTTGGTTGGATGAATTTGTTACAGTGGGGGCATTTCGCCCATGTTCTTGCTCGCGTTGCCTTCCAACGGTTCTTGCAGAAGGGGCACTTCAGAAAAATGTATTTTCCTGCGTGGAACACCTGTCGGCTGAGGACCGTAACGAAAATTCCCAAAGCCAACAGAGCAGTGCCTAGGATAGTCACTTCCATTAGTTTGAACCTGACACCGATGCCAAAGTCGAACTCTTCTGCCCATAGTTGGGCCTCCAAAGCTGCGAAGACATCAGCTGAGCCAACCACGTCCGGCCATGCGTTCCATAATGCCACAACCAACAAGATTGCCCCAACAGTAGAGAGTCCCAAACCTAAAGCGTAACCAACTACATTGTACACAGTAATTCTTGTCATGAACCATCTGAATTCGCTTAAAGAGCTGCGCTTATTTGATTTATGAAGTCAAGATTAACATTGAAAAGCGGAGACTCGACGCATGCGCGCCAAAGATATAAGGCGATTACACGAAACTATCTCCGTATTTGATATGTTTCCAGCCGAAGATGACAAAAACGTTTTTCAATCCATAATAGGCTCGTGGTACGAGTCTGTAAAGAATCCTGAAGAATTTCAAAGCTCAGTCCTATCAGACTTGACTAGAGAATATGAAAAGACGCATTACGGAAGGATCCGCCACTCTTCCGACATTGAAAACGTGGCAGATTTTCGGGCCAATTTCCCCGTCGTAGACTACGAAGCGCTCAACCCGTATCTGATTGAAGTTCAAAAGGGCGATCACACAGCAATCCTGCCCGAACCGCTTATGTGCTGGGTAATGACGAGAGGCTCAACAGGAACCGCCAAGGTTCTGCCAGCAACGAAGACGCATCTAGAACAGATCTTCACGTGCGGGGCAAGGGCGCTAGCGAACTATGTGCTGAGGAAAAAGGACTTCGAAATCCTAGACGGGAACATCTTCAATCTCAACTTCCCATCGAACGTTCACACAATGATTGTGAACGGGCAAGAGGTAACCTATGGATATAGCTCAGGAACCTACGCGCGACTCAACCCAATGCTCGACAAGGTTAGTCTTCTACCTAGACAAGAAGAATTAGATGTGTTGGGTCCGGGAATCACGAAACGAGACTGGCGAAGACGCTTTGAACTGGTCTATCAGCAAGCCCTCAACGAAAAAGTGACGGCTGCAATGGGCGTCACACCAGTAATTCTGTCCTTTGCAAGATACATCAAGAGGAAACATGGAAAGAAGCCTAAAGAACTGTGGAACTTCCACGCCCTATTCTGTACAAGCGTAAGGAAAATACAATCCAAGTATGCGCCGATTCTTCGAAAATATTTTGGTGAGGTTCCGATGGTTGAGATTTACAGCGCGACTGAAGGCGTCTTTGCACAGCAATTTGACGACTTGCCTTACGTTACGCCAAACTATGACAAGTACTTTTTCGAAGTCAACACCCGACAAGGAATAAAGATGCTGCACAAGCTGGAACGTGGCGAGTGGGGAAGCCTGATAATTTCTTCTTGTATGTTTCCTCGGTATGAAATTGGGGATTTGGTGGAGGCAGCTGGGAAAAACTATTTTCGTGTGATTGGAAGAGACAGTTTTGGGACTCTTTTGGAACACAAGCTCTACAGACTGTTTTTCAAATGGTTCCTCTAAGGTCTAGGAAACATCCTTGATGCGTAGATTCCTGCGATTATGATTATTATCCCTACTATAACAAGAAAGAGGGCTCCTGCAAAATCCCATATGTGGTAACCCATTACTTGTAGATATAACGCTAAGCCAAGAAATATCAAGAACAAGCCGCCTATTAGCGGTCCTATGGCACTCACCTCACGCTTCTCGTACTTCTCTGGCCTCTCCCCCTTCTCCTCCTTCTCCCGTTTTTCCGCCTTCTCGGCCTTTTCGGTTTTTTCCTCTTTCTCACGTCTACGGCGTTCCGGCGCTACCGCCTCGGCAGGGGGCATTTCAGCCTTCAAAGGAGCACCACATTTCGGACAAAAGGCCATCTCCTCATGAATCTCAGCGCCGCACTTTGGACAAAACGGCATGAACATTCACCTTAATCGGTCTAGTTCATTCTTTATCCAGTCCTGAGTATTTAAAATATGCACCAAGCAAAAAAAAGTTATATGGTCACAATATCAAATACTGTAGCCGAAGTGAAGGTATTGAACCGAAGCCCCAATGCTTCTCAACATAGATATAGAGAACGTCTCTTCAGCGCCACGTCTGCAGGCGTCTTCTTTGTTTTGGTCGGAATTATTTTTGCAATAACACCGGATCTCTTTGGTGCGATCCTAGCTTTCTTTGGCGACTTCGACATTGTGAAGGTTCCGAACATGAGGATTGTCTATTTTCCAGCGCCAGCTGTTCCTGGAACACATTCTGTGGTCTATTCCGCTGTGATTATATTCAGTCTGATCTGGGGGCTTTTCCAAATAGTCATCTTGGCACTTAGATTTATTGTCGCTTCGCACTATAGCAAGAAAGCGGAAACTGCGTCAAACGTTGTTTCATGGCTCGGAACAAGCTATCTCATCAGCGAGTTCCTCAATGAGACAACAACACCAACAACATGGTTTGCATACTGGGGAGTATTCATAATGCTCATCGGCGCGTCATTAATCATCAGAGCCATTATTCTAGCAGTCCAAACCTGGCACTTGCGCTGACATTAACGTTCTTTTACGCCCACCGCTCTTGACGTTAGGCCTTCACATACTGTTGCGCACTTAAGCATCCTTTTGAAGTTCGGGAAGAATCTCTTCAAAATAATCCAGCGACTCTGGATTGACCAATGCATCCCTGTTTAGGACCGGCTTGCCATGTATTAGGTTCGTGACCGCAAGTTCAACTTTCTTCATGTTGAAGGTGTAGGGGATATCCGGTGCTTCCATGATTAGGGCCGGAACATGTCGAGGAGACGCTTCGTAGCGCAAGTTCTTTCTTATCTCATTTTTCAGATCTGTCGTCAAATTGTGTCCCGGAGCGACTTTGACAAAAAGTATGACGCGTTGATCTCCCTTCCAACGCTGCCCGATGGCCAGACTGTCCGCGATTTCCGCCATTTTCTCCACCACGTTGTATATTTCGGCCGTACCGATGCGCACCCCTGAAGGCTTCAAGACAGCGTCGGAACGACCGAGGAACGTTATCCCGCCTGTGTCGCTGTGAATGATAACGTAGTCGCCATGCCTCCACACATTCTTGCCAGGATAAAACGTGAAGTACGCGTTTCTGTATCTTTCATTATTGGGATCATTCCAGAAATAGAGAGGCATGGAAGGAGAGGGCGCTTCACAGACGAGCTCTCCTTGTTGATCAAGCACTGGGCTGCCATCTTCATCATATGCTTTTAATTTCATTCCCAAAGCTGGGGCCTGTAACTCACCAGCGTACACCGGCAGCGTGGGGCTTCCAGCGGCAAAACAACCGTTGATGTCTGTGCCGCCCGAGATAGAATTAAAATGCAGGTCTTCCTTGATTTCTTGATAGACATACTCGAATCCTTCAGCCGAAAGGGGTGAGCCGGTTTGGGATATCTCTCGCAACGACGACAGATCGTAGTCTTTTCTAGGCTTAACTCCTTGGCTTCGGAGATAGTTGATGTAAGTTGCGCTGCAGCCGAAGATGGTTATTTTTTCATCCTGAATTAGCTTCCACATGGCATCTGGATCAGGATAGTTGGGGTTGCCGTCATACAACATTATGGTAGCTCCCACTGCCAAGGAGCTTAGCAGCCAGTTCCACATCATCCAGCTACAGCTGGTTATGTACATGATCGTGTCTTCTCGCTTTAGATCTGTGTGGAGCATCAGCTCCTTCAGGTGATTGATGAGGATTCCACCTGCTCCTTGCACCATACACTTGGGCTTGCCCGTTGTCCCGGAGGAGAACATGATGAATACGGGATGATTGAAAGGCAATTGTTCGAATTGAATCTCAGGTTGCTCTTCTGAGGAAAGAAAATCGCCATAATGTACGGCGTTAGGAACTTTTCTAATGTCAGGTTTAGCCTCCGCGTAGGAGACCACAATCACTTTTTCGAGCGAGGAGATTCCTTTGGCGATTTTCTCTGCTTTGGGTAAAATGTTGAAAGTTTTGTCTTTGTAGAAGTACCCATCAGCCGTAAACAAGACTTTCGGTTCAATTTGCCCGAGACGATCCAGCGCCGCTTGTGTCCCGAGCTCAGCACCACAAGAAGCCCATGTTGCGCCGATGCTGGTGGCGGCGAGCATGGCTATGGCCGTCTCTATTAGATTTGGCATGTAGGCGCATACCCGGTCTCCCGGGGCAACCCCCATCTCACGCAGTGATCTAGCCACGCGCCCCACAGAGTTGCAGACTTCCGCGTAGGTCATTTGGGCCGATTTTTGGGTTTCTCCTTTAAATATGAAGGCCAGATGTTCATCTCTGTGTCTGAGGAGGTTTTCGGCGAAATTCAACCTTGCGCCTCTAAACCACCTTGCACCAGGGAACCGGCTCAAGTCATCGATCACCTCATCATATCCATGGGAAGCCTTGATCTCCCCAAAGTCCCAGATTGTTGCCCAGAAATCTGACAAGATTTCGATCGACCACTTGTAGAGTTGGGCATAAGAATCGATTTCAAGACGATATTTCTTGTTGACAAGGGCGATAAACTGGGTTATATTGGCCTGTTTTATGTGCTCTTCAGAGGGTTGCCAGAGTAGTTTTCCCATTTAATCTATCCTCTTCGTTTGCTATCTACGTTCGGCATGTCGATTTACTAGTTGTATAAATGCCTTTAGAGTAAAAGTGTTGAGGCTTGGAAAAGAGATAAATCATTAGTAATCATAGAACCCGTTGAAGGATGAAATGCATTATGAAGAAGCCTACAATCGGAATCATAGGCATGGGTCCTGTCGGCTCCATCTTAGCCGCTCACTTGGCCGAAGGTGGAGAAAATGTCGTGGTAGAGGATATTCTGGAGAAGATCTTGTCTAAAATAAGGGAAGACGGTCTGAATGTATCCGGAATCACGAAACTAAGCGCCAAGATAGATAAAACCGCTAGCTCCATATCCGAACTAGCCAAGTATGATCCCAGCATAATTTTCATAGCGACAAAGGCATGCATTCTGAAATACGTGCTTCCAGAGCTTAAGCGGGTATATACGCCCGAAATGAAGATCGTCAGCTACCAAAATGGACTGGACAACGAGCAGATAATCACTGAGACACTTGAGATCGACACCACATACCGTGCGACAATAAACTACGCAGGAAATCTCGTAGGCTCTGGAAAAGTCAGCATGAACTGGTTCCAACCACCAAACTACATCGGGGCTCTGCACGAGGGGACATACACCACAGATGAGACGACAAAATACATAGCCAAGGCAATGACGACCTCTGGATTGAGGACCGAGGAGACCCCGGACATCAAGAAACATGTTTGGAAGAAGACCATCCTGAACTCCGCTCTCTGCTCTATATGCGCCATGACCGGGCAGACGATGAAGGGAGCAATGGAATTTGAATACAGTCGGGATCTGGCGGTGAGAATACTTGAGGAAGGACTGGAAGTGGCGAAGGCTAATGGATACGACTTCGGTCCTGAGGCTCTTGACCAGTTCACCTCGTATCTTGAGAAGGGTGGCGCCCACAAGCCGTCAATGCTGATTGACGTTGAAAACAAGAAGCCAACCGAGGTCGATTTTATGAGCGGGGCAATTGCCCGTTATGGGAAGATGTATAGAATTCCTACGCCTGTGAATTTGACTTTTACAAACTTGTTAAAAGCGGTGGAGAATCAGTACTTAAACCCTTAAGACATTATCTCCAAGTGCCAATCCATCTCTGTCCTCCGCTGATTTGAGCATATTAATAAGAAGATGGTTATTCATAGACCCTACAAGCAGTGGGTGCCAATATGCGCGTTCTAGAACAGTTCAGAACTTTGCCTTCGACGAGACATGCGGTCGCTAGGAACTGGAAAAGCCAAAATAAAGCGGTGGTTGGATGGACCTGCACATATACCCCGGAGGAAATCATTCACGCAGCGGATATTCTGCCAGTCAGAATTTTAGGCAGTTCGGGGAGCACAAGATTAGCGGATGCCTACTGTCCAGACAACATGTGCTCCTTCTGTCGAAGCTGCTTTGACGCGGCTTTGAAGGGTGATTACGATTATTTAGACGGTTATGTTTCGTCAAATTCCTGTGACAATCGTGGCAAGATGTACGATTTGTGGAGGCGCCATGCTGAAATCCCCTACATCTATCTCATAAACACGCCACACACAAACACTGAAAGGGCACACGCCTTCTTCTATGACGAACTCGTCAGATTCAAAAAATCGCTCGAGAAGGCTTTTGGAGCCACTATCTCAGATCAATCGCTAAGGAAAGCCATCAAAGTCTACAACGAGAGCAGAACCCTCTTGAAGAAAGTCTATGATATGAGACGAGAGGATCCACCGCGGATCTCTGGAGCTGAAGCACTAGAAACGGTCCTATCAAGTATGCTCACCCCCAAGGACGAGCATAACAAACTGCTTAATCGTCTACTTCGCGAAGTTTCCAACAGAAACCATCCACCAAAGAGCGGAGTAAGACTGCTCGTTTCAGGAAGTGTAATGGATGACGCAGAGTTGCTGAGAATTGTGGAGGCTGCTGGCGGGAGCGTTGTTGCCGATGACCTGTGCACGGGATCAAGGTATTTCTGGAATTTGGTTGATTCGGATGCCGAGTCTCCGCTACGCGCCATAGCGAGGCGATATCTAGACAAGATTCCCTGTCCATTTGTGGGCCAATCAGAAGACCGGTTCAGGCATGTTATGGATATGACGAAACGATACGATGTTGAGGGCGCCATAATTTTCGTACTGAGATTCTGTGACCCCCACCTGTTTGATGCTCCCCTTTTAAAGAAGGAGTTAGAGTCCTCGGGTCTGCCCGTCCTATACCTTGAATGGGAACAGGCAATGACTGGAATAGCTCAGCTGAGAACCCGAATAGAGGCTTTCATCGAGATGATCCGAGGAGTGGGTTAAACTATGTCGGCGACAGAAACTAGAAGGAAACTGCAAACAACCAGAGGCTTCTACAAGAATTACATAAAGACGTTCTATGAGAGTGCGCACAGAGCCAAGAAGGAAGATAGACCTGTAGCATGGGTGGCTTCCACCTTTCCTGTTGAAATGCTGCAGGCTATGGATGTGATCCCCGTCTGGCCCGAGAACTACGCCTCTGTCTGCGCTGCTAGGCAAGTTTCTGTGAGACTCTGTGAGGCGGCTGAGAGGGAGGGCTTCTCCAAAGACTTGTGTTCGTATGCCAGATGTGTTCTCGGGTCGATTTTTGGGGAGAAAGATCTACCGGAGGGTGGGTTGCCGAAGCCTGATTTTCTTGTCGCCTCTACCGGAGCATGCGACACACATTTCAAATGGTTTCAGGTTGCCAGTAGAAGGCTGAATCGGCCCTTCTTTCTTTTGGATATACCGTATGATACCACGGGTATTGAGCTTAAAGGCTATCAGGTGGAGCACTACGCAGCTCAGCTTGAGGGACTAATCTCGTTCCTGAAGCAGCAGACTGGAAGTCAGTTTGACATAAATAGGCTTAAAGAGGTTGAGAGCCTTTCAGACCGCACGAGCAAGCTCTGGATGGAGATTCAAGATTACCGCAAGGCTATTCCAACCCCGATGGGCGCCAGAGACGCCTTCTCGGCGATTTTCTTCATGCTCTGCATTCCTGGCTCAGAGATGGCGATTGAATTCTACGGGAGACTGCGCGATGAGCTCAAGGAGCTGGTTGAGAACGAGATTGGCGTAATCGAGGATGAGAGATATAGGCTAGTCTGGGATAATTTGCCGATGTGGTTCAACCTCAAATTTTTCGACTACTTGAACAGCTTGGGCGCGGTTATTGTGGCAGAGACTTTTTCTCACGTCTGGGCAGGGAACTTGGATGTTTCGAAGCCCCTAGAGAGCCTGGCTAGGAAATATCTTCCGAACTTTGCGAATGCGGTTGTGGACAGACGGATCGATCTCCTCCTGAGGCTCGTTAAGCATTGGAGTGTTGACGGCGTTGTCTTGCCCACTAATCGGGGTTGTAGGATGATGTCTGTCGGGATGACGGTTTTGAAGGATGTGATCCATGAGAAGCTTGGGGTTCCAAGCTTAATATTGGATGTTGACTCTTCCGACTGGAGAAACTACAATGAGGCTCAGGTAAAGGCTGAAATCGAAGCCTTCATAGAGATGCTGAGTAGGCGAGGTTAGAGCTCGGAAATTTGTCAACACAATGCATAAATCGGACAGTTGTCAAGAGCATGTGCATACGAAGTGCTGCAAGATGGCTGAAAATCTGTCAGAGGAAAGCTATCACTTGGAAGGAATCGCCTTCGGATTGGCAGATGGCTTGATCATGTGTTTAGGTTTGATAATGGGTGTTGCCGAGGCTACTTCTAGCACTCAGCTGGTGATAATCACGGGAATAATCGGTGGTTTTGCGAACGCCTTTGGAAACTCCATTGGGTTCTTCATGTCTCAATCGGCGGAGAGGGCATTGCAGATTCATGAGGCAACAGACCATGGAGTAACGACGAGAATACATTCAAAAAGGGAAGTATTTACAAATACCCTCCTCGCATTCGCTTCAACAATTGTAGCCACACTGGTTCTTCTATTCCCCTTCGTATGTTGTTATATGGATCTCGCTGTTATCCTCACATTCATAATCGGAACCATAATGGCTTTCATTTTGGGAAGCTACATAGGCAGAATCAGTCATGAAAACCCTTACAAAACAGGATTGAAATACACTTTACTCGCCATCCTAGGTGCCATAATCTCTCATTATATAGCAGATTTCATCCAATTTCTAACTTAAACGCAAAGTTTGGACGCACATGTTGAGTAGACGCTTTGTATGTTCGTTCTATGTGGTCACTCTTGGCGAGGTCTATTAGCCACACTAGATTATTTTGTAGCTTTATCTCCCGAACCAACAGAAACCGTATTAAGAATGTTAGGATTCAAAGATAGGAAGGAGAAAAGCCATGAGCGAAGAGACAAAGAACATTGTTTACTCGCTGAAAGATATCATAGCCAAATTGAATACGCTCGTAATTGCGCTGGAACCTACAGATAAGAAAGTTGTAAAGCACATGGAGAACAGAATCCTCAAGATTTCGAATACTGACCTTGCCAAAGATGAAGACAGGGAATTCTTGACGGTGCTGGAGGCTTTGCATAGGTTAGCCTTGGAGAATCCACATTTTCAGCAAATCAGTGAGGAATGGAAGTTCTACCATAAGCCACAAGACACATGGAAGATAATCAGACAATACCTAGAAAGCTAGTACCAGAGCGAGGTAAATATCAGAGAGATGATCCCCAGAGAATTCTTCACAACAAGCGGAAAAGCCATCAGCCCCGTCTCCAAACTGAACGCCTTTGACCGCGCCTTGAAAAACGCAAGGATAGCTCAATGCAACCTAGTTCAGGTGAGCTCCATACTCCCCCCAAGATGCAGAAAAGCAGAGTTGAAAGAGATGCCCGCCGGGTCAATAATCTACACCGTGACGGCTAGGATGGATGGAACCGAAGGAATGGCTATCGGTGCTGGAATAGCTTGGGCTTGGGAAAAGACCGGGAAATACGGGCTAGTGGTTGAAGCTCATGGGCAAATGGATCGAGAGTCTTTGAAGGCGACCCTAGAGTGGAAAATGAGCGAAATGGCTAAGATACGAGCAATAGAGATCGCCGACACAACTTATCGGACAGAGGTCTTGACCGTGCCCGTGAAAAACTATGGCTGTGCCTTGGCAGCACTAATTTACGTACTATAAGAATTGATGGCAGACCCCTACTTCTTCTTTCTACGCTTACGAACTGCCGTGGCACTCGGCCTAACCTTCTCAGCTCCACGCCCCTTGTGACGAAGACCACGAACCTCCTTGCCCGCGCTCGTCAACCCACGGAAAACTCGCCCTCGATGAACATTCTCGCAGATCCAATTCACATCCTTGTCCGACTGAATGACCGGATGATTTGGATCGACCAGAATGACCTCAAACCATTTGAAGCGACCGTCCTCCCAAACCCAATACGAGTTCAGCACTTCAAGATTGGGAAATTTCTTGGCCACTCGCTCTTCAGATATCAGTCTCAGACTCTTGGCCGGCTTGAGCTTGGCGACGCCCATGCGCTTCTGCGTCCGACCCATCCGAGGACGAGGCCTACTTAAGCCTCCACGTCTGACACGAACCCGAGCGACTACAAAGCCCTGCTTGGCCTTGTATCCAAGCTTCCTGGCTCGACCAAGACGCGTTGGCTTCTCCTCCCTGACTATGGCTGGTTGCTTGCGCCATCGCATGGCCCTCTCCCACATGAGGTCCTTCACGAAGGAGGCTTTAGGCTTTTCCCAAGCCTTCTCAAGGTATTTGTAGGCCATTTTCTATGACTCAACTTTCAAGCTTATGTTCAACCACACCGTCAGGAAACCTAATAAACCTTTTCAGCCTCTTCTAGACTTTTTCACCCTCATCTTGCTACTTTGGCTTTCTCTAGGGATTTGGCAACTCTACACGTCAAATCTTCCATGCATGGCAGATGGGAGTGTATCACCCGTCCGCTTGCATGTGCGTTTATGTGCTTCGTAGTTCATGAAGATCAACGGATCTGCGGTTTTGGGCTTTTGGGAGATGGTTGGGGGAGATGCCTGTGGGAGACACTGGGGGAGAAGCCGCTTGCGCAAAATATGTTGAAGCCTTCTTCACATTCAAATATTCATAGCTTTCCTTGATTATCTTTGCCAACTCTACATATTGGTTGAGCGTTATCTCCTTGCGATTAAACATGTGTACTCGATATTTCTTATCTGAAATCTCAATATATCCTTGGTTTCAGAAACAACCATGTTTCTGAAGTTAGAATATATCCGAATTGCAAGTTTGCATGCATGCACTGTTCTTTCTGCAAGCGGTAATCTCATGAGAGAATACCCAGATCTGTTATTTGATTTTCGCGTTTCAGAGAAAAGGGACATTCCATAAGGATACTCTGCCATCTAAATACTATGTCTGCTGAGTCGATGCATGTATGCATCAAGGACACATTTCGTAGGCTTTCTTAAGTATGGTTTCCATAATTTCATGGTGCTTCTTTTCATCGTCAGCGATGTGTTTAAACAACAGTTTCAAAGCCTCGTCGTCAGTCTTTTTCATTTCCCTTTCGACATGCTTCAACATGTCCGTTTCAACTGTCACGTGATCTTCCAACATCTTCTTCACAACGAGAGTCTCAACGTAGCTGTCTATTTTTGCGTCCCAGAGTTTGATTGTGGTCGCATCCAAATGTGTTTTTATGGGCATTCCAGCTTCTCTTTGCTTCATCAAGTCCAACATTGTCTGTAGAATCTTGGCGTGTTTCTCAGTGTCAAGCCTCATCTCAGCCAATAACAGTTTAGCAGCCAAGTTGCCGGTAGCTTCTTCCAGCTCTCTGACTTTTCTCGAAGTATCTTTTTCCAACTTTATTTGAGCTTGAATTATATTGACTAGCTCTTTTCCAGAGTTCATCTTTCATCATTCTCGCATTGATGCTACACACGTCACAGGTTGTCCATAAAAAGTTATTGTCAGCAAAAAATGGGGGTTCGCGGGAGATATCGCCGATTGTCCCGGGTTCAAATCGCACTCTCATTTTGAGTCTCGGAGTGCCTCCAACGACTAGACTGAAGCCTTCATACTCACGTCTCCGCCTCGGCTAGAAAGTCTTCGGCGTTTTTCACTGCAATTCTGTAGAAACCGTAGGTTGCAATCGCCGCTGTGGTCCCACTTATCGCCAATGCAATGTAAAGGTAGAAATGCGGTAGAGCGCCAAGAAGCCCAATCATTGTACCTGCGTAAGGAATGAGTGGGGCAAGGATCACACAGCTCAAGATTATACAAACGATAAAGTTGATGATGCCGTCTACTGGTCTAATCATTCGTGGTCTTGGTATTTCAACAAAGCTTGCGCCTTTGACTCCTGCTCGAAGCGAAACCGCGCTGAGGGAAACAATTAGGAAAATCGATTCGATTAGTGCAGCAAAAATGATTCTCAGTGATGGACGAATAATGAGAATGCCAACGGCGCTGCACGCAAGCGTTACGGCACACGAAAAGATGGCTACAAACCCGTACTTGCACTTGACTAGACTCTCGGCCGTGACGGGCGACGAATAGAGGTGCCACACAGGGGCGCCTTCCTGCCCAATTATCATGGAGCCCATGGAAGTGGCCATTAAGGCTCCAGGTATTAGAAGAATCAAAGCAGAAAAGACAGATGAACCCTGGAAATAGGGTACTCGCATTACAGACGTGTACATAATTGTGATCACTATTGGTAGCACGAAGAAGTACATCAGCTCCCGACGCCTCGTGAAGGCCTTAAAGTCCTTCCTCATGATCGCCGCCTCCGACGAGGAAAAACCAAGCCTTCCCCATATGCTGGGCCTTGGCGCATAGTCACCAATCGAGATACTTATGGCGGGTGGCTCATAGAGTCCAAATCTACTGTTCAGCTTAGCTGCTACAGCGAAAAGGGCTGATAGAAAGGCCACAGACCCGAGGGAAAAGGCAACCGTCTCCACAATGTGACCGTTTACAAAGGAAAATAGGGTCATCCCAAGCCATAAATAAGGGATGAACCACACCGTCTTCTGTCCGCTTGCTAACGCCTCTATAATAGCCGGGAAGTTTGCTCCGGATGTAAAAAAGAAATAAACTACGTAGAAGGCTATGAAGATAAGAATGGAGCCGAAAAATCTCACCCAAATTGCCGCCTTCCCCGAGGTCTTGTAAACCGCTCCGGTGAGTCTCACCTGAAGGATCCTAAAGATTTCCGTGGTGGCGCTGGCCAAAAATGCAATCGCTAGCAGAGAAAAAATCGTTAAGGCTGCGAGGGGAATTTCTCCAAGGAAAATGGAGACCACGGATATCGCTGAAACAATGGAAATTAAAGCAGCTAACTGGACACCGATAGGGTTTGCCAAGATGGCTGCGAGTGTATGTTCCCCCCAAGTGATGGGCAGCCAATAGGGCGGTTGGATCGATGCTTTTATGCCTGCGCGCTGGATTTGGCGCATCATGGTGAAGATTAGGCTGTATGAGAGAACTAAAGTCGGAGCGGATATGAAGAGGATTTTGACGTTCAGAAGAAGAGCGACCTTCATTTCTGGGTCCGGGACTCCGTTGTAAACTGTGCCGACGAGTAGTCCTAAGGCTATCCCAAGGAGGCAACTGCCTCCATACATTATGTACTGGATGAGTCTGCGCTCCCGGTATCTCCGGAGCCTTTGTCCCCGAATAAGTCTGGCTGATTTGATGTCGACACTTATGAGCCTAAGGACGTTTTTCCATTTCATTTCATCAGCGCCTCGACCACATCCTTGATGTCACTGGTTCCTGTGAGCGCCAGGAAAATCTCCTCAAGATTTGATCCTGGTAGTCTTGACATCTCTCTCAGCTCCTCCATGTTGCCTATGGCGAGCAGCTGCCCCTCATACATGATGGCAATGCGGTCGCACATGGCTTGGGCGATCTCCAGAATGTGCGTTGACATGATTATGGCTACGCCTTTCGATGCCAGTTCACGGAGGAGATCCTTGATTATTCTGGCCGATCGAGGGTCAAGACCGCTTAAGGGTTCATCTAGGAGCAGTAGCTTTGGTCTGTGGACAAAGGCGGATATGAGCGCGGTCTTCTGCTTCATGCCTAGGGAATAGGCGCTTATCATGTCGCCTTCCCTGCCCTGCAGCTCTAGGGCTTCTAGGTACTCGTTGATCCGATCCCTTTTCTCTGCGGGGCTGACACTGTAAAGGTCCGCTGTGAAGTCGAGGTACTCCATGCCCGTTAGAAATTCGTACAGTCGCGGAACTTCTGGTACGTATCCAGCTTGCGCCTTTATCGCAACAGGATTTTCCTCAGCCTTTATGCCTAATACATTTAAGGATCCTGAGTCAGGTTTAACCAACCCTAAGATCATCTTCAGCAAGGTGGACTTGCCGGAGCCGTTTGGACCTAGAAGACCGAAGATTTCACCCTTCTTCACGTTCAAATCAACGTTGTCCACCGCCACCACATCAGCATATCGCTTGGCAACTCCCATCAGTTTCACGGCCAAGTCGGAACCCGTAACCATAGACGTTACCTCCATCCGTTAAGTAGAACTGTAACCAATTCTTAAGTCTAAGGGGACATCCTTTTGTACTTTGTTGAAGCGTCTCTTGCTTCTTATTGAGTGAGAAATCCAGATTTTCTTTCTTGAATTTTGATGATTTGGGACAGAAAACCCGTGAAGCACAAGAAAATGGAGGGGTATCACCAGGAGAAGGTGGATAAGCCTTTTCAGCCCTTGTCAGCGAGATCGGCTTTCTTGACAAGCAGGTGTCCCCGGTAATCCTCCCAAACCTTCTCAACCTCAAGCAGTCTTATTCGCTTCGTGAAGAAAGATGCATCAAGGACCAGAGTTTCGTATTCGCCTCCTTCCCCGACTGGAGATACCTGATATTTCTTGTTTAATCGGGCAAGATCACTTATCGTTGCCGAATCAATCTGCCTTCCGAGCCAGCTCTCGTCGAAACCGTACGCGTACACGCCGACGATGATAGTCTCAAAATTTAGGCTGATCATCGCTTTCAACAGGTTCATAGGATTTTCGTGCCAGAGGGGAGCGATGGACTCTAGGCGTAGTTCTCGGCAGATTCTGTCAATTCGCTCCTTCTGATAGTTTGATAGGATTGCCCCAGACACAACGCCCTCTATATCGAGGGTCGCCAGCAACTCTTTAAGATCCTTGAGCTCCATCTCTTTAATTCCAGCAGTTTCACTCCTCACCAACGGAATCCCAACGGCCTCTGCGAATAGATCGGTTAAGTGAATGTTGACAGAGTGGAACATCCAGCTGTCTTCTCGCTGCGGAATCATGGTCACTAGATGCTTCACCTCAAAGTCTTGTTTCAAAGCACGGTACAGCGCTAATGCTGAGTCCTTGCCGCCTGTGACTAACACTGCAACACGCATATTCAACAACTAGCTCTGGCAGTCATAAAATGCCTAATGCACCTATTTCTCTTTCCGCCATTCTTCTGCTTCTTTAACCATACTTTGTGCCTTTCTCTTCCAAGAATCGAATCCTTCAGGTGAAATGGGGTAGTTTTCATAATGCTGGCGCATCCTTTTCAGGAGGTTTGCCGCGTCGCGTAGCTTCCTGAGCAAACCGAGTTTTCTCAGTCCCCTAAAAACTCGAACAGTCTTTTCGGTTATGTTGATGTGCGCGTCCCCGCCCATACTCGCCTTGAGGAGGTCTTCTTCGGTGATCAGCCGATGTTCCATCACATAATTCAATCCCTCATCTCCCAATCCCTGAAGAAGAAGACGGAAAACGTCCAGACCCGCTTGTTTCGCTCCGTAAGAATGCATATATCTGGTGTTATACGACCACAAGCCGTTCCTACTTACATCCTCATTCTCAATCGCCTCAACGATCGTTTTCGCTGCAGAGACGCCCCCCCTCATCGAAGGTCCCATCCCGCCGCCATGAATCGGGTTCACTTGACAAGCTGCATCCCCGACTATTAGGATTCCATCTCCCGTCATGCAGTCGATCGGGCGCCTAGTTGGGTCGTACCAGGTGCCAGCATCAAATGCCGATGAACCATCAAACAGGGACAAAGGTAAGATATTTTCGTAAAACTGATTTTTGGGGTTTGGAAAATCGCCTCTCATAGCAACTCCCAAGCCCACGTTAAACTTCTTTTCGCTTTCTGCAAAGAACCATGAGTAGCCTCCAGGGGCCCATTTTTGGCTAAGGTGTATTTCACAGAAATTCGGCTCAGCAACCAGTTCTTTTAATTCACGAATTTCTCGATAGCAAACAACTACGTCCTCGACATTAATATTCGCTTCGATGCCTATTTCTGGAGGAAGCTTTTTGCGCAGAACAGCTGAATAGCCACTTGCGTCAACTACAACTTGACCGAGAAGTTTCTTCTTTCCTCCTTTTTCCAGATTCTTTGCATGGACTCCCGTAACAGAATGATCTGCTATTATTGGCTCCTGGGCGTGAGTTGATTCAAGTAGGGTCGCCCCTGCGTTTATAGCGTTTTTCAGCAATCGTTGTCCAAAAAGGCGGCGATTGACAATGAAGCCGTAGAGCCGTTCACCCGTAATGTCAAAAGTGTGTTTTCTGTCAGGAGAACGAATCCTGACGCCAATCATCCTCCGCTCCAATTCCTCGCCTCTAGGATAATCTAAGCCGAGATAGTCGAAGTGATGCTTCCCTATGGCGTCCCCACAAACCTTCTCCCCAATCTCTTCCTTCTTCTTCCGATCGATGAGGCAGACATCAAGGCCAGCATCTGCAACGGTCTTCGCAATTGAACATCCACCGGTTCCAGCGCCAACAACTATCACATCGAATTTTTTCAAAGTAGGCCCTCTGGTACTTTGTTTCATGATTCTACATTCATAACGTTTGCTGTGCTGTATCCTGTTAGGCGAGGGAAGGAATAATGGAGGCTGCAATATGCAGATAGACGTGAAACTGATTAACTAACGAGGATTATTCGATAGCCTCGCTGCCTTCATGTATTCAGCGAATAATAGTTCATCCTTTTCTGAGAAATATTTGAATGTGTGCCCATCTTTTTCATAGAAACTCTTCATTATGCGAATCTCAAGAAGTTTTGCTCCGAGCCCGAAGATTTCTTCAATAGCGTTGGTGAACCCCTCGATTTTGTCGGGAATCTCTTGCTTGTTGATCTCGAATGTTTTTTCTAGATGAAAATAGATTGCTTGCTTCACCGAATCTCCGAGCGAAGACAGTGCTTCGTCTACTGCTTCCAGAAGAAGCTTTCTAAACCTAGGATTTGGC
>JABAOF010004672.1_pt10 | contig 18846 bp, 16 predicted proteins | sample 7062171 | NCBI WGS metagenome assembly JABAOF01 (sample SAMN14538628, study PRJNA623070) | marine sediment metagenome | biome: marine biome [ENVO:00000428]; feature: marine pelagic biome [ENVO:01000023]; material: deep marine sediment [ENVO:00002113] | place: India: Gulf of Khambhat ...
GAAATATCGGCCTTGGTGGAGTCCTCCAGGTGGACTCGAGGACGAATGCCGTTTTCGACAGCCGTCATTATCGGCATCAGATATTTCTCGATAGCCGTCTCCTTGGAACCGTGTTTGAGTTTGTCGAAGATATGGTGGTCCGAGGCGGAGGCCAGCATCCCGGTCTCTTTGACCTGGCCCTGGGAGAGCTCGACCAGGAGCTTTATGTCCTTGGGCGTGGCCCGTGTCCAGGTGGTGACTTGTGGGTATTCATATCCCCGTTCCAGCAGCTTTTCCAGAACCCATTGGTCACGCTTCTGGTAGATGAAGACCTCCAGATTTTCTATACAACCGGTTCCATTGTCCAGTTTGTGGAGCAGATCGTAGTAGCGGAGCTTGGCCTCGTGGGGAAACAGGGCGAGGCGGGGATCCTGGGCTCCATCCCTCAAGGTGGTATCGGTAATTCGCTTGGGGTGGCTCCTGGAAGACTGGGAGGGAATGGAGGCGGGCCCTTCCGAATCCAGGACGACCGGAGGGAAATTACCTTCGTAATTGTAGTAAACGCGTTGGGGATTTACTCTCTTTTCCCCCATCATTTCACCCTTCTTACCACTCGCGCCTGCTCGTTACCTGTACAAGGACTTTGCGGCTGAGGCCTCTAATCCTCTTCCAGGGTGCTCGTATCCCCCTCGGGAAGGCCCAGTTCACGCGCCTTGAGCAGGCGGCGCATAATCTTACCGCTGCGGGTTTTGGGCAGAGAGGACGTGAACTCAATCTCCCTCGGTGCCACCCCTGCCGCCAGTTTCTTTCTGGCAAAGCTCCTGATCTCCCTGAGCAACTTCTCCGAGGGCTCATAGCCTTCCTTGAGGGCAACGAAGGCTTTGACTACCTCCATCGCAATGGGGTCTGGCTTGCCAATGACCCCTGCCTCGACCACAGCGGGATGCTCAATGAGGACGCTCTCCACCTCGAAAGGCCCGACCAGGTGACCTGCGGTGTTGATAACATCGTCAGCACGGCCCACGAACCAAAAATAGCCGTCCTCGTCCATGCGCGCCCGGTCTCCGGTGATGTACCAGCCCTTGCGGAAGCGGGAGTTGTACATCTCTGAGTTGCCCCAGTAGGTGCGGAACATCGAGGGCCAGCCGGGGCGAATCGCCAGATTGCCGTCCTGACCCGGGGGCAGCGGGTCGTAATTATCGTCTAGAACCGTCGCTTCGATGCCCGGGACCGGCCTCCCCATAGACCCGGCGCGCACGTCCATGGCGGGGTAGTTGGCGATGAGGATAGCGCCGGTCTCCGTCTGCCACCAGTTGTCGTGGATCGCCTGGTTGAAGACGGGCAGGCCCCAGGTGATCGCCTCGGGGTTCAGGGGCTCGCCCACGCTGTTGATGTGGCGGAGGCTGGAGAGGTCGTAGCGCTTGGGGACTTTAACCCCCGCCTTCATCAGCATGCGGATAGCCGTGGGGGCGCTGTACCATACCGTGACTCTGTACTTCTGAATCAGTTCATACCAGACACCAGCTCTGAAGCCCCCTTCGTAGATTAGCTGGGTGACCCCATTGCTCCAGGGTGCGAGCATGCCGTAGGAGGTGCCGGTGACCCACCCTGGATCAGCGGTACACCAGTAGATGTCGTCGTCATGGAAGTCGAGGACCCATTTGCCAGTCGCGTATTGCTGCACGACGGCCTCGTGGCAGTGAACGGCGCCCTTGGGCTTACCGGTCGTCCCGGAAGTATAGTGCATGACGGAATAGTCATACAGAGTGGTTTTGGCTATCTCCAGCTCCGATGAGGCCTCAGACATAAGGGCTTCATAACCCAGATCGCCCTCGGCAAGGGGGTTGGGGTCCCGCTGGCTTTTGTTCACAACGATGACATGCTCGAGCTGTCGCAGATCGGGCATGATCTCAGCGATACGGCGGCGCAGGGTCGGCTGCGTCAGCAGGACTTTGGCACCGCTGTCCAGCAGGCGATCCTTAACCGGTTCGGGGCCAAAAGCTGAGAAGAGGGGGCCGACCACGGCGCCTACCTTCAGCGCCCCAAAGAACGCTATATACAGTTCTGGCAGCCGCTCCATGAAGATGAAGATCCGATCTCCCTTCTCTACACCCAATCCCTTGAGGACATTGGCGAACTTGTCGCTCTCTTCCTTGAGCTGGCCAAAGGTGTAGGTCTCCGTCTCCCCGTTCTTGCCCTCCCACAGCAACGCCTTTTTGTCCTTTTGGGATCCCTTGGCATGGCGATCGATGCACTCGTGGGCCATGTTGAGAAAGCCTCCCGGAAGCCATTCCAGCTCCTTGTGAATATCTTCCCAAGGCATTCCCATGTGTGGCTCTTCGAAATCTACCAAGTTGGGTTTCACCCTCAAGTCTTCAGGCCTCGGTTTCCGAATAACTTGATAATCCACGGATATCCTCCCACGTAAAGGTTTTGGACGGGTAACTGGCGTTATCCATGAAGGGAATCAGAGGGATAATGGTCCTTTCCGTCTTTGAATTCCCAGTGCTTCGGCTCTATGGAGCATTCAAACACGAGAGCCTCCAAGGAGATGTCCTAACCCGTTGGAGGCTCCGCATGGGACCCCTCTGAAAACCTCCTCTCATACCTTACCACGAAAGGATGGAATTGTGAACTTCTCGAAATCGTAACAGCCGGTTTTTAGGATCTATACCACAATGTAGTAATCAAAGTCAAAGCGTTATTTAGGATTAACAGAGAGACCAACGCTAAGATAGCTGAGGCTTGAAGCCTCGCTCTTAAGAGAGAGATAAGATTGGTTGGAATACCTCGCACTGTCGGCACATCTTCATCTTCTCGTGCCAGCTTTCTTGTACCTTTCCTTCGCAGATCGTGCCATTGATAAACCAGCAAAGATCCCCAGTTTGGAATTCCCATGCCGGACAATCTCGCCTCATCTCCATGGGACACTCCCGTATCACCCAACAGGGCTTATTCCTTTTATCATGTGACCTCTGCATCGCTAAAAGGAAAAGCACCTGTCGTTCGATATACACGGGGATGTTCCTCCATCCCTGCTCAAAACTCTGTATGGCCTTGGAGGAAATGCCCAGTAACTGTGCCATTTGGTTTTGAGTCTTTCCTAGATGGTTTCTAATTCGGGAAAACTCCTTTTTGTCCATTCAAAAGCTCCTGCTCCTTTTTTTCCTATGATACCACAATGTGACTCAATGTAAAGGGTTTCATCCCTAAGAAGATTCCATGTATCTCAATACAATCTTGAAAAAGCTCAGTCTACGGTACTACAATAGAAAGTCTTATTGAATAAATCTCCATAAAACTCGGGAAAAGGGCTTTCGGCGGTTGGTGATACCGAGACACAGGGGTTCAATGAGGGGGACAAGCGATATTAACGGCCGGAAGCCAACGGGCGAGCCGGTAAAAGGATATGCTCGATGTATAAGGCTCTACAGCTGTTGCGCAATCGAAATTTCATCTTATGTGCGGCTCTGCTCCTCGGCCTACTCTGGGGAGAGGGCGCCCCATGGACCGAGAACGTAGCACTCCCTGCCCTTGCCCTCGTAATGACCCTTTCAACCATGGGGGTTTCCGCAAGTGAATTCCGCTCTCCTCGGAGCTTGCTGATTCCGGCCGTCGGCGGCCTCGCGATGAACTATGTATTGCTCGGCGGCTTTATCCTTAGTCTGAATTTCCTGCTGATCCCCGATGATGCCCTGCAGAGTGGATTCATCATTCTTGCAGCCGTCCCACCCGCCGTGGCGGTGATCCCTTTTACCGGTTTTTTGAATGGAAACAGCACGTTTTCACTCATTGGAAGCATCGCGTGTTACCTCGGTGCATTGATCATCATGCCGGCGATAGCCCTGGGGTTTCTCGGGGCGAGCTTCGTCGAGCCGCTTAAATTACTTACCATTATGGTCGAACTGATCATTGTTCCGCTATTCCTCTCGCGGATCTTGCTTTGGACCGGAATGGCAATCCGGATAGAGCCGTTAAAAGGGGCCATCACCAACTGGAGCTTTTTCCTGGTTTCATACACTATTGTTGGTCTTAACCGCGCGGTTTTCATTGGCCAACCTCTATCGCTCGTTCCGGTGGCCCTTATTGCCTTCGCGAGCACCTTCTTCCTGGGATTTGTTATAGAGAAGCTAGGCGGTCTTTTTCGATTTGACCCGAAGACTTTGACGAGCCTCGTTCTGCTTGGTACGCTGAAGAACTACGGCCTTGCGGGCGGCCTGGCGCTGGCACTCTTCAGCAAGAGGACCGCGGTGCCAGCCACGGTTTCGGTCATCTTCATGATCGTTTACATCGTCTGGTTGGGGTTCAAGAGGCGATGAACCCACTCAGACGTTTAGGGGGAATCTTGGGATGGTTGTTGAATATGCGCCAAAATTGAAAAAGAGGTGAAGCGATGGCCACACATGAGAATCTCATCAAGATTTTCGAGTATGCCCTCAACCAGGAAGAAACTGGAAAGAGTTTTTTCGAGCAATCGCTCAAACGGATGGGCATGGGAGCAGCAGTGAGCGCATTCAAGCGGTTAATCGAGGAAGAGGAGAAACACATTCTCTTTATTGGGAGAGTTCTGGACGATCTGAAAGAGAGGCGTGAAATTGAACTGCCGAATCTGAAGAACATGGTCCTGGAACCGACGAATTATTTTGACGAGCGCGCCAGATCGGAGTTCCTGCAACAATGTATAGAAGGCTCTATGGTACCTGATGTAACTGTCTTTAACACGGCCTGGCTCATTGAGAGGGACCTGAGCGCGTTCTACGAAAAGATGGCAAATAATACCGAGGGAAAAGCCAGAGAGGCTTTGATGATGCTATCAGGTTGGGAAAAGGGCCATGAAGAGTTTTTCCGTGAATACCGCGATAAACTTTCCGAGGTTTACTCCGAAATGCCCTGGGGCGGGTAACCTTCTGGCTTAGGATTTGGAAAAAGAAGAGGGGAAACTCCCACAGGAGTGGAGGTCATTTGCATAGTCGGGGGAGAACAGATTCTTGGGATTTGGTTATTCATCGCGTTGATCACCTCCAGGAAGCCCTGGAATTGGACCGGCATCGGATAATCAGTTTGGTTGGCGCCGGTGGAAAGACCAGCTTGATGTTTGCCATGGCAAGGGAATTGGCAACCCTCGGAAATCATGTCGTTACCTCCACTACAACTAAGATCTTCAAACCCTCCCGTCACGAAACCCACTTCCTCCTCTTAAGGGAAGAAGCGGGGGATATCCTCAAAGTCATCCCCGATCTGATCAATACCTATGGGCATTTGACCTTGGCTGAAAGTCGATTACCGGGGAAGAAGCTGAGGGGAGTCAGTCCCGAACTCATTGATGGACTGAGTGCCCAGGAAGGGATTGACCACGTCCTCGTCGAAGCAGATGGAGCTGCCCGACTTCCCCTCAAGGCTCCCGATGAGAATGAGCCCGTGATCCCTTCGAGGACTTCCCTGGTGGTGGTCGTGGTGGGCATCGATAGCCTTGGCGTTGAATTATCGGCGGATCACGTCTTTCGGCCCCATATCGTTTCCGAGTTAACGGGCTTGCCATTGGGTTGGATGGTCACCGCGGAAACCATTGCTGAACTGATCGTCCATCCAAGGGGAATGGCCAAGGGAGCTCCTCCCCATTCAACCATCATTCCCTTCTTAAATAAGGTCGATACCCCCAATGGCCTAAAAAAGGGGAGGGGGTTGGCGCGGCGTATAGTGGAGAAGGGACATCCGAGGATAAGCAGGGTTGTGTTGGGACATGCCATCTGTAAGATCCCCGTGGCAGCTGTGGTCTCCTGGAAAGTTGATGTGTGAAGGCTACGGTGAACGTCCCCTTTCGGGACAAAAATTGTCACGGTGCCCCTGATACCTCCCTTACCCTCAGCGGAAAGGTATGGTATATTCCCTGTGGATTACTCCTAAGTGTTTGTAACAATTGGGAAATCCTAAAAATTGGGTGCTTAGCCACAGTATTATGAGAGGGCGTTGTAGACGCGATGGATTTTGGTACGAACCTTGCTTTGGTACTGAAAATAGAAAAAGCCGAAAAGCCAGACCCGTCGTAAGGCGGGGTCGTCCGCCGGTGCAAAGACGGAGGGAAACCTCGGGTCCCGAAATCACGGGACGGCCGGGTTGCCGAAGCGAGTACTATTAAGTTAGATCGGTACGTAAGGAGAAACCGGGCTTTCCCCAAAGGATGCCCGGTTTTTTGTGAGGAAGGAAGGCCATGAAGGTAGCAAGCCCATCGAAAACCGAGGAGTGCAACTATCGTCCCGTCAATGAAATCGTAAGGTCCGAGCCGGCTTCTAAAGGGTTCAGCGGAGAAGTACTCTGTCACGATATCTCCGAAATCATTAGATCGCTTTCCCTCGCTCAACTCGATGTCGCCCTTATGATCAAGAATGGCGAGAAAGACGGAAAAATCATCTTCAAAGGTGGGAAGATAATGGCCGCCATTTGTGGGGATCTAAGTGGACCGGAAGCGGTCTCGGAAATCATAAGCTGGAAGGACGGGTACTTTGCCCTTTATCGTATATTCGATGGAATGCTCTGTCGAGATGAATGATCCTCTCCAGGATTCGACAGCAAAGCCGTAGAATGGTCCTGAGGATCAACTCCTCCCCGCAGCCAGTTTCGTTCATCACGGAGTTTTGTTGCCTTCCCTCTCTCTTAAGGCTTTCAGGATTTTCTCCGGGGTAATGGGGAGATCAAAAATCCTGATTCCGGTGGCATCGTAGATGGCATTGGCGATGGCCGGAGCCGTTGGGACACAGCCGGGCTCTCCAATACCCTTTGCGCCAAAGGGACCGTCCCTATCCATGGTCTCTACGAGGATGGGCTCAACTGGTAACACATCCTTGGCCGTCAACAGCTTATAGTCTCGAAGGCTGGGGTTCATGCATTCCCCCTTATCGAGGATCAACTGTTCCGTCAACCCATACCCCACCCCCATACAGACGGCCCCATAGATTTGTCCCTCTAAGAGCATGGGATTAATCGCCCGCCCCACGTCGTGGGCGGCGACGTATTTGAGGATTTTTACCTTTCCCGTCTCCCTATCTACCTCCACCTCCACCCCATGGGTTCCGTAGGCATAGGTCATGGAGAGATTCCCCTTGAATTCCCGGTCCAGATTTTCATTGTCAGGGTCATAGAAATATTCTGCCATGACCATCTTTCCCCCCGCCTTATAATGGCTTCCCCTGAGGATCTTCCCGAGGGGGATCCTCGTCTCGGGGTCCCTTTTTGAAAAAACCATTCTGTCCCTGATAATGAGGTTACCCGGCTCCCCATCGAGCTTTATCTCGCGTTTGGAACCATCCCTGTCCTTCTCTATTTCCACGTAACCGGCTGCCTGCTCTAGGATCTGCTCCTTAACCTTCTTGGCCGCACCAATGGCGGAGTTACACGCCACAAAGGTGGTCCTCGAGGCGTGAACCCCCACATCCCATGGGCAGACCTCCGTATCGTTATCGACAACATTTACATCCTCAACCCGTACGCCCAATACCTCGGCAACGACTTGGGCGATGACGGTGTCGGATCCCTGGCCTATATCGGTGGCTCCCGTGAAGACGTCGACCGTGCCAAAGTCATCAACCTTAATGATGGTCCCACACCCATCCGACTTATAGACACGAGCTCCCCCACCCACATGGATGAGCGAAGCCATCCCAACCCCTCTCCCATCTCGCCTGCCGTGTTTCGACTCCCAGTCCAAGCGTTCCGCAACCTTCTCAATACACTCCCTCAGGCCACAGGAGGTAATCTTGAACCTTTGGGGAGTAACCTCCCCCGGGGTATTGGAATTGATGAGCCTCATCTCGGCCGGGTCGATTCCGGCTACCTCCGCAAGATGATCCAGGTTGCTCTCAATGCCGAAGGTGGCCTGTGGGTTTCCATATCCCCGCATCGCCTGGCTCCACGTGTTATTCGTATATACGCATCTGGCGATATAGCGGATATTGGGGACCTTGTAGAGGGATGAGATGGGCATCATCATAACCGACGGAGTCGTCGCACCCCACGAAGCATAGGCCCCGTTGTCCAGGATCATGGAGACATCCCTGAAGGTGAGCCTTCCATCTCTGGTACAACCCTGACCGATATTGATAATGGCAGGCTGACGGGGTGATGTGGCGAAGAATTCCTCTTCGCGGGTGAATTGGATCTTTACCGGTTTCCGGGTTTTGTGGGCGAGTAGAATAGCGATATAGTCCTGGCCATAGGTATCCAGCTTACTGCCAAAACCCCCACCTATGGTGGACTGGATGATTCGGGTCTTGCTCCCCTTCAGGCCCATGGCCGCCAGGGTGTCGTTATAATCTCGTTGGGCCAGGTAGGGAATCTGGGTATTGGAATAGATAGTCAGGTTATTCCTCAGGTCGAATTCCGCAATGATCCCCATGGTTCCCATACATACGTGGGTAACCCAAGGGGTTTTCAAACTGTCCTCCGCGATGTAATCCGATTCGCTCCTTGCCTTATCCACATCTCCTGCGAGCAGTTTCCATGGGAGGGGCAACACATTGCTCTCTGTGGGATTGCCCCGTGCGTCGACCTCATGGATCAAAGGGGCGCCCTCCCGCATCGCTTCTTCCGGGTCAAAAACCCCGGGCAAAGCCTCGTATTCAACCTCGATCAGGTTAACGGCTTCCTCCGCAATATCAGAATCGATGGCTGCGACGGCAGCTACTTCATCCCTGTAGGACCGGACCTTTTCCCACTTCAGGGGTACGTTATCCTTCAAGAACCCAAACCGGATGGGAGGGATATCCCTCCCCGTCAGTACCGCCCGCACACCGATCAGCTTCTCGGCGTTGGAGGTGTCAATGCGGAGAATCTTGGCATGGGGAAACGTGCTAAAGAGGATCTTTCCATAGAGCATTCCCGGTACCTTGAGATCATGCATGTAAGTGGCCCTTCCCGTAACCTTATCCCGGGCATCGCCTTTGGGAACCCTCTTACCGATGTTGAGGTATTCCTCCATCGTCATCTCCCTTTGCTGACGGCCTTAATCGCCTCGATGATCTGAATATATCCGGTACATCGACAGAAATTTCCCGCAATAGCCGTCCGGATTTCCTCCTCCGAGGGGTTGGGGTTTTCGTCCAGCAGGGCCATGGCCGACATCACCATACCGGGGGTACAGAAGCCACACTGAACCGCCCCGTGTTCCACGAATGCCTTCTGGATGGGATGGAGGTTCCCCTGCACATCGGTGAGCCCCTCTATGGTCAGGACTTCCTTTCCCTCCAGTTCCATTGCAGGGTAGAGGCAGGCATTGACGGCCTTACCATCCACGACCACCGTGCAGGAACCGCACTCTCCCTTACCACACCCTTCCTTCGTCCCCGTCAGCTCGAAATCGTTCCTCAAGAGATGGAGCAGGGTCCAGTGGGTCTCGATCTCCACCTCTACGCGATCCCCATTGAGGGTGAATGATAGCAATTGTTTCACGGAAAGATCCCCTCACATCTCTGGGCGTTCAATCACCTGTCTGTCCGTTTTTCAAGGGTCCCTTGGCTCTTTCCAAACAGAGCTTTCCCAGCCGTTTAACAAATACCTCCACCATGGTCCTCCGATACCAGGCTTCACCTCGAACGCTGTCCCTTGCCTTACACTCATCAGCGGCCACCTTCCCGGCCTTTTCTAACACGGCATCCTGCATCTCCTTCCCCTTCAGGATTTTCTCGGCATTGAAGGCCCTCATGGGTGTTGGGGCCAAAACGCCCAATCCAATCCGAGCATCCGAGCAGGTAATTCCATCGTCCTCTAAGGAGATGAGTACTGCTACCCCCAATATGGGAAGCTCCATGGCAGCACGTCGAGTATGCTTGTAGTACGCCATTCCCGTGTGGGGAGACAACCTGGGAACAACGAACTCCAAAACGATCTCCCCATGTTCCAACAGGGTCTGCCCCGGTCCTATGAAGAAGTCCACCAGCTCCATCGTCCTTTCACCCTTGGGCCCCCTCATACTGATCTTAGCTCCCAAGGTGATGAGGGGAATCGCCCCGTCAGCCGAGGGAACGGCATTGACGATATTTCCCCCGATAGTTGCCACATTTCTAATCTGGACCGAGCCGATGTTATCCACCGCGTCGCTCAAAATGGGGTATGTTCGCCGGACAAAGGGGGACATCTCCAGCATGCGGTGGGTTGTCATGCTCCCGATCCGAAGAATTCCCTTGGCCTCTTCATAGCGGATGTACGCCAGCTCGAGGATCTGTCTTATGGAGATGAGGAAATTGGGCAAAACCTTCCTCTCCTTGATCTTTACGAGGATATCCGTGCCTCCGGCGATATACCGTGCCTTTTCCTTATGGCTCTCCACGAGGGAGATAGCCTCATCGATGGATTTCGGCCTTAGATATGAGAATTTATGCATCTGCAACTTCCTCCGGACTGGGAACCCGGGCCCCCTAGCGATTGTCGAAGACCCGCTTGCTCTTGCGCTCGGATCGAGGGAGACTGGCATAGTCGACGATCTCCACCTTCCCGCTGACCAGAATTTGTTTCTTGATCGCCTCCTCGATTCGCTGAGCCAACACCGCATCTCCCCTCAGCTCTCCCCCTCTCCTCCTTTCCACCTTGATGGTCATGTAATCCTTTCCATCTGCCCGGCGATCTAAGATGACCTGAAATTCACTACCGACTTCCGAGTAACCCGAGAGGATATGGTCGATTTGTCCTGGGTAGATATTGACCGCCCGGAAGATGAACATGTCATCGGACCTGCCCAGGAGTCGATCATGCATGGGGAAGACGTTTCCGCAGGAACACGGGTGGGGAATAAGCCTCGTTAGATCCCGGGTTCGGTAACGAATAAGGGGAGCCGCTTCCTTTCTCAGAGTTGTAACCACCATCTCCCCCATTTCGCCATTGGGGACGGGTTCAAGGGTCTCCGGGTGGAGGATCTCTAGGATGTAATAGTCAGCCCAGTAATGGATCCCCTCGTGTTTTGAGCATTCCAAACCCGTTCCGGGCCCATACAGCTCCGTTAATCCCGGGATGTCGAACATATCCTCAACCCCTGAAAGCTGCTTGGTCCTGTCGCGCATGGCATCGCTTGACCTTTCGGACCCATAAATAATCTTCTTGAGGCTGATTCTGTCCCGGAGGCCACGCCTTTCGATCTCCTCCGCCATCAAGAGGCCCATGGAGGCTGTACAACACAAGACAGTGGATTGAAAGTCCTCGAGAAACTGGCATTGCATGTCGAGATTTCCCGGGCCAGCGGGGATCACCATCGCCCCAAATCTCTCGCAGCCCAGCTGGAATCCAACACCGGCCGTCCAGACCCCATACCCCACCGCGATCTGAACGCGGTCCTCGTGATTGAGTTCGGCCATCTCGTAACACCGGGCGAACATATCAGCCCAGTCATCGATGTCCTTCTGAGTATAACAGAGGACCTTCCGTTTACCCGTCGTTCCCGAAGAGGCATGAATACGTACGATACGGTCAAAGGGAACTGACCGAAGAGGGAAGGGATACCCTTCCCTGAGGTCATCGGCCACCGTGAAGGGGAGTTTCGAGAGATCATCCAGGCCAGAGATATCATGGGACTTTACGCCCACCCCATCAAATTTCTTCCGATAATATTGCGAGCCTTGGTAAGCGTGATTAACCGTCCACTTCAGGCTTTCCGCCTGGAACTCCTTGAGTTCTTCCTCAGAGCGAATGTTGGGCATAAAAGTCCTTTTCATCGGGTAATCTCCCTTTTTAACGCTTGACATCGGACATCTCCGGGAACCTTTTCATCGGGAGGTTGTAATTCGCCTGGATAGATTATTGAAAAACGTGTGTTCTTTACCTTACAAGGTCGGTAAAAGCGACCCCATACCGAAGAAAATCACTACCATGATAGCACAGATAATGTCAGCCAGCATAAAAAATGTTACTCTTAGAAAGATGCTGGTCAAGAACTGTAAAAGGCTATGCGTTACGATCTCATTTTAACGAAGACAGGGACACAATCCTATGCATCGAAAGTCAACCGGGAATGGCAAATCTTACACTTAGTGTCCCATTCCCGGGATGATGAGGACGATTTGGGGAAAAATTATCAGGATGATTATCGAGAGAATACAGGCAAGCAAAAAGAAGCTCACGCTTTTGAAAATGGTGCCGATTTCTATTTCCGGTGCCAATGCTTTCACTACATAAATATTGACGCCTACCGGCGGCGTAATTGCTCCCAGCGTTGTCACCATGGTCAAGATTATTCCGTACCAGATTGGATCGAAACCAAGCGCCATTCCCAGGGGAAAGAAAATAGGGATAGTAAGGACCAGAAACCCCAGGGCGTCCATAACACATCCGCCTATCACGTAGATCAATAACACGAATGCCAAAATGGTGAAAGGCGACACCGGAAGCGCCGCGGCAAAATCTGCCACCATGAACGGAATTCTCGTTACCGCCAGGAAGCGACCAAAAATTATCGCTCCTGTCACAAGAACAAAGACCATACATGATACCTTCAGCGTTTCGGCAATAGAATGTATAAGGCCTTTCCAGGTCAGCCTGCGGGTTGCGACAGTGACGAGAAATGTGCACAAGACACCAGTTGCTCCGGCTTCCGTAGGAGTGAACAAACCAACAAATAAACCACCGATTACCAAGACAAATATAGCTATCGCTTCGATGACACCGGGGAGGGATTTTATCTTTTCCTTGAAACTTGTCTTTGGGCCCGCTGGACCAAAATTCGGGTTGATTCGGCAGAGAAAGAGGATGGTAATTATAAACAATATGCCCAAGAGGATTGCAGGCAATATACCCCCAAGAAAAAGTTTGATTATGGATTGCTCCGTTTGCAAACCGATAACAATGATGACCACGCTGGGAGGCATAACCACACCGAGGGTGCCACCGGTGGCAACAGTGCCGCTGCTTAATCTCGTGTCGTAGTTATATTTTTTCATTTGTGGCAAAGCTACCGCACCCATCGTGGCAGCTGTAGCCGTATTGGACCCACAGATAGCAGCAAAAAGCTCGTCAGCGCCTATTGTGGCGATAGCTAGCCCTCCCGGCCAATGACCCACCCACTTGTAAGCAGCTTCGTACAACCTTTCAGCTATTCCGGCATTGAATGCAAGGTACCCCATAAGGACGAAAAGAGGGATGACGGTAAGACCATATTTGGAGAATGTAAACCACAGGTCAGTACTTATCATGTTGAGGGCTGCCTTGAAGGAAACCACATACCAAAACCCGCAGAATCCTACCACTGCCATGGCAAAACCAACGGGCATTCCTAGAAGGAATAAGACAAGGACAAGAATAACTATCCCAATTGTTCCGATAATGGCCAAGCTCATTTATTCAGACCCTTGTCCTGCACAAAGGATTTCAATAGATCGGTCAGCAACACCAAAGAAAGAACAGCACATCCCAAAGCCACCCCATAGGTAAAAGGGAAATAGATTATCCTCAGCGTTTCGGTTATTTCCCCCGTCTTCCAGAGCGTAGTAGCCCACTTCGCAATTTGCCAACTTGCAAGGGCAAAGAAGATCATGCAGATGAAATAATTGATGCCATTAAGGATTCTCTGGGTCCTTGTCGAAAATCGATTCACCACCATATCTATTCCTACATGACCCCTCTTAATCTGGGTATAACCGAGGGCGAAGGCAGTGACGATGGCCCCAAAAAATTCCATGAGCTCGTATGTGCCTTTTATCGGCGCCCAAACAGAACGGAGAAATATGTTGGAGCATGTCAGAAGTACCATTCCGGCCAAGGTGATACCGCCGACCACAAGAAGCAGTCGATTCAGAAAGTCGGTCATCTTTTCCAAATAGCCGAGCATTGCCCTCTCGTGTGCACCTGTCTCCGCCGGCAGAGGGACAATGAGCCCCTCTGCCGGATAGTGCGGACCTAGCTTCCATATTTCTTACTGTATTTCTTATTCCACTTCTTTAGGTCCTTCACAATCTTCTTTCCCGGAATACCTTTCGCTTCAGCGTCTTTAATCCATTTATCGGTTATCGGCTCCAGCAAGTTATTCCACTCGGCCATCTCTTTTTTCGGAAGAGTAATAATCTCAACACCATGAGTCTTCTTCGACCACGCAATAGATTCCTTTACGTGACCATCCATGTATTTGCCTGTCCATTCCGCCTGTTCCCTGGAGAGATCATCCATGACCTTTTGCACGTCTTTGGGTAAGGAATTCCATTTGTCCAGGTTCGTCACCACGGCAAAGGGGTAAATAACCGTATTGGTCACAGTCACATACTTGCAGAGTTCAGCAAACTTGAAATCCTTCATGACCTCAAGAGAAGAGAACAGCCCCTTGACTACGCCCTTTTGCAGGGCCTCCGGGGTTTCCGGCATGGGCATCCCCACCAGGTTGGCCCCCCAAGCCTTCAGAATCTGTCCAGCGCCACCTGATGCGCGGAGCGGCACGCCCTTAATATCATTTAGACTCCTTATAGGTATTCTGGACATGATATTTGAGGGCGCCGTCGTGAACATGGTAAGAACCTTCACGTTGGCAAATGGGTTGGGATCATATTTTCTATACAGATCCCAGAGAACGAGGCTGCCTACCGTGGCATTGGGAAAACCAATGGGAAGGGCCGTCGCATTCGTTGCGATGAAACGGCCTGGCTGGTAGGCCATACAGAGATTGCCAATATCAGCCGTCCCTGCAATAACACCATCCATCATAGCTTTGGCCTTGAGTAGAGTTCCTCCGGGGTATGTGTCAATCTTCACCTTTCCGCCAGTGCGTTTCTCTACCTCCTTTTTCCACCTCTCCATCTGCACACAGGGAAAGGTGGCGGCAGGGGGAAAGTTGGCATAGCTGAGCTTTATGGGTTCAGCAGAAACCGGTACGGGCAAGATAAAGGTGCAAGCCAACAGCGCCAGAACCCCGATCAACAAACACATGGTCCCCGTCAATTTTAGAGATACTATCCTTTCCATAAAACACCTCCTTGTGGATTCTCATTCTACTGAATGATGTTCAGGTTTTCTTTCACCTCCTCTCTCTTTGTAGAATTAGGGGGGATACACGAAGAGTACGATACCATGTACCCTAGGAGACGCCTCAAAAATGTGAACTCATAAACGGGTCCAAAGAAAGGTGTGTCCCCGTCCGTTTTACCATGTCGGTCACGGCACATTTCTCGTTTAGCGAGGTTCAAGGCCGAGAAGTATCGTTGACCGGTCATTCAGTGTGAATCTTCCGAACAGTTTGGTAAAAAATGGGGCCACGAACCATTGGAGCAGCTCGTGGCCCTTATTCCTCTTTCTTTCCTTCCAGCCCTCAACGAACCCGGATAGGCCAAACCGCTCCTCTATTTCCTCTACACCACCAGCGACGGGGAAAAAGCCTACCCATGGTCCTCTCCTTTTGGCCCGATTACTATCACAATGCCAAAGGACTGTCAACTCTTTTTTTGATGTGGTAGCGTCATCTCCTGTTAGTTCCATAAACCAAATGGACATATCAGGATACGGATACTGGCTCAATGTACCTTCTTTCGTAAACGGACTCTTTGAGAAAAACCTCCACTGTACTACCGAAGGGGGCTCCGATTATATCAGGTTTCCCCAAAGGTCGCAACATACCCTGCAAACTCTCTGAGGAACTACGCGAAAGGAATTGCATTTACAACTGATCTCCTGTGGGCTATTTATTGATGTACAACTGAGTATAGGAGGAGATGCCATGAATCCCAAACATGCGGGTTTCTCGACCAAATCCGTCCACAGCGGGGAAGAGGTCTGTCCCCTTACGGGATCGATAACCACCCCCATCTACCAGACGTCCAACTTCGGATTTGCCGATCTGGATTCCCTCAAGAGGGTATATACAGACCATTCAAAGGGATATTTCTATACCCGGTACAGTAACCCCACTTTTGAGGCAGTCGAGGGAAAGCTCGGTGATCTCATGGGCGCTCAAAAGGCCGTGGTATTCTCATCGGGCATGGCTGCCCTGACATCGGCAATCTTGTCCCTCGTTTCCTCAGGGGACCATATCGTCTCTGCCTTCGACATCTATGGGGGTACCTTTAACTTCTTCGCCAACGTGCTACCACGATACGGCGTGGCCATCGATCTGATAGAGACTACAGACGCCGGAAGGTTGGCCGAGTCGATCAGGCCCAATACAAAAGTCATCTTCTTCGAGTCGCCCACCAATCCCCTCTTGAAACTGATGGACATCGGCGAAGTGGCGGAAATCGGGAAAAAGCGAGGGATTGTGACATTCATGGACAACACCTTCGCCACACCCTTCAATCAGAAGCCAATAGAAATGGGAATTGACCTGGTAATGCACAGCGCCACCAAGTACTTGGGAGGGCACAGCGACCTCATTGGCGGCGTAGTTGCTGGTGGGGAGGGACTGATGCGAAAGGTTATGTGCTCCCGATATGTATTCGGTGGCATTCCAGATCCTCAATCCGCGTGGTTATTGATGCGGGGGGTCAAGACCCTCAAGGTTCGAATGGAAGCCCACAACCAAAACGGGATGCAAGTCGCCCAATTCCTTGAAAACCATCCTCGTGTTGATCGGGTTTACTATCCAGGCCTAAAGAGCCATCCCCAACACCAGCTGGCAGAAAGACAGATGAGGGGATTCGGGGGTATGGTGAGTTTTGAGGTGACAGGAGGAGATGGTGTCCTTGGTCAATTCCTGGGGGGGCTGGGAATATGTCAGCTTGCCGTAAGCTTGGGAGGTATCGAATCGCTCATCTGCCCGCCGGCATTAACAACCCACCGAAGGCTCTCTAAATCTCAACGAAGCAGGGCGGGGATAAAAGACAACCTCATCCGCCTTTCGGTAGGCATTGAAGACGCCGAGGATCTTATCGACGACCTGGCTCGGGCTCTTGAAGCCATCTCATAAGGAGGATATGGGTTACGTGCGTCGTTCCCGCACGGTTGCGAAAAAGAGAGGTGCCGAAATCATCACTCCCCGAGGCACTCAAGATCTCTCGCAGTGGACAAAACGTCCTCGAAGTATATCAATTCCTGATTTTCTCCCTCAACTTTCCCACAATCCGTGCCATGATCTCGCCTGCGGCTCCATTGATGACCACATCGGCATACCCATCGCACGGGGTGGGATCTCTATTGATAATGACTAATGTGGCCCCGTTCTGTTTAGCCCTTACAGGCAGAGAGGCCGCTGGCTGAACGACGAGGGAGGACCCTACGACAATGAACAGGTCAGAGGTCGAAGACCGTTCATAGGCCAGAGTGGTCTCCCTCTCGGGAATGGCCTGTCCAAAGGAGATGGTATCCGGTTTGAGCAGGCCTTCACATTCATCGCAGCGAGGAACCTTTACCCCGTTACGAATTCTATCCTGAACCTCATCACGATCGTATTTCCTCCCGCAGCTCAGGCATGATACGGAAAGGGCTGTCCCGTGGAGCTCGATGACCTTTTCCCGGGAATTTCCGGCCTTATGATGAAGTCCATCTATATTTTGAGTGATAACGGAATCCAATTTTTGGAGCTTCTCCAAATCCACAATGGCAAGATGAACCGGGTTTGGGCTGGCCTTCTTGAGGGACTGATAGAGATCGGTGCTCATCAACCAGTATTTCTCCCTGGATTCTTCCTGCGTCAGGAATTTCTGGAAGTAGAAGTCCTCAGGGTCATATTTGGCCCAAATTCCCCCGGGACTTCTAAAATCGGCAATTCCCGACTCGGTGCTCGCACCCGCACCGGTAAAGACCACAATCCTCCTCGAGTTGACGATGAATTCCGCAACGGTTTCGATCAATTCCTCCATAGCATTACTCCATCTCATCTCATGAAACCGGGAATATGGATTCCCATGCCGGTTTAATCCATATCATAATTCCTCCCAAATTTGAATGAAAGGAAAAAGAGTTTCATCACCGAAGCTTTAGTGGAAAAAAATCCGATAGGTCTCGGGCTCTTCAGCTTTTCACGTTGTTTTGGGACTATCTGTTATTAATTTAGGATTGTCCAATGCGCGGATTCTGATTACTTGAAACGCGAATAAGCGGAATCGGTAACGTCCCGGAACTCCTTAACAGGATCCTTAATTTTCGCTCGATCTCGCCGCTTCCGGCGGCTCAATGTGGGAGGAAAATAGCGCTCCGTACTCAGTTTCCGAGAGATTCAGAACACTTCTGAAACATTTCCTCTTTCCTTTTCGAAAAAATTGTCATATGATAACGGGCGAACAAATTATCGCAGGATATTCGAATCGTGAATATTGACCCGGTACTGAAAAGGTGTCCCCTCTTCTCGGGTCTTGATGAAGGGGAAATGAAAGAGCTTCAGGCTATCTCCATGTCAAAGAGATACCCCAAGGGGTCCCTGATGTTCTCAGAGGATGAAGAGGCCAAGGGGTTTTACGTTGTCATATCGGGCAGGGTGAAGGTCTATAAGCTCTCACCCGAGGGGAAGGAGCAGATCCTCCACATCATTTCGCCTGGACAGACCTTCGCCGAGGCGGCGCTCTTCGCTGGTTCCACGTATCCCGCGTTTGCCGAATCCCTTGCTGAAACCCGGGTTCTGTATTTCTCCAAGGAAACCTTCCACCAACTCATCCGAAAAAACCCTCAAATCAGTTTAAACATGATTGCCAGCCTCTCCGATTGGTTGAGGAAATTCGTCAACTTAGTCGAGGAACTCTCCTTAAAGGATGTCTCCGCTCGGCTCTCCAAATACCTGATCGATCTTTCCGCACGATCGGGCCGAAGCTCGGAAAGAGGGGTCGAATTCGAGCTCGATATCAATAAAAGTCAACTGGCCTCTCAACTGGGGACCATAAGCGAAACCCTTTCCCGTGCGTTGAAGAAACTGCGTGACAGGAGGATTATTAAGGTTGAGGGAAAGAAGATCACTATCCTCCAAAAGGAGGCCCTTGAGGATATCTC
>JABAOF010026461.1_pt2 | contig 18824 bp, 15 predicted proteins | sample 7062171 | NCBI WGS metagenome assembly JABAOF01 (sample SAMN14538628, study PRJNA623070) | marine sediment metagenome | biome: marine biome [ENVO:00000428]; feature: marine pelagic biome [ENVO:01000023]; material: deep marine sediment [ENVO:00002113] | place: India: Gulf of Khambhat ...
ATAGGCGGGGCATACCTTTTTATCTCCTCCAATGGCGATGTACGGAGAAGGTCTTGAGGCATCTTGGGGAGGTCTAAAGCCTCTAGAATAAAAGGGCTCACTTTTTTCAAACGTTTTAAGCCATAGTCCTTGGCACAGGTCAGATAAAGAAACTTCTTGGCTCTGGTCATTCCCACATAAAAAAGCCTCCGTTCCTCCTGAAGGTAATTCTCTCCCTCGGGAAGCGTCTCTTTTATGATCTCGTCTGGAACAGGTATTTTTTCTTTTCTTAATCGACCGGGAAACCGGTCAGCGATGAGGCTGACCATAAAAACGACCGCAAATTCAAGTCCTTTGGCCTTGTGGACGGTGAGAACGTTGACGGCTTCTTCCTCTAATTCAGCTTCCGCTGCGGCCGGATTATCGCCGACCTCCTGGAGAAGATCCAGATGTTGCGCGAAAGAATGGATTGAATCATCCTCTGTCAGCTCAGAGAAATTCTTAACTTTATCAAAAAAGAGGCGAATATTTTTAAGTTTGACCTCATCCTGAAGGGATTTCCCCTCGGCCAGAGATTTGAGATAACCCGTTCTTTCCAGAAAGGCATAGAGAACCCGCCCCGCACTTTCAGAGCTTGACAGTTGAACAAAATAGAGAAGATCTTCGATAATTTTGCCCACTTTTTTCTTTGTCTGGGATGAAAGACCTAGAGGCCATCTGTCTTCGAAAATTTCTCTGAAAACTTTATGAAGAGGTAAATTCTTCCTGTACGCATAATTGGAGATAAGAGTCAAATCATAGGAATCTACCTGATAGACTTCAGAGAGTGCCAGATAAAAAAGGTCTTTGCTGTCTTCAAAATCAGTCAAGGCCCTGATGAAGGAAATCAGTATTTTTACTTCATCCTGAGAATACAATCCTCTACTGCCTGAGAAGCGGAAAGGAATCTCCTTCATGTTGAGAGCCCTGAGAAAAGGATCAGCATCAGCATTTCTCCTCACCAAAACAGCCATGTCTCCATACCTGTATCCCTGGCTGGCCCTTTCCTGGATAATTTCAGCCACTTTATCAGCTTCGTGGGAAATGGTATCAAACTGGAGGAGATAAATACTCTTTCCGTCAATCTCGATGGAGGACTCCAGAGTTTTGTCGATATGGTATTTGAACTCCAACCTATGGGGATTATTCTGTTTTATGAGCTGGTAGGCTGAATCAAGGATGGCTTGAGTAGAACGGTAATTCTTTGTTAAAACGATTTTTTTGGCTTTCGGATAGATTTCCTGGAAATTAAGGATATTGGTTAAGGAAGCTCCACGGAAACGAAAAATGCTCTGATCATCGTCTCCACAGACGGTTAGATTGTTGTGCTTTGAGGCCAAAAGTTTAAGAAGTTCGAACTGGATATAATTTGTGTCCTGTAATTCATCGACAAGAATGTACTTGAACTTATCCTGAAATTCTTTAAGGATGGAAGATCTTCGTCTGAAAAGCTCAACAACCAACAAAACCTGATCCTCGAAATCAATCTTACCTTCGCTTTTTAAAATCTCCTGATACTTCTCGTAGACCTTCGCCATTTCCATATGTTTCAATGCGCGCTCTCTCTCCATGTCATCCGAGGCTCTCTTGAGAAGCCCTTGTGAAAACTCAACGTACTCATCAGGATTTATATCCTCTTGTTTTATTCTTTTTATGGTGGCCAGCAGATCCTGGATATATTTGGTTGGAGAACTCAGAGGGCGGTAATAATCCAAGGGGAATTGGAAGAGGTGCTCTCTGAAAAAGATGGCCTGTTCGACATCATCCAAAAGTTTAAAATCAGGAGGATAACCGAGTTCGAGGCCATAATTTCGTAACACTCTTTCTCCAAACGAATTAAAAGTGCTGATCTCGACGAAAGAGTAGCTGTAGGGTATTAAGAGATCGACTCTCTCTTCCATCTCATTGGCTGCTTTCTCTGTGAATGTGACAGCCAGAATCTCTTCGGGCTTGGCGGATTTGGAAGCGATCAGATAGGCGATACGATGAGTGATGACTTTGGTCTTTCCGGTTCCTGCCCCAGCAATGATCAATAAAGGCCCTTGGCCATGTGTGACAGCCTCTTTCTGAGCAGGGTTCAAACCTTCCAATAAATGATGGAGATTCTTTTTAACGGATAATCGGGGCATGAAATTGAAAATCGACTTATTTTTCTTTTTTTATGATAACGATTTCATCTGGCTTCATAAGCCATAGTTTTTCTCGAGCTTTTTTCTCAACAGCTTTTGGGTTACTCCGAAGCTCCTCGATTTCTCTCAGCAATCTCTGTTTTTCTTTCCTTAGAGTTTCGATTTCCTGGATCAATGCTTGATATTTTTTTTTGGATCTGTACATCTCGATCAGTCCGTTTTTGCCAAAAAAAGAAGCGATGAGTAATATCAAAAAAAGAAGACCCAGGGCCACTGCCAGAAGCTTCTTTCGAAAGTGGGTCTTTTGTATCTCTTCCTGTCTCTTCAAGAGAGCATCTCCAATCCATTTCTCATCAGCCTCTCCAATTCTTTCTTGCTGCCCGCTTCTCCATAACAGCGAATCAGGGGTTCTGTCCCTGAAAACCTAAGAAGAATCCAGTCGTCATCACTAAAATCGAATTTAATACCATCGATCGTTTCCACATAAAGGACTTTTCTTCCCGCAAACTTGGAGGGAGGATTTTTTTTAAGTTTTCTCAGTTTTTTCCCATTTTCTGGCGTCAAAGGGACACTCTTCTGTTTGCCGACTCTCTTACCATATTCCTGAAAGAAATCCTTAATCTGCTCGCTGAGGCTTTTTCCTTTTGTCGCCATCATCTCTGCTACCAAAAGCCCTGCATAGATGCCATCTTTCTCTGGAAGGTGATCTTTTATGGCCAGACATGCACTTTCTTCTCCTCCAAAGATGATCTTTTTTCTCAGAAAAAGGTCGGCGAGATATTTAAAGCCCACTGGAGTTTTATAAAGGGCGAGGTTGTATCTTCGGGCAATTCGGTCCACCAGATGAGTGGTGGCCACAGAGCGAGCCACTCCTCCCCTCCATTCTTTTTCTCTGACGATGTAATCCAGGAGCAAAGAAAGGATGAGGTTTTGAATGATAAAATTCCCTTTTTCATCAACAACACCAAACCGATCGCCGTCGGCATCGGTGGCAATTCCAAAATTGCACTTTTTTTCCCTAACGAGTGTTTTCAATTCTCCAAGGTTTTCTTCCGAACAAGAGGGGGTAATCCCTCCGAAATAAGGATCGATATAGCCATGAATTTCTTCTACCGGAATATGATTTTCTTCAAGGATCTCGTCAAGATATTCACGGCTTGTCCCATAAAGCAAATCCACGGCAATCTTAATCTTAGATTTTCTCAACAGCTCGAAATCAATCTTCTCTTGCATAAAATTTAAATAATCCGCTTGAAGGTCTATCTTCTCTACATACTCTGTTTTGGGAAAGTAGGGGCAATAGGAATGGCCTTTGAGCAAGAGTTTTATCTCTTTTTCGATTATATCTGTCTCTCGGGGAAGAGCAGGGGCACCTAACTCGGTGTTATATTTGAGACCATTGTATTCGGGTGGATTAAAGGAAGCCGTAAAGTTTATCCCTCCATGCGCCTTTCTTCTTATGATCTGGTAGGCCTGTGCTTGGGAAGGAGCGTCCCTGTCAGTCATGAAAACATGTATATTGTTGTGGGAAAGAACCCTTGCGGCTTCTGAGGCGTATCGTTCCGAAAGAAATCTTGTATCATAATTGACAATGACTGAGATATTTTTCCTTGGAAATTTTTCTTTCAAATAATTGGCTATGGCTTGAACAACCAGGCGGACATTCTGGAAAGTGAACTCTTCTCCCATCACTGCCCGCCAACCTGAGGTGCCGAATCTGATCATTTCTTTTTTTTCAAAATTAACACAACAACCGCCTAAAAGCAACTTCAACTCTAAAGGGGTAAGCATTTCTAAAACAGTGATGAGTGATGAAATTTCATCCATATTAGTAGTAATTGGCGCGGTCGCATTCCATCCGAAGCCAATGATGGAGGGTGGGGAGGTCTTTCTCGAGTTAAATTCCTCAGCTCTTGATGTGAAAAAATAGAACCGTCTTTTTATAGCTGTTGATTGACAGCCTGTTGAATATTTTTTAATTTAATCCCGATGGATGGAATAAAACTTCGCTTTCTAGGTGGGATATTTTTTATTTCCTCGGCTACACTTTGCTTGGAAATATCTCTCACTCGATATTTTTCCGTCTCCCAACAATACCACTTTGCCTTTTGGGTAGTGAGCATAGCTTTTTTAGGCTATGGAGCAAGCGGTTCCTTTCTCTCGCTATTCAAAAATCTTAGATCTATCGACAAAGATAGATTCTTGCCTTGGAGTGCCCTACTTTATTATCTTTCCATATTATTGAGTTTTCTTCTCTGTAATAACATTCCCTTCGATTTTACTACATTGTCATGGGATAAAAGCCAGATTTACTATGTGTTCCTTTATTATATTCTTCTTAGCATCCCCTTCTTCTTCGCTGGTCTGACCATATCGTTCGCCATCGCGGTCCTTCCCAACTTTGTCAATAAGATATATTTCTCTGACCTCTTTGGGGCAGGAATCGGAACTCTTCTCTCGATCTTCATCTTCCTTCCTAAAGGAGATAAGGGCGTCATTCTGCTCATTTCTTTCTTACCCCTTTTGGCAAGTTATCTTTTCGCCGAAAGACAATCTTTCCAGTATAAATTCTTACTCCTCTCTTTGATATTTATCTCAGCAGGCGTTTTTATATCCTCTCCTTCTTGGCTTGGCTTTAGAATATCTGCCTTTAAAGCTCTTCCTGTAGCCTTAAAATTTCCTGAAGCTAAACTTCTTCACACAAGATGGAACGCCATATCTCGCGTCGATGTCCTCAAATCACCAGCGGTCAGATACGCACCAGGGCTGAGTCTCTTATACCAGGATGAGCTTCCTCCTCAGCTTGGACTCTCGGTAGATGGGGAGGAGCTGACCGCTATCACAGGGTTCAAGGAGACAGAGGATACTGACTTGAGATTCCTATCCTCCCTTCCCTCTTCTCTTGCTTACTCCTTTGTCAAAAATCCAAAGACGCTGATCATCGAACCCAAAGGGGGGCTTGATGTTTTAGCGGCTTTGATCAACAAGGCCTCAAAAATCACCGTCATCGAAAGCAACCCTCTGATCAGTAAGATCCTCGGCCAAGAGCTCGTTTCTTTCAGCGGTGATATCTATGATAGGGATGAAATCCATCTCATCACAGCCCACAGCCGGGCCGCTCTCCAGAAAGAAAAAAGACACTTTGACCTCATCGTCTTCCCTCTATCAGATGTCTTTGGAGCCTTTGGTACAGGATTATACGGATTTGGAGAGAATTATCTCTTTACTGTCCAATCCTTCAGCCAAATCTTAAATCGATTATCTCCCCAAGGAGTCGTCAGCATGAGCCTTTATCTGCTCCCTCCAGCACGACAAGAAATCAGAGCTCTGGCAACGTGGATAGAAGCCCTGGAAAAAAGCGGTCGAGATCCTTCATCTCATATTGTCGCCCTAAGAAGCTGGGGCACCATAAGTTATTTCATCAAAAAATCTCCCTTCAGGCAGGGTGACATCCAAAGTTTAAGAGAGTTTGCCTCTCAATATCTTTTTGACCTCGTCTATTATTCAGGAATAAAAGCCGAGGAAGTTAATCTTAACAACAAATTCGACAAACCTGTCTACCACGAACTGACCCTGAATCTCCTTAATCCCTTAAAAAGAAAAAAGCTCTACAGGAATTATCTTTTCAACATAAAGCCAGTGAGGGATAATCGGCCTTTTTTCTATGACTTTTTCAAACTCAGCGAGCTGAAGGCCACTTACAAGGCTTTATTCCAGAAATGGCTTCCCTTCCTTCAAGGACATTTCCTGGTGTTTTTCCTCTTTTTCCAATCTGTTATTGTCGCTTTTGTCTTCATTTTGCTTCCCTTATTAGCTTTGCGAAAAGGAAAGAGAGGCCACAAGAGTTCGCTAGCGAAGATCTTTTTTTATTTCAGCCTAATCGGGCTGGCTTTTATGTTTGTTGAAATCACGTTTATCCAGAAATTTATCCTCTTCCTGGGTCATCCTCTTTATTCGATCTCTCTGATTATCTTTTCTCTTCTTTTCTCCTCTGGAATCGGGAGCTTTTTCTCCAAGAAAATTCTTGGTCAGAATCTTAAAAGGAATCTTATGAAGGCTCTCTTTCTCTGTGGAGGGCTGATTCTATTCTATCTTCTGCTTCTTCCCCACTTCTACCAAAATTTTATAGGGCTTTCTCTTCTCGTAAAAATCATCCTCTCCTTTTTAGTTATCTTTCCCCTTGGTTTCTTTATGGGATTCCCTTTCCCATCAGGAATCCGAATGCTGGGTTCCAAAGAAACGGGGATCATCCCCTGGGCCTGGGCGACAAATGCCTTTTCCTCTGTCATCCATTCGATATCGGCCTTGATGGTTGCCTTTTATGCCGGATACAATCTTGTCCTTCTGTTGGGAGCGGTTGGCTATTTACTGGCGATTCTTTTTCTGGGCTTCTCCGATCATCGGAACAAAGCGCACCCCTAGAATATGCCTGACTTTGGGTTTCCCTTCAATCTTTGTTATAAGGGTAAGGGTTTGAAAATAAAGAGTGCTTCCCAGAGGAATCAACAACCTTCCCCCCTCATCAAGCTGTTTGAAAAGAGGAGGGGGTACATGGTTAGCGGCACAAGTGACGATGATCGCGTCGAAAGGAGCGTGCTCTTCCCAGCCGACATAGCCATCCCCCCATTTGACTTGAACCTGATCATAATCAAGTCTTTTCAGAGTCTTTTCTGCTTTTTTAGCCAACTTTTCCCTTATTTCTATGGAAAACACCTGGTCAGTGAAATGAGTGAGAACAGCGGCTTGGTATCCAGAGCCTGTTCCAATCTCTAAGACCTTCTCCCCTTCCTCAAGCTTGAGGATTTGGGTCATCAAGGCCACGATATAAGGCTGAGATATTGTCTGCCCTTCATCAATAGGGAGAGGATAATCCTCATAGGCCTGTCCTCGATAGGAGGGACTAACAAAAAGATGTCTTGGCACATTTCCCATCACTTCTAAGACTTTTTTATCTTTAATATCTCGTGACTTGAGTTGCCTCCGCACCATCTCTTTCCTCTTTCGTGCATATGTTTCATTTTCTCCACAATGTGAAAAAAATGGACCTGAAAAAGCCCATCCCAGAAAAATAAGAAAAACCAAAAATTTCCTCATCTTTCCCTTATTCTCTTTCAAAATAGTGCAGAAATCAATCTCTGTTTTATGAAAGCAGGCCTCTTTTTTCCGTGATTGTGGAAAATACATAAACCTGCTATTTAATGTAGCGGCGATTTCCGTTAATCCGAAGCCCATGGTGGAGAGTAAGGATTTTTTTGCGATGATAAATGGAAATCGGAGTTATTACAGATAGTCTCCTTCATTATTGGGTATAGCGGAAAAAAGATGCTTCCTTTATGAAAGCTTTTATCTCCCTCTCCATGATAAAGTTGAGTTTTAAATAAAACAAGAGATCAGACTGGCTGTTTGCAAAACTGTATGGTAGGCATGCTCAGGCTTGTGGGTTTTAAAACACGATGATTTTCCCCAGCAAAGAAAGTCATCTCTACTCAGGCTTTGCTCTCCTCTCCATTCAGGAAAGGAACCATACCCGCTCAGCCTTCCTATGGTTTTCTCACCCGCCAGCCTTCGCCTAATAAGCGTGTTTTCAAGGAAACCAGCCTGATCAAGAATATTCTCCCATATCACAGAAAAAGAGAGGTTTTATTTAAGAAACTGACAGGGCTGAGGCTGTATAAATCAAGAATATAAACTTCGATATCTAACCTTTACGGGTTAGAAAACATAGATAAAAATCATCGCTCAAATCCTCTTATTTGGTGATTGACGTTTAGAGAAGAATTGATATTTAATGACCGTATGCTTTGAGAGAAACCAAGATGATTTACGTCTATTATAAGAAGAGCAACCGTTCATTTAACAAAATTTGTCAAAATATTAGTAAAAATTTGACAAAGAATGTTATTTTTGATAATAGCATAATCAAATAAGTACATCTCATGGAGAAGATAGCTGTTTATCCTGGCTCTTTTGATCCCATCACAAACGGACATGTCGACATAGTCCAAAGGGGGTTGAAGATTTTCGATAAGATTTTAATTTCCGTCTTAGAAAATCCCAAAAAATCCCCTCTTTTTACGACAAAAGAAAGGATAGGCATGATTCAAGAAATCTTCTCCGACGAAAAGAATGTGGAAGTGAAAGCCTTCGATGGCCTGCTTGTCGAATTCGCCAAGAAGAACAAGGCCAAAATCGTGATAAGAGGCCTCAGGGCTGTCTCTGACTTCGAATATGAATTTCAGATGGCCTTGATGAACAGAAAGCTGAATCCTGATATCGAGACCTTTTTCATGACGCCCAATATCAGTTACACCTTCCTCAGCTCGAAGCTGGTCAAGGAGATTTTCATGCTGGGCGGATGCCTCAGAGGATTGGTTCCGATGCATGTGGAAGAAAAGCTGAGAGAAAAATTCAAAAAAGGGGACCAATAGACATCTACCATAAAAGGAATAGAAAAAATGTTAGGTCTTAGTCGAGAAAAAGGAGTGGTTGGATTAGACATCGGCTCCCATGCGATAAAGGTGGTCGAACTCCATTCCAAGAAAAAGGAGGCTGAAGGTCCATTTGAAATCAAGAAAATAGGCTATGAAATCCTTCCCAAAGACGCCATAGCGGAAGGTACTGTCATTGATTCTGCCGCTGTAGTCGAAACAATCCGGATGATCTTTGACGAAAATAAGATATCCAACAAAAACGTGGCTATCTCCATCTCAGGAAATTCTGTAATGATCAAAAAAATCACCCTCCCATCCATGGACACTGAGGAGTTAGCCGAATCCATTATTTGGGAAGCAAAACATAACATTCCTTATCCCCATGAAGAAACAAATATCGACTATACCATACTTCAACCTTCTCCTAAAAGGGAGGATAAAAATCTTGATATTTTGCTCGTCGCAGCTAAGAAAGATAAGATTGCTAACTATAGCAACGTCGTCCATCAAGCTCGAAAGAATCTCCAAGCTATTGAAGTCGATGTCTTTGCCCTCCAAAACGCTTGGGAGATCAGTTACCCCGAAATGTTAAGCAAAAAAACAGTGGCCATAATAAATATTGGAGCAAACATCACCAATGTGATCATCATCGAAGAGGGAAACCCCCAACTGTTCAGGGATTTACCCAAGGGAGGCTTCTCTATCATCGAAAACATGAGCAAGGATCTCAACATCAGCTTCGACGACGCAGAAAAGGCGCTAAAAGGCATTCCCGTTAAAGACTTTCCGCAGGAAAAATTAGAGACTGCCCTACAAACCAATCTGGCCGCTCTCTATGAAGAAATCGAAAAGACTTTCTCCTTCTATGAAGCAGGAGAAAAACAAGGAAGAAAAATGGATCAAATCTTTCTCAGTGGTGGTCTATCTAAGTTAAAAGATCTGCCTGCGCTTTTTAAGAAGAAGTTCAACATTGACACTGAAATTTTCAATCCTTTTCGGAAAATATCCTACGATGAAAAAAAATTTGATGCCATTTACTTTCAAGAATTGGCCTCTCTCTTCGGAGTAGCCACAGGGCTAGCCACCAGAAGATTATAGAAGTAAGCCATGATCAGGATAAATCTTTTAAAGCACGAAAAAAAGGAACTAGAAGAAACCGCCGCTGCAGCTCCTCCTAAATTAAAGAAGGAAAGAAAGATTCCTGTATTCAGCGTCATTTTTATAGTTCTTGTCATTGCTGTTTTTATGCTTTTCTTTCTCCAAAGAACCGCTATGAACCGAGAAAGAAATCTCTTAAAAGAGGCCCAAGAAGAGAAAGAGCAACTTCAGGACGTTCTGGTGAAATTGGAAAAGCTAGAAGAGCAAAAGAGTCTTCTTGAGAGAAAAATTAAACTCATCAACCTGTTGAAATCATTCCAAGAAGTGGCTGTCAAAATCATGGATGAACTAAGCAAGAACATTCCTGATTGGGTATGGCTGACCGAGACAAAATACTCTGAACAAACTGTGGAAATAAAAGGGAATGCTCTTTCCAATAATCTAATCGCCGATTATATCCTCAATCTTGAAAACAGCCCTTATTTCAACAACGTCAACCTCATCTCTTCCACTCAAAAAACGATAAGGAATGATCAGTATTTAGAATTCTCTCTGACAGCTCAATACGTCTTACCTGAGGAGTCCTCTTCCAAAAAAGAATCCTCAGAAAAGGAAAAGAAATGAGAAAGTGGCCTTGGTACGGATACTTTTTTCTTGCAGTAATTATCTTCGGACTCTTCTACATACTCTACTACAAACCTAAAAAATCGGAATTAAACGAGCTGAGGAATGAAAGGATAGAAGTTCAACAAGAAGTGATGAGGCTAAAGGCGAAAAAAAGAGAGCTGGACAAGGTTGAAGCAGAGCTAAAGATCTTGGATAAGACTCTGAAAGAGCTGGAAGCCATCATCCCCAAAAAGAAAGAAATAGCCACCATTTTAAGAAGAATCCAACAGCTCGCTTATGACGCGCGCTTAAACATTGTCAAATTCATCCCCAAAGGAGAAATAGATAAAGAATTTTATTCAGAATGGCCTATATCTATTGAAATCACCGGAAACTATCACAACTTAGCTATATTTTTCGACAGGCTGAGTCATTTTTCACGCCTCTTCAATATAGAAGATTTCTCCATAAAATCTCTTGCCAGACAGTCCGAAGCCTCAACCATATCGGCCACTTGGACGGCCAAAACATATATATTCCGTGAAGAACCAGCCTCTTCAGAATCAAAGCAAAAAAAATGAAAAAGATGGTAAATTTTCTCCTTGCGTTCTGTTTTCTTTGGGGGACTTTTCCCCTCCTAGCTCAGGAAACCCAGAGGAATCAAGAACAGCAAATCAGGGTAAAAATAGAAGAAGGGGACTATCTTTCCTACAACCCTCAGGGAAGAAGGGATCCTTTCAGAAATTTGCTGGCCGGCAGAGAAGTTAAGGAAAAAAGCGCTGTCTCAGGGATTCCTCAAATGTCTATCGATGACATCAATCTTGTTGGCATTGTCAAGGCTAAAAATAAATACACGGCTATTATCAACGGGCCCCAGGGATTTCCCTTTTTCATCAAGGAGGGAGATAAGTTTTCGGATGGACACGTCCATTCTATCAAAGAAACCCATGTGGTTTTCCGAAAGACCATTGAAAGAGGCATTCCCATAAGAAAGCCAAAAGATATTATCAAAGAAATATCTCCAGAGGAGAGATAATATGAAAATCAAAAATTATTTGAACGTCCTCGCCCTTTTATGTGTCCTTACTCTATTGATTGGATTTGCCTACGATCACGAATCGTTAATCACTATAGATAAAATATCTGTTCATCCAGATACGCTCAACACAAGAATACATCTCGAGACAAAGACTCCTCTGAAGTTCCCTCAAACATATTACGCTCCAGATGCTCCATCCACGATTGTCGTCGATTTCGAAAATATAGATACAAAGATAAATCCTCCAATTTTTCAAGAAGAAGTTTCTGTCGTTGAGGGAATAAAAATTAAAACTCTAGCCTCTGACAAGCTCCGTCTGCTTATCAATTTAAAAGAGCGAGTTCCCTACAGGCTCTTCTCCGACCATCAGAATACAATAATCGAACTCAATCAGATCCAAAGAAATCAGGTTAAATATGTCCTCGAAAGCCAAACAACTCAAGAGCTTGAAAAAAGAAAGAAAAAATCCATATTTCTGGAAAACATAGATATCTCAGTTGAAAAAACCAGCTTAAATATCATGGCAAACCTGACAGGGAAACCTGTATCCCAGGTGTTTGCCCTTGACAATCCCAAGAGACTCGTCGTTGACCTTTTCGATACCCACTATAGCGACTCTAGATTTGTTTATCCTATACGAAAAAATGGGATCGAAAATTTAAGGGCAGCCCAGTTTGAAGTCTCGAATCCTTACACCATCACCCGTATCGTCTTCGATCTCACCGAATACCCTTTCTATACATTAAATACAGAGAAGAAAGGATTGACAATTTCTTTCTATAAGCCGCAGCCTTCCCCGACCATGCCAGTGAGCGAGCCTCCTGTCCCTAAAATCTCAAAGCCAACTCCGCCACCGAAAAAGCCTGTCCCTACTTTAGAGAAACAGCAAGAGAAACCTCCAAAAGAAAAATTGGCTAGCGCAAAGCCTGCTCTGCAGGAGCAGGAGGAACAACAGCAGACGCCGCCACAGAAAGAGCGCCAGGAAAAGAATGAACAACAACCGCAACAACAGACAAATCAGTTCCAGCCAAGAACTCTGGCTGAACCTGAAGAAAAGTACACAGGAGAAATCATCTCACTTAGATTTAAGGATGCGGATCTACGAGATGTCGTTCTGTATCTTGGAGAGTTTGCCGGTTTGAATGTCGTCTTCGATCCAGAAGTAAGAGGCACCGTAACCTGTGACCTTCAAGATGTTCCTTGGGATCAAGCGCTGGACCTCATCCTCAAGATCAACAAAATGGGAAAAGTCATCGAAGGAAATGTCCTGCGCATCGCCCCTATGTCAATCCTCACTAGAGAGGAGGAAGAACAGAGAAAATTGGTAGAAAGCAAGGAGTTAGCTGGGCCTGTTCTGGTTAAAACATTCACTCTCTCCTATTCAAAGGCAAAGGATGTTTATGAGCTGCTCAGGACGAAGCTCTCTGGGAGAGGAGAGATTATCGTTGATGAGCGCACAAATACTCTAATCATCTCTGATGTCAAAGACAGAATCACCCTTCTGGAGAAACTTATATCTGTGTTTGACACAGCAACCCCTCAAGTTTCGATCGAAGCAAGAATTGTCGAGGCCACCTCAAGTTTTATCCGGAATCTTGGCATTCAATGGGGATTCCTGGGGATTGCAGATCCCTTTTACGGCAATCAAACTTCTCTTCAATTCCCTCATAAAATATTGGTTGATGGAACTATCATTCCGCAAGGAATCGTAACAAAAGGAATCGCCGGACCATTGGGTGGTTATGCCATCAATCTCCCTGCCCCTGCCTTCACAACAGCAATGGGACTTTCATTTGGTAATGTCCTGGATACTTTCAGGCTGGATATGGCGATTACAGCCTTGGAGACATCCGGTGAAGGGCGGATCATATCCTGTCCTAAGGTGACAACCCAAAATAACCAAGAGGCAGAAATCCTCCAAGGAAGACAGATTCCTGTTCAAACAGTGGCCAATTTCACAGTGACGACAAGATATGTCAATGCTGCCCTTGAGCTCCGTGCCACTCCTCAAATCACGGCAGAAGGAACCATTATTATGTCGATTGAAATAAGAAACAACGCCGCCGACTTCGGTAACCTGGTCAACGGCATCCCTCCGATTATCACCCAAAGCGCACTGACCACGGTGATGGTGACAGACGGAGGGACGACGGTCATCGGAGGAATATACAGAACAGAAGACTCCATCACTCGAGAAAGAGTTCCTTTTTTCCATAAAATACCGATTCTGGGAAATCTTTTCCGATCTTTTGCTCGCACCAAACAAAACCGAGAACTACTGATATTCATCACTCCCAGAATAATCAAATAACAGGATGTTAAAATGAAGAAAGCAAAGAATGTATTAAAAATTGTGGCTATTCTTAGTTTCGGCTTTCTGCTTTTTTCCTGTAACCCTATAGAAGATGAAGGTCAATCAGATAGCCTCCTTGTTTTGCTCAACTTGACCGGGACCGATATCGAAGATAATGAGGTCAACTTTCTCCAATCCGACGTTGTGAACGTCGATCCAAACACGGGGCTTTATTCTATCGCTTCAGACGCAGCCAAAGCGACTTTCACAGCCAGGTTATTGGATCCATATGCCCCTCTCGGCGGCTCACAATACAACAGCATTACCGTTAACCGCTATGCAGTGACTTACATTCGTGCAGATGGTAAAAACAGACAAGGAGTCGATGTGCCATATGCTTTCGAAGGCTCTCTTTCTGCTTTGATAGATATAGATTCCACTGTCGCAGTTTCATTCGTGATAGTCAGAGAAGTCGCTAAGCTTGAGCCACCTCTTTTAAACCTAAGAGAAGGGCGAGGAGAAGGAGTTTTACAAGTCACAGCCAAGGTCGATTTTTATGGTCAAGATATGACCAAAAATAAGGTCAAAGCAACAGGTTATTTGACCATTTTCTTTGCTAATTACGTTGATAAAGAAGAGGAATAAGGATGAGAAAAATGAAATCAAAAATTAAAATGACAATTATCTTATCCTTGGCATTGAGTTTTTTCTTCTTTTCCTCTTGTAAAAGAGAGGCTATAGAGGAACCTTCCCCTTTCGGTCCTTCTTCGTTCTCTATTATACTGAATGTCTCAGCGAATCCAAATGTGCTTTTTGCTGGAGGATCCAGAGGAATGACAACCATAACAGCCAGCTTAAAAAAATATGATGGGACACCTCTATCCAACAAAACCATCTATTTTGAGATCCGAAATTTTTGGGGCTGGAGGGCTGATGTCGGTTATTTTGAAGGAAACGCAACTGTCAAATCAAAGACAACAGATGGAAACGGAATGGTCACCGTCCAATATTGGGGTCCTCTTTCCGAAGAGCTAACTAGCAATACTACTCTCTACATATATGCTCATGTAGCCTGGGAAGGAAAAGAATCCATATCAGAATTGTGTCCCCTATATGTCGTGTACGACGTGACCAAAATCATTTTCGAATTATCAGCCAGCCCCAATGTCATTGTCGCTGGTGAGACTCGAGCATCATCCACGATAAGCGCCACTCTGAAAACAACAACCGATATTCCCCTAGCCAACCAGACCGTTTATTTTGAGATCACCGATGCCGATGGAAAAAAAGCCAACATTGGCTATTTCGAAGCCAATCAACTTGTAGTGACAAAAGTCACAGACGAAAACGGAACAGCAACGGCCGTTTACTACGGTCCTCTTGCCAAAGAACTCACAGAAAACACAACTGTCTATATCACTGTACACGTGGCTTGGGAATGTTGTGAACCTTTCCCCGCTGAACAGTGCCCGATTGAAATCGTCCGAGATGTCACGGAAGCCACTCTAGAACTCAGCGCTCAACCTAATGTCCTCTTTGCTGGCGATTCGCATCAAGCATCTACGATCACAGCTACCTTGAAAACAGTCGGCGGAGCTCCCATAGCCAATAAAACCATACATTTTGAGATTACCGATGAAGACGGAAATAAAATCAATACCGGTTACTTCGAGAATAATCAATTGGTGGTGACAAAAGTCACTGATGAGAACGGAATGGCGACCACTACCTATTACAGTCCTCTTGCTGAAGAGCTGACAGAAAACATCAATGTCTATATCGCAGGTAGCGTGGCTATGGAAGGAGATGAATTCCTCTCTGCATCGGCTATGATACAAATTATTACCGATGTTACTGGATCGACTCTTGAACTCAGCGCTCAACCCAACGTCCTCTTTGCCGGCGACTCACGTGAATCCTCCACTATAACCGCCACCTTGAAAACAGTTGGCGGAGCTCCTATAGCCAATCAAACCATCTTTTTTGAGATTACTGATGTAGATGGAAACAGCGTTAATATCGGTTACTTCAAGAATAACCAATTGGTGGTGACAAAAGTCACTGATGAGAACGGAATGGCCACAGCCAAATATTTTGGACCTCTCGAGAAAGAACTTACAGAAAACACAAATGTTTACATCGCAGGTAGTGTGACCGGCGAAGGAGATCAGCTCATTTCGGATACGGTAGCTATTTATATTATTAAAGACATAACGGACGCAACCCTAGAACTCACCGCTCAACCCAACGTCCTCTTTGCCGGCGATACCCGTCAGACATCTTTCATCACCGCTACCCTAAAGACAGCCGGTGGAGCCCCCATAGCCAATAAGACCATAATATTCGAGATCACTGATGAAAATGGAGATAAATTGGATGTCGGTTACTTCAAGGGTAATCAATCAGTAGTCACAACAGTGACAGATAAAAACGGCTTGGCCACCGTAAGGTATCACGGACCTCTCGCTGAAGAGCTGACAGAAAACATCAATGTCTATATTGCAGCGACTGCTACCATAGAAGGCGAAGACTACGCATCGGCTTCTGTTTCCATTTATGTCATCATGGATGTGACCGATCTATCCCTTGAAGTCAGCGCTCATCCCAATGTCTTGATTGCCGGAACAAGCCGAGCAACATCCACCATCATCGCTATATTAAAGACAGCTGCAGGAGCACCACTTGCTGGCTTCAACATTATCTTTGAAATACATGATGCGGCTGGAAACCCCGTGAGCATTGGCTATTTCGAGGGCAGCCTATCTGTGGTCACCAAGGAAACAGATCAAAACGGGATAGCCAGCACGACTTATTACGGGCCTCTGTCCTCAGAAGTCACCGGAAACACAACCGTCTATATCTCTGTTACTTTGCAATACGAAGACGACACATTCGTCACGGCCACTGCTCCGATCAGCATAATCCAAGACTAACCGGGGAATAGACTTAGAAAGGTTTTTAATCCCACCTCAAAACTGAAGGTCTAAACTTTACGATCTTGAGAGACTTTCTTAAGGCTTGAACTAGGAGGCGTTCCTTTTTGGCTTTTAAAACCAATTGAATCCTGTTCCTCCCTCTGACTCTGGCTACAGGAGCCAGGGCAGGACCTAATACTTCAATACTAGCCTCAAATTTTCTGAAATGCTTGGAAAATTGTCGCGACTTCTCTGCCAAATATCTCAAATTTTCACCTTGAAAAAGGATCTCTGCCATATGGGAAAAGGGCGGATAATTCATCAGGCGGCGATATTTGATCTCTTGGGTAAAAAAAGAAATATAATCATTTGAAGCTGCATCCTGGATACTGAAATGGTCAGGGAACCATGTTTGAATAATCACCTTTCCCTCATCATCGGTACGCACAAATCTCATCATCTGCACTAAATTCTGAAAAGTTTTCTGACCAGCTTTAAAATCAGAAAGGGCAAGAGTGGTTTCAGGATAAAAAATGGTCACCAAAGAAGCCAACGGCAAATTCCATTGATGAGCCAAAAGCTGTGTTCCCACCAGAATATCAATTTTGCCTTGAGCGAATCGAGAGAGAATCCTTTCCTGTTCTTTCTTTGTCTTAATCACATCACTGTCAAAGCAGACGATTTTGCTCTCGGGAAAGACTCTACTCAATTCTTCCTCGACGACTTCTATTCCAACACCTCGCTTCCGGATGATTTTTGCTCCACACTGAGGACAGCGATCGATTTTTGCAATGGAATAATTGCAATAATGACAGACCAATTTTTCATCTTTCTTATGATAGGCCAGGGAGATATCACAATTTATGCAGTGAGGGATGTAATTGCATCGGGTGCAGAAAAGGAAGGAGGCGTATCCTCGGCGGTTTATGAAAACGAGGATCCGTTCTCTCTTTTCCAACTTTTCTCCGATTTTTTCCCTCAATCTCTGGGACATAATCTTCATCTCTGTCCTTTCATCGACAATCTCGACATTTTTCTTTTTTAACCCATTCCCCACGGTCAACAGATAGCCCTTCTTCTTTGCCCTGTAGTAGCTCTCGACGGAAGGATAAGCAGAACCAAAGACCAAGGGACAACGCTGCAACTGGGCCCTGAACCAGGCTCCTCTTCGTGCATCATAAGCAGGAGACTCCTGCTGATAATAGGACTCATCCTGCTCCTCATCGACGACGATCAGCCCTATATTCGAAAGAGGAGAGAAGAGAGCCGAACGGGTTCCCAAGACCAATTCCGCATCGCCCTCTTTTATCCTCCTCCATTCCATAGCCCTCATCTTCTCTGACAAACGGCTGTGCAGACAAGCCACCTTCTCTCCTAATCTCTTCTCAAATTTTTCGACAAGGCTCTCTGTCAGAGAAATTTCTGGGACGAGAAACAGAACTTTCTTTTTTTCTTCAAAGGTTTTTTTTATCAAATAAAAATAAACAGCCTCCCTTTTATTCTGAATGCCTCGTAACAAAAAAGGCGAAAATCCTACTTTCCTTGATTTTTGAAAGACAGTCTCTGCCGCTAGAAGAGATTGATTATCCAAGGAAAAATCCATTTCGAGTTGAGTGGGTTGTCGATGAGGGCCCTCTTCTTTCCTCACTTTTTTCTTTTTGATTCGCTTCTGGATGCGAATCAAACCTTTTCTTTCTACTAGAGAGAGCAGTGAAGAAAAGTTTTTTATCTTTGTCTTTCTTCTCAAAAAGAGAGGGCTATAGGCACTTTTCTGCAGAAGGCTTAAGACTTTTCTTTCGGGCGAGGAAATCTCTTTTCCCTTGAGAGCTTTTTCTCCAGCGTCGGAAAGAAATATTTTTGTTTCTGTCTTATGATAAAACGAAGGGGGTAAGGAGGACTGAAGGATCTCTCCCCATATGGAGAAATGGTAATCGGACAATTTTCGTGTAAAGGCTAAAAAATCAGCAGAAAAGACAGGCATCTCATCCAATACCTCGTGGATCTCCTTGAGCTGCAGATCTTTAACCTGTTTCTTTTTTCTGAGCTTTATGATGAATCCGGTAAGGATTCTTTGACGGAAGGGTACGAGGACTCTTGAGCCAACGTTTGCTCTTCCTTGGCTGGTGGGAGGGACGATGTAAGTGAAGCTACGATCAAGAGGAAGGGGAAGAACGACTTCAGCATAAAGAGTCATTTTTTGCCCAGGAAGGCCATCACTTGTTTCATGTCTTCCCAAACCATCCTCTTTATTCTTTTGTTCCCTTCATTGCGGATAATATAAGAAGGATGAAAGGT
>JABAOF010005542.1_pt1 | contig 18794 bp, 20 predicted proteins | sample 7062171 | NCBI WGS metagenome assembly JABAOF01 (sample SAMN14538628, study PRJNA623070) | marine sediment metagenome | biome: marine biome [ENVO:00000428]; feature: marine pelagic biome [ENVO:01000023]; material: deep marine sediment [ENVO:00002113] | place: India: Gulf of Khambhat ...
AGGAGTAACTACTTCAATGCCCTGAGCGATCATAATATCGCCCGGGCAAGGTTGGATCGGGCCATGGGAATAGTCACATACTAGAAGGGGAGGCAAATGCTTTGGAGGCAGAGGGGGAATCCTCAGATTCATGGTCTTGATTTCCCTCTCCGCGACCACGAAGTTGCGCCGGCGATCGAGCGGTTTTGACAGGTCAGTTTCACTGAAGATATCGGGGAATCATGATCACCGAGTGCATGGTTCGTATCGGGATCGCACGCTCCTATGAACATCGCCATAATGTGAAAATTTCCAGGGTTTTTGTATACCAGAATCTCCATAGATGAAGCTATGGTGATAATTTGGCATAAATCCTGCTAATATAGGGATTTATGGGAAGTCCTTCTTCAGTGCCGTGCCCTTTTGGGCAAGATAGCCTGGAATTGTTCTGGCTTGTGTGGTGTTGACATACCTCATCGGCTATGGTAAAAACTTTGGAAGAGTGATGGACAGAGGTGAAAAAAGAAAGGTTTTTTCTTTTTACCCATATTCTTTACCTTTCGGAATTCCTTTCCTCGCGGTCATCTTGGTTCTCCTCGGCATTGCTTCCCCTTCTTATGGAGGGATATACCGGTACATTGACGAGAACGGGAATTATTACTTCACCAACTGTCCCAGGGACTCCAGGTACGAGCTCTACATTCGGGAGGAGGGGGATTCGGTATCTGCTCGCATCGATCCAGATCAATACGATCCCATGATCGAGGAATTTTCCGGGAGGTATGGCATCGACTCCGCCCTGGTCAAGGCTGTCATTCGGGCCGAGTCGGGGTTCAACTCCTACGCCGTCTCCCGCAAGGGTGCGAAAGGTTTGATGCAGTTGATGCCCCAAACGGCCGCGCAATGGAATGTGATGGATGTGTTCAACCCAAGGGAAAATATCGAAGGCGGCGTGAGGCACTTGAAGCACCTTCTCGAAACCTTTGGAAACAACTTAGCGCTCTCCTTAGCGGCGTATAATGCCGGAAAGGAGGCCGTTATTCAAAATCGTTCGATTCCTCCCTACGATGAGACCCGGAACTTTGTAAGGGAAGTCCTCCGATACTATGAAAGTTATAAGCATTAAGCCGGATACCTTTCGAAGGGGAGAGCCGAAAAGGCCTGGAAAGAGGGTGATTTGGAACCTTCCTAATGCACTTACCATTCTCCGCATACTGGCCATTCCCATTATCGTTCTTTTGCTCTTTTACCCCGGAAAGATAGCCAGTTTCTTCGCATCCATTATTTTTCTCTTTGCAGCCATTACCGATGGATTGGATGGATATATAGCCCGGCGGCGCAATATCGTCACTACCCTTGGGAAATTCCTTGATCCCATGGCAGATAAGTTGTTGGTGATAACATCCCTCATCATGCTCATCCATCTCGGACGGGTCCCGGCGTGGATTGTGGCGATCATTGCGGGAAGGGAGATAGCAATAACGGGATTAAGGGCCATCGCTATCAACGAGGGTATCGTCATATCAGCCAGCCAATTGGGGAAGTATAAAACCCTCCTTCAGGTCATAGCCACGACGACCTTAATCTGCCACTACTCATACTATTCCATCGATTTACATAATGTCGGAATGATATTCCTGTGGGCCGCCCTAGTCCTGACCGTGTGGTCTGGCCTGGACTATTTCAGGGGATTCTTTCGAAAGTGGGGTGAGATCCCCGGGGTGGTTGACAAGAAAAGGAAGATGGTTTAATTTTAAAGAGCGCGGCGGGAATAGCTCAGCTGGTAGAGCACAACCTTGCCAAGGTTGGGGTCGCGGGTTCAAGTCCCGTTTCCCGCTCCAGGGCGGCGTAGCCAAGTGGGAAGGCGACGGTCTGCAAAACCGTTATTCACCGGTTCAAATCCGGTCGCCGCCTCCAGCGATTTTAAGGGTTAGCCATGTGAGTTAACCCCAGCTCTGTTTTTGCTTACAAATACCGTAACAATACCAAACAGTCGACAATTCACAGTTCCTCTGATCTCGGTAAGGCGGGTCCGTAAGGTCCTGCCCTTTTTTACGTAGAGGCTTGTCAAACATGGTATGTACCGACCTTGAGAAATCTGTGCGCTTCGGTGAGAAATACCCAAGTTCATTGGAAGCGGTGAGTTCGAAGCTACTCAATAGGTCCGACTTCGGTCTTTACCGTTCGTAACCTCGCTGATACCCTAGACAGGTATTTGCTTGAAATGGTATACAATTCAATACAACGGTATGTGTCGTATCCCACTGAGAATAAGAACAAGATGGGGCCAAGGGATATGCCGTTTTTGACCTTCATTTCTGAAGCCGTGCTTATTTCCTTATCTGGTGTTATGGCACCGGGTCCTGTTACTGCGGTAACCATCGGAAAAGGAAACGAATCGCCCCATGCTGGCGCACTGGTTGCGATAGGCCACGGAGTAATTGAAATCCCACTGATGATATCCATACTATATGGCTTCGGGTACTTGCTAAACCTGTCTTATGCAAAAATGGTAATTGCTTTTGTAGGAGGACTCTTTCTTTTCTTTATGGGTATTGGTATGTTTCGTAGTATCGGACAGGTTCAGGCGAGTTCAAAAATATATGAACACTCTCCGATGGTAGCTGGGATCCTTCTCAGTTTAGGAAATCCGTATTTCCTTATCTGGTGGGCCACCGTGGGAGCAGCTCTCATTTTACGATCCGTTAGCTTCGGCATACTGGCGTTTCTCATTTTTGCGTTTCTTCACTGGTTGTGTGACTTTCTGTGGTACTATTTCCTCTCGGCTCTATCGTTCAAAGGTGGACAGTTTTTCGGAAAGAGATTTCAAAAGATTGTTTTTGCCATATGTGGGGTGGTTCTCTTATTTTTCAGTGGAAAATTTATTATTGATGCTGTAGGACTGTTTTTCACATAGGAGATTCTTTCTGGAGCAGTTACGGGAGAATCTGGAATTTTACCGACATAACTTCCGGTTGGGGTTGGTCAATGAAATCCATGGCAAAGGATATTTTGAATAAACTAAGGCGGGCGGAGACCCGGCATAAGTCTTTGAGCCAAGACTTGGAAAGGCTGGAGTCTGAAAAACAGGGTTATCTGTACGAAATAATGAAGGGCGCGCAGCTCTTCAGAGAGGTAAAGAAGGCCGATCAGATGATCAAGCGGAAACGTCTTTCCATTTCCAAAGCCAAAAAAGACGTTAGCAATCTTCGCGCTCAGTGGGAGGGGCGGCTCGGGGAATTTAAGAAAGATTTGATCGAGGAGAAACAGAGGGAGCTCAACCATTATATGGAGCAGCGGGCGCGGTATCTGAAGCGAATGGAGGAGCTTGAAGTCGAGATATCCAGATATCGCTACCTGGTGACGGGGAAGAAAGACCGCCGCCTTGCGGACGTGAAAGACCCCCTGCCCACGGAAGTACATTATGAGGACGACTTTGTTTCCATTGATGAAGTTATTGGACACATAAAATTGGAGGTTCACAAGATTACCCGCATGAGCAGCCAGACACTGCTGAAGGAGTACATGGCGAGAGGGAGGAAGGGGGGTAAAAGCCAATAGAAGCCAGACGTGACCGCCATAAAGGTTTTCCCAAAGCCACTGCTAGGAGGTAGGTAAAGAAGCCGAAAGTGAAGGGCCATGATGCTGTTTATAAGATTCTATCTACCATCGCGGGCTGGAAAGGGCTATAAGATGCGGAAAGGCTCTGTAAGGGTTTTCCTGCTTATCCTGTTTGTAGGTTTTATCTCAGAATGGGTGGCTTGGCAAACTCGACAGGGGATGGTAGGTGCGGCTCCCATGCGTAGTGGTGTCGACATACCCATCATTGATGCCCACAGTCAGCTCCCCTTCGGATACGAGAAGCTTGATAAAGTGATACGACTCATGGACCAGGGTGGGGTTGCGCGTACCATCCTGTCAAGCAAGGGGCCGGTGACAGCGAAACAATTGGTTTCCTTTGCCTCAAAATATCCGGGGAGAATCATCCCCGCGGTCAGGACGAAGCACCGATTTTATCGGGAGAACGATAAAAAGTTTGACAAATTTGTCAGAAAACAGGTGAATATGCCCCAGTTTGGCGCAATGGCCGAAGTCCTGATGTACCACGCGCAAAAGGGCCTTAGGCGCGTGAGGGCACCCCAGGTAATAGTCTACCCGGATGATGAGAGGGTCCAGGCTGCGCTCAAGTACGCGATGAAGAAGAAGTGGCCGTTTGTGGTCCATATCGAGTTCAGGAGGGCAGGGCCTCTGCGTGATGAATTTATGAAGAAGTTCGAGGCTTTACTTATCAGGTATCGAAAGCACCCTTTTATCCTAATGCATATGGGGCAACTGGACCATCCCGATGTCCGCACGCTGATCGAAGTACACGAAAATATCTATTTCATCACAGCCCATTCAACTTCTATCGAAGCAAGTCCAATTGCAGTTGTGAAGGAATCCGAGGATCCCCGAACCAACATGTTTGATGGGGATCATCTTTCGGAGAGCTGGAAGCAACTCATGGTCAATTATCCAGACCGATTTATTCTGGGATTCGATAATGTCTGGCCCGAGCACTGGGGTCAGTATTATCTCGATCAGATCAAGCTTTGGCGGGAGGCAATCAAGGAATTGCCGCCAGAAGTTGCCCACGCCTTTGCACATGGCAACGCAGAACGTTTGTGGCGCCTTTCTCCCTTAAAGTGAAGGGATTGAGAAAGAAGAGGTTAAACAACGGAAAAGACAGGGTCAGCAATGACCCTGCTTTTTTTTGGAAACGAGATCTATCAGATGGTTCGGACTGGATCCTGATTATCCAATATTTCAATCGCAAATCGTTAGATCTGGAAAACCATAAGGTTATAGATTTGATTGGTTGCCAGAGGGGCAATGAGGAAGTCGGAAAGGTTGCATGATGAGAGTTCCCCAAGTTATCCCACAAGCCATTTTCCGAAATCCATCCAAGCGGTTTGACGGTCAGAGGAATCGGAGGAAAAAAATCAGCACAGGATCAAAAATTTATGTGTGTGATGGAACCGCTAATTTTGCTATAATCAGAAAACTTACAGTCAATTGAGGAGGAAAAAGATCATGAACTGGTGGTTTTCGGCAAGAGGCACTAATAAGGAAAGGGTCATTGGATTCATATTGTCAACCTTCTTAGTACTCATTTGCATCACGGTCTGGATGGGCAAATCCGCACTGCAGGCTTCTGAGAACATTGCATATACCGTTGAAGTGAGCTTTCCAAACGATGCACAGGCACTGCATGCCGAAAACGTTGCCACTTCGGTTGCACTGAGAGATCCTGAGGTAGCCGCGGCTTTTGCGAAAGCAAAAGAAACTGGGGATCCAGAAGATTTAGCGAGGGCTGAAGCGCTGCTGGCAGAAAAGGTCGGGGTTATAATCCAAGAGATCGCAGATATGCGAAGGTCTGATAGGGGCTGGGGCGAAATTGCGCAAGAGTTTGGAGTACACCCAGGGGTGCTGGGACTCGGCCATTCCAGGAAAAAAGCCCGGGATGATCTGCAGGCTCGTATGAAAGGCCACAGCGGGAATCCAGGGAAAGGGCTTGGTTTGTTACATATGCGCGGTCTTGGATCAGGTCACAGCGTTGGGTGTGGACACGGTCACGGAAGGGGCCATGGAGGTGGTCGCGGAGGCGGCCGTGGTGGAAGAAATAAATAGATCTCTGCATGAGGATTTCGAAAAGTAAATCAATCTACAATCATCTAATAGTGAGGGTAGGGCCAGAAATGGCTCTACCTTTTCATCTCTGGTAAGACTAGTTTTTGCGTTACCTTTACTTTTGAAGTGCTCCCCGCATGTTCCCGTCGCCTGAGAGCACGTTCTGGGTCCAGAAGGGAGGAATGTCTCATGTTTGGATACGCAGGAAGGATCATCTACATCGATGCGACCGACCGTAGCTCTCGAATTGAAGCCTACGATGAAGCCTTTGCCAAGTCTTATCTGGGCGGTAACGGGTTTGCGGCTAAAATACTCTATCATACCCTAAAGCCGGGGATTGATCCCTACGATCCGTCGAATACAGTGGTCTTCGCCGTGGGGCCCGTCACCGACACGGCCATCCCGAGCACCAGCCGGGGATACGTGGCTTCTAAGTCACCCCTAAACGGCCTCTACTTTGATTCCACCTTTGGCGGCAGGTTTCCCATAACGCAGAAGCGTACGGGTTTTGAGGCCATTGTCATCAGGGGAAAATCTACGGCGCCAGTATATCTGCATGTGGACGAGAATGGGGGGGAAATCCAACCAGCTTCAGATCTATGGGGCAAAAATACGGAAGAGGCGGCGGGGATTCTGCGCGCCCGATATGGCAATGACGCTGATGTTGCCGTTATTGGGCCTGCTGGTGAGAACCTGGTTCGTTTCGCTTGTATCGGCCATGTCTGGAAGGGAAGAAGTGGCACTTCCGGTCGGGGTGGCCTGGGAGCGGTTTTGGGGAGCAAGGGAATAAAGGCCCTTGTTGTCCAGGGGAAGAGAAAAACAGAGGTGGCCCATCCAGAGAAACTGAAGGCTTTGGTTATGCGGCAACGGGAAACCTTGAAAAAGGGCACGGCCGGGTTCTCTGAATTCGGAACCCCCGGTCTTGTCCAATTGGCGAACGCCATGGGGGCGCTGGGAGTCCGGAACCTCCAGCGGGAATACTCTGAAAAGGCTGAAGCCATCAGCGGGAAAGTATTGAAAGCGGAATTCTTCGAGAAAAATATTGCTTGCGCGCAGTGCCCCGTTGCGTGCGGGAAAGTCTCCTTGGTCAAAACGGGACCAGATGAGGGACTATCCTGGAAGATGCCCGAATATGAGACAATCTACTCTCTTGGATCCATGTTGGAGAATTACGACGTACCGACGCTCATGCGAGCCAATAAATTGTGCGATGAAATGGGCTTGGATACGATCAGTATGGGGGTAACCTTGGCCTTCGCCATGGAATGTTTTGAGAAAGGGTTCCTATCCGATAAGGATACAGGAGGCATCAACCTGACGTTTGGTAATGCCGATGTAATCCCTCGCTTGATAAGGGACACGGCCTTTCGGCAAGGCTTTGGCAAACTCTTATCGGAAGGATCCGAGAGGATGGCAGCTCAGCTGGATCCAAGAACGGCCCAATTTCTCTATACCGTGAAGAAAGTGGAAATCCCCGGGCATTCGGCGCGAGTTCTCAAAGGGATGAGCATTGGGTACCCGACTGGAACCCGGGGTGGAAGCCATCACGACGCGCGGCCGACGATGCAGTACGGCAATGAACAGGATAACGTCCACCCAGAAGGCCAGCCCGAGTATGCTATTCGGACCCAGAATTTTACCGCCCTGGGAGATTCACTCACCCAATGCCGATTTGTGAGCGAGCGGGGCTTTGGTATGACAATTAAGGAAACCTATGCCGAGATGATCAATGCCGTCACGGGTTGGAACTTGACAACAGAAGAGGTGGAGAGGATCGGGGAGAGGATATGTAACGTGGAGCGGGCCTTCAATGTTCGAGAAGGCATTAGCCGAGGGGACGACAAACTCCCCTATCGGGTGATGGAAGAGCCGGTTCCCAATGGCCCTCACCAGGGGATGCGATGCAGCCGAGAGGAGCTAGATCAGATGTTGGATGAGTATTATCGGCTTCGTGGTTGGACGGACCAAGGCATTCCAACGGAGGAAAAGCTTCATGAGCTTGGGTTGGATTTTGTGGTAGATGACTTGTGGGGTTCAGAGGGATAATGCCAAAAGTGTATTAGCGAGGTCCGTGCATTTATTTCTTATATTTCTGTACTGGGCATCAAGCCACTTTCGGGGTTGGCTTAAGCGATATGTCTAAAACCTTCACCCTGCTATCAAAGGTTTTCCAACTATGAGGCTCACCCGAGGATATAAAATAGGCATCATTCGGATTGAGTAGTTTCCGTTCTTTTCCCACAACCATCTCTATTTGACCTTCCAGGATAACGCCGCACTGGTCAAAGGGATGCTCGTGTCCCGCATCTTTCCGTTTTGGCCCTATTTCCATGTATACCATAATCAAATTATTCCCAACTTCTGCTGTGCTCATAATGCCTGGCCTGAACTCCTCTAACTGTAGGGCAGCCAAGTTCCAGAAAGCCATTTCTTCCTCCGTTGCGTGTATTCTATCCTGTCGCTCAAACTCGCATTCTCCGTTCTCCCTTTTGGCTTTGAGAAATGCCCGGGAACACAAGTGAGGCTAAGGATCAGTTTGCAAGGCTCGTAAGAAGGACAGAATCAATCCACGACAAGAATAGATTGTCGCTGCATGCGGAGCGCTTTGGTCTCATTCTCACTTTTCTTTATGGTTTCTCCGCAGCTCTTCAGCTATCGTTTTAATCTCCGTTAAATCCCGTTGCATTTCACTCCAGCCGTACCAGAGGGCATAATCGGGGTTGGCGTGGAAAGTCCCTTGGAATGCTCTCATCCTGTGTTCGAGGAACATCACAAACAGGTTCTGCTCAATCGTCGTTGGGGCATCGTGGAATGTGAGCAAGTCCGGGAATGGGTAAGCATAGGTCTTGGGCTTGGCAAGAATGCCATCCTGATATAATTCGGCAACGGTGCGAATTGCCTCGGCCATCAAATGGTCCGTTTCCTTAATCATCTTGTCGCCTTTCTCCAGCTCCCCCTTTGCAAAATTGGCAGAATGGCATTGATTGCAGGTCTTCACCATCTTATCGCGTTCTTTTTGCCAATCTTCTTGGTTCAATCGAGCGACATCCGCTGCCTTCACTACATCGAGTCGAGCCGTTGGTTTCCCGTCAGGATCAAGCACACCAAGCGCTTGTAGAATTATGGCACGATCTTGTGCCCACTGCTTATCCTCAGGCATCGGCAGCCTAACCGCGAGAAATCCCCATGCTGTCCTGACAGCATGGTTTCCCTGCTGCATATGACAGGTTTGACATGTCGGTGCGGCCACGGTTTCGGGAAGCGTTTTATTCTGCTTCAACAAGTATCGAACCCCATGCTTGGAGGCTGAATACATCTCCCACTGCGGATGGTCAAAACCCATGTGACAGGTTTGGCAGGCCTGTGGCTGTCTGGCTTCCTGAACGGAGAAGATATGCCGGGTATGGCAGGAATCGCATGAAGCAGTACCAAACCCCGCACCGTCCCTCTTTAGGTTTTTTATCTCGGCTTCTGTCTTCAACCCAATCTTATGGCATCCACCGCAGCCTTTCATGCCTTCCATCAAGGCCATTGGTTGCCAGTGGGCTGTTGGCATAGCTTTCATCGCGGCCCACGCAAGCGCATGTTTTCCAGCCTTGAATTGCTGAACTCGCGTTTCGTGACACGCTGCGCAGGTCTCAGGAGTTGGGATTTGGACCTTATCCACATCTTGGGCCGATTTGTGTTGGTCGCCATGGCAAGTCGAACAGTCGACTTCATTCGGGCTGTGCTTGCTCAGTTGCCAGTCGGAGACGATATTAGGCGTAATCTTCTTGTGGCAGTCAAGACATTGCTGGGCCAGAGCGCTGGAGGTAAGAAATAGGCTCCCCACAAAAATCATAATCGCCGTGTACGTGGTGACACACCTCCCTGATATGAATGTATAAGACCCGATATTAATGTATTGAGATTTTCTTGTAAAGCAAGATTTTTCCGGAAATCCCATTTATGAATCCTCTATCCGAATTCAGGACAAGAACAAGCGCGCCAAAGGATGAAGTTGACATAACCGTGGGTTTTAGCTATCATGCTAGCGAAAGTGCCCGGGTGGCGGAATTGGTAGACGCAAGGGACTTAAAATCCCTCGGTGTTATACACCGTGCCGGTTCGATCCCGGCCCTGGGCACCAAGGATATCAATAACTTAGATAATATTTAGCCAGCTAGAAAAAGCTGGCTTTTTCTTTTTGTGACCGATTCTTGACTTGACAATTCTCTCCCGGGTGCTATATTGATACGAAAGGACTATGAGGGCATGGCTACTCGAAACTCTGAAAAATTAGTTCCCCGGCTCTATCTACCTCCCAATTGCATTCCTATTGGGTAGCCATGCCACTGTGGATGGGGTCGGGGTTTTTACCTCCAGGGGTAAAATGAAGAACGTGGGCAAGCTGGCCGAAAGCCAGAAAATCCTCATCTGATTGCCCCTCGTCAACCCTGGGAAGGCAAAGGGGGAACGCTATGGCCGTAAGAAAACTCGGAAAGTATTATCAACTTGATTATTATGTCGGCAGAAAGCGAATCCGGGAGATCCTAAAAGGAGTGACCACCAGACGAGAGGCGCAGGAAATAGAAAGAGAGAGACTTAGAAACTCAACTGGTCCCATAGAGTTTAAGCGATTTGAAGATCTAGCCCGCTGGTTTCTAACTCACCCAGACAAGCAATCCAAAAAAACCCTCGACCGAGACGGCCAGAGATTTGAAAAGCACCTCTTACCGTACTTTGGGCACTGCAAGCCTCACGACATTAATTCTTCCATGGTAGATGATCATAAGGTCAGACGGCAAAGGCAGTTTGCGGCCAATGGTACTATCAACCGGGAGTTGGCTCTTTTGAAATCTATCTTTCGATTCGCGTTAAAGAAGGGAAAAGTATCTCGCGTACCTCCAATCGACCTATTGCCCGAAGACAATGTGCGTCAGAGGTTTATTACCAAGGAGGAATTTCAAAAAATCCAGGTATTTTTATCCCCGGATGTCTTGCCCGTGATTGCAATTGCCTATCAAACGGCAATGAGGCTCGGTGAAATTTTGGGCCTTCGGTGGAAAAACATTGACCTTAAACGTCGCCTTTTCCTATTTGAAACGGGAAAAACAGGGAAACAAAGGGCTGTTGCTCTCCATCCCGAAATCATCACGTTACTGCAGACTATGCCAAGAGGGTTTGGTGAGACTCCCATATTTACATTAAATATAGACCGAGTAGAGAGGACGTGGAAAAGAGCCTGTCAAAAAGCCAAGGTGAAGGATGCTAGGATACATGATCTCAGGAGAACCCGGGCAACGATCTGGCATAAAAACGAAGGGTTACCACAGGATCTCATTATGCACATGACAGGGCATAGAACCGACAGCATGTTTAGGCGGTATCAGATCGTCTCCACGGAGTACGTGGAAAAGCTTGCTGCAAAATGGTCTGATGAAAAGGAAGATCGGGGGGCCCGATAAGGAGGTTTCTCGCTATTTATTTGCGTTAGAATTCTTGACCAAGTCCGAAATGAGCGAATCCCCCTATTTCAGTTAGCAAGGGTCGCACACTGAGGTACGGTGTGCGTTACACGCGGAAGAAACTGCCTCTTGCCCTGCCCGGGGCGGAGTAGAGGGTGACTCCTGCGATAAGAACTCATTCAAAACCCCGCGCAAACCGGTAGTTTCTTAGAAGAAACATGGATTTTGAGGTAGGTATGAAAGAGATTTAGCGGAAAACGGAATGCCCCCGCCTTGCGCAGCTCATCTTACACCGCGTGAAACCCCTGGTCGTCGCGGGACCGCCAAGTCTTCAGTCCAATCCAAGGCGACTCGCTATTTTGGTCCTCACCTATCTTATGATGGGCCGTGCCCGGACCTTCCCACAGATAGTTGGAAAAATCAATACTGCCTTCTAAATCAGATCCGTTCCATACATGTTATGGACTATTATCTTCCCCTGCCTGTAGAACTCTGCGTGGCTAGGATCTTGGCCTGCCAATTTATAAGTCAGTCTTCCAATAGACATTTGACACACATTCCTGTATTCCTTTGTCCAGAAGTTTGTGGCTAACGTTCCCTTTGGCGAAAACCCATGGCTATTTTGCGCTTCACCCCTATGCTTGAAGTCAAATCCGTGGTCTGAACAGTATATGATATTCGTCTCAGCCGGCAGCATTTGCATGAGTCTTGAGATGTATCCATCTACAGCCCAGGCGGATTTCATATAGACCTGATAGTTGTTGAACTTGTGGCCCGTATTATCTGGATTTGCAAATTGAATGAAACAACAGAAATTCTCATGACGTATCGCCTCCTCTAATGAAGAAGTCGCTAGTCGATAAACTTCCCCATCTTCTCGATGCTCATCTCCATGATAAATCCCTGGGTGCCCATCCAACACAATCGACTTGTATACCTCCCAGTGTGGAGATTGCTCTTTGTTTCCCTTGATGTTCTGACCTTTTGCGGTAATCCATACTGGAAAGAAATCCCGGTCGTGATATGCCTCCATCAGTTTTTTCATCACATGCATGTTCTCGGGCATTCCCCCATAGGTCAGATTAGATCCTGCCCTTGAATAGAGCGAGGGCATCCCGCACCATATGGCGGCCCAACCGGCCTGCGTATCTGATATGCCTCCGCTCAACGAACAGATTGGAGGATTTAGTGAGCGTAATCCGGGCGCTCCCAGGAGCCTCAGCGTCTGAGCGTAATCGATACGCAAACCGTCTGAGCCAAACAGAACGATCCTACAGCTCATTTCTTCCTGGCTATAAACCCTTCTTGGCAATATCGCCACGCTGCCGGCTACAGCGATCCCCTTGATAAACTCCCTTCTGTTGATGTTCATTTCTTTTCTCCTTTCAATCTTCATGTTATGGGTTTTTCCCTCTTCACCAAATCTTTGAGATTGCACCGAAAGCCTCTACTATTGTTCAACCGACCCCTCTCAATGCGAAATCCCGTTGGTGTATGGATACACGAAGACTCGTCTTGCGGTTCGGTGGGTGTGTTCTCAACGGCGGGCTATCCCACCGCCTGCGAACCCCTCCCAATCCTCCAGGAACTGTGAAAACCCTTGTCCTTTCCTTTACTGAAACCTCACACGCGAAAAAGGTTTAAAATATGCCCGCCGAAAATATCCAGCCCCCTATAGATTGGATTTGCTGATACCTGCTATCATGTGAGCGAATCGAGCGTTGAGGGGCCAAGGTCTCTTCCCTCTACGATTCGATGCCCAAATCCTTGGAGCAGACATTAGAGAAATGGGGTTCGAAGAGAATAGGGGAGATTGTTGAATTTGTTGAATAAATCTCATACTCTCTGGCAAAAAAGGTAATGTGATTCCTTCTAATCTCCTTGTCTTTGCCTGTGAAATCCTCATAGCCCTCCACAATTCCCGATTGTGAAGATTTTTCACCTTTTACGCGAAATTTAAATTATGTTGACTTGTGATTGAAATCTAACATGGATCGAGGATGGCCGGATCCGCGCATTTCAGCTAGCAATAGACAATTTGCAATGGATAAGACCGCATCTAACATCGGTCATGAGTGAGTTTGGAGAAGCTCAGACATCCAAGACCATTGATGTGGCTTGGATCAAAGGTGAAAGGCAGAAAATGGGGAAAAAGATATAATCAGTTCCTTCGCTTGGAGTGCCAGAGCCTCTTTCCCTGCAAGAACCCCTCAATCCCCTTCTTCCTTATTTTTCGGAGGTTTTTCAGGTAGGCGTCCCCGTGGACCGGAAGAAGCCATTCGAACTTCTCGCAATCCTCGAAGTCGGCGCACTCCCAACATCCGATGAAACGCTTCCTCTGGCAGCAACTCCTTATCTTACATGACGGTGGCCCGCCCCCGTCCTTGCAGGATCTTTTGCACCTGTATTTCACCATTGCACCTAGGACGTCGTAGCAGGTCCCGTAATCCTTGAACTCCCTGAAGAAAGATACCTGGGCCAGTACCTGGGCATCCCTCTCGAAGTGGACCCTCCTCAGTTCCTTCCTCAGGTCCCTGGCTAGGTCGGCGATTCTGCCCCGGCGAGCGGGACAGTCCCCACAGTACAAGCCACAGTAGGTTACAAGATGCTGATCTTCCATTGTTTCCACCGCCTTAGCTAATGGAAAGGTTTACGCCTACTCCAATATACATGGAAAGTCAGGTGGCTCCACATTCTCTGTCAGTCCTCACGCACGCAATTGAAGCCGAAGAGTCCGGGGAAGTCAACAAGAAATGAGATCATGACCTCGATTTAAAGATGAGGGGTGGGGGGTCAGGTCTTGCTTTTTGCTTCTTTTTTTGTTACAGACATGATATGGCAAGACCGATCCGAGTGGAATACGAAGGAGGTTTGTACCATGTAACGTCCAGGGGAAACGCACGACAGGATGTATTTCTCGATTCGGAGGACTACCAGGATTTCTTGAGGCTTCTGTCAATGGTGGTCGAGCGCTATCGCTGGATTTTGTATGCCTACTGCTTCATGACCAACCACTATCACCTCCTCGTTGAGACTCCCCAGGCAAATCTCGCCTCGGGGATGCGTCAGTTAAATGGGGTGTATGCTCAGAGGTTCAACCTGCGTCATGACAAGGTGGGACACCTTTTCCAAAGTCGCTACAAAAGTTTCCTCGTGGAGAAGGACAGCTACCTTCTGGAACTCAGCAGATACATCATATTGAACCCAGTGGCGACGGGAATAGCGCCTTCTCCCGAGAAGTGGCCTTGGTCCTCGTACAGGGCAACAGTTGGACTAGACAAGGGGATGGAATTTCTGCACTCGGAGTCAATACTCGCCTCGTTTTCCCCTTCACGGGTTAATGCTCAGAAGCTTTACGTTTCGTTTGTCAAGGAGGGGATAAGATCAGAGAGTCCGCTGAAGAATGCAAGGGGAGGGTTCATATTAGGAAGAGAGCAGTTTATCGTGAAAATAAGGGACTTAGTTGAGAGGGTTGGCGGGGAGGAGGTGGTCAGGCAAGAAAAGTATGCGGCGAGACCATCTCTTGTAGAAATATTTGAGGGTAGTGTAAGGGATGAGGCTATCTACGAGGCTGTTTGCAGATGGGGATATAAGCTGAGGGAGGTCGGGAACTTTGTAGGCCTTCACTATTCAAGGGTGAGCAGGATAGCCTCAAATATAGCAAAAAGCAAGACCTGACCCCTAATCCATTGCCACGGTGTTGCAATTGCGAGCATGCATACAATCTTGCTGTAAATGGAGACAGTTGTTTGTCACCTCCCTCTTATTTATAGTTGCAGTAGGTTGTGGAGGTAGGCCCAGCAGTGTTCCCAGCACCGAACCAGTGGTTCCGAAAAGAGGCCTTGCGCGAATAGGTTATGCCATTCAGGTCGGGGCGTTCTCAGATCTAAATAACGCTGTCCGACTTACACAAACCTTACAAGATCGTGGCGTGAACGCCTATTACTTTGTTCACAAAACAGGACTCTATAAGGTCCGCTTTGGTGATTTTCCATCAAAAGGGAGCGCCTACAGAAAAGCCAAAAATCTTCTTGCCTCGGGAGTCATCGATGAATACTTCATCGTCAGCCCAGAAGACTATCCAAAATCAAAGTATCGAAAAAACGCCATAACCTATCTCAGGAATGAAATCGTGAGCACAGCAAAAAGCTTTATTGGCGTGCCTTATCGATGGGGTGGTGCTTCGCCAGAGCATGGTTTTGATTGCAGTGGTTTGTCGATGGCTGTTTATCATCTCAATGGCCTGAATCTTCCACGGTCGTCAAATGCACAGTGGCAAGTCGGGTCGCCTGTCAATCGAAGTCAGTTGTCAAAAGGGGATCTTGTTTTCTTTGCCACTTCTGGTGGGCGAAAGGTCTCTCATGTGGGAATTTATACCGGTGGAGATAAATTCATCCATGCAGCGGGTGTAAATAAGAGAATCCGCGTTGACTCACTTTCAAACAAATATTTCAGACGCCGCTATGTCGGCGCAAGGACGTATTTATAAAAATAGGAGAGGTTGTTGAATATGTTCAATAAATCCCAGCACGTGGGGTTAGACTTTGTTATTGAGTTTTTCGAAAATCTTCCACCCATTCCCCAGAAACTGCCTCAAAACCCGAGATTCAACGCCTTCTCTCCATGGTTCAAGATCATGGGTTTATTGCCCCATTTACAGAACGTGGAATCCTCAGATTTTGCGCCAGGAAGTCAAACTGGGGTAAACGGGATACTGGTATGGTCCTTCCACCGTTGAGTCTGTGATTACGATCTTATGGGGTTATCTGAAATCTAGGAAACGGTTTAACAAGGAGAAAAAAATGATGTGGCTCAAGAGGGGACTTATCGGAGGGATAGACTTATCCCTAATAGCAGCATTCCTCATAGCATCCCCCGCTATACCAAGTGCTCAGCAAACAGCCCGTGACAATCCTGGGGTTGAGAATGCTGTGGTATATTATTCAAGAGCTATTGATCTTCTGAAGTATCCCGATTCACAGGAAATCCAGAATAAATTGAAAGGGATAATACAACATGGCTGGCAAGCAGAGAATAGGGAAATGGAGAATATCCTCAGGCAAAATGAAGGGTGTCTTACCGAGGTTCAGAGAGGGTTATTGCTTGATAAATGTGACTTTGACTTCGGAAAGAGATACAAGTACCAGGTTGAGAGGCAATTGCCACGTTTGGACAGAATTCTAATTATATCAGATCTCCTTTTGCTGAAAGGCAGATGCTACGAAAAACAGGGGGCTTTTGGTGATGCCACGGAGGTTTATTTATCGTCGCTCCATTTCTCCGGTCATATCTCTCAAGGCGATGATTCGATCTCAAAAATGATAGCGCTTGCGATGGAGAAGAAAAAATACATACCGCTCAGAGATTACCTGCATTCGAAGAACATCGATAAGAAGGTATGTCAAAGAATACTGAGCCAGTTAAGAGATTTCGAGAAGAAGCGCTTTCCTGCAAGAAACATGATCGAACCAGAGAAAGAGTTCTTTCTATCTACGGTGAGGATGGTTGGAGATGGTTTCAAGCAAAAAGCTGCGGAGAGCGTGGGAACTATTCCTGGGATGGAGAAGAAAGCCGATGTCTTTGAAGAGGAACTGAATAGGCAGGCCCGCGAGCTAGCAGATAGGTATTATGGAAACTTCATAAAACAGCTGAGACGAATAAGGAAGGTGACTGGAAATTTGCGTTGGTTGAGTTAGAAGGTCTTAGAAAAAATTCCCAACCGAAAGGTATTGGGAATATGAGAGATGTCGTTAGCATGTTATATGATGCTTTCACTGGAGATATCGAAGAATATCATAAGAAACTCATCCGGAAGATCTTAACGACTCTGTTAGCAGTAGCATTGCCCAATCCGAGAAAAGCCGTAGATGACTATTATGCAAGATCAGAGGAATTGAGAGAACTAAGGTCACTGGCAAGGATAGGATGTAGCCGAAATTCAAATCTTTTGAAGTAGAATGGGACGGTTGTCTTTGCTCAGTAATTAGGTAACTCTTTTTGTAAAGAAAAGGGGTTAGCCCTTGACACTGGACAATTGATTTTCTCGTCGGGGAGTGCCAGCGATCATCCTTTCCATCTTTTTGCTGCGACTCCTGCTTCTAGGCTTAACGGCCGGGGTAGTCAAGGGCTAATTTGAAGAAAGGGGGAGCCACGGGGCTATCAGAAAGAACTACGGACACTCTCTATTTAAGATGGAAACCATGGGGGGAATAGCCTATTGTGGAGTCATTGGTTCTTAGGCAATCCGCACACAATGAACAGTTGGGAGGGGAGAGATGCTGGAAAAGGTTTCTATAGGCCGGCACTTGGGTGCTGTATCTTCGAACATAGAGAATTATCGAATACTTGTTGGCGATGAGCTGATCGATGAGGTTATGGACCTTGCCCGCCATTTGAGTGGCATCCGCATTTGTCATATCAACTCGACACCATATGGTGGAGGTGTGGCCGAACTCCTGGCCAGATACCTTCCCATCCTGCAAGCTCTGGGTTTTTCGGCCGATTGGCGGCTCATTCACGGGACGCCGGATTTTTTTACCGTGACTAAGGCATTTCACAACGCGCTACAGGGAGCGGCGTACGACTTGAAAGAGCCTCAGCAGGCGCTTTATTTGAGCGTAAATGAACAGAGTGCCAAGTTGCTTCCTCAGGAGTACGACGTCTTTATCGTACACGACCCACAGCCAGCTGCCATTCGACATTTCGCGGGTCCAAAAGGTGCGAAGTGGATCTGGCGATGCCATATCGATAGCTCTGCGCCGAACATGGAGGTCAGGAAGTTTCTGCAGCCGTTTATTGAAGAATACGACGCCTCGGTGTTCACCATGGGGGATTTCCTACTGCCGGAGCTTCGGGCAAAACATCTCGCCTTGATCCCACCGGCAATTGACCCCCTCGGCACAAAGAATATGGAGATCCAAATGGACCTCTGCAAGCGGGCTATTGCAGATTCGGGGATCGATGTGAATCGCCCCTTGCTCCTTCAGGTCTCCCGGTTCGACCCCTGGAAGGACCCCTTGGGTGTGATTCAGGCTTATCGTCTGGTGAAGAGGGATTTTCCGGATGTTCAGCTTGCTTTGATCGGCGCCATGGCAGGCGATGACCCCGAAGGCTGGGAGTTATTTGAACAGGTGGAGGAGGAGGCGGCGAAGGATGAGGATCTCTTTGTGTTCACGAACCTTGGTGGTACGGGTAACATGGAGGTGAACGTTTTTCAGCGGGGCTGCGATGTGGTAATTCAGAAGTCCCTTCGCGAGGGCTTCGGCCTCGTGGTTTCAGAGGCCCTATGGAAGGAGAAACCCGTGATCGCCGGAAAGGCCGGTGGTATTCCCATGCAGTTTCCGGAGGCGTTCAGCCAGTATCTCATAGAATCGGCGGAGCAATGTGCCGAACAGGTGATACATTTGTTGGAGCATGTGGGAGAGCGCGGGGAATTTGGTCGTTGTGGGCGCGAGCATGTGCGCCGGAATTTTCTCCTCCCACGTTTGCTCCGGGACGAGTTACAGCTCATAGCCCAGATATTGGACCACTCCTAGTAAAAAGCGACGGTTGGCTCCTTTCCTCACATAGAGGATACTCATAAGGACAAAGTCAGGCCTCGCCATTTGACATTCCCGATTTAATTCATATTACTCCGTGACCAATTTCCCTTCATCAGCCCAACCTCACCTCAAGTATTTGATCCGATGGCCATATCGC
>JABAOF010016912.1_pt5 | contig 18794 bp, 21 predicted proteins | sample 7062171 | NCBI WGS metagenome assembly JABAOF01 (sample SAMN14538628, study PRJNA623070) | marine sediment metagenome | biome: marine biome [ENVO:00000428]; feature: marine pelagic biome [ENVO:01000023]; material: deep marine sediment [ENVO:00002113] | place: India: Gulf of Khambhat ...
GCAGCCAGCTTGAGAACGTCCTCTCCATAACGGAGCATCATCTCTTCACTCCTTTCGGTGAATCGTGTCGTCACTGAGGCATCTAGGACTGTGCGCACATTCTCTGGGTCTGCGATAGCAGTATACGTTCTTGTCTCCGCGTCTGGGAGTCCCATGATTTCCGTGAACAGCGTTATGGGCGACAGGGTACCCGACATGACTAAGGCCCCATAGGCCTCTTCTACGATTGGCTCTACTGCTAGACTCGGGTCCAAACACTTATACTCGACAAGATTGAGGCCAGAGAACGATCTTCGGTAGACGGCTACATAACTGTCGCTCGGACTTGAGGCAACCAACGAGAGAAACCTGAGCACACCATTCAAGAAGCAGATAGGATAATCCCCCCGTTCAATTTTATGTGTTCTGATCTCCTCCACCACATCAGAGAAAGACTCGACTAGGAAAGCGATGTCCTCAACATTCAAAACGCGCTCCAGTTCTTTGCGGAACTTCACACCGGATTTTGCCACGGCCTTCTCAGAGATTTCTTCGTCCAAGTATTCGGTAAGGTCGTCTATCATGTCGAAGGGCGCCTTCACAAGTTCCATCTCCTCTTTGCTCCTGGCCAAGCCTCTTTCCGATAGCGTGTCGCTGAGGACTTCTAGGCTAATCTTGTCTGCATTGTGTGCCTCGTCGAAGATGAGAATCTTACCTCCCAATTCGAGGTTCACCCTCTTCCTTATGAACTCATTGAAGACGTACTGGTATGGTCCGACGACAATCGTAGACTTCTCAGCCATCTTTCTGGCCAGAGAGTATGGACAAATCCTATGGATTCTGCCGTATTTACGAAGCTTCTTTATTGACAGTACTGGAGGAAGCCCCCTGGGTAGAGTCTTCAATTCCCATTTGTATGGGCACTTGTGCGTGTCTCTCATCAGCCTACATGCCTCATAGGCCTCGATAGGGGGTAGCCTTCGGCACTTCTCGTTTAGACAGAGGTGCCGTCTGCTGGCGAGGTTCACCGCCGAAAAGCTTGCTCCAGAATGACGGTTTATTCTCTCGATCTCGAAGAGAACTTGGCGCACCTGCTCATGGGTTCTTGTAGCATAAACTATCTTCCGATTCGTGGGCAGCAGTGACGCGAGGGAGCAGACGGTCTTTCCGAATCCGTTACACGCCTCAGCCACCAGCACACCGCGGTTGCCCACAACCCTCTCTATATCCCTCATAAACTCCAACTGCTGCGGATAAGGATCATATGGGAACAACCGTGGCGCTCCTGCCCTTCTCTCCTTCTGTCCTCTCCCAAGTTTGGTCCTGTGGATTTTGTGGGTCAACGTGAGGAGTTTGCCGCACTCTCGACAAAAATGACTCTCTTTGTACTCCTCCATAGTATGCGGCCTGCCACATTTGGGACAGATGAAGAGACCAAGCAACATTTCCACTACATTCAAGGGAAATAATCTGTGTGCTGCATGTTAAAAACTATTTGACCCTTACTGACTCCGGGCTCGAATCCAAAATCAATATGCCTCATTCATATCACTTTTCTAAAAGCCAAAAGAAACCTATACATACAGACAAGGCGTCGCAATTGGAAGACTCACAACCAGACAAAGAAATCATAGCGAGCAAGCTAAAAGGAAACACCCTACGCGTGTACTGGCATCTCCTTCAAAACGCACAAGACACGTTGGGACCAAGGGAAATCCAGAGAGAATTGGGCTTTTCAAGTCCAGCCTTAGCCGACTATCATCTGAACAAACTCGTGATGCTAGGGCTGGTGGAAAAGAAGATAGGCGAATACCAATTGGTCAGAGAGGTCGACGTCGGCATCCTGAAGCAATTCATAAGACTCGGCACCTTCATCCTACCACGGTACATCCTATACGCAACGCTATTCACAACGCTTCTAGTCTTCTACGCGACCCAGCTTAGAACCATTAACTTCTACAGTCTCTACGCCCTGATTTTAGGACTTCTTGCCACTGCCATCCTCTGGTACGAAACCGTAAGAGCATGGCAGCAGAAACCCTAGCCCAACCAACGAAAGAATTCAAGATAAGCAGAGGCGAGTTGTTAAGACAGCACCGTAACTTTCAGCATTAGTCTAAGCTTTCCACTTCTGCTGACGGCCATCTATTCTGCTACGAGTCGGCGCAAACTGCGGCTATTCAATAAGCTCGACTTCAGCTTTGGCCACTGGGATAAGCTTTCCAGCTTGTATGATGGGCTGCTCGTTGACGGTTATGTCTATCATAACGGTGGTGACAGGCTCTTCCTTTATTGTGAAGAAGCTCTGCTTAACCATTACCCAAGGCGTCGTGATATTCAACGGTTTATAGGGCTCCAGTGTTGTGTTTGCCCATGCATCGACTACGTGAAATCTTATTTCGGTATAGTTTCCAACTGGTAGCTCTCCAGCCGCTAATACTCGCGAGACGTTGCTCAGCGATAGCAGATCGAAGGGTTCTGTTTCGATCACGGTTATGTTTGTCCAAGTTTCGTTTCCATAGCCTTTCCTATGCACTTTCACTGCGTCTATCTGCAACCACAATTCTTGCAGAGCTACTGGCTCATCTTTGACTTTGATTAGGAGGAACCCTTTTTCCTCCGTTGGCAGTGAAGGTATCATGCCTGCCCATAGAACACCACTTATGATAAGAGCTGCTATTAATACGCCCGCTACTGCGCCTATGACTGTATTCTTCTTCTCATAAGCCATCTTATCACCTTCTTCTCATTCTAGTTTGCTTCCACACGTTGGACATTTGCCCAAGTCGGTTCCGCAGGTAAGGCAGTACCATTCTTCGCATTTTGCACAGTAAAAGTTCATGCCGTGTATCTTCCCCTGACACTTTTGGCATGTTCTCTCTGGAATCCTTGACCGAAGCATTTTATGGATGGTCGAATTTGTGGTGAACATTTTTTCATCCAGTATATTACTTGCATCGTGAGATATAATACAACACATTTGAACGGTCTGTTCAAAACCTTGAACGGCACACGCTTACATTGGAAGGTTTCAGTACTTTCCCAAGGAACCCCTGCTTCGTATATACCTGTCTACTAAATAAAACACCAGTATGCCGAACAGTATCCACGCCGCATCCAAGGCTAGCAGGTGCAAAAATATGGTTCCTACTCCTTGAGGTGGATACCCTTCCATGAGGAAACTACGCATTCCGGTCAGTGCCGCGCCGGTTGGAAACACCTCGCTGGCTTGACGAGCCACGTTCGGCAGAACAGCCAGAGGATAAGCCACGGGAGAGAGGATCATCAGTATGCTATGAAGTCCCTCCGCGATTATCCATCCCTCCTTCAGGAACAACGCTAAGGAAGATATTAGTATACCAAAGCCGTAGAGCGCGAACATCATCAGGGCAAAAATGGTTAATGCTGGCAATATACCTTGAACATTTAGGGCTAAGCCAAACACCGCATATATCACAAGGAACTCTATGGTTACACTTATGCTCTGGTGCATCGTGCTGTGAAGCGCCATCCCCAAAACAAGACTCAGCCGGCTTGTGGGAGTCACATAGATGGACTCTAACGTCCCAAACCACTGCTCTCTTCGAATACTGAAACCCATAGCCCAAATCGCTGTTCCAATGAAACCCATAACCATGTATCCCGTGAAGATGTAGGTGACCACATCCACCGGATTCAGAGTCCCCAGCAATCCTTGTAAAGCCTCACTGTATCTTCCACCTATAAGAACCAGCCCGTAAAGGAGGAAGGGTAGCAACATGACAAGGGGCTGAACGCACTGCCTTAGGAAACTTAAGGGATAAGCCAACTCTATCTTCCACACTTTGACATTGCTCTCCCACATTGCTCTCAGTTCCGCTTTCAAGTTGGCCCAAGAGAAACCCACCGGGCACGAAACTTTTTTGAAACCTTGCATCCTCTCGTCCTTTTTCGTCATCACTATTTCCTTCTTCTCAGTAGTGGCTTATTGTACCCGATTTCTTGGTTCTTTCCTCCATCCAATTAAACAAATAAAAGCCAAGAAAGATCGCCACCACGTCGATTATGAACAAAACCAAGATTTCGTAGTATACTGCTGTGACATTGTATTTTAGAAGCATGAGACTTCGAACAGCGATCAGTGCGTAAGTCAGAGGAAGAATAGTACTCACCATCTGAGCCCAAGACGGAAGGCTTTGCACAGGATATCTCACGGGACTGAAGACGTAGAAGATGTTCTCCAATGTGTGTGCAAGGTCATGGGCCTGCTTATATCGAAGGGAGATGGCAGCCAGCATCAAAGCGATTCCGTATAGTCCAAGTATCAGGAGGATTATGATGAGCAGTATTGGCATGATCACTCCCAAGGTTATTTCGATTCCAAAGAAAAAGATACAGACGACAAGCTGGGTTATGGCATACATGGTGCTGCTGACGCTCTCGCCTAGAGCCTTTCCAATGAGTATGAAAGCCTTGTTGCATGGGGATGAAAGCAAATAGTCCAACGTTCCCCTGTACGCTTCCCTCCTTATGCTCTCCCCAACGCCGTAAAGCGAAGTCAACACATAGCTGTTCAATATTCCTCCTAGAATAACAAAAGCAACAAAATTGGGAGTGCCCGCCAATTTTGCAAATTCCGGACTCTGTAGCCCTCCTACAAAGGCTTGTCCTTGAAGTATGAATGGAATGAACCAGAAGATTGGGAATATCGTCCAAAAAACAAAGACTGCTGGATACGCCATAAGAAACTTCATGTTCTTGACAAGTTCACTCCACATGATGTAAGAATTTGAGGTCAAGTTCTGTGAAAGATTCCAGTTCATCCTTTCTCCTCCACAAGTTTTGCCCCCGTCAGCTTTATGAAAGCGTCCTCCAATGTGGGCATGCTGACATTGACACTTGTGATCTGGACATTTTTCCCTCTAAGAGCATCTATCGCCAACTCCGCGTTTTCTTCAGCGTTTCCTCCGATTATCTTTATCCTAGAGGGAACTCCCTTTGCTTCTTCTTCTTGAATAAGCGTTACAATCTCTGCATTGCGGCAGATGCTTTTGAGATGGGTCTCAATGTTTGGAGGTGGCCCGTAGCAGCCCACTTCTACCACTTCTGTTTCTCGGATTATGGCCTTCAGGCGGTTAGGAGAATCTACTGCAACGACTTTCCCATCATTTATAATGGCCACTCTGTCGCACAAGTCATCTGCCTCTTTCATATAGTGGGTGGCCAAAAGAACAGTCTTTCCCTCCTCTTGGCAGAGTTCCTTAATCTGATTACGGATTTGTCGAGAGAAGGTGGGGTCTAAGCCTAGAGTGGGCTCATCCAAGAGTAAGATTGGGGGATTGTGAAGAAGAGCCCGGGCAATTGCAATTTTCTGTCTCATACCGGTGCTGTAGTCTTCCAGTCTCTCGTCTGCACGATCGGACAAATCCATCAGTCTCAGCAGCTCATTCACCCGCTCTTTTGCTTCCCTTCGCCGTATCTTGTACAGGGAAGCAAAGTACATCAGGTTGTCTTTCGCCGTCAGCTTCCAGTAGAGCGTACGCTCACCACCGATCACCAAACCTAGGCTTGCCCTTACCATCTGGGTTTGCTCCAGAATGTCGAAGCCGTTTATTATCGCCGTTCCCTCGTCCGGTATCAGTATGGTCGAGAGACACTTCACGAAAGTTGTCTTTCCAGCCCCGTTTGGACCCAGGAGCCCAAAAAGCTCCCCGGATCGTATTTTCACGTTGACATGATCCAAAGCAACAGTGACATCATTTTTTCCTTTGGTCTTCTCCTTTTCGGCTTTTCTTTTCAGGAAACCGAATATGCCCCTATACCTCTTCTTCTTGAATACCTTCGTAAGATCTATGGTTTGGATGCTATACACTCTATTTTCTCCATGATGGCTTAACGTATACTGCTCATTAGCCTCAGAAAAACGCATCTTTCTACTTATTAACTTTCCATTCTGATGTTATTCACTGCTCACTAATTCTAGGGCATCCAGCAGAATCTTCCTATGATCGAAAGCCAGCTTGGATGGAATCTTCTTGAAGGCTCTGACCTTGCTCGCATCACTGCTGGGCTTAAGTCTTCCACCGATCTCTTTGGCTAGATAGGCAACAGTTATAACATGTCCCCTGGGATCGCGATCCGTGTCAGAGTAGACAACCACCAACCTCTGTATTTTGACATCCAGTCAGGCTTCTTCTTTCGCCTCTCTTATGGCGGCTTCCTCCACAGTCTCCCCATACTCTACGAAGCCTCGGGTATCGCGTAGAAATCCTTGAAGGGTGGGTTCAGGCGTCTCATCAACACAACTGAACCGTCTCTTCTTTTTCATCAAATCTCTCATCTCTGAAGAGTCTGTATGTCTATGCCTTAGATCGTTGACGCTGTTCTAATGCGAAGATAGATCAATTATTCAAGTGAGGTTTCTGGTCTATTCCAGTTTCTTCATGTATTTTGAGGGAATTTGCTTAGAGAGGTAGACTCTGTCTGTTGCCTTGTAGAATCTTACACCTTCTCTCCGAGCCTTCTCAGCGTCTATAACCAAGATAACCGGATTCGGAGTTCTCCTTCCGCCAACTTCTTTAGCTATCTCCTTTGTGGTGGAGAGATGAACCCATCTGCGTCTCATAGATCTTAGGCCCTTCTCTAGAATCTTGGAGGCAGACTCTGCAGTGGTTCCATGATAGAGAACCTCGACACTCTCATCCTCTGGCAGTCCTATCTCCACATCTATCGTATGCCCGTACAACGCTCTTATCTTTCCACCTACGATCTGAAATCTGGTCTTGTCACCAGAATATGCTATGTCTCTGATGAAAGCCTCATCAACGTCGTATCTTTCCCTAACCCGTCTCAAAAGGGTGTTCAACCTCACAAAGCCTCGCTCATCCATCTGCAAGTTCCTAGGGTTATGCCTCAGTAGATAACTCATGAACCTGCTCACCTTAACTTTCAGATTAGATTTTACTTCTCTAACGGCTGACATCTTCCTTTAGCAGGCTGCAAGACTACTTATTACGTCCAACGGAGATTCTATCCGTTCCCCCACGCAATTTTACATTAGACTTCAATAATGCTTTCAAGTGAGCAAGCTGTCCAAGGATATAACATCCTTTGACATAACAGCCCTAACCCCCTTTTTCGGATCCACTACCTGATTGATTTCTAAATCGATGGCGAGACTTCCAAACATGTAAGCCTTCTCAAAGGACCAGTTGTATTCTCGCATGAAAGCCTCTACCGCGGCCTCAGTTGCAAGAGCAGCGGCCTCGTCCAAGGTGTCGCCGCAGGCCAGAAAAGCATACCAGTTGTGGGTTTCAAGTAGTGGCCATTCAGGCTTTTTATCCTTAATGAGGCTGAATCTTAAGAGGACTTCACCAGCCACCTCAATGGAAGAGACGCAGAGTTCGCCGTCGGCCTGTACTGCGTGTAGGTCGCCAGTTGCGAACAACGCTCCCTCAGTAGACACTGGTAAGTAGAGCTTGGTGCCTGCCGTTAGCTCCTTAACATCCATGTTTCCACCATGCTTGCCGAGAGAACCTGAAGGAATGTCACCTGATTCTGGAGCCACACCAATCGTGCCTATCATGGGGTTTGCCTTGACACGGACATTCTCATCGAAGTGAATGTATCCCTTGCTTATCCTAGCTATCTTTGTTGAAGGGTTAAACCGCTTTCCTCCCAGGATTCCATATTTGGGAACAGTGACTATCACACCCTTCTCCTCGACTTTTATATCCAGTATTTCCACGACAAGCGTATCCCCTGACTTAATACCCTCAACAAACACCGGACCTGTTGCCCCATCGACCCTAGACCAGTCAAGCTCATCTAGGGAGGTCTCTTCCGTGTTGATTTGTCCTCCCAGAGCATCTTCTGTCTCAAACAAGACGAGTTCCCCAGGCTCGACATGTTCAACAGGCTTGTGTTGAGGGCTGAAGCTGTATATCACCGTATGTCTAGTAACAAAGTTCATAGGGGTCACTCAACTTGGCTGTTAAATACACTTCAACATTTGGACTTTTTAAGTTTAAAAGAGGGTGCAATTTGACGCGCCGGCAATCACTTCGCTAAATGGATTTATAGGATTCTACAATGGATGCATAAAGAATTAATCAGAGAGTGAAAATCAGTGAACGTTAATAAAGAGATCGAAGGTAGTAAATGTGACAAGAATCTTCGAACAGATTACGATTGCTATGTGGTGATGTTCCTGTCGTCAGAGAAAAGCTGGAAGCGTTTAATCTTCAGATGGAGCGCACCTCAGGGTGCTGCTACGATCGCGCTATTTTTCGCGCTAGCAATCGTCATCGAATACCTCGTAGTCTACCTTTTCCGGTCCTATGGTTTGGCAGACACGCAAACCTTTCAGCTACCGTCAACTGTACTCACCGTAACTATCAGTCCACTGTTCCATCTCGTACCTCTTGGAGTGATCATTGTCCTCGTCTTCAGCTGGACATATCTCACACAGTACATAGCAAAGGTGCCCCGCAGAGGAGCGTCCATGAAAAAGCCATCAGCTAGGAAACCACTCAAAAAGACAAGGAAGAAACGCTTCAAGTCGATAAGAAGTTTTTGTACAAAAGTAAACAGAAAGTTGCGAAAGGCTACTCGAGTTTTGAAGACCTCATACCGCCGAATAAGTGTAGGCGTTCTCAGGATCCGTGGTGTCTCGCCTATGATGCAGCGGATCTCTTTCGCAAGAGCCGCAACAAAAAGCGCCGTAGCAATAGTCTTGATTTTTCTTGTGTCTTTTCTAGCAGTGTACCTCATGGGTTATCCTAGTCTTATTTATGATATAGTTGTCGGATTCTATCGAGGTAACCCATCGTTCCACGGGTTTGTGATAGGGACGATAGAGGCTGCCGGGTCAATAGGGGCGGCCTTATCTCCGATAGGATGGTTGGCTTCAGCTATCAACAATGCCCTGATCGCAGCTGCTCCCAGCTTCAGGAGTGCTCTGGACGGCTTCGCCGTTTCTATAGTTGGGCCGTTGGTCGGGCTGGACCTGATGTGGAGATATGTCATCTGTCAGAACATCGCGGCATGGGTCGCGGCTATTGTTGCTTTGGCATACGCACAGTACGCAACCCGCCTCTACCGCCGCTACAGGCGATGATGATCGGTCCTTGGACTAGATAATAGCGCCAGCATGTTCAAAAATTACTGAAGATGTATGGGTTATTTCTAATGTTTATATAAGAGTAATGATAATATTTATATAGAAGAGCTAATCCTAGCTCACAACCCTTCTAGCTGCAATGCTGTATTGAAAGGGTTCGTTTGCAGAAATGACAGAGCAACTAGTTGAACAAATCCGGTGTCCGGAATGTGGAAGCTCGCATACGATCTGGGACAAAGACCGGGGTGAATTTGTCTGTGGCGAATGCGGGTTTGTTATAGCAGAAGATATGCTTTCTCGGAGGCCGGAATGGAGGGCCTTCACTCCTGAAGAAAAGCGTGCGAAAACGAGGGCAGGGGCTCCTACCGATTATGCTCGCTATGACAAGGGCCTACCAACCACGATAAGAGTAGATAGAGATGCGTTCGGTCGACCGCTTTCTCCTGATGTTAGGCGTCAGATGTGGCGCCTCCGAAAGTGGCACATCCGATCACAGATGCATGCCTCCGAAAGCCGAAATCTCATGTTTGCCATGAACGAACTTGAAAGACTCTCCGACAAACTGCATATACCATCATCAATTCGAGCCAGAGCAGCCGTTATATACCGCAAAGCTCTCGACGAAGGGTTAGTCCGCGGTCGGTCTATAGCCGCTATCGTTGCGGGAGCATTGTATGCTGCTTGCAGGCTTGCCAAGATTCCGAAGAGCCTGAAGGAGTTTGGGGCTGCTAGCATTCGAGATGAGAAAGAGGTGGCGAGGTCCTACCGCTTGATTGTTCGCAAGCTGAAACTGGAAACGCCGATTCATGATCCGCTAGACTATGTTTCAAAGATCGCTGAAAAGGCTAAGCTATCAGGTGAGATTCAGGGACAAGCCGTCAGAATAGTTCGGAAGGCTCAGCGCGAACGCTTAACGGCTGGGAAAGATCCGAAAGGGATTGCGGCAGCCGCTTTATACATTGCCTGCAAGCTTAAAGGGGAGAAGGTGAGACAGAAAGATATAGCGGATGCGGCCAGCATTACTGAGGTCACGCTCAGGAATCGTAAGAAAGGATTGGCCAAAGGGCTGAACCTAGAAGTCTAAGCGAAACGACCTAAGCATCCCTTTTCGCAGCCTACAGACGATTCTTCTTCTAACTTGGGACAATTCCGATGGGTGTCACTGAAATACCTTCTCTGCGCAGACTGTGAATTAAGGGATTTATGCCCACGGAATCGCTTGCAATGTGCCCAGTGACTACGAGATTTCCCTTATTTTCAGCTTTGAGTTTTTCCAGATCTCCCGGTCTTATGTGAATGTATACAACCGTTCCGACGCGATACTTGAAATAGGTCGTTGCGATCTCGTAGCCGCCGTTCGTTCCGGCACCGTGCGAAACCACAACTTTTCCAGCGGGGTTTTCAGCCTTTCCCAGTCGAATTTTGATTTCAGTAATCGCGTTTTTGAATTCAGGAAGCTCTCTCAAAGCGGAGACTACATCGCGCACTTTGGAGTCTTTTCTGATTTTGCTGTCCACTTTTTCGCTCATTATTCTTCTTCCAACCTCATCCAACGGTGTGTGGATGTTCATGTAGGGCATCTTCAGCAGCCTCGCAACATCGATTGCGTGACCGTAGTTTCGTGTGTGTGCCTCAACCTCTAGCTCTTTGAGCCTCTTCTTAACTGCCTTTCTCGCCTCTTCGATCGGAACTCCAGCTGTAACCATCTGTTGGATGTGCCTCTTGAAGACTTGCTGGAATTCTGTGGTTGCCGTTCCGCCTTGTGGGTGATGAGCGATTACAGCGTCGTAACCTGTCTGTTTCGCAAGTAAAAGTTCTGGAACACCAGCGTCTATGCCGAAGAGGATTTTTCTGATGTTGTCGCCGCTAACGTATATGGCGCTGTCTTCTGGAACCTCTTCTAATCCTGCAAGTTTGAGAGCCAACTCCATGATCTCTTCCGTATTCATTGATTGTTCACCTTCAAATTGGTGAAATCCTATTCTATTGATTCTTTTTACATAAAAGGATAGGGTGGTAGCCTAGGCGAAAAAATCTTTCTCAACATAAATTTTATAATCCAACGTATGTCTAAGCCCTAACGAGAAGAATATGATCGATTTAAAGGGTAGAGACATACTGTCCGTCTCAGATCTATCGCGAGATGAAATCTTCTTCTTTCTCGAGAAGACCAAAAAGCTGAAAGCAACTGTCAAAAACAAGAAAGGCACATTTTCGGGAAGGATACTGGGGCTCCTCTTCGAGAAGGCATCCACTAGGACCAGAGCGAGCTTTGAGGCGGCCATGGGGCAACTTGGAGGGGAAGTGATGTACATGCGCACAGACGAGCTGCAGCTGGGGCGTGGAGAGCCGATCAGGGACACGGCGCGGGTCCTGACGGAGTATCTTGACGCTTTGGTTCTGAGAACCTATAGACATGAGACCGCGGAGGAATTTGCCAGATACTGTGACATTCCCGTGATAAACGGCTTGAGCGATCATGAGCATCCAACCCAATTTCTCTGTGACCTATATACGATTTTAGAGGCAAGAGATCAGCTTGAGGGCTTAAATTTCGCTTGGATCGGTGACGGAAACAACGTCTGCAACTCATGGCTTCTAGGAGCTAGCATAATGGGAATAAACATCAGCGTGGCTACTCCCAAGAGATATGCGCCTAACAGGGATGTCCTGAAAAGAGCGAAGGAGCTTGCCGATAAGTCTGGTTCCAAGCTAGAAGCGGTGAGCGATCCCAAAGAGGCTGCGAAACATGCGGACATACTGTATACAGATGTCTGGACGAGCATGGGGCAAGAGGAAGAAGCCGAAAAACGGATGAAAGCCTTTCGCGGGTACCAGATAAACAAGGACCTGCTCAAAGTTGCAAGGAAGGATGCCATTGTGATGCACTGTCTCCCGGCGCACAGAGGCATGGAGATAACCGAAGATGTACTAGAAGGCAGCAGAAGCATCGTATGGAGACAAGCGGAGAACAAGCTCCATGGAGCGAAAGCGATCTTGAATCTGGTGATCGACTAATTCTGTTTTCCTAGTCTTTGTTAATTGTATAAGTGTGTAAAGATTTGACAGGGTGTTTTTTTTGAGCAAGAAGATAATAGTGGCTTTGGGCGGAAACGCGATAAAAAGCCCTGAGGACAAAGGGACCATCGAGGAACAATTGCATGCTGTGTCTCGGACTTGCGACGAACTGGTGAAGATGATCAAGCAAGGCCATAAAATTGTCATAACTCATGGAAACGGCCCTCAAGTGGGCGCCCTTCTGATACAAAACGAAGAAGCCCGAGAGAAGGTTCCTCAAATGCCGTTAGATGTTTGTGGGGCTGAAAGCCAAGCTTTCGTAGGGTATATGATACAGCAAACACTGCGCAACAAACTTGAAAAAATCGGAATCAGCAAAGACGTTGCGACAATCATAACTCAGGCTAAGGTGGACCCCGAGGACCCAGCTTTTGAGAAGCCCACGAAGCCGGTTGGTCCCTTCTACACTGAAAGGCAGGCAGAGAAACTGCGAAGAGAAAAGGGATATATTATCAGAAGAATCGAGGAGGGGAGATACCGACGAGTCGTACCGTCTCCCGAGCCGAAAGGCATCGTTGAAATAGGTGCCATCCAGAAGTTGGTGGACGCTGGTGTCGTAGTCATCGCCTCAGGTGGAGGAGGAGTTCCCGTGGTTGAACGAGAGGACAGAAGATTAGCGGGGGTGGAAGCCGTGATCGATAAGGACCTGGCTGCCGAGATTCTTGCGCGAGAAATCAAGGCCGAGATCATGCTTTTCCTCACGAATGTGGAGGGAGTCGCCGTCAACTATGGCAAATCTGATCAGCGATTTTTGAATAGGCTGACGTTGGAGGAGGCCAGGCGTTATCTGAGGGCGGGCGAGTTTCCTCCCGGATCCATGGGTCCAAAGATAAAGGCGGCAGTCAGATTTTTGGAGTCTGGTGGAGAGAAAGCTGTGGTGTCTTCTTTGGGGACGGCGTTTGCGGCGTTGAATGAAAGGGCGGGTACGACAATTACTCGTTGATCTTATGCGGTTTTTTGTAGAAATTCGTGAGCTTTTTCTAGCACGTTTCTAGCATTTTTAAAGGTCAGTTTCTCCAAAGCTTCTTCGTAGCTGAGCCAGACATATTCGGCATGCTCGTAAGACAGCTTCACTCTGCCGCTCGTGACGTGAACCAGAAAGTATATGACTTGCTTGTAGATGGTTTGGCCGGCTCTCCTGAAGAAGTAGTTTATCTCTTCTCTGAAGTCTCCGATGAATTGGGCGTCGGTGAGGCCTGTTTCCTCCTCAAGCTCTCTTCTTGCGGTATCTTCTTCGTTTTCATCTTCCTCTACTTCTCCTTTCACGAAGTCCCAGTGGCCGCCTCCATAGTGCAAAAGAAGGTATTCCACTTGCGCATTTTCTCTGTAGACCACGGCGCCGCAGGACTTCACTCGAGCCAATTTCTTATCACTCCGAATTTCGTCTTAAAGAGGCAAGCTGTCAGCTATTGGAGCACATCGTCTATAAGAGTGATATATTCCTGTCCGCTCCATGCTAAACCCTGTATGTGTTTTGACTATGAACACCATTCTAACATGACTTGTCTGTGTTGTGCCCACACATGCTTTAGGCGTGGTATATGTGCATGCGTGACCCTCGTTAAGATATTTTCTTTCTCTGCTTGGGTATCCTTTCGTATTCTTTCCTATCGATTATCTCTCTGAGGTGCTGAACTATCCGCCACACTTCGTGGTAACGGTTGTATAACGGTATGGGTGCAATGCGTATAACGTTTGGTGGGCGGAAGTCTGAGATCACTCCTTTGGCATGGAGAGCCTCACTTATCCTCATGGCTTCTTCGTGTTCAACTGCCACATGTCCTCCTCTTCGTTCATCTTCTCTCGGAGTGCCAATGCTGAAATTGTATGGCCGCTTAGAAAGCAATTCGTCAATTAAGTACATCAGATATGAAGTCAGTTGTAACGATTTCTGCCTAATGCTTTCTATCCCAGCTTCTAGTGTTATTTCTAGAGCGCCTTCGAGTGTCGCTGAACTCAGGATTGCAGGAGATGATATTTGCCATCCGCCAGCGTTTCGAGCATGCTCAAACTTCACGTTCAAATCGAACTGTTTGTCTTTCACGTAGCCAAACCAGCCTGCTAGGGCTGGCTCGCGGTCGAAATGTTCTTTGTTTAGGTACAAGAAGGCAGTGCTACCTGGTCCACCGTTCAAGTATTTGTAGCTGCACCAAACTGCGAAATCAACATCCCACTTGTCAAAGTGATGTGGCACGACACCCACAGAATGGGAGCAATCGAAACCTATCGTTACGCCTCTTTTGTGCGCTTCTTGCGCAAGGTATCTCATATCAAGAAGCTGCCCCGATCGATAAAGTACTGATGGAAGAAGAGCTAAACAGACACTCTCCTCCATTAAAGCAATAATCTCATCCTCATCTAGAAAGCGTCCGTCACTACTTCTGGCAAGAACCAAGGTGTCTCCAGCGTTAGGCTGCCTAAGCTTGGCAATGCTTCTCAACGCATAGATATCAGTCGGAAAAGTAAGTTCGTCTGCAAGGATCTTCGTTCTCTTGGATTTTGGCACATAGAATGTATTAATGAGGGAATGAATATTGACCGTAGTCGTTCCAGTGGCTATAACTTCTTCGGGTTCAGCGCCAACAAGTTTCGCACATTTAGCCCCGAGTTCTTCAGCGAAGTAGAACCAGGGCTGCTTTGCCTCAAGCCATCCTCTTATAGCAAGAGTCTTCCATTCATCCAACACTCTGAGAACTGAACTCTCAGAGGCCTTAGACAATAGACCGAGGGAATTTCCATCAACATATATCGTTCCGTTAGGAATGTAGAATCGCGCACGAAATCTGGCGAGAGGATCTGCTGAATCAAGTCTGTGTGCGAAATCTTCGCCGATTTCAAACTTGTCAATAACCATTATCTGCACTTCCGATGTAATCTATAGTTCAGAGGATGCCTCTTAAAGTGATAGGGGTTGGCATGCATACATGATCGTGGAGGCTGTGTCCGATTTACAAGGCCCTGATCTTTGATCTCGACGGAACTCTCGTCGATTCCGAGATTGATTTCCGCAAGATGAAGAAAAGAAGCATCAGACTCCTTGAGGATTCAGGCGTGGCGTCGGGGCTCTTAACAGAGAAGATGTTGAACTATGAAATTGAGGAGCTGGCTGTCAAAGATCTTGAAAAGAGTGGATTGACAGCGGCGGAAATCAAAGGAATTCTACGGAAAGTCGCCAAGATCATGGATGAGATCGAACTTGATGCTATAGATGGCGCGAGTATCGTGGACGGAGTGGTGGAGACGCTAGAGATGCTGAAGAATCGGGGGGTTAAGATCGGAATAATCACAAGAAGCTGCAGAGAATATGCCCTCAGCGTCATTGACAAGTTCGGCTTACAGAACGTAGTTGATGCAGTGGCTGCTCGTGATGACGTTTTGAGGCCGAAACCAGCGGCTGAGCATCCTCAATATCTGATGAAGATTCTCGGCGTCAAGCCTTCAGAGACCGCTCTCGTTGGTGATCATCTGATGGATGCACTGTGTGCAGAAAATGCTGACATTAATTTCTTCTTGCTCGCAAGAGCAGAAACCGATCTCAGAGCTTTCAAGGGGCATAAACATGAAGTCCTGCAAGACATAAGAGAGCTAGTCCGCGTTGTCGGAGAAGCCTGTAACAGCAAACATGCATAAAACACGACATACGGGAATGTTGAAATCATCCACTTCTATGTTCATTCGTCAAATACATGCATAAAAAATCAGCGCGTGTCCCAGATTTGCTGCGCCTCGGGCACATTCTCTCTGTACGCGACCCCCCTCCCCCCTATATATAGATCCTCATGTTTCCTCACGCTTTCAATGCCCTCTATTGTCGGACAAATACGCTTGCAACTCTCTCTATTGGATTTCTTCTTTAATCGTACTGGTTATTGTAAAGGATTCTCGTTGCTTCATCTTGGAATCACCGCTATGTAGATTTCAGGCTCACGTTTCGTGGCTGCAGTTGTGGTGCGGTTTCCGAAATTTGGTGCACCACCACAACTCCTTCCGTGGCTGATTCGAGGCTTGAGCAGGTTTTTCCGAGCGTATGTAGTTGTCGTCGTCCTGCTTTCTGCAGTTTTTCCGACAACGACAAGCCTTAGCTTTTAGAAGACAGATTTCGATGCGCGCGCGGGAAATTCATGAGCTCCGCCGGACCCAGCGCTACATGATCCAGGGCCTAGAACACGAGTTTCTCTTTGATAAAGACTACATCAAATCCGTCGCGTGCAAAGACGAGGTCGACCAAGCGATCCTAGATGAGCTCTATACGATGGGTCCGCCGGGCAAGCTGCCACGCGACATCGCCCTTGAACTCGCCGACTACAAGCTCAATCCGTGGAATGTGACGCAACGGATTCGCCGCATGAACAAACGCCTAGACCGCCACATCGTGAAGGACGTGGCAGAGAAACGAGGGTTGAAATGGGCACTAACCAACTGGGCATATCGCAAATGGGGCGCAACCGAAGAAGAAATTAATGATAACCTCTGTGCGCGCGTCCGAAGCCTGTGTAAGCTACGGTATATCAATAAGGCCATTTGCCTGTGGCATCTGGAAAGACTGCAGGATATTCCTTGACACCACTGGGTTCATTAAGAGCGAACGAATGCCACTTGTTGTGCGTGGGCGCACCAAAGCAAATATCGGCGTTTATAGAGGTTAAATCAAATATCAAGGACCAGACGGTGCCAAAGGCCTCGGAATAGTAATGGTCACAGAGGCCTTTCGGGAACTTTTTGGACAAGATGGTTCTCAGTGCTTCCTTCTTGACAACCGAAGCAGTATTCAAGTTTGAAGCAAGCAACTGATAGCGTTTCCATGATTGCCCTATAATGCCGCAGTTGAGTTCGTTGGATTTCATCGTCCTAGGCAAGGTATAGTGATTGGTTGAAAAGAGACATTTGTCCTCTGAGTTTTTGTTTATTCGCTTAATGTCACGTGTCCCATCTGCAAATTCCACTAATACAGCATTACTGCTTCTATCCGCGATTAGGAGATTGAAGAACCCCGATATAGGCATCTTTTGGACAAGCCCCATTGCATCGTCAACGGATTCACAGCAGTCCAGTATGGATCGGATAACCAGATAGCTTTGGAAGCCTTGTTGTTTCTGAGGAACTCCAAAGATTCCTCCCCCAGTGAATGTCACGCTGACACCATGTTCGTTTAGGCCATCAGCACGACCGAAGAGAAATGTCGAGAAGCCCATGTGTTTCGCCTTTCCCTTCACCCTTGTTGTACATAATCTAAGGTCCTCTTCTGTATGCGTCCATTCATAACTTCTTCCAACATACACATGTCTGTCATTTGTCACAGATGAAAGCACTGCCACTTGGCTACAATTCTTGGGAACATGATAGGTGGCACCATAGAAAGGCACTTCGCTAACTTCTATTCCCATGCTATCGGCAAATCCTTGCGTCTCCTCGTTCAAGCCGGGACAGTGTTCTTCAAAGAAGTCCTGCAGTTCTTCAGAATCTTGAAACCCCATTGTCTTCAGATCGGGTTTTCCATCTGTAGAAACCCCTAGCTGACTCAAGAATGATGAAATTGCCCCTTCTATTCGGGCGCGCATTTCTCGGTCATTTTTGAGGATCTCCCCCTGCTTCTTGCCTACTTCGTAAGCTGTGCCCTCTAGGATTACGTGCTGAAATTTCCCGTTGACAAGATTGTAATCTCGATTCATCTTTGATCGCCTTGAAGTAATCACGCCTAGTGGACAGCATCGAGCCCACATATAAGTTTTATTAAGCAAAGGACTTGAAATACTGTTTCTTTTTGCATTTAAATTTGTCTTTATTGGTTAAATGCTATTTAATGTCAGATTTTTGAGTTTTAGACAATTAACAAGGCGCTTCTCAAATAAGACGTATTTAAAGCGGAAGCTGACTTGTTCTTCCCCTTTGAGCAGATTTGTACATGCGGGGAGTACTGCAAGCGGCATCATCCAGGGTCCACCGGTACAAAATTGGCCAAAACACACGAGATTCTATATCCGAAAAGATTGACGGCTCTCTAAAAGAGCAAATAGAAAGGTGTTGGAAAAGGCTGGGGTTGTGGGATATCGATAAATGGCGTCACCTACGATTATAGATATTGTAGAGGACTAGAAATGAAAAGAGGAGTCAAAATTTCTGCGGGATTAATGACGATAATGACCCTAATTTCCGTCAGCTACCTAGCCTACAAGGTTGGGTATAGGGACGGCAGATCATATGCCCGTGAGTATTCCGTAGCGAAGGTTCCGCTCGAGTATGGCATAACTAAGACTTATGTCGCAGAAAAGCTGGAAACTGAACCTGAAAACTGGTATACGCCCGATGAGCTTGGAATCGTGCTTGTAAAGAATGAACATTTTGAGCACTACAACATCTACATTGCGCGAGAGCACGAAGAAAAAGCCCTAGCGTGGATGCGGGATGAAGATTTCACCCCTCGGACCATCAAGTATGGGGAAGAGTTTTTTGGAATATATTTTCTTTGGGTGACTCCCGGATTACGTGAAAGTATGGTTCTATTACTGATTCAGATATCAGCAATGCTAGGAACAGGCTGGGTTGTGGTTGCACTAATTTCTAGCAGCAGAGTACAAAAGTTAAGTGGTGCACGCTAGTAAGCGTCTTCAATTAACCTATGTATGCAAGTGTTGTGGGG
>JABAOF010015635.1_pt8 | contig 18792 bp, 16 predicted proteins | sample 7062171 | NCBI WGS metagenome assembly JABAOF01 (sample SAMN14538628, study PRJNA623070) | marine sediment metagenome | biome: marine biome [ENVO:00000428]; feature: marine pelagic biome [ENVO:01000023]; material: deep marine sediment [ENVO:00002113] | place: India: Gulf of Khambhat ...
AGGAGCCGGTGTGCAGCCATCAAGGAGATCAAACCCAGTTTCACCGATGAACGGCAAATATCCCTTGAAGTTTCCATCAAGATGTGTTGATGCGTATTTACCAGCTCTGTGGATGATCGCGCATGCCTTACGGTAAAAGGGAATGCAGTAACGATGGTAAAGAGGAGGGGAGATTAGGTTTTCATCCGCATGATCGGATATGATGATAATAGTACCAGGGGCATTCGACGCAAGATTCACAAAACGAATATCATGGTACTCCTGAAACTCCAGGAAGTCCATTATGATCTGCTCGTAATCGTACAACGCATAAACTGCCGCTTCAAAGCCCATATACTCATGAATGAGCTTGCCGAAGGGTGATCGAAACAGGACGATGTCACACACTCCGAACCCTTCTGTTTCCGATAAAAATTGTTCTACCCTATCAAAACGGGGAATGTAAACGGTATTTTCGATGATATATCTGATGATGTCCAGATCTCGCAAGTCCTTTACCATGTGTCCGTACTCAGACCAGGATCCCTCTGCATCGAGCTTATAGGTCCGGACGAGGTTGCCGCGGGGAGTCTTCCAGGTAACGGTACGTTGGTGATTCTCGTCCGCGATAGTTTTTTCGATATTGCCTCTGTAGCGTTCCTCATACCAATCGTATATGTGGACAGGCAGGCCCCAGTCGAACTCGCGATAAAAATNNAGATAATTGGTCAGGGAGCAGGCTGTCATGTTGGTATAAGGGAGCATCATCGGGAATGTACTGACCAGGTAAAAAATGCTGTTCTGTCCCCAACCCAAGACGGGAAGCCTGATACCAGGTGGTGATATCGGGGAAAAAGGGCACCCGATCGGTTGGTTTGCCTTCGAGAACCCTGAAGAAACGCTGCCTGTTCGTCATTAAAGATAGACAACCTTGCCAGTTTCGTACGATTCAACTGCAGCAAAGCAGATTTTCAGACTGTTTACGGCGTCTTCGACATGTTCAGTGAGATCGATATCCTCAACAATCGCCCGATACAGGTATTCCTGCTCACGTTTGCACAATTCATTATGATCCGGCTCATCATCGATTTTAATGATCTGGTCCTTTTTGGCAGGCTTTCCCTGTACATCTGTTTCGCTGGAATGCAGGATAATGGTATCCACAGTTGTATGGCCCGAAATATCGGAGGGATCAACCGCAGACAGATCCTTGTCGATACTCACGCATCCCTTCGGACCGATAACATCTTTCACAAAATATGCTGACTTACTCATCATGGGACCCCAGCCCACCTCGTACCATCCGACGGATCTGTCCTCGAACACCACCTGCAACTGTCCATAATTAGTCATATCAGTGTCGATTTCATCGGAAACACGGGCCGATATCCCCTGAACGAGCCTCGGTTTTGACCGTGTCATCTGACACATAACGTCGACGTAGTGTACGCCGCAATCAACAAGGGGCGGCATTTTTCTGATAAACGTTTTGTGAAGCTCCCACTCGCGACCAAAGCTCTGTTGATTTAAATTCATGCGCATAATGAGGGGTTTCCCGAGCTGACGGGCAATTTCAATGAACTTTATCCACGCGGGATGCTGGCGGAGTATGTAACCAATAACCAGTTTGCAGCCAGTCTTTTTCGCAACCTTGGCCACATCCTCTGCCTCTTCAACTATCCGGGCAATCGGTTTTTCCATGAAAATATGGCATCCCTTTCTCATAGCATGGATGGAGAATTCTGCGTGAGTGTCAGTATAGGTATTGATCGATACTATATCGGGTTTCACTTTTTCCATCGCCTTGTAGAAATCAGTAAAGATTGGGATAGTCAATCCCAGGTTATCCGCCAATGTTTCAGCTCTGGATATGTTTTTAGCAACTACGAATCCGGCAATATCGTATCCGGGAAGCTGGGAATAACCTAAAGCGTGGGATGAACCCATGTCACCGACACCAACGACAAGAACTCGAAATTTCTGCTCCATATGACCTCCTCTCATCGTATAAGTTGACCCGCTATATCTATGGGCACTTCATCGATGAAGGCATTGTTCGGATTGAAGATCCGGTGTTCATCGAGAACGAGCCCCAATCCAGCGCCCTCCTTTACGGCTGCATGTAGGTTACGCGGCCGCAGGGCATCACCTACGGTCACAAAGAAAATGCCGGCGTCTTTCAGCTTCTGTGGAAAAGACTGATCTGGACGGGTCCAGCAGGTGACAACGTTATCACAGGGAATGGTTGTTCTCTTGAAGTTTTTATCCAGAAGAACCACCTCACCCTTTCCTATTTCGTTTATGGTACAACTCTCGTATACCGTGACGGGGTATTTGAACGGCTTCGATTTTAGCGCTTCTGCATCGGTTTGGTTGAACCATTTGCGAAGAACGTACATATGAATGACCTCAACGCTTGAGGCGAATTCCTTACGATCCGTAACAACTGCCACTTCCTTTCCAATCGAAGCAAGGTGGGCTACCGTATCTGTTGCAGGATAATGATCACCCCACACGATGACTTTTGTTCCTTCGAGTTTTTTGGGTTTTCGACCATCCTGAGGATGAAACTCACAGCTCACCTTCGGGCAGGCAACAACTTCCTCAAAAGGAATAACACTATCCTTGAGGCCGTTCACTTCGGGTACGTAAGATTTAGCTCCGGTGGCGTTCACCACAACATCGTAATCCTTCAGGTCGTTGACGTCAGGTGTTGTACAGAGCTTAGCATCGATTTTAAGGTCCGCGATCTGATACCGAATCCAGTCGGTGTACCATTTCATCTTTTCCTTTCCAGGGGTTACGCAGCATCCAAGTATAGCACCACCGAGCTCGCCGGTTTTTTCGAATATGGTTACACGGTGGCCGCGTTCATGAGCAACGCGTGCTGCCTCCATACCTGATGGACCACCACCGACCACTGCAATCTTGAGAGGTTTTTTTGTTTTCTCCATGATAGCGAACTTACTGTCACCACAGGCCGGGTTAATGGCACAGCCGATCTCCTTCTTTGCCATTAAGGATTCTTGCCAACAGCCGGTAAGGCAGGAGATGCATTTTCGTATGGCCTTCACTTTTCCATACTTGGTTTTTAAGGGCCAGTAAGGATCGGCAAGCATTTGACGTGCAAGACCAACCATATCCGTCTTGCCCTCAGCCAGGACCTGTTCACAGTACTCGGGAGTACGGAGCGTATGGCTGTTAATGACGGGTATCTTAACGACCTTCTTGAGTGCTTCAGATGCGTACATCGTCCACCCCTCAGGATAATACATTGGATCGAAACCAGCTCCTGGGCTCTCCTGAACGCACTGGCTCAAGTCTAAAGCGGCGACTCCGGCTTCCTCGAGCAGTTTTGCAACCTCGATGGATTCGGGAAGCTCGCGACCACCTGGTACCCATTCGTCGACAGAGTAGCGGAAGAGAACGGGAAAATCCATACCGCATTTCTTGTGTATCGAATCAACTATGGCAAGGGGAAATCGCATCCGGTTTTCGAAAGTTCCCCCGAACCGGTCGTTGCGTTTGTTCAGGTAGGGGCTCATGAATTGGGAAATGAGATATCCGTGAGCGGCATGCAGCTCAACGGCGTCAAAACCGGCCTGCATCAGTCTCCAGGCAGCCTCTGCAAACTGTTCGATCAATTCGATTATCTCATCGGTGGAGAGAACGCGTACAGTTTTTTTACTTTCATCCTCGTTGGCGTAAACGATTACCCGGCTTTGAGACCAGGGGAGCTTCACCGCTTGATCCATAGAACTCAGCTTGCCTTCCCTCGGCAGTGCTGCCTGACGGCCGGGATGTTGCAGTTGCACTGCACACCTGGCCCCGTACCGGTGCATGGCTGCTGCTAGCCGTGTGAACCCTGGTATGTAGTTGTCGTCATCTATAACGAGGCCAGTGACTGTTGAACGACCCGTCTTTCCTTCTGGAGAGGTAGCTCCAACGATGATTAAACCGGTACCTCCCTTTGCGATCTCGCTGTGATGGTATATATCCCGATCGCTTACAGAGCCGTCTATATGTGATGAGCTGATATCCGTGGGAACATGGCAAATTCTGTTTGGAACTTCCATTCTACCTATCTTGATCGGTTCGAATAGATGCTTGAACACGCTCATGTACACCTCCTCACGGAGACTTCTGAAGAAATCCTGATATCATACCTTGTGGAATACAAAAAATAAACTGGAAAAGCCATTATACACTTTCATAGGGTAATAGTCAAAAATTTGTTTGACAATTAGTTAGAAGGACTAGTAAAATATACGATTGTTTATACACAAACAGTTACCTATTTCAATTATGAAATGAAATAAATCTATGGGGAGGTGTTTCTATGAGGAAAATTTTATTAGTGTTGATCGTTGTTGTAGTGCTCGCTGTTTCCACCATACTCGTATTTGCAAGCGGAGAGGGCGAGAAAAAGGAAGAGGAGCTCAATATCGGCGTTGTTATACCCTATGAGATTGGCTGGTTTACCGCGTTCCATCAGGGATTCGAGCTGGTAGCTGATGCCGAGGGAGCTAATGTGAACTGGCAGTACAACAACTACAAGGCCGATGAAGAAACTAAAGCAGTTCAGAACCTCATTACCCTGGGTGTTGACGGAATGAATATCACCTCAGTCAGCCCTGCGGCTGCCGAGTACTCCTGCCGTCTGGCCAATGAAGCAGGTATACCGATTCAAATCACCGAAAGCGGCATTGCCGAGGGAGAGGGTAAGCCCTTTGCGGATGTAGACTTCAACTGGTTCGAGATCTACCATACTGTTGCTGAGAGTATTAGAAAAGACGAATCAGGGGATCTTGAGGTCATCTGGATACAGGGCTTTGCAGGTACACCACCGGTCATGCAGGGCATTCAGGGTTTCGAAGAAAAAATTGCTGAACTGAATGGTATCAAACTGGCCACTGATGTTCAGTATGGTAATTACGCAACTGCGCCGTCTCTGGACATAACCAAGACACTCGTGCAATCAGGTGTCGAGTTCAACGTTGCGATCGGTGCCTGTCAGGAGATCACAGACGGCATTATTCAGGGTCTCAAGGAGGAGAACGTGAACCTCAACGATGTCGCCATCATAACGGTCAACGGCGGACCGATGGATATTGAAAACTTCAAAAGAGGAGACCTGGATTACGCCTTAAGCCTGTCTCCCGGCCTTCACGGTATGATCTGCGCCAAGAACCTCATTTCCTACCTGAAGGGCGAAAAATACCAAAAGAAGAGCTACTCACCGATCGTATGGGTTGACAGGAGTAACTGGGAGGAGAAGCTGATTCCCTGGGACGTGGATGAAAGCTGGTTTCCTGTGGTCGATGAGTTCGTGAAAACTGGAAAGTACAAGCCAGAGCTTCGGAGCATGTAAAGGTTCTTGTAAATCTTTCAATTATTTAAACGGGGGTCTCTCTCTGGTGGAAAGAGACCCCTTGATTTTTATAGGTATGTGGTGCATCATATTGTCTGATTAGACACGGGGGTGGCGGTTGGAAACTAGTAATATCCTCGAAGCTTTACAGGTAAATAAGAGTTATCCCGGTGTACAGGCACTTGATGCGGTTGATTTCGATCTGCGATACGGGGAGGTACAGGGCCTTGTCGGACAAAACGGAGCAGGCAAGTCAACCTTTATAGAAATAATCGCAGGTTCGATTCGACCGGATTCCGGGCAGATCACACTCGATGGGCAGAAATATACCCATCTTGACCCATCCTCTTCCATTGAGCTTGGAATACAGACCGTACATCAGGAAAATCAGCTCGTGGAGGAGTTGTCCGTTGCGGAAAACATATATCTCTACGATCTGCCACAAAGCCGTTTTGGATTCGTTAAGCTTGCCACCTGTATTGAAGCGGCTGATGCACTGCTTAATGAACTGGGAATACATATCTCGTCTGGAATGAAACTTACCGATCTAACACCTGTACAGAAGAAGCTTATCAGCATCGCAAAAGCATTTTCGAGAAGAGCCAAGATCCTCATTCTCGACGAACCCACCGCAGCTCTTGACACACAGGGTAAGAACATTCTGTTTGAAATCGTCCGACGGTACACAAAAAAGGGATTGAGTGTTATCTACATATCCCACCGCCTGGGAGAGGTGTTCGAGATATGTGACCGTGTGACCATCTTCAAGGACGGAAAAAAGATCACCACCCATACAGTAAACGAAACAAACATGGACACGATTATCCGAGAAATGATTGGTAAATCAACAACCTCTCTCATGACCAGAAGTGCTATCGAAGGAATCGAGTTGGAAAAGGATACCCTCGAGGTGCAGGATTACTCAAAACAGGGCGTCGTGGACCATGTGTCCTTTTCTGTACGGAAAGGAGAGATATTCGGCATCGGCGGACTTGTGGGAGCGGGAAGGACCGAGCTTGCCCGCATGATCTTCGGTCTGGACGAGAAGGATTCGGGAAGTCTCGTTTATTGCGGCAGAGACATTACACCCTCCGATCCGAACGACGCTATCAGGAAAGGAATCGGACTGCTCACCGAAGACCGAAAGGACAACGGACTCGTGATTATACGTCCGATTTACGAAAACATAAGCCTTGTCCGGTTTGCAAAGGGTAAAGGAGCCTTTATGAACCTGCCAAAGGAGCGAGAAGAAACGGAGTCCATGTCGAATCAGCTGAATGTGAAGACCCCAACCATTTCCCAGCTGGTAATTAATCTGAGTGGCGGAAACCAACAGAAGGTCGTACTCGCCAAGTGGCTTTTCGCGGAGGCAGAGATTCTTATATTTGACGAGCCGACAGTGGGAATCGATGTGGGCAGCAAGAGCGAAATATACCGGTTAATGGATGACCTTGCGAAGAAGGGAAAGATAATCATCATGATATCCTCCGATAATCCGGAGCTCATCTTAATATGTGATCGGGTGGGAATAATGCGATTCGGAAAACTCGTGAGTATACTGGAAGGTGATCAGATCACCGAAGAAAACATGGTAAAATACTCAATGGGGGTTGTTGAAAAGGATTGAAAATGAAGATCAAAGTATTTGCCAGAGAAGGTAAGGGACGGAGAATTAATCAATCTACTATGCTCATCATACTGATCGTTGTGGTCGCTATCGTGGCAACGATAGTTAACCCAAAATTCCTGCGTATTACAAATATCATTAACATCTTTCAACAGATTTCAGTGTTGGGTATTGTGGCCTGTGGTGTTGGTATGCTCCTCGTCTCCGGTCATATAGATATCTCGGTAGGTGCTCAGGTTTCGCTCCTTGGTATCATTCTTGCGGGAATCATTCAGCATGTTGGCGGAATATCACCGGATGCAGCAAATGCATGGCTTCAACCCTTCGCCATTCCTATGGCTTTCGTTGTTTCCTTCATCGTCGGATTCATTATGGGTTTAGCAAATGGGATCACTGTAATAAAGTCCAGGGTGACCTCATTTATTATCACTCTGGGATTCGCCTCGGTATACAAGGGTATTGCACTTCTCGTAAGCGGCGGTGCCTCATATATGCTCTTTGGAAGATTCGAATGGCTGGGACGAGGCAGGATATTGAACTACATCCCTATTCCTATACTCTTTTTCCTTGGCATCGTTTTCCTTACCCACATTATTTTGAAATACTTGCGGTATGGAAGATTTCTCTATGCCATTGGCGGAAACAGAAAAGCTGCGTTCGTATCGGGAATAAAAACTGACCGAGTAACACTAACAGGCTATGTTGTAGTCGGTCTCCTGAACGCGCTGGCGGCATTGATACTCATTTCGAGAGTCGGGTCTGCCCTGGCCACCACCGGGGAGGCCTACGCTCTGGATGCGCTTGCCTCTGTTATAGTTGGAGGAGTGGCTATAACAGGTGGCAAGGGGAATGCTTTGAGCTTCTTTCTGGGTGTCGTTCTTATCGGGTTATTGGGGAACGCACTGATTATCATGAACGTCAATCCATATGTACGGGACGTGGTAATTGGCTCAATAATCATTGCCGCGGTCACCATAAGCCACCTAACAAGCGAAAGATAGCAGAAGGCACACTAAGAATAACAAATTCTTTTATCAGGATAGAACACAGTACGAGAGGGGATTAGAGCGCCGGTAGTAAGCAGGTTAAAATGACCATGCCCGGAAACTGGGGATATTGAGAAAAATAATGGAGTAATCCTATGAGAAAGATAGATTTGCTCTCGACGATTAGCGGTTCCTTATTCGAGGATTTCTACCCAAAGGCGTGGGATATTCGGAAGATCGATAGTTGTTGCAGCCAAAAGCCTGAAGAGGTATTCAAGAGAGAGAAGTGGTGGCACAAGGATTTTTCACCAGTACAAGCAGACACCCTCGATGAGTTCAATACATTAATGGGCCACGAAATTGCTTTGCAGATCCTGCGGGCGAAGGAGGAGGGTAGACAGGTTATTGTTATCCTGTCAGCCGGACCTATGGGCATGTATAAATGGGCTGCAGAATTCTTGAATGTATGGAGTATTGACTGCAGGCATGTTCACGGTTTTAACATGGACGAATGGTGTGACCGTGATGGCAATACACTGCCACCGTCGAATCCGGGAGCTTTCAGAAACGCCATGGAAGCTGCCTTTTACGGTCGGCTCGGAAAATATACAGTACCGGAAAAGCAGAGGCATTTTGCCACCAGGGAAGAATTGCCGCGTTATGCCGAGCAGATTTCGGATCTTAGGACGAAAGGTGCCAAATTTGTCCTCATTTACGGAATCGGATGGGTGTTTCACATCGCCTTCTGGGAGCCTCAATTTGCCGCGGATTATACAAGCATGGAGGAATGGATAAAACCTACTCACCGTATAGCTGCGAAGCTACATCCGCTCACGATAATACAGAACTCCATTACCAGCTTCAAAGGCAGGATCACCCTTGTTCCCGCCAGAGCAAATACGATTGGACCTGGTATATTTCTGCAGGCTGATTACACAATAGGCGGAGTTGATGGATATCTGCCGGCACGAAAGATGATTTATCAAAGCATGGCGCTCTGGGTTACACTCAAATACGGACCGGATATGTGGATTCCTTCAAGCGTCATGCCCGGGTATCCTGGAAAGCTTTTTTTTATAAAGGAACTGGCAGGGCCTTTGGAGCCTGAGGTTAACTGACATAGAAGGCAATGAACAACAATATATTGATCTATAACGGACGGGTTATTGCAGAGACCCATTTCATTCCATCGGGATACGTTCATGTTAAGAATGGGAGAATCGCCTCAATAGGCGAGGATTGGAATGGAATTAAGGCGGAGCAAAAAATCGATGCCAAGAATCATTTCATTTCTCCGGGATTCATAGACCTTCACACCCATGGTATTATGGATGTCGACTTCATGGAGGGTGACGTGGAGACCCTTGTCCGTGGACTAAGTGCATACGCCAGTTTCGGAGTAACGAGAGTTGTGGGTACGACTCTTTCCAATCCCATTGATGCAATCATCGCACAGGTGGGGCGTTTTAGAGAAGCGAAAGATCAAACAGAATACGGTGACATTCTTCATGGTGCCCACATAGAAGGGCCCTGGCTTGCTCCTCGATGCAGGGGTGGCCACGCATTAGAGTACCTTTGCACACCGGAGAAAGAAGATGTTAATCGCCTGCTCGGTGAAGTTGGTGATGTTATTAAGACTCTGACCTTTGCACCCGAATTGCCTAACTCGGTATGGCTTGCTGAACAGCTTTCCCTTCGAGGCATCGTAGGTGTCGTGGGTCACACCGAAGCCAGTTTCGAAGACGCTGAGAGTGTCATCCGTGCGGGTGTTAGACATGTAACACATATGTATGACACTACCCTTGGGTACAAAGAAAACCCCGATGAAGCACTGGTGATGATGCCCGGGATGGAAACAGCAGTGCTGATGCATGATGAGGTGAGTATTGAACTCATTGGGTGTCCCGTACATGTACCGACTCCTTTTTTCAGGTTCATCAACAAGGTGAAACCCAGGGATAAAAAAGTAATCGTCACAGACTCACTTGTGGGGACCGGTATGCCTGAGGGCTCGGTCTTGACCTATAAGGACGGCAGGAGGGTGTATGTCTCTGAAGGGGTGCTGCGAATGATTGATGATGATCCGATGACTAACGGGAACTTAACCGGAAGTGCCGTTACCATGAACGTCGCCCTGAAAAGACTCCAGAATTATGCTCAAATTCCCATCGATGAGGCTGTTAGGTGGGGGAGCATTAATCCGGCAACTACAATCGGCATCGATCGAGAGACAGGTAGTATTAGGATAGGAAAGTTAGCCGACATCGTTCTCATGGACGATGATTATAATATTAAAATGACATTTCTGAAGGGTAGACCAGTATTTAAAACCCCATAGGTATCGTGTCCCTCCCTAATCATGGTGTGAATAGTAAAAGGGGAAGTTCGAAAAAGTATTTGACNNGAATACAAAAAATAAACTGGAAAAGCCATTGTACAATGTCATGCAGTAATAGTCAAAAATGGTACTTGAAAAAGTATTTGACAAAAAAAAGGGGAGCGATTAAGTTTACCTATCCCGAAATGGGAAAGGATCTTTTATAAAGGAGCTATGATAGGTGGCTGAAGGCAGAGTTAAGTGGTTTAATGAAAAAAAGGGGTATGGTTTCATCACCATGGAAGATGGGAACGATGTCTTTGTGCATTATTCCGATATAGAAGCGGAAGGATTTAAGACATTGAACCAAGAACAGATGGTATCATTTGAAATCAGACAAGGACCAAAAGGTCCACAGGCGATACACGTTAAACTCATATGAACTGATTTTAATTGCACTTCGCATTTCCCTCCTTTTGCCGCTGCAGGCGGTAATCGTACAATTCCTATTCACGGTGCACAGGATAGGTACATTGAAAAAGAGAATACTTACCGGAGACAGGCCCACAGGGAAGATGCACCTGGGGCATTATGTGGGAACACTCGTTAACAGAGTTCGTCTGCAGGATGAGTACGAGTGCTTCTTTATTATTGCCGACCTTCATACCCTGACAACCAAACCCCAGAAGGACAACATAGAACAGATTAAGGAAAACCTCAAAGAGATGGTACTGGACTACCTGGCAGTGGGCATCGATCCTGATAAATCTGTTATCTATCTGCAGTCCGCTGTTCATGAGGTGTATGAACTGAACCTGTTTCTGGAAATGCTCGTGAATGTACCGCGATTATCGAGAATGCCGAGTCTCAAGGACATGGCAAAGACAGCTCACCTCAACGAGATGCCCTTTGGACTGCTCGGGTATCCGGTGCTGCAGGCTGCAGATATTCTCCTCCCCAGAGCCCATCTGGTTCCCGTCGGAAAGGATAATGAAGCGCATGTTGAGATCACCAGGGAAATTGCACGGAGATTTAACAGCTACTATGGGGAGGTCTTCCCGATCCCCGATGTGATGGTTGGGACTGTTCCGATACTGGTTGGAACAGATGGGAGCGCAAAAATGTCGAAGTCCCTGAACAATACCGTGTACCTGTCAGATGATAGAAAGACGGTGAAAAAAAAGGTATTCGGCATGTATACCGATCCCAAAAGAATTTCCGCTGATATTCCGGGCAAGGTAGAGGGAAATCCGGTGTTTATCTACCATGAGGCCTTCAATACAGATAAGGCTGAGGTCGATGAGCTCAAAGAGCGATACAAAAAGGGAAAAGTGGGTGATGTAGAAGTAAAGGAGCGTCTTGCAGTAGCACTCAACTGTTTTCTCGACCCGATCAGGGAGCGAAGGGAGCAGTTCGTCGATAGGAAGGGATTCGTTGAGGAGGTAATTTACGACGGTACTCTTCGCATGAGAGAAGAAGCAAAAGAAACCCTTGCTCTGGTGAAAAGGGCAATGGGGATAACGGGGACGTGGAACAGAATACGGCGGAAGGTAGAAGAGGTTCGAAAGAAGAGAGAGGGGCTCTAGACAATTTTGCTTTCTCTTTTTCCTATATGTTGTTATACTGTATCTCAGAGTTGCACCATGAGAGGGGGTGAAACAGATTGGCTGTCGTGAAAGTCGAAGATGGTGAAAGTATTGATAGGGCGTTGAAGCGATTTAAAAGGGAATGTGAGCGGGAGGGAATCCTGCGCGAATGGAAGCGAAGGGCTTATTACGAAAAGCCTGCAGAACAGAGGAAAAATAAAAAAAAGGCTGCTGAAAGGAAGAGATTGAAGAAATTACGAAAGATGCAGTCAAAATCCTATAGACGGTATTAATTCCGTTTGAATGTGTTTCATCTCCCCTTATTTTTATAATAAGGGGTTTTTTTTATTTATTTTGGCCTCGGGTTATTAGTATGAAAGGTAAAAAAACAGTACTCATTATGGGGCTCGGCAATCATGGGGGTGGTGCCGCTGCAGCCAACTATTTTTCCTCAATGGAAGATAGTGTTATCGTTACCGATCTGAAGACCAAAGACAAGTTGAAGAAAGGCCTGTCCCTTATAAAGAAACCTGAACGGATCCGTTTCGTATTTGGACATCACGATTTACGAGATTTTCGGGATGCCGATCTTGTAGTAATGAATCCGGCTGTTCCACCTGATTCTCCCTATATTGCACATGCCCGGAAACATGGTACCCGAATTGAGACCGATATGGGAATCTTTCTCGATAAAACAAAGAACCTGACTGGGGACATTATCGGCGTTACGGGAACAAAGGGCAAGTCGACCACCGCAGCACTGATACACAGGATCACGCAATATGAATACGGGGAAGCATTGATTGGAGGAAACATTACCGTTTCCGTTTTCGATCTGCTGCCCAAGGTAAGGAAAAACTCGTGCATTGTTCTTGAGCTCTCAAGCTTTCAGCTGGGAGGCATAGAAAATAAAGGTTTCAGTCCGCCTTATGCAGTTTTTACCAACTTTTTTGAGGACCATTTAAACTTCTACCCTGGGAAAGAGGAGTATTTTCAGGACAAGTCGGTAATATACAAATTTCAAAAGAAGGGTGATGTTGTTGTATTAAATAGAGAAAATACTGTTATAGACCTCCTGAAAAGAGGGGAGGGTGTACGGCAAGTCAGTTTCGGGCTTGGAGAGAATTTTGATGATGATGGAAGCTACGTAAAAGACGGCCTTATTTATTACAGAAGGGCAAAGAAGGATGTGCCGGTTCTGGATACTGGGAGCATCAAGATGCCAGGACGGCATAATCTATACAATGTCCTTGCAGCTGTTGCGGTGGCCTGTTGCAGAGACATACCGCCAGATAATATTGCTCGTGCAGTGGGCGATTTCTCTGGACTGGAGCATCGGCTCGAATATGTTTGCACAAGAGACGGAATCCGTTTCATCAACGATTCTGCTGCCACAGCGCCTGAAGCTGCGATTCAGGGGATAATGAGTGTCGCCCGACCCCTCACACTGATCGCGGGAGGGTACGATAAGGGCCTTGACCTTGATGCCTTTGCAGAAACAATAAACAGCCAGGTTACCTCTTTAATCCTGCTGAAAGGAAGTGGAACGGATAGACTCATAAAAAAAGATTTAAAAATAAGCTACTCAATATTCGAAAATCTCAGTGAAGCCGTGCAATTCGCCTTCCACGTGTCCTCCCCATCAACAACGGTTCTTCTCTCTCCGGGTTTTGCAAGCTTTGGTATGTTTGATAACGAATTTGAGAGAGGCGCACAATTTAAAGCGCTTACTGAAAAGATTACAGCATCTCGGGATATACTGAAAGGGGGTATGTTCAATGATAAGGGCAAGGAATGATGATGAACAGAGTAAAATCGATGAAGCGATTTCAAGCGGTCAGGACCACCTCTTTCGTTTTTGGGATGAGCTGGATGAGCTTGGGAGGAAGCATCTCACTGAAGATATTATGAAATTAGATTTTGGCTTTGTGCAGAGGGCCAAGCCGCTTCTGAAGGAGAAAACGCCACAAAGACGAACCGTTAAAAAACCCAATGTTATTACCATTCATCGCTCTGAGGACGAAAAGCAAGAGGAAAAAGAGGCTGCACAGCGGGGAAGCGCCGCTATTGCTGAAACCAGGGTCGCGGTTTTTACGGCTGCTGGTGGCCAGAGCTCGCGTCTTGGACTGGATGCGCCAAAGGGCACTTATCCGGTGAGCCCGATCCGGGAAAAATCACTCTTTCAGGTGCACGCAGAGAAGATAGTAAATATACAGGATAAATTCGACGTTACTATTCCATGGGTAATCATGGTAAGTGAAACAAATAGAGATGCTACTTCTCAATTTTTCAAAGAACATGATTTTTTCGGTCTTAAACAAGAATACATCAGATTCATCGAGCAGGGTATGTTCCCCGCGATGGATGGAGATGGAAAGATTATCCTGAGTGAACGTGATCGCATTTTCTTAAATCCCACAGGTCATGGTGGTACCTTTGATGCACTGAAGAGCTCAGGTACACTGAACTGGCTGGAGGATATTGGCGTAGAGGAGATATTCTATTTCCAGGTCGATAATGTGCTCGTAAAGATTCTCGATCCGGTGTTTATTGGCTATCACCTGCATGATGGTTGTGAAATGTCCTCAAAGTGTGTAAAGAAGCGTGATGCGAACGAAAAAATCGGGGTCTTTGTCATTGAAGGTGGAGCACCAACCGTTGTAGAATACACCGAGCTCGTTTCTATTGATCTGGAAGACGGTGGAGATACAGACCAGCTCTGGGCCGGAAATGTAGCCATACACTTGATCAACCGTCAGTTTGCACAACAGGGGAAAGGGGGTGTTCGGGACCTTCCACTTCACGTTGCTCACAAGGCGATTCCTATGGTGAACGACAAGGGAGAGAAACTAAGGCCTGATAAACCAAACGGATATAAGATTGAGACATTCATTTTTGATGCACTTAAATATACAAGGCATTCCGTAATTATGGAAGTTGCGAGACTGGAAGAGTTCTCACCCCTTAAAAATCGGAGCGGGGAGGATTGTCCGGAAACGGTATTCAGGGACCAGCTGCGTATGTTTGCCTCCTGGTTTGAAGAAGCCGGAATCACGATTCCCCGTAATGAGATAGGTGAACCTCTCTGCAGACTCGAGGTATCTCCCCTTTTTGCGGCGTTTAAAAGGGATTTTATCGAGAAAATCGATAAAAATATGGTCGTCGATGGGGATACCTATATTGACTGAAATCATAATCGCCTCGAAAAATACCGCTAAGATAACCGAAATAAAAAGTATCCNNGCTTGGGTGATCTCAATTTCGTTGGCCCGATTGAGGAATCGGGAAGCACCTTTAGGGAAAATGCCCTAATCAAGGCCGAAGTGGTCTTTAATATGTTCCGGCTTCCTGTAATTGCCGATGATTCTGGTTTGGTCGTACCTTTGCTTGACGGGCAACCAGGTGTATTTTCGGCCCGTTTCTCCGGTCCCCGGGCAACGGACGAACAAAACAATGAGCTTCTCCTGCAAAAGATGCAGGGCATGGAGGGGCAGGGGAGAAAAGCATGGTTTTCATGCGTTGCCTTATTCTACTATGCTCAAGGTGAGTACAAGGTAGCTGAAGGCAAGGTCCATGGCACTATTGCAAATACACCAGCAGGTTCTAACGGTTTCGGATATGACCCTCTGTTCTTTCTTCCTCAGTACGGTAAAACAATGGCTCAACTAACTGGAGAAGAAAAGAATAGAATAAGTCACCGGGGAAACGCATTCAGAGGGCTTCGAATCCATATCATGACATTTTTAAAGAACAGAGGGGCGGATAGAGACCATGAAAATTGATGCACTTGTAGGAGTAGCTCTTGTTGGCATTGCGCTTTCCCTGACGAGCTTTCTTGTCATATGGAGCAGGTACAGCATAGAGAGGATCAGTAAAAAAAAGAGTCAGAACATAAGACAGATACTCAGGGAGCGGAAAAGTGGTCGATAGAGCCAAAGTGCACGAAGTGCACGAAGTGCATACAGAGCTTTCGAGAGACCTTACACTATTTCATGTAACCATGATGGGGCTCGGTATGATGATTGGAGCAGGAGTGTTCCTTGGTATTGGAAATTCCCTTTTCGTTGCTGGACCGGGAGGTGCAATTCTCACCTTTGCTCTCAATGGGGTTATAGCACTATTTACCGCTATGTCATACGCTGAGTTGTCATCAGCAATACCCCGTGCAGGTGGTGCATATAACTTTGCCAGGATCGGTTTCGGCCGTGGCCCGAGCTTTATTGCCGGGTGGATGGAATGGTTTGCCTCATCGGTGGCGGGAAGTGTCTATTCACTGACCTTTGCGATCTATGTACTCCGTTACTTCGAACAGCTCGGACTGCTAAGCTGGGTGACCATACCTATGGATATTCTGGTCAAGTACGTCGGAGCAATTGTGGCAATTTTCTTCCTATATATAAACTATAGAGGTGCATCAGAGACAGGTAAAGTTGGCGCTTTCTTTACCGTTGGGCAGACACTCTTTTTAGCCATCATCGGAGTAGTCGGTGTTGTTGTAGCGCTCAGGGAACCCATGCGTTTTCAAAATTTCTCCCCCTTTTTGCCCTATGGATGGTTGCGCATCCTGGTAACCATGGGCTTTACCTATATTGCCTTTGAGGGATTTGAGGTTATTGCACAGGCGGGTGATGAAACCATAGATCCGAAGAGAAATCTTCCGAAGGCGATGATCTTTTCTGTTTACATAGCAACAGTGATCTACGTCGCAGTTGCTTTTGCCACCGTCGTGGCCGTCAGAGAGGATACACCCGGAGTTGTGGGTGCGCCGTGGGAGTGGATCGGCGGATTTCGAGAAAGGGGTTTTGGTGAGGCTGTTTCCCGGCTCCTGCCCATGGGTAATATTTTTCTCACACTTGCAGTTATATTTGCCTCAACTTCGGCCCTCAATGCAACGATCTACTCTGCAACACGCGCTTCATACGCTCTTGGTCGAGACCACATGCTTCCTCCTGGCTTCGCAAAAATCTCCAGAAAAAGAAAAACACCGGTTGTTGCGCTTACCGTTACCGGGTTGATCGTTCTAGCAGTGGCTCTTTTCCTACCGACCATTCATGTAGCTTCAAGTGCGAGTATCATGTTTCTGTTCCTCTTCTTCATGGTGAATCTCTGTGTAATAAAGATACGCTACAACATGGGTGATGAATTGACCTATGGATTTGTCATGCCCTTGTTCCCCCTCTTGCCGATAATTGCCATAATCATGCAGATAATACTCGCCGTCTGGATTGTAAATATGAGTCTCATTGCCTGGATCATCGCACCGAGCTGGATAGCCCTTGGAACTGTAATTTATATCCTGTATTCAAGGAAACATGCCGTACCGGGAGAACATGACATAATTGTCATTGAAGAGGAAGGTGCTCCCGCAGGTGATGAGTTTAGAATTATGGTTTCCTGCGCAAATCCAAACAGCGCTCTCGGCTTAGTGCGTACTACCTATCAGCTCTGCGGGGCAAAAAAGGCCCGGGTGGAGCTTCTTCACATGGTGCCGGTACCGGATCAGGTTCCCCTTTCCGATGCACATAATTATATGTGGGAGGGAAAAGAGGCGATCATCGAGTTAATGCTCTACCTGGCACCTCTTTTTCCGGTAAGCACAGGTATCCGCTACTGCAGGAGCGTGGCGAGGGGAATTCTCAGTGCAATTCGGCAGAAGCACATCGACATGCTGATTATGGGTTTTAGAGGAAGAGGCAGAGCATATGGATTCCACCTAGGAAGTATAATAGACCCGGTAATCGAACGATCAACCTGTGATGTGGTCATTTTCAAGGATACTCCACATCTTACCTATAAAAAAATACTCGTCCCGGTTGCAGGAGGCCCGAATAGTAATTTTGCCCTTGAAATCGCGAGCATTCTTATGCACAAGGACGAGGGAGAGATAGTGTTGATGACGGTCGATGTTGGAGGAAGAAGATTTGATATTGATCAGTTCATTGCCAATGCCGCTGATTCTCTCAGCATCTCAATTGACAGAGTCCGCAGAAAGATCGTTCTTTCAGATGATGTGGAACATGCGATTCTGAAGGAGGCGGAGGATTATGATCTCGTGGTTATCGGTATATCAAACCTACCATACATGTACCGGGCGGTGCGAAGCACGCTTCCTGCGAGTATTGCACGCTCTATCAGTAAACCCCTCGTTATGGTGAAGGCATTCAGTGGTGTAAGTTCCTTGTTCAGGCGGATTATATAGAAGGCTTTTCGATAAAAAGTGCACAGTTCAGGATATGTAACGACCCGACCATGCCGCAATGAGGGTACCAACGTATCGTGAATCGGATTCATCGCTGAGCAAATGGTCGGCTTTGTCCAGAGATATAAAGCTTTTAGGGTGCCTTGCTGTTTGAAATATATAGGCAGCATTATCGATTCCAACTATTCTATCAAAGGGTGAATGAAATATAAGCAATGCCTTGCCCAGGTTGTAGATCGTATTCTTCATATTCGTTTCATCCAGATCTTTGATAAACTGTTTTCTGATGGTGAACTGCCTTCCGGCAATGACGATTTCAGCTTCCCCCTTCCTTTCCATCTCTTCTGTGCTGAGATTCAAGAGTTTTTTCAAGTGATTTGGTTCACAGGGAGCTGCAATTGTTGCAACTGCCATGGCACTGGGAATCGAACGGGCGGCCTGCAGTGCGGCAGCTCCACCAAGGGAATGCCCTATCAGGATCTNNCGATCAGATCTTCTGTATTGGACGAAAAGTTCGTGTAGGAAAAGTCACCCTCGCTTTCACCAAGCCCCGTAAAATCAAACCGAAAAACCGCTACCCCATGAGCTGTGAGCGCTTTACTGATATTGGATACAGCCTTGAAATTTTTCGTACAGGTAAAACAGTGAGCGAAAAGAGCAAATGGTCCAGAATCTTGTTTGTCTGGCTGATCAAGACGTGCAACCAGTTTCTGTCCCTGCATATTTT
>JABAOF010003368.1_pt4 | contig 18791 bp, 13 predicted proteins | sample 7062171 | NCBI WGS metagenome assembly JABAOF01 (sample SAMN14538628, study PRJNA623070) | marine sediment metagenome | biome: marine biome [ENVO:00000428]; feature: marine pelagic biome [ENVO:01000023]; material: deep marine sediment [ENVO:00002113] | place: India: Gulf of Khambhat ...
TGGTCAGCATGTTGGGGTAGAAGAAGCGGAATACATGGTCTTAAAAATCTTGCGCCCCCAATATTGGATCCTCGATCGCCAGGTACGTAATACGAACCGATTGGTTGTGATCGCACTAATTCTGCTCTTGATGTTTGGTGGACAGTGGCTCTACGATAACCTGATACGTGACAACCTAGCGCTGCTTCGTTCCGACCAAGCGGTTACCGCTATCGCCTCTTATGTGCCTCTCGGTCTCTTCCTCTTCCTGTTATTTGCCATGCTTGGAATAGGTGATGTGATGCATCAGCTTTACCTGGCCTCTGATCTGGAACTGCTGATGATCGCACCGGTTCGCTACCGGACTATTTTTCTGGTCAAGTTGATGCAGTGTAGTCGAGCGACTCTCATACCGGCACTTGGCCTCGGAGCGTTCCTGTTTGCGCTGGGGTTGGCGTGGAATGCCCCGGTGAGCTATTACTTTCTCAATGTGTTGCTGTTACTGGCCGCAATGATACTTGCAACAGCATTGATCATGATTTTCGTCATTCTGCTGTCGAGGTTGCTTCCGGCGCAGAAGATACAGTCGTGGTTGCCCGTACTGGTTGTTCTAACAACCTTCGTACTTATGCTGGGCCAGCAACCGGCCACCCAGTGGTTTCTTCATCAACAGAGTTTGATTGAGCGTCTTGCAGAGAGCCTGCTCAATCCAGTACGCTTAGGCAAAGTTGTAGCAGGATTTGGAACACTGGCGTTATTGACAGTCATGGCAGCGTCTCGAATTTTTAATATTGCGTTTCACGAAGGGTGGAATCGATTCGGTGAGGTTACGACCCCGCAAACACCTGTTTCCCCTGCAACTCGTCGCCAGTGGGGAATATCACAATTGGTACGGTCAGTGCAGGTCCCCTTACGCCAGTTTCTGGTCAAGGAATGGCTGGAATTGAGGCGCAATCCCCGCGGTCTCATCAACTTAGCACAACCCCTTATCTTGGTCGTAGGAATGGTCCTTCTCCCAGCCATACAAGGCGGCACAGAGCGCGAAACGCTACAGCCACTCCTTTTTGGGTTCATGCTGATGATGCTTGCGCTGTTCATGGGCATCTTGCCGATTGGCACATCTCTGATGGCCATCGCCCAAGAGGGACGCAGGCTGGCATTGCTTCGGATTGCGCCGATCTCGATGTCGGAGGTGGTCAAGGGTAAATTTTGGTCCACTTGGGTTCCGATGGCCTTGTCCTGGACTGTCGTCCTTATCATCACTGGCATGTGGTTGCAATTCCCGCTATGGCAAATTGGCTTCCTGGTGGGGATGACAATCTTGGGATTGGCTGGAGCTTCGCTAATGACCGTGGTGGTTGGTGGATTGACGGTTGATTTCACGGCTGAAGAGCTGAAGCAACGCATATCCGTAGGAGTGAGCTACCTGTTGATGGGGATAAATTCGATCTATATGTTGCTGACAATCGCTGCCTTCGTCTGGCTCATGATACGTCTTTTTCCCGTCAGTCGTTTCGTGTTAGCCGTCCAAGCATTGTCCAATTTTAGCGCCATCGGGTGGCTTTTCTCAGACAGCTTCTGGGTCCCGATTGCCCTGCTGATCGGTCAAGTGGCGTTTGGAATCGGGGTGAAAGTATTGTGGGATGCGGCCGTTCGTCGCTTGGAGACGTGGGAAGGTGTATGAAACCACGAGATTCGGAAAACGTCTGGAAAAAGAAACGGGGCGGGTTCGTGTTTAACACATCCCACAGAGAACCAATGGGTGACCCAGCCTTTCACGCGTACCCAACACAAGAAACGGCCTCCATCCGCGTCGTACCTGGGACAGGTGATGACCGATTGATGCACGTTTATGAATGAACAGAGATCAGCGACGATGCTATCCACCTAGAACCTGGAACTTTGAGGGCTACATTCATGACCATACAAACAGATATTGAGGATCTGATCCGCAAAACCAAACGCTACGAATTCGTTGACGGTCTACGAGATCTTCAACTGGCGGTGTTAATGGCTTTCTTTGGTATCTTTGCGTGGCTCAGCCTCTCACTACTTGGGATACACTGGTATACGCAACTGATCCTTAATCTCGTGGAAATGTTTGGAAGATGGGGGGCATTGATCAGTGGATTACTCTACTTTCTGATACTGCTCGCTCTACTAATCGGATCTTTATGGGCGATGAAATTCCTGCGGCGCAGATGGCTCTGGCGCGAGAGCGGGTGGGTCAAGCCGCTGCCGTGGCAGGTCCCACGTAAGATAACCATCCTTTCGGCAATCATTTTCCTTAGCGGCCTAGGCCTAGCCCTTGGTTTGCTCGCAACCGGCAGGGTGGACGATTCTTTTGTGCTCCGGATGTTCTGGGCTGCGAGCGGTTGGGCTTTCGGTTTCACCCTGGTTGGTGTCGGTCGAGAGATTAGACTTAAACGCTACCTCTGGCTTGGCTCAGTTGGCGGCCTCGCTTCGACCCTAGTGCTCTTCCTCCATATCGACTTTGGACAAACGGCCCTCGCGCTATACGGAGCTTGGGCTCTAGCGCTGGGAATATCTGGAGCGATTACCCTGCGTGGTGCCTTGGTTACAAGCAAGCAGGTTAACCATGACAGATGAACTCAAGGGTATCACCAACTTCGATCGCCTGATCCACGCGCCTTCCCGGTTGGCGATCATGGCCGTCCTTTCAGCCTGCGAAAGCGCCGATTTCACCTTTCTGCTCAACACCACTGGTTTAAGCAAGGGTAATCTCTCCGCCCATTTGAGTAAACTTCGTGATGCAGGGTATGTCCAAATTGCCAAGAGCTTCAGAGGCAACTATCCTCATACTACATGCTCCCTCACCAAGGAGGGTCGTCTAGCGTTTGACGACTATCGCAAACAATATCTGGCACTCGCCAAGCAGTTGCAGAAGCAGGAATAATTTTGGCGTTGCAAACAGAGCTTACACCCCCTTCGACAGGCTCCGGATCAGGCAGAAGCAGAACTTCTGGATTTTAAAGAATGTATGGGCGGGGTGACACCTGCCTCTACGATGTAGTACCTTCGAGGTAGATCATGCGGAATCGGTGTAGGGCAGTTTGTGAACTGCCCTTACAAGGATTGAAAGTACGAGCAAAAGTTTAGAGACCAAAAACAGCCGCACCCTTTATAGCGCGCTAAGGTGCACAGGATAATGTCTGCGGCTAGATTATCGTTAAATATCTTTTAGAAATCCAACGACCACCTCCCCGCGAGCTTAAAGCTGCAGGGAGGTTCTTTTATCACTCGAAGCTTGCAGCTTGTGACCTGTGTCATGTAGCTTGCAACCTGGGGTCTGAAGCTTACAGTTTGCAGCTATCCCTCGCGTTCGACGATATCCGCTCCCAAGTAGATCGACGATGTGAGATAGCGCCGTCGGTAGTACATCACACCTAAAAGAAGCAAGAATTGCACAAAAGCAGGGATGATGGTTGAAAATTGCTCAAAATAGAATACCACCAGATTGACCGCCGCCAGCGAGAGCAGCAGTCCAACATACCCCAAGGCGACTCCACTTCTGTCCTTGTTGGCGATCAATAACCCGGCAGAGACAATCAACAACAGGCCAACAAACCCCTCCAACGCGACGCGAGCAGAGAACCAGAACATCCCAGTGATGCTCGCTACCTGGCCCCCGATGACTAGCTCAGAGATCATACTCTCAAGTCTCGAAGGATCTCGCGTCGCTACCAGAAGCACCACGAGGTTCCAGAGCGCAAGAATACCTAAAGCGGCCAGCCCTCCAGCTAAAACCGCCTTCAAACGTCGCTCTGTAATCCAACGTTTTTCCATCTCCTGCAGGCTCACAAACAAACGATCTAGGAAACTGTGTGATTCGGGTGCTAAACGAACTTCGTCGCAAGCCAAGTATTCCAAGAGCCCCTCTGCTAATCGGGCCAAATCTGGATGTTGATCATCATCCATAATCTTGCGCAAGCGAGATTTTAACGCCTGACGTTCACTGGGTTCTAAGTCTCTATCGAGCACTTCCTGCAGTCCCTCGAGGGCGCGGTAGAGTTCGGCACGCGCTCCTCGTGCAGCAGGGCGTCGAACTTGAAGGTAAATCATCACCGTAAGCAGGAAAAAAACGTATACGATCGGCGCTGCGATGGGGTGGAAGTAATCGTTAGAACTCGTAATGAACTTCCCCACCTCATCGATGAACAAACCGACGCCGGCTCCCGCCAGCAGGGATCCCACGACATAAACCCAACGATTGGCGAAGATCAAGGGCAACAACGCGGCCCCGAAGAGGAGCAATCCGCCCCAGAGTACGTGGGCGATGTGCAGTTCTCCTCCCGCAATCTGAGGATATCCCGTTAGTTCCAGGAAAAGCCGCGTCAACGCCACGGAAGCAGCGAAACTCAATAGTGTAAACAGCAGGTAGCGCTCGCTCCCCTCACGGCGGACTGGTTTACGTACTCGACTGATGTATCGATCAACACTAGGCATTCTTCACCTATTCCATTCCAGCCACATTATCCTTGGTCGGCAATCTCATCAGCAGCACAACTGCCAATGTAGCCAGCGCGGCTCCAAAAAGAAATGGCGCCGAGGGACCGAAGCCCGCCCAACTCCCAACACCTTGCCACAACATGCCCGCGATGAGGCTCGCGGGAAAGGATGTGATCCCGACCGCGGCATTATACACTCCATACGCTGTACCACGGCGTTCGGAAGGAACCAGATCAGCGACGAAGGCTTTCGCCACGCCCTCCGTTAGCCCATAATACAATCCATAGGCTGCCATTAATGACCACGCTTGCCAACCCGCGGAAGCCCGCGCAAATCCTAAATAAACAAGCGCATAGAGGACCCATCCCATGATCAACAACTTTCGACGACCCACACGATCAGAGAGCGCCCCCGCCGGAGTAGAGATCAAGGCATAGGTCAGGTTAAAAATCAGCATCATACCCAGGACACCGCTGACCGATAACCCGGCTGTTTGAGCTCGAAGTATGAGAAAGGCGTCCGAGGAATTACCCAAAGTAAACACAACCATGATGATCAGGAAGAAAAGGAAGCGACGATCCAAGCCGACCAGCGTCAGGTGTGGCGCTTTGGCCTCATGAGATGTGGAGGGCACCTCCTGCGCCCCCAAGGCAATGACCAGCACCGCCAACACGGCTGGGATCACACTGATCAGTACGATCACTTGGAAAGTCGCTCTTGTGAGCTCTGCCATCCCACGTTGCGTGGCGAGGAATACCCCTAAAGCGATCGCCAGACCAATCACCGCGCCGACTGTGTCACCGGCGCGGTGAAGACCGAAAGCCAAACCGCGCTGTCTCTCGTTGATGCTGTCGGCTACTAAGGCGTCGCGCGGAGCCGTTCGCAGCCCCTTGCCCACACGATCAGTGAAGCGTACTCCCAGCACCCAACCCCAGGTAGTAGCAAAATAGAGGAACGGTTTAGCGACCGTTGACAACCCATAACCTAGGACCGCCAACCCTTTCCGTGCCCTCAAACGATCCGAGAGCCAGCCGGAGAACATCTTTAGAATACTGGCCGTAGTCTCAGCCAGCCCCTCGATCAACCCGATCACAGTTGTCCGCACGCCGAGAACATTGAAGAGAAACAGCGGCAGCAGATTGAGCAACATCTCCGAGGAGATGTCGGTGAGGAAACTCGTCAACGTCGTTACCCAAACATTACGCGGTAAACGCCGAAGTNNCTTCTTGTGCCGGTATTTGACTATCTCCGATTCTCATCGTCTTAACGAGGGTGAAGCATCATCCCCATACTCGATGCTAGAGGTCATCGTCCGTTCATCGCCAACGGCAAGCTCACTAGCAAAAGACTACATTGCAGTGAGAGGTGCGTCAAGATATTTCCATTTCACTTCTCACGCACACAAAACGTAGGAAAACACTCCGAAACAAGATGTTTGGGATTTCAGTCCAGACATTCCTGTGCAGGTCGGACTCGCTTGCCCAACCAGTCGGCTGCTCTTCGGTCTCACTCAGCACAGGCATGCCCGCCCCGCTTCGCTGCGGGATGCTTCGCTAGGAGCTGCCGCTTCTTAAAAAAACGCATCCTTGTATAGCCGTAAGTGCGATGGAATATTAAACTCGTGTCCGGAACTTAATGAACAGCGTTGACACACCTTCCCCTCTAGCGTATGCTGGAGCATACCATGGTTCTAAGCTATCCATAAGCTTGATGCTGACGGAGGAGAAATCATAAGATGGCCCTCGACCACACCCAGGAGGATAATCCATGCCAGAAGTCTACATCATCGCAGCCGTCCGCACGCCGATCGGGGTCGGCAAACCTGAAAAAGGTGGACTATATCCAATCGCCCCCGTTGAATTGGCAGCCCTTGTGCTCAAGGAGGTGGTAAGACGAGGTGGAATCGAAAACGAGCAGGTAGATGACGTCATCATGGGTTGCGTCACGCCCGTAGGCGAACAGGGAGCCAACATCGCCCGTCTCGCTGTTCTCCAAGCCGGCTTCCCTGTCAGTGTGCCGGGGGTGCAAATCAACCGCATGTGTGGTTCAAGCCAGCAAGCCGTTCATTTCGCCGCTCAAGAGATCCTGGCTGGGGACATGGATCTGGTCATCGCGGGTGGAATTGAGATGATGTCGCGCGTGGTCATGGGTTCCGACTGGCCACGGGAATGGCCGGCTGATTTCCCCTTCCCCTTGGTCCACCAAGGGATCAGCGCCGAGTTGATGGCTGAGAAGTGGAATCTTCGTCGCGAGGCGCTTGACGACTATTCATACGAGAGTCACCTTCGTGCTGGCGATGCCATTCGCAATAGACGTTTAACGGACCAAATCCTACCTGTCTCCGTACCCAACGGGAATGGAGGGACACGCTTGGTGGAGCATGACGAAGGAGTCCGCATCCCCCCCGATAGGGAGAAGATGGCCCTGCTACCACCGGCGTTCAAAGAAGACGGCGTGATCACCGCCGGCAACAGCAGCCAGATCAGTGACGGCGCGGCCGCTCTGCTCTTGGCCTCCGAACGTGCAGTGAACACACATGGACTTCGTCCTATCGTCCGTGTAGTCTCTCGTGAAGTTGTGGCGACGGATCCGGTTTTGATGCTCGACGGTCCTATCCCGGCGACGCGAAAAGTCCTCAAACGGAGCGGGTTATCGCTTGAAGACATGGACGTGGTTGAGATCAATGAGGCCTTCGCCTCCGTGGTTCTTGCGTGGCTTCACGAACTTGGAGCGGATCCGCAGAAGGTCAATCCAGACGGCGGCGCGATCGCCCATGGCCACCCACTCGGTGCCACAGGTGGGGTGTTAATGACGAAGCTTGTATACCATTTGCTACGCAACCAAGCTCGTTACGGTCTTCAGACGATGTGCATCGGACACGGGATGGCTACTGCGACCATCCTCGAACGAGTTTAAGGCCAGGTGATCCTAACTTCACCAAATATCTGATCTGTGGAGACACATCCCGAGGACCTATCTCTCCGATATTCCAGTCGGAATACAGTAAGGTATAATGAAATCGGTAAATTATGTATGTGAGGAGGGCATCATGGCAGAAGAAAAGAAAGCCAAAGTGGAACAAGTCAAACGCTGGCCGCCCGAGGATACCCGCCAACACCTGAGGGCCGCACGGTCAGAAATAAAGGAAAGCTACATGTCCCTCTTCCCACCCAAGTTTGTCGAACATAGGAGAGCGGCTCGTCGCGAGATGTTGCTCGCGTTCCGTAGCTTGATCGATCACGCCTTGGAGCGCATGGAGGCAAAAAAGGGCACTTAGTCCTGACTTATCAACTTTAACATACTGTTTTATTACCACGAAGTTTAATTACTTTGCGGATGTAAATTTAAATCTCCCCGCGAGCTTGCAGCTCGCGGGGAGTTGTTAATGCGTGAAACTCATAGCGCTTTTTTAATCAAGTGAATTCTAGAATCCTGCCCAGAGAACGATCGCACCGCTGACAATCCCCGTTAGCAATACGAAGCTATATACGCGCACGATTGTGCGTCGAAGCTCAACCGAGCCCAGCATCCAGGCGATCACAGCTTTGGCAGTAGTGTTAACCAAGGTCGCCAGGAGGATCGCCACCGTCGCCACTGTGGCTTCGATCTGTCCAGACAACGCCAATTCCGAAACGCTGAGCGTGATCGCATCCACATCCGTCACTCCGGTCAGGGCACTGGCGAGGTAAACGCCGGCGTAGCCGAAGAACTCATTCGCTGCCCTGACGACGATCAACACGATGACGAAGGCCAACGCAAAAGTTAAGGCCGTTGAAAACCTCAGAGGGTTGGAGACTTCCATCCGCTCTCGACTTTCTTGCTCATCTTCGTGTCGATTGCGCCAGAGGAGGTACACCCCGCCTAGGCTGGCGATCAACATCGCAACCAAGGGAATACTGACGATCTTCAACAATGGGGCATAGACTACCCCAACCTCGACCATCACCCGAGGGAACATGATACAGGAGGCCAAGAGAACACCCCGAGCGAGGATGGATGATAACCCAGGATTTTCCTTACTTCGCCCTGCGAAGCTCACCGTAGTAGCTGTACTGCTGACCAGACCCCCGAGGATACCGGTCAAACCAACACCTTGTTCCGCCCCCAGGATTTTAATCAAAATGTATCCCAAGAAACCGATGCCCGAGACGAGAATAACCAACAGCCAGATCTGGAAGGGGTTGATCACGTCAAAAGGACCAAAGTTGCGGTTGGGAAGCAGAGGGAGGACAACTGCTGTGATGAGCGCAAATTCAAGCGTCGCTCTCAAATCCACCGCGCTCATTCGGCGGGCTAAATTATGGAGGGTAGGTTTGAGCGCCAGGATAAGTGCAGTGATCACCCCGAGCGCTGCGGCCAATTCAAAGCTATCCCAAACGACCATCGCGCCAAGTAGAGGCACGATCAACGCGACAACTTCCGTTGTAATACCCTCCTCGTGCCCGCGGTAGATTTCGCCCAAATAACTAGCCCAAATGAGCAGAGCCAACATGATATACGCGACTACAAAAGGTAAAATTCCATGTTCCTGGGTCACATAAGCACCAACGGCACCAAGCAGAGCAAACAATGAAAAAGTGCGGATCCCAGCAAACTCCGGATCTTCTGTACGCTGTTGGATGAATTCGCGCTCTAATCCGATCAACGCACCGATCAACAGGGCGGCACCAAAGCGCCACCAGGGTTCAATGTTTAATATCGATTCCATGCCATAATCCTTAATGTTATATTACACGAGTGTCCTGAAAAACACACCCGACAAGACGGGAGAGGTATAGGAGGGGTGTGAGCTGCGCATGTGCCCCCACATATACCGGTCCTCTTTCCAAGTTTGACCGTTTTTCAGCCGATTCATTGGATCCTCAATCCATGCTAACAAATAGGATTATACTGTTCTTCACTTTCACGTCCTCGTTCTACCCAATCCGCCTTGGAGGTCAGCATGCCAACCTTCGCAGCCGTTCAGATGGAACCCAAACTTTTCGATTCAGAAGCCAACCTAATGAAAGTGATCGACTTCATGCACGAGGCGTCGATCCGCAGTGCTGAAATCGCGGTGTTTCCAGAGTGTGCGCTCACTGGGTACGCGCTTTCCGCGGAGGAGGCCACATCCATCGCCGAGTCAATCCCCGGTCCTCGTACCGACCGCCTCTCCGAGGCATGTCGAGAAACTGGCCTCAAGGCCGTCGTTGTTGGGACGGTTGAGAAGGATGCTTTCGGACGATTGTATAACAGCGCCGCTCTCATTGGACCCGATGGTTTGATCGCCCGTTATCGCAAGACCCACCTCCCGTTTTTGGGGGTCGATCGTTACCTGGCCGCGGGGGATGTTCTCCCTGGTCCATTCGAAACTCCCGTCGGACGCCTCGGGCTCTTAATTTGCTACGATTTGCGATTCCCTGAGCCGAGTCGTGTTTTAGCGATGGCCGGCGCTCAAGTGATCCTGCTGCCCACCGCTTGGCCGAGGGCAGCTACACTCTACCCAGATTTCATGGCTCAATCTAGAGCCTCCGAGAACAGCATTTTCCTGCTCGCTGCCAATCGGGTAGGCGAAGAGCGGGGAACACATTACCTCGGGCGCAGTGTGATCGTGGGACCTGATGGGGAGATGTTAGCGGAGGCAGGTGCCGAGGACGAAGAGATCCTTTGTGTAGAGATCGACCCAGAGCGGAGCGACCTCAAGCAGCGTATCTTCATCCCCGGCGAATACGAGCTCTATCTGTTCGATGACCGCCGTCCGGAACTCTACCGACCGATTATAGAATAACCGCAGGCTTTAGCCTGCGCTCCTTGGCGCACGCTGAAAGATGCGGCTACATTGGAACTTACTCCCCGAGTATATATTTTTATCGTAGGGGCGCCCGGTCGAAGATGCAAGGCGATCTTCCCTGCCGGTGGACCCCCACATTATTTAAATGTCATTCCGAGGAGCCAGGCGACAAGGAATCCCTATGACGAACCTTTTTGCTCGATACATCATGGGGATTTTTCTCGCTCGGAATGAAATCTACAGAGATGGCATTTATGTAGAAACAGGCTGCATCCGCAGATTCAAGCCTGAGCTTCTATCCACAAAAAAGATAGAACGAATTACGCGCGCCCCCCTCTCCATATCACCCACACCATCAGGATAAAGGCTATACCAAGGGCGACAGCGCCTAACAACCTCTCACCACTGATATAAAGCACACTCCCAATTAACGCTAACGCAGCGAAAAAAATTGCACCAACTACTCGATCGACCGATCGTGTCAGCGTCTTCAATTGACGCTCGAGATCAGGCGTAACTTTCATGGTGACCACGATCTCCCCACTCTCGATCTTCGCCAGGGTTGAGTCTACACGGGTCGGCAACGTCGATATTGCCCTGGCCTGCTCGATGAGGATCCTTAAGATCTCCTTCAACCAATCGCCACCCTCCTCGGACAATAGCTGCTCAGCGAAGGGTCGAAGACCTTGGAAAAGATTGAACTCCGGATCGAGGCCTGTGCAAATACCGGACAAGATCGCCACGCAGCGCCCGAGGAAGATCATATCTTCCGGCACCTGAAAGGGCATCTCATACATCACGTCCCTGAACTCTTTCGCGAACTGGCGCATCTCTCGAGGGTGCGTACGAACCAGTTCTCGCATGCTCTTCCCCCACACGCGATCAAACAGCGCCGCCTCCGCTTGTCGGATGCGTTCAATGTCAGCCCCTGGCAATATAAAACCCAACCTCTGATAGGACTGCATCAGCCGATCCATGTCGCGCGTGCCTACCGCAATGACAAGATCCCTCATCCCCTGTTTCATTTCGGGGGTGATTTGACCGACCATCCCAAAATCGACGAACACCAGCCTCCACCTATCAGGCTCGAGGTGTTCGACGAATAGATTGCCGGGATGTGGATCTGCATGGAAAAACCCTTCGACAAAGATCTGCCATAGATAGGTGCGGAATAAACGCTCCGCTACCTCAGCCAGATCAACGCCCAGCGCCTCTACGGCCGCGTAATCCGTGATTTTCGTGAAGTACACGTCCTCAAGGGTCAAAACACGAACGGTTGTGTAATCCCCATAGACATCTGGAATACGCACCTCGGGGTTCTCGCGGAACATCTCCCCGAATCGTCGGGCGTTTTCGGCTTCAGCCAGATAATCGACTTCCTCCCACAACGTGCGACTGAACTCAGCCATCAGGGCATCCAGATTGGCACGCCGTGTGATCGGTGGATAACGCTTGAGCCAACCGATAACCCTGGTCAAGGCCGCGAGGTCGACTTGGATCAGATCATGAATATCGGGACGTTGGATCTTAACCACCACCGATTCCCCACTAGGGAGCGTGGCACGATGGACCTGCCCTAACGAAGCTGACGCTAGAGGGTGGGGATCAAAATCCGTGAAACGTTCTTCAAGAGAGACCCCGAACTCCTCCTCCACCACTCTACGCATGGCCTCAAAGGCCTCAGGATCGACCTCGTCCTGCAAACCCGCCAACTCGGAGGTTATGGTCTCGGGGAGGATATCCAATCGAGCGGAAAGGAACTGCCCAACTTTGATCCACACCCCGCCCAAACGAGTGGCCAAGGCGCGGAAACGTATCGCGGCATTACGATAGCGTCTTGAAGCAGTTCGACGCGACAGCCTCCGCAGACCGATCCGCCTCATGATCACGTCCCAAATTAGGGTACTGATCAACACGGTTGCAAAAAACCGCATGACACGCACATATCGTGCGCGTAAATACGGAGGCGGTTTCACCGTCGATCCAGGAGGGTTAATTTTTCGGGATTCCATTCGATGATCTGGCGTGAAAGCTTTTCTAACTCAATAACCCTGCTCTGCTAAGCAATTGGTTGAGATTGTAAACGACTAATCACCAACTTACTCACTTCAGCCACTAAAGCCGGTATTACCAAAAGCGGGAGAACAACCTCCCAGTGTGATGGCGAGAGCGGCATCGTATTGAACACCGTTTGGAGGAAAGGCACATAAATCACAAGTAGCAACAACAAAAGCGAGGAACCAACGGCGTAAAACATCCAAACATTGCTGAACACACCGATGCGGAACAAGGGATAATGATCTGAACGGGCGGTGAAGGCTCTCAGCAGCTCGGAGAAAGATAAGGTAACGAAGGCCATCGTTCCGGCTAGTTGACTCTGTCCCTGATCTATACCGAGCCCGATCCAGTAAGCTACTAAGGTGACCGCGGCGATAGCTATCGTCTGAATCGCAATACGAATCCACATCTCACGGTTGATGATCGACTCGCTCGGTGGGCGTGGTTTGCGCCTCATCGTATCGGGGTCGCCTTTTTCCATACCCAACGCTAGGGCTGGGGCGCCGTCCGTGATCAGATTAAGCCACAGCAGCTGGATAGCCGTCAGAGGTGAGGGCAAACCAGCCAGAATGGCGATGAAGATCACCGCGATCTCCGCCAAGTTGCATGAAAGGAGATAGAACACGAATTTACGGATGTTGGCGTAAATGATGCGTCCCTGCTCAACCGCAGCGACAATGCTGGCGTAATTGTCGTCGGTGAGCACCATGTCAGCGGTCTCTTTGGCCACATCCGTACCGGTGATTCCCATGGCCACACCGATATCGGCTCGCTTAAGGGCTGGTGCATCGTTCACTCCGTCACCTGTCATGGCGACGATTTGGTGATTGTGTTTCAGGGCATCTACGATGCGTACTTTGTGTTCCGGTGAAACCCGGGCGAAAATGTCCGTATGCATGACCTCACGCTGGAGCGTTTGGTCATTCATTTGTTCCATCCTGACGCCGGTGATCACTTGGTGATCCGGCTCAAGGAGATCGATCTCCTCGCCGATGGCGCGTGCGGTGTCAGGGTAATCGCCAGTAATCATCAAGGTGCGTATGCCGGCGCATCGAGCGTTCTCAATGGCGGGCCTTACCTGAATGCGAGGTGGATCGATCATCCCAAGTAAGCCGACAAAGGTGAAATCATGCTCGATCTCCTCAGGTGTGGTGTCTTCGGACACCTGACGCTCTACTCTGAATGCAACCGCTAAAACCCGTAATGCCTGCTGTGCCATGGCCGCGTTCGTGGCCAAGATGTTGCTTTTTAGTTCGTCGGTTAGGGAGGCAGATCGGTCGTTCATCCGTTGGTAACTCGTGCACAAATCAAGGATCACGTCCGGTGCCCCTTTGATGGCAGCAACCTCCCATTCATGCAGTTCCATATCATAGAAGGGGCTAGCGTCCTCCGGTTTGGGCGATTTGATTTTATGGACGGTCGTCATGCGTTTGCGATCAGAATCAAAAGGAATTTCGTCGATGCGCGGGTAAGCTCGTTCCAGGACCTCTCGGTCTGCACCAGCCTTGGCTGCAGCGACGATCAACGCAGCTTCCGTAGGATCTCCAACCACGCGTCGTCTCTCATTGCCGCCGCCGTCATCCCTGATCTCGAACTCCGCATCGTTGGCCAGCGCAGCTACCCAAAGCGCAGTGGTCAAGGCGGGGTAGTCTTTTAGATCGATCGCCTTGCCATCGATTCGAAACTCGCCGACGGGTTCGTATCCGCTACCCGTGACTTCAAAGGCAACATTATCGACCCACAATTGAGTAACCGTCATTTGATTCTGGGTGAGGGTGCCGGTTTTATCGGAGCAAATCACCGTCGTTGAACCGAGGGTCTCGACGGAGGACAAGCGACGGATGAGGGCGTGGCGCCGAATCATCTCGCGCATACCGTACGCCAGGGTGATGGTCACCACTGCTGGCAAGCCCTCCGGCACCGCTGCTACCGCAAGGCTCACGGCTACCAGAAACATATCCAACGGGCCGATGCCCCGAACCCAACCAAGGAGGAAGACGATACCGCAAATACCCAGTGCCGCCCATCCGAGGAACTTACCAAGCTGATCCAACCGGCGTTGAAGTGGGGTAGGCTCCTCATGAACGGATTGCAGCATGGCGGCGATCATGCCGATCTGGGTGTGCATCCCCGTGCTGACTACGATGCCCTTGCCCCGGCCGTAAGAAACCAAGGTTCCACTGAAAGCTGTATTGCGACGGTCACCTAACGTTTCGTCCATCGTGAGAACGACGCGAGCGTCTTTCACGACCGGGACCGATTCACCTGTAAGTGCGGCTTCTTCTATTTTTAAATTTACAGTCTCCAGCAGTCGCAGATCCGCAGGGATGTAGTTTCCGACCTCGAGTAAGACCACGTCCCCGGGGACCAATTCGCGTGCCGGAACCGTTTGGCGATGTGAATCGCGTATAACCTGCGCTTCCGGCGCGGCTAACCTTCTCAAGGCGGCCAAAGCTTCCTCGGCACGATGTTCCTGGATAACCCCAAGGATGGCATTGAGCAGCACGATGGCGAAAATTGCAGCGGCTTCGATGTAGTCACCTAACAGTGCAGAGACTATCGAAGCCGCGATCAAAACAATCACGATGAAGTTGTTGAATTGATCCAGGAGCATCCGCCAGATGGTGGGACGCGGCGGTTCATCCAATTCGTTGGGACCACACTCAGCAAAACGACGGGTAACCTCCTCGGAGGTGAGCCCGCTGGTTGGTGAGGTCTGAAGCGTACGGATAACCTTGGAGGCCTCCAGCGCGTGCCAGATCTCACCCCCATTGACAGCGTCCCGCTCGCCTTCAGCAGCGGGCGTTAATTTCTCACTCATAAATTAGAAACGTAACTCCATGATGATATGTCTGGGTCCTACAACCACAGCGAGAGGATTATAGCACGCCGGGGCGCGAACCTATCTGACAACTACTTCCCAAGTGTCGGACAGGGTTTAATTGGCTACCAGGGGCTGCATAGCAATTTGAAACGCCACGCTTGAAGTTGTTTTCAGTCGCGTGAATATAATGTTGGATTATTGGCTACAAATGGGCTCATTCGCGACTGACTTGATGGCAGAGGTCGATAAACAATGCTGCGGTCCATCCAAACATCGGTGCAGCATCTTCACCTGGGTGACCTACGTCTGATTTATAAAACTCATAAAACCCATCGTTCTGTGCAATTAACGCTAGGGTACGATCTCGCAATTCATTTGCGAGATCGTTACGACCTATCTTGGTCAATGCCTCGACAAAAATGTAGTTCATATTTATCCATGTCGGGCCGCGCCACAAGGTGCCCGAATCATAACTTGGCGAATTTCGGGCAACGGTAGAAAGTGGATAGGGAGTCCAGAATTCGTCCGGATTTGTGAGGTGAGTGAGGATATTCTCCTGCACTTCATTCGGTAGACGGCCTGTCCAAATTGGAAACAGGTTTAGTATGGTTACTTCGGGGACCCGTCCATGATCATGTATGGCCCAAAACAACCTCGCTTCCGGGTCGTAGAGATCTGCCACCATGCGAGAAGCCATTTTAAGGGCTCGCTGCCACCACATCTGTGCTTCTTTAAATCTACCCAAAGTCTCAGCGATCACGGCAAGCGCATCCATCTGTATATAAAGATAGGTATTGATGTCAGGTGATACAACAGGCAATCCGTGATCCCACAGGGGGCTATCGTCGAGTCCGGAGGAATAGGGGTGATTATATTGCACTAAGCCATCTGCGTCATCATCATTCATCGAGAACCACCAGGAGTTCCAGCGCAACAGGGACGGATAGATTTCTCCAAGGAATTCGGGGTTTGGATCCGTCTCGTGTATTTTTAAGGCAGCCCAAGCGATAATGGGCGGTTTGGTAACCTCACCTTTCACCGGATGATCAAGAAAATCAATCACTCCCTCATCGTAGACAGCATCGGGAACCATCCCATTTGGACGTTGATGAACCAGTATTGTGCGTAATTGGTCCCTTGCCAATCCGGGATCAATGTGTCGTAGAGCCACTGCATGAAAGCAAGCATCCCAATTCCAGATCCCTATGTATTTCGCCTTAGAGGGCATCATCGCCTCATACATCACATTGCCCTGTGGAGCGATAAGATTATTCCCCAGCACCCACCATGCGGAGTAATACTTCAACTGGAGATCGTCTTTAACATACGGCGCTTTGTCAAACCATTCGTGCCACTTTTTCTCGGCCGAATTCAACGTCTCCGAAAATGGCGACACCCCATCATCGGAAGCCATATCACTCTTAAATATCATGTGAATGGCTGTGTCACCTCCAGCCTCAATCACAAATTCCACCCCAGATTCCTCGTGCTCAATCACCATCTCATTCTTTAGCACTTTTCCATTTGTACGATACACAACATCACGCATTGATTTAATGATGCCTCCGACTCCTAACTTCTCCCAAGCATGGCTGAGCATTCGAATTCGGATCCCAGCACGAACTCCCTCTGGAATCCCTAGAACAAGCGTTTCGGGATTATGAAAAACCAAAACAAAATTCCCCAATTGTGTCTGGAAGGACAACGCATGTGGATAGGTTGTGAGTTGATAAGCTAGAGGATTTCCGGCTTCATCGATGAGGCTCAGAGACCGGATATAAGGGGGGCGATGAAGGAATTCCTCAAGTCCTTCTTGAGAATCACTAAACCGCTCGGCGAACTTTACATAGAGCTCGTCCGATCTTGCGTGTTTGTATATAAGCAACCGGGACCCACGGTCGCTGAAGGGTTCAAAAATTGGATTATATTGATCGCGCAGCAGACGTAAATATCTTGAGACGGGAGCATCGTCCATGGTCTGCACTTGAACTATTGGTTGAATTATCGATGGAGTTTAGGGCATCTATAAATCCGCTCGATCTCAACTTTCATCGATATCTTATTTGCTTGAACTCTTTTTCTCCGATACTTAACCCTTGATCGCGCCCGCGAGATACCCTGCCCTGAGCCAACGCTGCAAGAAGTATGTCACGAAAAGTACAGGGATAGTGACCAATGTGGCATAAGTTGCTATGACCGGCGGGGGAGAGCGACCCACGATGTTGACGATCTCCAATGGCAACGTACGGTTGAAAAGTGTGAGATAGATCGCGTAAGTCACTTCATCCCAAGATGCCAACCAGGAGAATATCGTCGCCACAGCAATCCCCGGGGCGGCTAACGGTATGATCACACGGAGTATCGTCCCGATCCTACTCGCACCATCAACACTCGCCGCCTCCTCCATCTCACGCGGGATGGTGTCAAACGTTCCTACCAGAATCCAAGTGGTCAGGGGTAATGTGATGATCATGTGAGCCAAGATCAATTCCAAACCAAAAACCGAATCATAGAACTTGAGCCACGGTAATGCCTTATCAATGCGGAGGAAAGTCACGGCCACAGGTAAGGCTATTCCCACTTCCGGATACATGCGGGTAAAGAAAAGGCCTAGTATCAGACCGTATTTTAGCTTCGGTGAAAGTCTTGATATGGCATACGCTCCCGGTATTCCTATTATTAAGGAAAACATTGCTGTGAGTGTGGCCACTCTGAGACTCTTTAAAAGTCGACTAGCCAAATCTGCGTCTAAGCGAACACCCCCAGGGGCTTTTTCGAGTAGCACCCTAAGCCACCATTTCGGCAGGGTGTTATCCCAAGAGGTTCCTGTGAAATCTCGGTCGCTCTCATCTGCAAAGTAGAGATGGGAGATAACATAGCGCGGATGTTGTGTGGCAAAAGTCTCCTGTGGGTCTCCTAAAGACATCATCAGCATGAAATGCACAGGGCTAATGACTACCAAAGAAACCGTGATGATAAGTAATGCAAATACTCCACGAACGACCCATTTACGTGTCATGAGATCACCTCCCGCGTTCCTACCAGCCGCAGGTATGTGACAACTGCTATCAAAATCATCAAGAGAAGAATAGTCGATGCTGCAGCTGACGTGGTCAGGTGCGCGTTGGTGTACTCATTGTAAGCAAAGGATGCTAAGACCGGCACTTGCCCGGAGACACCCAAAGCCAAGGGGTGCACAAAGATGCGGAAAGCATCGATCCCCCGAATAATCACTGCCGATGTGATGGCAGGGCGAAGAAGAGGTAAAGTGATCCGAGTGAATCGCTGCCACATTGAGGCTCCATCAACTTCAGCAGCTTCATAGATATCTCTGGAGATTGATTCTAAACCCGCTAACAGGATCAACATCACCAATGGAGTCACCTTCCACATATCGCTGATGGCGACTCCAAGAAGAGCCAAAGGTTCCTGCAGGAAGTTCAGATTCGGAAAAGGTTCCGCCAACACCCCCCACTTCATCAACACCGTTGATACGTCAAAAAGGAATTCGTTGAGATAACCGCTTGATCCAAAAATGTAGCGCATATTCGTCGCTGCAACGACGGTAGGGATCCCCATCGGAAGCAGCATGATGGCACGGAAAAGCCCTCGACCTCTGAACTGCTGGCTGAGCATAAGGGCGACACCAAGACCGAGTACCATCTCCATACTCACGCTGACCAGGGAGAT
>JABAOF010001325.1_pt1 | contig 18783 bp, 22 predicted proteins | sample 7062171 | NCBI WGS metagenome assembly JABAOF01 (sample SAMN14538628, study PRJNA623070) | marine sediment metagenome | biome: marine biome [ENVO:00000428]; feature: marine pelagic biome [ENVO:01000023]; material: deep marine sediment [ENVO:00002113] | place: India: Gulf of Khambhat ...
TTCCAAGGGTCCTCTTTGAGGTATCTGATACATACGTCAAAGGTTGCCCCACCCCAGACTTCAAAGGAGAAGAATCCTACTTGATCCATCTTCTCGGCGATTGGCAACATGGATTCGGTTCTCATCCGTGTGGCCATCAATGATTGGTGTGCATCTCGAAAGGTGGTATCCGTCAGTCTGACAGGGTTTTTCAATAGAATCCGCCTAGGCAAACCTTGCGTGTTTGAGAATAACAACACAATCCTAAGGCTCTATTTTAATCTACTTTTTCTTGCAGCCCCTTTATTCTGAGTGTCTTACAATGGCTGGCATAGCGGTGTCAGCTAAAGCAAATTCTTAAGAGTCCAAGATTTTGGGATTATGTAGGGTGTCCAAACTGAGAATAAGATATGAACCCTACGACGAAATCGTAGTAAAAGAATACGTTCGGTTTGACAAGATTGATGATTTGATCTACATATTCGCGCAGCTTAGAGCAGCTGGGCAACTAGCTTCCGCGAACTGGGCCAACGGCGTTCTCTTTACCCACAGCATGCTGACGCCAGACACAGACAAAGTGACGGAGGAGTTCATCACAGGTCGCCTCTATTACACGAATGTGAGTTACGCACTAATGCCAGACTACAAGTCTGCTGTGCGCTACAAGGGTCCTGAAGGAGAGATACTCGTCCCAGTCATAAATGTGAGCTCTAGCAAGACGCTCTCTAAACTAGCAAAATGGCTCAAGTCACAAGAGTGAGATGCCTATCTCTCCGGCGGGTGCGTCTCTAGCGTACATAAATCGAAAACTACCTTATCAGAACTAATGCTTGTCCTTTATTGACAACGTCCCCTTCCGCGACAGCTATCTTCTCCACAACCCCCGCCACTGGAGCTGTTATCTCATTCTCCATTTTCATGGCCTCCAAAACGCAAAGGGTGTCTCCTATCTTAACTGAATCACCGGTCCCCACTCTTAATGAAGCAATCCTACCTGGTAGAGCAGAGGTCACTCTGCCTTTTTCTGAGACTGATTTCTTGACCAGTGTTCTGGAGAGGCTTGGCGATAATGGCTTTGGAGTGGGTTGATACATCGCGCTCTTGCCCTTGTATTGGGTTCTGTAGGGCACGCCATTGACTTTCACTGTAAAGGCGGTGCTCTTGCTGATCTTTTCCAATTCCACGTTGTACGGATTGCCGTTGACGCGCATATTGACGGAGGTCTCGTAGCAAAGCTTGTTCCTAAGCTGCACTCCGTATTGGCTGTTGTCAACTTGAACTAAGAAAGAAGTTCCCTTATCGACTTTGAGAAGCTTGACTTTGTGATGTTTGCCGTCGATTACGATGTTATGCTCTCTCAACCCGCGACCTCATCCATTCACGTTGTCCTGCCATTTTCCACGCGGACGCTCCCTCTGCCTTTCGCCTCGGGATGACGGCTAGGTTTTCTCGTTTGTTGAGCAACTGGGCTGCGAGGGCAACCGACAGGGCAGCAACTTCTTCGTCTTGAACCCGCTTCTCTATCGCGAGATTGCCTATTCTTTCGTGGACAAACTCGGTGTGTATTCGCCCTCTTCTGAAGTGTTCATCTTCCAGAATTCTCAAATGGTACGGAATCGTGGTTTCAACGCCTTCAATAGCATACTCCCCTAAAGCGTTCTTCATGCGGAGTATAGCTTCATCACGAGTGGCGCCCCACACCGCAAGCTTGGCAATCAAGGAATCGTAGAAAATCGGAATCGTGTATCCGCTGTACAAGGCGGCGTCAACTCTAACACCCGGACCGCCCGGTGGGCGATATTTCGTTATGGTGCCTGGGCACGGCGCAAAGTCGCTGTAGGGGTCTTCCGAGTTGATTCTGCAGTTCAATGCGTGTCCGCGTTCCACTATCTCATCTTGGCTGTACCGTAGTTCTTCTTCAGCCGCTACCCCAATTTGCTCCTTGACCAAGTCAACGCCAGTCACTAATTCCGTAATGAGATGTTCAACCTGTAACCGAGTGTTCATCTCCAGAAAGTAGAAGTCTCCTTTGCTATCCACAAGATATTCTATCGTGCCAGCGCTAGTGTACTCTATGGTCTCTGCTGCTCGGATGGACGCCTCTGCCATTCGGGCTCTTAGGTCTTCGGTCATCATCGGCGAAGGGGTCTCTTCAATCAGCTTCTGATATCTTCTTTGAATTGAGCATTCGCGTTCACCCAATTGGATGACATTTCCATTCTTGTCTGCCAGCAACTGGAATTCGATATGTCTTGGTTTTGCAAGGAGCTTTTCAACGTAAATCTTCGAACTGCCGAACGACGTCTCTGCTTCTAGGCGGACGAGCTCCATTGCCTTGGCCACATCGGCATCACTATTGACGACACGTAGCCCCTTGCCGCCCCCGCCGAATACTGCCTTGATGAGAATGGGGTAGCCCAGCGTTTCCGCCAATTCCTCGATGTCATGCTCGTCTTCAACTGGTTTTGTACTTCCTGGGATAGCAGGAATACCAACATCTTTCATGGCCTTTCTGGCCATCACCTTGTCCCCCATCGTTCGAAGTACGGTGCTGGATGGTCCGATGAATGCGATGTTGTTGGCTTCGCAGGCTTGGGCAAAGGCGGGAATTTGCGCGAGAAACCCGTATCCGGGATGAATTGCCTCTGATCCTGACAGTTGGGCGATTTCTAGCATTTTGTCGATGTTTAGGTAGCTCTGCGTTGGTTGTGCCGGTCCTATGCAGTAGCTTTCGTCTGCGTATCCTACATGTAGCGATTCTTGATCTGCTTCTGAGTAGACCGCTATGGACTTTGTCCCCAGCTCTCTGCAAGCCCTCATGATTCTGATCGCGATTTCTCCACGGTTGGCTACAAGGATGGTGTTGAACATGGTCTCATCACGGAAGGCATGCTGGGCAAGGTGATCCTGCATCAGTTTCTTGGAGACAGAACTGACTTTCAGGGCGCTCTAGAGCCCTTCTATCTTCTATAGTTCCCTTATTTTAGCTTATGCAATCACGTCACGTCGTTGACTGTTCGACGGCGAAGGCGGAGTCCGGTCAGGATTAGGCTAGGTACAACACAAAAAGGGAGGCGTTGAGAATGAGTACTCTTCTAAGATGGTTTCCAGTGCGCAAGTCCCATTTCCATGTGTTTGGTAGTTTTTCTTCGACGGGTTTGATTCTTCTGAGAATCTTAGCTCCCTTCTGTCGAGCCTCTCGCGGCATCTGCATGCATGCGAAAGCTTCTAACGGACATAGAACTTACTTTCTCAAAGTTTTAGTACAACCTCAAACGGAACAGTAGCGGCCTTCAATTATGAGAGAGAGGAGGTGAGGGAAGCTAAATGAAAATGCAACGGAAGATGGCTTCTGTGGTTTTCCTTCTGCTTGTCACAGCCATCGCTTTTAATGCCCTGGCCGTGCCTGTTCAAGCAAAAAATGAAATGCAAGTCAACATGTGGGGTACCTATATTGGCCTTGATGAAGTGCGCGAGATTCCTACCGGGACGTGGGCGACCGTCCTGTGGGGATGGGGTTGTTTGACTTGGGATCAACTCTACAACTTCTCCGATAGCACCGACTACACGTGGACACTCGACGGCGAGCCGATCTCGGACTACGAGATTGAATTCATTGATGGTAGTCTGAAGGCTGTCATTTTTACCTGCTATTGGCACCCCACACGCCCAGGAGAATATCACCTGGAACTTACGGTTACCTTCAACGAGGACCACTTTGACGGTATTGATCTTTACACCGCAGGAACCGTGATGTCTGCTCCGCGAACCATTTTGGTGACCCCACGAGAACTGTATCCGCTGGACCCTCCCGAAGAACCCATGTGATCACCTTTGCCAAGCGTGACTTAATCCCCTCTTTTTTCTATTTAGGCACAATCAGCGTGCGCTAGAAAACAGTCAAAGACAAAGAGACGGCGCAAGGACACGACACAAGACGGTTGTGGGCATACGTCGAATTCCGCCACTATGACTACACATGCTTTTGCGGAAATATCGAAATCACAACGGAATATTTGCGTGTTTCTTGGGCGGTCTTCTCTCCCTTTTCGTCACAAGCATCTCCAAAGCCGTTATGAGCTTGGGCCGAGTCTCCGCCGGTTCGATGATATCGTCAATGTACGCTTTTTGCGCTGTGACATAAGGGTTCGCGAATTTTCTGCGATATTCCGCAGTTAGTTCCGCTCTCTTCTTCTCGGGATCCCTGGCCTTCGCTATTTCCCTACGGAAGATGATGTTTATCGCACCTTGGGGTCCCATGACCGCGATTTCCGCTGTTGGCCAAGCGTAGTTGATGTCGCCTCCGGAGTGTTCACTACCCAACACATCATAGGCTCCACCGTAAGCTTTCCGAATAATCACTGTGATCTTCGGCACAGTGGCTTCACAGTAGGCGTAGAGCAGTTTGGAGCCATGCCTAATGATCCCACCATGCTCCTGATCAACTCCCGGCATGAACCCGGGGACATCGACGAAGGTGATGACTGGAATGTTGAAAGCATCGCAGAATCTGATGAACCGTGCTGCCTTGACTGACGAGTTGATATCCAGCGCGCCGGCGAAGAACTTGGGTTGATTCGCAATTATGCCCACGGTTCGCCCATTGAGTCTTCCAAACCCGATCAGAATGTTTGGCGCCCAGAGCGGTTGGACCTCAAAGAAGTCGCTGTTGTCGACCACGCTTGAGATGATTTCCTTCATGTCGTATGGTTTGTCAGGATCATCTGGAATTATCGCTATCAGGTCTTCGTCAATACGGTTAGGGTCGTCCCCCGTTTCGACCACGGGCGGATCTTCCATGTTGTTTGAAGGTAGATAACTGAGTAGCTTCTTGATGATTTCCACACCCTCTTCTTCGTTGGATGCTGTGAAATGGGCGACTCCGCTTGTCTGCCCGTGAACTATGGCGCCGCCCAAATCTTCAAAGGTGACCTCTTGACCGATGACCGCCTTAATGACATCTGGCCCTGTTATGAACATGTGGCTCGTTTCCTGAACCATCACTACAAAATCTGTCAGCGCCGGGGAATAGACTGCTCCGCCAGCGCACGGCCCCATAATCGCGGAGACTTGAGGGATCACTCCGGAGGACACTACATTTTTGAAGAATATGTCGCCGTAGCCGGCGAGACTTGCGACTCCTTCTTGAATTCGGGCTCCACCACAATCATTCAAGCCTACTATTGGCGCTCCCGCCTTCATAGCCAGATCCATGACCTTACACACTTTCTTTGCGAACATCTCGCCCAGCGACCCTCCGAATACGGTGAAGTCATGTGAAAATACGAAGACCGGACGGCTGTCGATTGTGCCGTATCCGGTCACGACGCCGTCTCCTAGTACTATTTTTTTGTCCATGCTGAAGTCTGTGCATCTATGGGTCACAAAGGGGTCAAGTTCTACAAAGGTCCCGTCATCTAGAAGCAGATCGATTCGTTCGCGGGCCGTCAGCTTTCCTCTTTTGTGCTGTGCATCTATTCTCTCCTTTCCGCCACCAAGTTTGGACTTCTCTTTCAATTCCCGGTATTGGCGTATTTTCTCGTCAACTGTGGGTTCCTTGGCTGACACTTTGATGTTCCTCAACGACTTTCGGATAGTTCTTTCTTAAGTGGCATTTAACAGTTGTTTCGTAACGTGGCGTAGCCGCTTTGAAGAATGCCGTGCGTGTGCAAGTGTCTTGCGAGAAAATGCATAGTAACGAAGAATTCGATTCGATGGTATGGGTCTTGTTTCAGTCGTCACAACTCATGACTTGTCGTCTTAGTGAACCACTCCCTACCGTGCATGCATACAGGGGGGCAGCTCTGGGTTCATGTGAGCGTACATGCAAAGGACAGATTACTTAAGAGTCTGGAGAGTTCATGTGCGCGCAAAGAGTGTTTCTATCTTTCCACAACGAAAGCGATTTTCACGTTTGCTTTGTATTCCACGATTTTGTTGTCTTTCACTTTGCCAGTGCATCTCTTAACGTGGACGCCCTTTATGCTCTTCACCGTTTTGGCTGCTTCTGTCACGGCATTTTGGGCGGCTTCGCTCCAGCCAATTGGTGAACTACCGATCAACTCGATAATTTTCACAACCGTCATACACCTCACCTCCGCAAACCAGGTAATTTCAATGCTACTTCAGCTTTTCGATACATGCGTTTCTCCAATTTCTGTGGCGCGCTCTATGTGTGGATATTCTGGTGCTCCAAGTGAAATTTGAATCGGCATGGAGGCGCGCGCGCATGTATAGTCAGCGAGGGAAGAAATTTATTTGAATTGCATCTCAAGTTTTGGTGAAGTCAAGTTGATGCGAAAAACCGCACTGGTGGTGGCAGTATCGCTCTTGATTGTTGGGGCCATGCTCGGCTTTTACCTTTGGAGAGGGGCAATTCCTAGACTCTCTTACGACGTGGTTAGAATTCCGATGAACGAATTGCAGGATGCAGAGTGGTTAGATGTTGTGGATGTGGTGGCAGAGAGTGAATTGATCTTCTCTCAACGTCTTGAGACGTATTGCGGCGCTGAAGATCTGCTCAGACTCGAATTGGATGTACAGGGAAACGTGATAACGACTACCGAAATCTTTGATTCAGATGCCGTTGAGCCACAAATCTGTCCGTATGACCTACATGGGAGGATAAAGCCGCTATCAGAAGGAACATACACGCTAAAAGTCATTTTCGTGGACAAAAGCTTGGATAGAACGGAAACTCTGCACGAAAAAACAGTAAGTTTCACCGTGATCCCGGATTGAACCACGGCGTCCGCGGGGGCGAAGATACCCTTCTTCTATGGAGGTTCCCCGGACAACTTGGTCAGAAGAGAATTATAGGCGCCGATGGCCAAAATGATCTAACTGCCTGCTGAACACAGGAGAAGAAGCCTCCTTAGTGCCTCTGCAAGATCACGTCGCCTGACGTCACTTTTCTTATGATTCCATCTTCTGTTTTGATCAGGAGGGCTCCGTTGCGATCGACATCCGTAGCGAAGCCCGATATTTTTTCGTCGTAGACCGCAACTTCTACATACGAGCTGAGAAACGTGGCTAGGCTCTTCCACTCTTTCAAGATTTGCCCAAACCCTTGCTGAACGAAGATCTTGTACTGGCTTTCCAACTCCTCGAGCAAAGCTTGCAGAAGCCTTTCCCGGTCCACTTCCCTTCCTAGCTCCTTTCTTAGCGATGTTGTGGAACTTCTTAGATTTTCGGGAAAGGCGGCAAGATCCACATTCGCGTTTATTCCAATGCCTAGAGTGATGAAATCTACCATCTGTCCTCGGGTGCTCATTTCGGTTAGAATGCCACAAACTTTTCTTCCGCCGATCAGGACGTCGTTCGGCCACTTTATCTCGGCATTCAATTCAAGTGTGTCTCTGATGGCTCGAGCTACTGCAACGGCTGCTGTCAACGTCAGTTTTAGTGCATCTGTAGGGGTCATATCGGGTCTTAGAACGGTGGAAAACCAGATTCCCCCTGTTGGGGATACCCACCGTCTACCGATTCTTCCTCGGCCTTGGGTCTGCGTCTCGGCGATAACTACGGTTCCTTCCTCGGCGCCCTTCGCGGCCAGTTCTTTTGCAATGTCGTTGGTCGAAGTCACTTTGTGGAAGCGGAGGATTGTTTTTCCAAAAAAATCTGTTTGCAGGCATTTTCGAACTCTTTCAGGCAACATAGTACTTACCGTGCATGTTCTACGCGGTCTATGAAGGCGGCACTCTTCACGGTTCGCATAACTCTACTAGCACATTTTTCGTGCTTTTGGGATGTAGAAATGCTATGGGGAAACCATCGGCGCCGATTCTCGGCGTTTCGTCTACGAGTGTGATTCCTTTCTCCTTCATTTCATGAAGAGCCGCGTTAATGTTGGTCACTTTCAAGGCTATGTGGTGAAAGCCTTCCCCCCTTTTCTTGAGGAACCGAGCAACGGGGCTTTCCTCATCCGTAGGTTCGAGCAATTCGATTTTGGTTTCGCCTGCGAAGAGCTGCGCGATTTTAGTCTTCTGGTCTTCAATGATGGTTATCTTTTCAAGCTTCAGTCCTAAGGTCTTCTGGTAGATTCGTAGCGCCTCGTCGAGGTCCGTTACGGCGATTCCTATGTGGTCCACTCCGGTTATCATAGTATGTCTCACCCTTTTTTCTACGTATCCTTACCCGTTGGAGATATAAACACGCTTCTTTGAGACCGGAATCTAGCAAGTTTTAAGTCTTCTTTGAGTCTATCTGATAGTTCCAAAGGTGAAACGGTGATGGAAGGATACCCTTGGTGGAATGACGATCATAAGAAACTTGCCCGCGACGCCAAGAAGTTTGCTGATGAGAGCATACCACGAGGCGAGGAGATCATGTGGACAAAGGAGTTCCCCGCTGATCTCTTGAAGGCGGTCAGCAGAAAGGGATGGTTTGGCGTTGCAATTCCTGTCGCCTATGGGGGCATGGGCATAGGTATCACTGGCTGCTGTATCGTTGCGGAAGAGCTTGGCCGTGTTTGCTCTGCTCTGACTGGCGCGTACAGCGTCACTATGTTTGGCGGCGTCGAACAGCTCATCAAGTTTGGCAGTGAATCCCAGAAGAAGAGGTGGTTGCCCAATATCGCAAAGGGCATGTTGAGCGGAATCTGCATAACAGAGCCTGGCGCAGGCTCGGACGCTGCGAGTATGGAGACCACGGCTACTCGAAAGAGTGACGCGTACATTCTCAATGGAAAGAAACGGTTCATAACCAACGCGGGGGTCGCCAACGTATACTGCATATACGCCAAGACCAGCGACCGGCCCGAGGACAAAGCCAAGTACAACCATCTTAGCGCCTTTCTCGTAGAACAGAAGACTCCCGGCTTTTCAGTAGAGAAGATTAACGAACTAGGTGGATGGGTCGGGCTTCCCAACGGATACCTCGATTTCGATGACGCCAGAGTGCCCGCGGCGAATCGGCTAGGCGACGAAGGTGACGGCTGGAGAATCCTCGTGGATGGGCTGAATTTTGAGCGAAACCTCTTCGCCGCCGGGATGCTTGGTCCCATGCGAGAGGCCATCAAATACGCGGTGGGACATGGCGAAAGGCGCCTGCAGTTCGGTCAACCTACCATAGGGTTTGAAGTGAACCAGTTCAAAATCGCGGACATGTTTGCCAGATTGCGGACCGCGCGACTGCTTACTTATTATGCATCCTATTTGATGGATGAGAAGATGGAGTGCGTCATGGAAGCAACATTGGCGAAGCTCTACACCTCCGAGGCGTATGAACAACTGCTTGTCGATGCCCAACAGGTTATGGGGGGCGACGGTTGGACCCGTTTCTACCCCTTGGAGGCGTTCATCCGAGATGCTCGCGTCAATCAGATCGGTGCTGGAACGAGCGAAGTCATGCGAATGGTTCTCTACCGGTGGGGAACACGATCGATGGCGGGTGAGGTGAGATTGCCGCACCGATATATCCACGACAAACTGGGGATTCCAATTTCTGCAAGGAAAGCCAGAACGATCTCTGACGTCAGTGAAAAAACCGTGATCGGAGTGTTGGCTGAGGACTATCGGGCGAATCCCGGGCTGTACCTGAGTCGTGGGGACATGAAGGAGATTCTGACAAGCGCCACGGATGCGCAACTGGACAAAATACTGGAGACCTTGGAAACCCAAGGGCTCGTTCACCTGTATAGGGATCGCCGCGGGACCATCGCCTTGGCAAAGGCCACGTACAAGGGATTGAAGAAAGCCAACCCGTTAGAACATTACAAATGGTTCCCCGATTGGATAAAAGAGGATCTGCTCCGCTAGCGACTAACGCTCAAGCGTAGCCTTCCTTTTCGTTGCCCCGACAGTCCAGCCCGTGGCCACAGGATTCGTGACTTCAGCGGATAGTCAGTGCGTCGAGAGTTCTCGGATAGTATGTAATTGTCTCTGCGCCATCGTCGGTTATCAGCACCGTGTCAGAGTGACGGAATCCAGCGAACCCCGTTTCGTAAATGCCCGGTTCACAGCTTACAACCATTCCTGCCCGTAGCGGTTCGTCATTTCCTATGTCTAACCAAGGAGGTTCGTGGCCCTGCAAGCCCAAGCCATGTCCCGTGTGATGCTTCACGAGCGGCATCAGCCCCGCTTTCTTAAACACCCCAATTGTTGCTCGGTCAATGTCGCTGCATTTGACTCCTGCCTTGAACGTTTCAAAGGCGGCTTCTTGCGCTTGGATCATCACGTTGAAATAGCGTGTTTGCTTAGGGGTCGGTTCGCCAACGATCATAGTTCGTTCTAGTTCACAGCTGTAGCCGCCTACGTCTGCGCCTGCGCCGGTAACGATGACATCACCCCGTTTGATCATCCGCTTTGTCGCGAGAGCGTGGGGTATAGCACTCATTCTACCGATCTGGCCGCGGAAGCCGACGCTGATGGGCGAGCTTCTCCGCAGGGGTTCGTAGTCGGGTCCGAGGGTTTTTTTCATGAGTACCGAGGCTTCAAGGGACGCGGCTAAGGCAATCTCGACGTCCCATACGCCTTCGGCGGTATATTCTTGCAGCAAGGTGTGTCCGAGATTGGCCCATTTGGCGCTTTCTTGCATGAGGGCGATTTCTTCGTCGGATTTTGTGCGGCGCATCGACGGCACCAAATCTTTCATCTCTACAAACTTCGCTTGCCGCAGCTTCTTCGTGATTGGCGGGCCGCGGTAGCCCCAAGTACCTGCAGCCCCGGCTTTGTTATCGATACCTATGCGTTTTTTGGCCAATCCCATGGCCGTCAAGGATTGGGCGAAATGCTCAATTGGATGCTTTGTTCCCGGGTAGTCCATGTAAGTCTTGACCTCGTCGATGATTCTGGTTTTCAAGGGGATGTGGTCTTCTTCCAACAGCGGACCGAGAAACGTGATTCGGCCATCGACGGGTATGATCAGTGCTGCCGGGCGTTCGGTAGCGATGAAAGAGTAGCCTGTGAGGTAGAACATGCTTGTACCATTCGTCAGATACAAGGCGTCAAGCTTCCGCTTTCGCAGGGTTTTTCGAACGTGTTCTAGGCGACGGCGATATTCGGCTTCACTTATTGAGAATTCCACCATCATGGTCCCTCAACGGATTTTGTCCAATGCTATGATGGACAGCACATAAAGGCTTTCTATCAATTGGCAACAAAACTTTGTGGTTCGCGCCGAGGACCTGACGTACATCTGCGAGAAGCTTTAGATAGTGGATTTCATGCAGTATCTGCTATGTTAATTGGTTGTGGTTGAATTGGTTGAGTTATCTAACGTCAAGATTACGGTTTTGCGGCGTTTCCATCCCTCGGAAGTTTTCGATAAGAGTCCTGTGACGTCGCACGCGCGTGAAGCCTGTACTCTGCTTAGGGATGGGCAAGAATTCATTGTTGAGAATCTGGAGATGCCTGAAGGGTTCTGCTCCTCGGCTTGGGTCTCCATGTACGGCACTATCCAAATCCTGAGCTTCGGTGGCGACCTTCCATGGATCAGAGAGAAAGGCGTCGCTATTAGCTGCTGCTTGGACGGACTGCGACCAGTCATCTTCAAACTTAAACGCATGTGACGTCTCTTTGGCGCGTGCAGCGGCACGCAATAAGAAGTAATGTATTTAAGATGCTTTCTTGAGGATAGTTCGTCATCACCAGAAGGAGAATCTTCTGCATTGACGGCAGATTCGATGAGAGGCAGCATACTTGATGGAGACATTATTCGGACAGCTTTGACTCTCGGATGGCCGGTAATGCTGTCCAACGTCTTTGAGACGGTGTATAATCTGACCGATGCCTTTTGGCTGGGAAAGCTAGGACCCGAGGCTGTTGCGGCGCCTTCAATATCCTGGCCCATCATATTCCTTTTCATGTCGATAAGCGCCGGGTTGGGAATATCGGGGATCTCGCTGGTGTCGCAATACACGGGCGCTGGGTTGCCGGAGAAGGCTAACAAAGCTGCTGGCCAGCTCCTCTTTGTCCTCTTGAGTACTTCGTTGGTTGCGTCGATTGTCGGCTTCCCGTTCGCCGGTGGTGTGCTGGCTCTAATGGGCGCTTCACAGGTTGTTCAAGCGACGACCACACCGTACTTGCAGGTGATGTTCTTAGCGCTGCCCTTTCTGTTCTTTCATTTTGGCTTCCGAGCCACGTTGAGGGGCTATGGCGACACGAGGACGCCGATGCTCTTGACGATTGCATCCAGTGTGCTCGACACCGCGTTGGATCCCTTCTTCGTGTTCGGTTGGGGGCCCATTCCGCAGATGGGAGTTGTTGGCGCGGCGTTGACTACGCTGATGACAAGAGGATTGGTAGCAATCATTGGGATGTACCTTCTGTTCTCCGGCAGGCTGGGGATCAAGCTCGGCTTGTCCGATTTGAAACCGGACGTTAGTTGGGTGAAGAAAGTTGTCTCAATAGGTGCACCGTCGGCCATCGGTCTCAGCGGGACCGCTCTCGGATTCGTGGTGCTCATCAGCTTGGTCTCTATCGAAGACAAGTTATTGCTGGGCGAGGGCGTCCTGCTGGCCGCTTATGGAATCGGCTTTCGACTGGTCAACTTCATCAACATTGTCCTCTGGGGGGGCGTCAGCGCGATATCGACGATGGTGGGGCAAAACTTAGGGGCCAATCAGCATGAACGGGCGACTGAGATTGCCAAGAAACTCCTGCTTGTCTTCTTCATCCTCTCCCTGACGGGAAGTGCCGTGATTTATTTCTTGCGGGTGCCGCTTTACATGCTGTTCATTAACAGTCCCGAGGTCCTGGATGCGGGGTCTGTATTCATCACGTTCTTTGTCTTCTCGGTGCCCTTCTTCACGGTCTTCCGTATGGCAAGCGGTGTGTTTGAAGGGGCCGGCAACACCCGGCCTTCGATGTTTTTATCACTGATTCGGCTTTGGGGAATGCGAACCCTGTTAGCCTTTGTTTTCTACTTCGTCTTTGGGATGGGCGCCGCCGGCATATGGGCGGGTATGACGATTGGAAACCTTGGCGCGGCAGCGCTCTCCGTCGCTTGGCTCTCCAGGGGGACTTGGAAGAGGCGGATTATCGAAGAGGAACCACGTATGATAGGGGCACAACCCGCGCTGCCTACTTAGCGCGCGCATTTTCAGACAAAATATTCCCTTGAGAATGCGTACAGATAGCGGGAAACATTGTACGCTCTATATTCCTTTATTCTTTGCATGCCGATTTTTTCAGATACACGTTGTGATGCTTTGTTGCTCTTTCGTATAAAACTGCATATAGCTCTAAAATCAATCTCTAATTCGCCGATGGCATAATCTTTGACGGCTTTTGCAGCTTCTGTGGCGTAACCTTGATTCCAATATTTGCTCAAAAAGTCATATCCGATCTCCACACAAGGTTTTCCTTCAAATTCAGTGTGTTCTAGACCACAATCACCGATTAGCTCTCGATTGGATTTTAGAATCACTGAAAACAGTCCATAGCCGTATCTATCTTGGTGGTTTAGATTTCGATCTACCCATTTCTTCATTTGTTCGCGACTAAAGGACTGCAAATTGAAAGCTTTCAGTACCTTCTTATCAGTGAAAATCTTCAGCATATCATCAGTGTCATTTTCAGCCATCAATCTCAAGATTAATCTCTTTGTCTCAATCATTATTTTGAAACCCCCTCTCGAAGTTCACTATGTCCTTCTAATTCTCAATCCAATCGCCGAGTAGTCAAGGGTTGCTATAGCACAGTTAGGTCAGCGAGCGTATAGGCATTGGCGCCCTCTTCGGAGAACAAAGGTGAAAATTTTTTTCCGAAACGAAGATTGTAGTGCGCCCTATTTCTTCACAAAAGCCTGAAAAGGCGCCTATTCCGAAGCGAAAGTACACCATACAGCAACCTTGCATCATGCATGCATGCCCGACTTCTTTGGCCAAGTCTGCCTGTGTCAAGTCATATCTTGCTCTGAGTTCTTTGATTCTCGTTCTGAAGGGCACTAGAATTCGCCTTTTCGTTTGAAGTATAGACTTAGTCCAATGAATGTTAGACTTTGCACCAAGAGTGGTATTACCAATGCGTAGCCTGTATCGAGAAGAGGTAAACCCGTAGAGGGCAGAGGAGTCATGACTACCACGGTCCTCGTCGAGAGCGGACCCTACGGGATTGTGCGCCATCCGCAATTTCTTGGGGCCATGCTAATGGCGTGCGCCGCCATTTTGGTCTCCCAACATTGGTTTCTTGTCTTAACAGGGACTTCTCTCATAGCGTCGATGTCTACCTGGATTCAAGAAGCAGAAAAGCATCTTCTCGCAAAGTTTGGCGATGACTATAGACGTTACATGGAAAAGGTGCCAGGGCTCAATCTTGTGCTCGGGCTCATCCGGCTGCTGCAACGTAGAAAGCGCGAGGTAGACGCCAATCGATAGATGGTGCGCACGCACTCAAACCTTCCAGCCTACAGCAGCCCTGCATACATGCTCGATAGACCTGTGGGTTGTTGAAATGCAAGTCAGAGCAGTTAGTTAACTTCGTCTGGAAATCCTTTCCATTCGATAGCACCAAGTTGCTTGAGGAAATCCAGTTGGTCATAGACGATCCATCCTTCTACAATCTGACCCCGAGCGAGACGCCAGATGGCAACAACCGTATATGCGAGCTTGTTGCCCGTAGGGGCTAGTCCACGGTATTCGCCTGTGTGCGTGGCGGTTTCGTGAAGGCGAACGCACACCTCGTCCCCTTCAGCTACGATATCTTCGATAGTCACATGTAGATCGGGAAAGGCTTTGATTTCGTCCTCGATGACTTCTTTGCTAACGTCCCGTCCCTGCGCTCGCTGGGCGTGCATGTGCAACACGAAATCGGGTGCCATTAACGCGTCCAGTGAAGTGAGGTTTCGCTTGTTGATCGCTTCAATCATCTTGCGGACAGCGGTCTTATTCTCTTCCAATGACATGGAGTTCGTCCACCTAACCTATACAATGCTAGCCGCAGAAAACTCATATATAGTGTGCATGATTCGTGATCCCATATTCTCCGGTGACGGGGTCTTGAAAGAGCGGCAGATGCGGAGGATAGAACGTAAAGAGCGCAAACGCAATTCCTAACAAGACCAAAGCAACTAGAGCAATCGCGTTGAGCATATCTGGCAATTTTCTATAGGTTAGCAATTTGTAGCTGGCTAATTGCCCAACGATGACAGCCACCACAAAGGTGAGAATGTCGATTACGAGCACACTGTCTCCGAGAACCGCCGTGTACGAATAGAATAGGATTGGAATCACGATGGGAATCAGATAGATTCCCACCGTCTTGGCGAAGAAGAAGTTGTTTGTCGAGTTCTTGACGGACCGGTATTCAATCAGCGCCCACACCACCGCTGGCCAGAAGCCGAGTTTCAAGTGTTCCCATACGCTTTCATTGACCGCAGAGACTGCGCCGACCACTGGGTGCTGACCTGACAATTCGAACGTAAAATGCAGCAGACTTCCAACAATCACTATGAAGACGATTCCTGCCAACTCGTAGCCGAAAGCCAGCTTCTTTTCAGGCTTACCCATGGTCGTCACTGAAGTTAGGTTTAAGAGATCTAATATTAAAGCTAATCATCTAAACTACACTAGATGTGGATGGTGTTAAGGATGACTATAGTCAAGTTGCCTCGGATGGCAAAATCTGAAATCGAGAGCCTCCTCCAAGGGCAAATGCTTTGTCGCATTGCGTTCAAGGGAGACACGCACCCGTATGTGGCGCCATTCCAATATGCTTTGATCGATGGATCTCTCTATTTCCACTTCACCGACTACGGAAAGAAAATGCGGCTGTTTGAAAAAGACAAGCGCGTTTGCGTTGAGATAGAAAAATACAAGCCCGACCTAAGCGAATACAACTTCGTTGTCTTGAGAGGCGAACTCGAAGTGGTTAGAGATCCTCAGGAAAGAGCTGAAGTCATCAAAAGAATGGCGGAAGAAGGAAAGCAAAAGCTATCAACAAACTTTCTGGTTGCCCACGGCTTCAGAAAAGAGGACGGCTGGGATTCGTTCACTCCGGAACGACCCGTGGTGATAGTCAAACTCAAAGAGGTAACTGAGGAAATCGGTCTGAAATCACCCGAATGAAGTACCAAGAATGAAAATTGGGTATCCATGTATAAATACCACCGTTGGATGCAAGAGCAGCCGGACCTTTCGCCTAAAGTCTTACTCTGAAAAGCGTTTGATGGCAACCCTAGAGAACAACCTCGTCTGTCTTGCCAGGATCCTGAGGTTCAATCTGAAACACAACATCCTGTTTTTTCGGATCACGTCCGATCTTGTTCCGTTTGCCTCGCATCCTATTTGTACGTATGATTGGCAGGGAAGGTTCGGGAAACGGTTCAAAGCAATTGGCGATTTCATCAAACGCTATGGTATGCGAATAGCGATGCATCCCGGTCAATTCACTCTGATCAATTCTCCAGACACTAGAGTGTTTGAGAACAGTGTTCAAGAACTCATTTATCATGCACACGTTCTAGATTTGATGGCGCTTGACACCTCTGCGAAAATGCAGATTCACGTCGGCGGGACGTATGGAGACAAAGACCGAAGCATGATCAGATTTGCAGAAAGGTTTGAGATGCTTGAGGGAATCGTGAAAAGACGGTTAGTGCTCGAGAATGATGATAGACGTTATAGCCTGAGCGACTGCCTACAACTAAGTGCCGAGACTGGCGTTCCGGTGTTGTTCGACGTTTTCCATCATGGAGTCCATAGCTCTGGCGAAAGTATACCGGAAGCTTTCAGGCTCTTCACTCAAACGTGGCGAGAAACGGATGGATTGCCTATGGTTGATTACAGTTCCCAAAAGATCGGGCACAAGGCGGGAACACATGTCCACACAATCAACGTGGAACACTTCGGACAATTCCTAGATGCGTCACGACCATACGATTTTGATCTCATGCTGGAGATAAAAGACAAGGAACTAAGTGCACTCAAAGCCGTAGACGTTGCATCACGCGATGATCGGTTTTTCGTAGCCGAGAAGCACGCATCTTAAATCAGACAAAAGTCTAGACTACGGAGAGGGGAATCAAGATTGATCAAGGAAGGGGAGGCGGCTCCAGACTTCACCTTACAAGCAGATGACGGAAGGACAATGTCTCTCCGAGATTACCGCGGCAAGAACGTAGTGCTCTATTTCTATCCAAAAGATGGAACTCCCGGATGTACGCGTGAGGCTATTGAATTTAGAGATACAGCTCAAAAGTTTGAGAAGGAAGGCGCAGTTATACTGGGCGTGAGCAAAGACAGCGTCGCGTCGCACCAGAAATTTAAGCAGAAACATGAGTTGCCTTTTACTCTATTAAGTGATCCTGAAGGAAAAGCCCTCGACTTGTACGGGGTGTGGAAAAAGAAAAGCCTCTTCGGTAAAACGTTTATGGGCACGGAACGAACCACGTTCTTAGTCGATGCAGACGGAATTGTGACGAAAGTGTACCGGAAGGTGAAAGCCAAGGGTCATGCGCAAGTCTGTCTCCTCGACTTGAAAGGCCGCGCAGAGACCAAATCGTGAGTGAAGATCCAGTGTACATGGCGCAAAAAAGGGAGGTGGAATCATGACTGAGAAAGGCCAAATCTACGTTTGTGAGATCTGTGGAAACAAAGTGCAAGTGCTAGACGCAGGTGCAGGAACTCTAGTCTGCTGCGGGCAAGATATGACTCTGACAGAGTGAAAATGACACGCCGGGAATCTCTCCCGCAACCGCTCTTTCTTCGCGGGCGCAAAGGCTATTTTCTTCTGATTCTGAGCGTGCGAAGAATCTTTGATATCTTCTCTCGTGTTCGTTCATCTCTTGCTTTCTTTGCTTCTCATACGCGTGCGCTACGCCGAATATTTCTTATCTGCATATAAGAATCCAAAGCAAACGCCACTATCAGAAGTGCTCACTTGGTGATGTACCGCATGGGCGTTCAAAATGCGTCTTATGTATCTGTTATTCGGGCGATATCGTATTTTGATTCTTCTATGGAAAAATAGATCATGAACCATGAAGTATCCCACACCATATAACGTTATGCCAAAACCGATTGCGAATTTGATGTCGAATCCCGAAAATACTCCTGTGAGAATGAAAAGAAATGACATCACAGCGAAAAATAGACCAAAAACATCATTCTTCTCAAAACGCCCCTTCCTAGGACGATGATGGTCCTCATGGAGATACCATCCAATACCATGCATCACATACTTGTGAAGAAACCAGGCTACACCTTCCATCAAAGCAAATGTGATCACTACACTGACGACGTAAATGAGGATATCTACTATCATTTGATTTCCCTCACTAAGACTAACACTTCGTTGTTGACAAGAATGTGATGCATGTCTGCAACTCTCACTCTGTAGACCGGAAACAGCCTATAATATGCTTGCCAAGTGTCGGAGATTAATACTTGTGTTGGAGCAGCCGTTCTTTGTTAAGAAAATGCCTTGACCCGGAATGTCTAGCTTCTTCAAAAGGCCGAGTGCCATCTTCAATTCCATACCACAAGCCACGCCTACAACACCATCATACTTTCCGTCTTTCAGTAGTTTTTCAGCGCAGGCTCCACCTGGGATAACGTAGGTGTCGTAACCTTTGGCTTTGCCTAGGGCAGTGGCCTTGTTGATGAGGCAATTGTCTCGACAGTTTTTGCAGACATACGTAGGGACATCCGCTTTGAACTCTGCCATACATTGTTTATCCATGCGTGCCCTTGCACAGTGAGGAAGAAGCAATGCTTTTCGCTCAGCTTTCTCAAATTTGTCCCGCTGAATTTTATTTGCTGCTTGTACTTCGATGAGATCTTCTACAAGTGTAATGGCGTCAACAAGATTTAGCCCTGTGGCTTCATCAATCTTGAAGACCTTGACAAGTCTCTTAGCCTGACTA
>JABAOF010013226.1_pt2 | contig 18766 bp, 4 predicted proteins | sample 7062171 | NCBI WGS metagenome assembly JABAOF01 (sample SAMN14538628, study PRJNA623070) | marine sediment metagenome | biome: marine biome [ENVO:00000428]; feature: marine pelagic biome [ENVO:01000023]; material: deep marine sediment [ENVO:00002113] | place: India: Gulf of Khambhat ...
CTCCGCACAGCTCGCGCCGCAGCTCCTCCGTCTGAAAGAACTGCCACTCGTCCCAGGCCGCACTGTCGGGCAGGGTGAACCCGGCCAGGAAGTCGGCCTGGTAGAGGGCTACCGCCTCGGCCAGCGGGGGCAGGCAGGCCGCGCACACCATGCTTTCTGGGTGGCCGTGCGTCGTGCAGACCGCCAGCAGCCCCTGAAAGTGGGCCACGTCTGCCCATAGAGCTTCTGGATTCAGCTCCACCGTCTCCCGATCGGCCACCATACACCCGGCCCCGAGGGCTTTCTTGAGCACCGACAGGGTGCGGCTCAGGTTGGCCCGTCCCCGGCGCGGGTCATGCTCCGGCCAGAACAAGGTGGCCAGCGCCTCCCGGCTGTGGCGCTGGCGGGTCACGGCCAGGTAGGCCAGGAGCGCCTTGGCCTTGCGCCGGCCAAGCTCCTGCGGCACTCCAGCCCGCTCCAGACGGGGCGGACCAAACAAATACAACTTCAAGCCGGACATCGGTAGACCTCGGGGTTGAAGCGTAAAATGTGTCCCGTGATGGGTGGCGAGTGGCGTGTGGCGGTACTGGATTCTGATGGTGAAGAGCAGAGTTCCCCACTATATTATAGCCCATACCGGGCAAAACACAACCAATTTGCGGATTCACAGGCGTTGGGAGAGTTTTGGAAGGATTTGGCAAGAGTTTTGGGAGGGTTACTGGCTATACTGGAGGTAACCATATACGAGCCGAGTAGAAAGGAGATGCCAATCGAAACAAAGTCAACGCCAACTCGTCCAATCACTGCCTATTGGTGCTTACTGGGTTTACCTGGGTGCGGTCGCAGGACCCACCCCAACACAAAGGAGGAATAATATGTCCGGAAAGATCCTACAGATCAATTTCAAGTATAACGTTTCAGGGGCCGAGTACCAGCAGGCCGTCGCGCCCCTGGCCGGAGATGTCGCGGCTGTCGCCGGTCTCCACTGGAAGATTTGGATACTGAACGAAGCAGAAAGCGAAGCAGGCGGGATCTTTCTGTTCGACGACGAGGCGTCCGTGCAGGCCTTTCTCGAAGGGCCAGTCGCGGCTCAGGTGACGACTCACCCCGCCCTCAGTGATTTCAGCGTCAAGCAGTTCGACATCATGGAGGATGTAACTGCCATCACGCGTGGTCCGGTCAAGATGGCTGTCTCTACTTGAGGGGCAGTCACCAGATTAGTGGTCGGGCAGTGCAGAGGGCGTTCCCTTCTCACGCCCGATCCTATCTACACCTCTACCGGAACCAAAATCCTCTTCCGGGCGTCTCTAGTATAAAGGCTGGGTTGCTGGGGAGACCACTAAGGCGCAACATAAGGGCACAAGCGGCCAGAAAAACCACCACGGAACTGAGAAACTAGCACCAGTTCCTACACCAGATCCCTCGTGATACCGTACCTTACAAATGCGAAGCACTTGAAACGACCGGCAGGAAAGGACTGAATGGGGGAACGCTAGCCGGGAGTAGCGCCAGGTATGAACCACGCGCCATTTCCCAAAAGTGGTGTTCAAAGGAGGGCGATCATGGGTAATAAATCAGGTACGTCAAGCCAGGTTATCTCCCTTCCCCAAGGGGGCGGCGCGCTGTCGGGCATCGGCGAGACCTTCTCGCCGGACTTGCACACCGGCACCGGCAATTTCAGCGTACCCATCGCCCTCCCCCCCGGCCGCAACGGCTTTCAACCTGAACTCAACCTGGTCTACAGCACCGGCAACGGCAACGGCCCCTTTGGGCTGGGCTGGAATCTGAGCGTACCCGGCGTCAGCCGCAAGACGTCGCAGGGCGTGCCGCGCTATCGCGACTACAGCCCCGCTCTAAAGGAGCGCGATACCTTCATCCTCTCCGGCGCCGAAGACCTGGTCCCCGTCCCCGGCGGATCCGAGGGTGCGACCCGTTACCGCCCCCGCACCGAGGGTCTGTTCGCCCGCATCGAACATCACCACGGGCCGGGAGAAGATTACTGGCTGGTGCGTAGCAAAGATGGCCTGGTCAGCACCTACGGCACGCCCCGCCCGGAGGAGGCCGGTCCCGATTGGGGTGACCCGGCCGTCATCGCCGATCCCACGGACCGGAGCAAGATCTTCGCCTGGAAGCTAACCCGCACCCAAGACCCCTTCGGCAACCGCATCGAATACGAGTACGAGCGGGACGCGGGCGACGATGGCCCACACCATTGGGACCAAATCTATTTGAAGCGGATCCGGTACGTGGACTACGAAGACCAGACCGGCGCCGAGAGATTCCTGGTCTCCGTCACCTTCGACTATGAGGGGCGCGAAGATGCTTTCTCCGACCACCGGGCCGGATTTGAGATCAGAACGCGCTGGCGGTGCCGGGAAGTCGTGATCCAGACGCACACGGATCAGGATCACCTGGTGCGGGCCTACCGCCTGACCTACCAGAACGACCCGCTCAATCTGGTTTCGCTGCTGGGCCAGATCGACGTGATCGGCCACGACGACGATGTAACCGAGCGGCTGCCGCCCCTGACCTTCGGCTACACCCGATTCCAACCGGAAGGGCGGGACTTCTTCCCCCTGGCAGGGCGGGACCTGCCGACCCGCTCCCTGGCCAACCCCGACCTGGAGCTGGCCGACCTTTTTGGCAACGGGCTGCCCGACATCCTGGAGATGAACGGCACGGTCCGCTACTGGCGCAACCTGGGCGGCGGCCGTTTCGACCTGCCCCGCCCCATGCGCGACGCCCCGGCCGGTCTCACCCTGGCTGACCCCGAGGTGCAGCTCGTGGATGCCGATGGTGACGGCCGGATCGACCTGCTAGTCAACAAGGACGGGCTGTCGGGCTACTTCCCGCTCCGCTTCAATGGTGAATGGGATCGGCGCTCCTTCCGGCGTCAGCGCGTGGCCCCCAGCTTCAGCCTGGCGGATCCCGAGGTCAAGCTGGTGGACCTGAACGGTGACGGCGTCACCGACGTTATCCGCTCGGGGAGTCGTCTGGAGTGCTTCTTCAACGACCCGCAGGAGGGCTGGAACGGAGCGCGCTGGGCCGAGCGCCGGGCTCTCCAGGATTTCCCCAATATCAACTTCTCCGACCCACGCATCAAGTGGGGCGACATGAGCGGCGACGGCCTGCAGGACATGGTGCTGGTGCACGACGGCAACGTAGAGTATTGGCCCAACCTGGGTCACGGGAATTGGGGCAAACGGGTTCACATGCACGATAATCCCCGCTTTCCCTACGGCTACGACCCCAAACGCATCCTGATCGGTGACGTGAACGGCGATGGGCTGGCCGACCTGGCCTATGTGGATCACTGCCGAGTGCTGCTGTGGATCAACCAGAGCGGGAACGGCTGGAGCGACCCCATCGAGTTCGACGGCACCCCGCCGGTCACAGATATGGACGCCGTGCGCCTGGACGATATGTTGGGCACCGGGGTGGGGGGCGTGCTGTGGAGCTCGGGCGCCGATGGGCTGGCCCGTGATCGTATGTTCTTCCTGGATTTCACGGGTGGCGTCAAGCCCTACCTGCTGAACGAGATGGACAACCACACGGGCGCCGTGACGCGGGTGGCCTATGCCCCATCCACCCAATTCTATCTGGCTGATGCTCGGCAGCTCGAAACGCGCTGGGAGACGCCGCTGCCCTTCCCGGTGCAGGTGGTGGCTCGGGTGGAGGTGATCGACGCCATCTCCGGCGGCAAGCTGACCACCGAATACAGCTATCACCACGGCTACTGGGACGGCGCGGAGCGGGAATTCCGCGGCTTCGGGCGGGTGGATCAGCGGGATACGGAGTTGTTTGAGGGGTTCAACGCAGCCGGTCTGCACGGGGAGCAACCCTTCAACGCGGTGGAGCCCCACATGTATTCGCCGCCCACCGAGACCCGGACCTGGTTTCACCAGGGGCCGATTGGGGATGAGTACGGCGAATGGGCCGAAAGCGACTTCAGCGCCGAATACTGGACGGGTGACGCGGATGCACTGGATCGGCCACAGGCGATGACCGATTTCCTGAACGGCCTGCCCCGCCGCGTGAAACGGGATGCCCTGCGCACCCTCCGCGGCCGGGTCCTGCGGGGCGAGCTGTACGCCCTGGACGGCAGCCAGCGCCAGGATCGCCCTTACACCGTGAGCGAATTCCTGTACGGGGTGCGCGAAGAGGCAGCGCCTGGTTCCGGTGAGGAGGACCGGCCCCACATCTTCTTCTCCTATTCCCTGGCGGAGCGCACGACGCAGTGGGAGCGCGGCGACGACCCTATGACGGCCTTCACCTTCAACGACGATTACGACGCATACGGCCAGCCGCGCACCCAAATCAGCATCGCTGTGCCGCGCAGGAGTGATTACCTGGCGGCCGCTGCGCCGGGTGATCCCTACCTGGCTACTCACACTGTCACCAGCTATGCCCAGCGCGATGACGCTGAGCGGTACATGGTGGATCGCGTGGCGGGCACGACGAGTTGGGAGATCGTCAACGACGGGGGCGCCGCAGTATTCGAGTTAGTGGAGTCAATCAGGGCGGGAGGGGCGGAGCACGTTATCATCGGCCAGGCCCTGAACTACTACGATGGCCCCGCTTTCCAGGGCCTGCCGTTCGGCCAACTGGGCGACTATGGAGCCTTGGTACGGACTGAGAGCCTGGTCCTCACCGAGGAGATTTTGCACGAGGCTTACAGGAGCGGTGATGCCGTCCTGGAGCCGCCGGAAGTGCCACCGTACCTGGTTCCCGGCCAACCGCCTGCCTGGACGTCAGACTATCCGCAAGAATTTCGTGACCAATTACCCGAGTTGGCCGGTTACACCTTCCATGCCGGCGGCGCCCAGCACGAACGCGGCTACTTCACCACCATCGGGCGACGGCGTTACGATTTTCAGGATGATCCCGGTGGTCAGGGGCACGGGCTGCTCACGGCCACCCGTGATCCGTTAGGACGCGACACCACCATTGCCTATGATGGCTATGATTTCCTGCCGACGCAAGTAACCGACCCGGCCGGCCTGATGACACAGGCTAGCTATGATTACCGGGTGCTGCAGCCGCGGGAAGTGACCGGTCCCAACGGCAACCGGAGCGCCTACACTTTCACGCCGCTGGGCTTGCTGGCGGGCACGGCGATCATGGGCAAAACCGGTGAAGATGTAGGCGATACCCTGGAGACGCCCGGCACACGCCTGGAGTACGACTTTCTGGCCTACGCCGAGGACGGGCAGCCGATCTCCGTGCGCACCATCCAGCGGGTACACCATGTCCACGACACCGACGTGCCCTCCCCGGAGCGGGAGGAGACCATCGAAAGCGTCGAATACTCCGACGGCTTCGGTCGTTTGCTGCAAACGCGTACCCAGGCTGAAGATGAGACCTTCGGCGATCCCGTCTTTGGCCAGGCCGTGCTGCCGGCGGACCAGAGCGACGCAGCGGGCACGCTGGCTCCCGTCGTGGGACAGCCGCGCGACCCCGGAGACCCACCCAACGTCGTCGTCAGCGGCTGGCAAATATACGACAACAAGGGCCGGGTGGTGGAGAAATACGAGCCATTCTTCGCCTCCGGTTGGGACCACATCCCGCCGGTTGAGGCCCAACTTGGCCAGAAGGTGACCCAGTTCTATGACCCGCGCGGCCAGGTGATCCGGGCCGTCAACCCCGACGGCTCGGAGGGGCGGGTGATCTACGGGGTGCCGGCCGACCTGGCCGACCCGGAAGACTTCGCGCCCACGCCCTGGGAGCTTTACAGCTACGACGCCAATGACAACGCCGGACGCAGCCATCCCGCCGACTCTGCCGGCTTCCAGAATCACTGGAACACGCCGTCGAGCGCTGTGGTGGACGCCCTGGGCCGCACGGTCGAAAGCGTCGAGCGCAACGGGCCGGACCCGGCGGCCGACTGGTACACCACCCGCTCCAGCTACGACATCCGCGGCAACCTGCTGACCGTGACCGACGCGCTGGGCCGCCTGGCCTTCCAGCACGTCTACGACTTGGCGGATAACCCACTGCGGATTGAGAACATTGACGCCGGGGTGCGGCGCACGGTTCTGGACGCGGCCGGGAACACTGTCGAGGGGCGGGACAGCAAAGGCGCGCTGGTCCTGAGTGCCTACGATGACCTCAACCGTCCCGTGCGGCTCTGGGCGCGGGATGGCGGGGGCCAGCCGAGGACCTTGCGCGAACGGCTGGTCTACGGCGACAGACCGGACAGCGGCTTGACCGACTCGCAGGCCAAGGCGGCCAACTTGCTGGGCAGGCTCTACCAACATTACGATGAAGCCGGACGGCTGACCTTCGAAGCTTACGACTTCAAGGGCAACCTTCTGGAGAAGGCGCGCCAGGTCATCAGTGATGATGCCATCCTTGTCGTCTTTGACCCACCGCCGCCAGACTGGCGGGTAGAGGTCTTTCGCGTGGATTGGGAGCCGCCAGCGGGCACGACCTTGTCCGAACACACCGCTGCCTTGTTGGACTCCATCGAGTATCGCACCTCGACGACGTACGACGCCCTGAATCGGGTCAAGACGATGCGCTACCCGGAAGATGTGGACGGTACGCGCAAGGAGCTACGGCCACGCTACAACCGCGCCGGGGCCCTAGAGCGGGTGGAACTGGGCGGGGAGACCTACGTAGACCACATCGCCTACAACGCCAAAGGGCAGCGCACGCTGGTCGCCTACGGCAATCAGATCATGACCCGTTACGCTTACGGCCCGCACACCTTCCGCCTGGCCCGGCTGCACAGCGAGCGTTACACCACCCCTGCTTCGCTCACCTATGCTCCCACCGGCCCGCCGCTGCAAGACTTTGCCTACGACTACGACCTGGCCGGCAACATCACCGCCATTCACAACCGCACGCCCGAGAGCGGGATTCTCGACACCCCGCTCGGCTTCGATGCGCTGGATCGGGCCTTTACCTACGATCCTATTTACCGCCTACTCTCTGCCACCGGGCGAGAGTGTGACCGGCCGCCGGAACAACCCTGGGATAGCGGTCCTCGCCCCGCCGACCTGACCCGAACGCGTGCCTACACTGAGCAGTACCAATACGATCCCGTTGGCAACATGGTCGAGTTGCGCCACATGTCGAACGGAGGCGGCTTCACCCGCCAATTTACCCTCGTCCCCGGCAACAATCGCCTGTCCGCTGTCACCATAGGCGACACAGTCTACAATTACAACTACGATACCAACGGCAACATGACGGGCGAAACCAGATCGCGCCACTTCGAATGGGACCACGCCGACCGGATGAAGGCCTTCCGGGTCCAGGCGGGGGGCGCCGAACCGTCGATCTACGCCCACTACCTCTACGACGCTGGCGGCCAGAGGGTGAAGAAGTTGGTGCGCAAGCAGGGCGGCCGGGTGGAGGTGACCGTTTACGTTGACGGCCTGCTCGAGCACCAGTACGTCGTTCAGGGGAATTCGACCCAGGAGAATAACACCTTGCACGTGATGGACGATCAACAGCGCATCGCCACCGTGAGTGTGGGTGCCCCCTTCCCCGGCGACAGGAGCCAGGCCGTCAAGTACCACCTGGGCGACCATCTGGGGAGCAGCAACTTGGTTGTGGACGACGCTGGCAGTTGGACCGACCGCGAGGAGCATACGCCCTACGGAGAGACCAGCTTCGGCGGTTATGCCAGAAAATGCTACCGCTTCACTGGCAAGGAGCGGGATGAGGAGAGTGGATTCTACTATCATGGGGCGCGGTATTATGCACCGTGGTTTGCGAAATGGGTGAGCTGTGATCCAGCAGGAATAGTGGACAGTGTTAACTTGTATGTGTTTGCGCTAGATAATCCAACCTGTTTCCAAGATCCAACCGGTTTTTCATCTGAGGAGTCGTCGATCTGGCCTACTTGGGGGGAAGTCAAAGAAGGAGTATATAAGGCCCGAAAGTGGGTTGGAAAAGCTGGTGATGTTGCTGGCACAACTGTATTCGAAGGGATGCGCACAGCTGGTGATTTCCTCGGAATTCCAAGTAGCGTAACAAACTATGCTTCTACAGCAGGAGCCACGTATATAGAGACGGTAATACACGTGTGGGGGGGATTCCTAATGGTTGGCCCCAATATTGTGGTGGACACTGCGGAAGTGCCTGATAAGTTAGGGCACGGTATGTACGAAATCCGCAGAGGCTTGAAGAGTAAAAGTTGGGAACCAGTACTCGAAGGGACTGGCAAAATACTTGAAGCCACGGGGACGGTAGCTAGTACTGGCTTAATGGCAGAATCTGTAGTTCGAGCAGCGGAAGCACGAACTGCGGTTAGCGCGGCCAAGGGACCTGCTCCATCTGGAACTAAAGCAACAGTCGAGACAAAAACATCAACTGGGCCATCGCCGGGTACTGCATATATCAGAAAACTTAAAGATACGCGAACAGGCGATATCTTATCGAAGACCACAACTGTTGTTTCCAAAGAGGGAGTAGTGGTTAGGAGACACGCTGATTTCTATGGCAAGAAGTTCACAGACAAGTTTGGCCCAGATACCAAAACAACACGTACCGGTGTGAGAAAAGGTCTTGGTGTGAAAGATGAGGTCTACAAAAGAGGGGAGGGACTCAGGAAGGGTCGTGGGGATATACCTAGTGGACCTACTTTTCCTGCGGCATGGACTGGGATAAAGGACATACCTGGTGCAACAGCCCCTCATGGAGCCCGGTCGATTGTAATTCACAGTTACTCCGCTAAGGCACTGGTCACATTCGATTGATAACAAATTAATGATTCACATATGAATATGTCTAAGGGCTATGGGGAAGTGTAATCCTAACTAAATGACNNAACAAATGAAGTTTCATATCGCCGCTGGGGCGGGGTCGGATCGAGAGATCTTGAGGCGATTGGCGAAAGAGAAATTTGGGAGTCGAAAGGAAATCAATCATGCCTAGGAATACGCGAAAAGACAGGGTGGATAAGCAAAAAAATTTTGAGCATGAGGGGCAGCAACGATCCGGTAGGACGTTTCAAGCTTCCGGTCGAGTTATCGAGGCAAAGAACCGGTTGGGACTGGCCGGCCTCAAGGTCGAAGTCTGGGATACCAGTGGAACCCACCGGCAGCCGCTGGCCAGCACGCTGACCGGCGCGGACGGCGCTTTCACCATCACGCTGGATGAGGCATCGCTGCGCGACCACCTTGGCGGTAAGCGAGGCGATCTCTACTTCAAGGTCTACCAAGGGCAGCAGCTCATCAAGACCACCGAGGGCCAGGTCCTGTGGCGGCCCAGAGCTCGCCCGGCTGAGGTGGTGATCGAGGTGGATCCCTCGGCGAGCGCTGACGAATCAAAGGGCGATGATGCTACTAAACACCAGGTGCGTGAATTCGTAGGCCGGGTGGTGGATGAACGCACCGCTGCCCCGGTGGCGGATCTCACCGTGCGCGCCTTCGATCTGGACGACGGGGAGGAGCCCAAGCCGCTCGGCAGCGAAATCAGTAATGCCAGGGGGCTGTTCGCCTTCGCCTACACCAGCCCCAAGAAAGAGGGCGAAGACCCGGGACGTCACTTCCGCCTGGAGATCCTTGACCCCAAGGGCCAGCCGATCCATCAGGCGGAGGTGGCCGCGCCGGAGGATCCGTGGAAGATTCCCGAGTTTCCTGTTCGCATCCCGGAGGAAGCAGAGCCCGAATCGCCGACCGTGACGAAAGTCCTGGCGACCATAGGGCTGGAAGCGCCCGAAGGATTCCTAGAAAAGCTGGCCGAGAACGGCATTATCACGCTGGCCGACGTCCGCGAGGCGGGTGGGGTGGGTCATCTCAAGGGTCTGCCGGTAGCGAAGGACCATCAGGTGGTACAGGTCCTGGAGGCCCAGGCCCGGCTGGGCAAGTGGACGGGCGATGAGCCGGCCCTGAACCAGGCCCTCATCGACAAGGGGTACACCAGCTCGTTGACCATCGCCGGCGCTACCTTGAAGGGATTTGCCGGGGCGGTGAAAGACGCTGCCCCTCCTGAGACAGCGGCGGCCATCTATACCAAGGCCAAGATCGAGACATCGTTTTTCAACAACCTGATGTTCGGGGTCGGGGCGGGCGAGGCCAATGGCGCTTCATCGAAAAAGTTCGACGTGGATCTCAGCCCATGGTTTGAGCGCCGCTGCTTTTGCGCCGACTGCGAGGCGGCGGTCAGCCCGCTGGCCTACCTGGCCGACCTGTTGGATTACACGCTCGACCACGTCCAGGACGACGGAGCCGCCATCGACTTGGCCTTCCTGGAGGACACCTGCCACCAGCCCTTCGGCGACCTGGCTGCCTCCTGCGAGGTCGTCGATACGCAGGTGCGCCAGGTGCGGCTGTGCATCGAGGTCTTGCGCCGCTACCTGGACTCCTCAGCGCCGCTCTCTCCGCAGGCCCAGGCGGCCCTCGACGCGGCCGAGACCGCCTACCGCAAGGGGGCCTATTTCGCGCTCTTGGCCCAGATCGGGACCTCCTACGGGGAGATTCGGCTGGCGCGTACCGCCGACGAGGAGACGCGCCAGGCGCTGGCCGGGCGGCTGGGCATCGACCCCGACGAGTTGGACGCGCTCTTCCTCGACCCCTCGGCGGCGCCCGGCGAGATCACCGAAGCGGCCCTGGAGGGGCTCTTCGGCTTGGTGGACACCACGCGGGACCCGCTGGCGGAGGGACCGGTCCCCGAGATGGAGAGCCTGCGCCGGGATCACCTGCGCAGTGCCTGGTTCGCTGAGGACTGGCCCGACGACGCGCTCCCGAATACCCCACCCATCGTCGACCCCGACTTGATTGGGCCGGGCCATTTCCAGACGCCCTTGGCAGACAATGCCGCCTACCAACTCTGGAGCGAGCGCCGGGCCTGGGTTGAGAGCCAGTTGGCCGCCCTGTCGGGCGTCAGCGATTTGGCCGGTCTGGACGCGACCATTGAGGACGTCCTGGGCGTCCCGGCCACGGATTTGGTCGCGCTGGAGCAGGCCGCCGACCAGGGGGAGGACATCCAGGCCCAGCTCGACGCCCTGTATCTGGATTACGCCGCTTTGCGCCGCCTGCTGAGCATCCGCCGGCTGGCCGAGGCGGGACAGCCGGTCGTGAACAGTGAGTGGGGAGAGGTGGCCTCAATCCTGGTCCAGGCTTTGAAGCGGGGCCGGTTCGCCCAATGGCGGGGTGAGGAGCTGGCGCAAGGCGTGGTCCTCGGTCCGGACCTGTTTCGTCTGCCGGAGGCGCCGATCCAGTTCCCACCGCCCGAGCCACCCTTGCTTCCTGCCTGGCGAGCCAGCGAAGCGGCGCGTCGCGCCTGGGAGGATAAACTGGCCGCCCGAGTCGAGCAAGGACAGGCGGTGATCGACGGTCTGCGAGCGGCGGTGAGCGACGTCGAGGTGGAAACCCTGCCGATGCTCCGGGACGCTCTGGTGGAGGCTGCGGCGGGGAAGTCTGCGGCCCGCTGGATCAGCGAGCACCTGCTTATCGACGCCGAGATGGACGGCTGCCGGGTGACCACCCGCGTCGCCCAGGCTATTGAGACGCTGCAAAACCTTCTCTTTTCGTTGCGCACCGGCCAACTCGAGGACACCCATCCCACGCTGAGCCTGGAGACCGACCATTTCGAGGAGGAGTGGCAGTGGATCGGTTCCTACGCCACCTGGCGCGCGGCTATGCTGGTCTTCCTCTACCCCGAGAACATCTTGCAGCCGAACCTGCGCCACCTGCAAACCCCGGCCTTCCAGGCGCTGGTGGATGAGACCCGCAACACGCCGGCCTTGTCGCCTGAAGAAGCCTGCCGGCTGGCCGAAACGTATTCTCTGTATCTTCAGGACGTGGCCAGCCTGACGATCGAGGCCACCTGCCATGCCTACACCAACTATCGCGTCGGAGACTCTCAGGATCGCGCTGAAGAAGGGTCAGCCTTCTTGTTCTATATGTTTGCCCGAGGCGGAGCGACGGGCACCGTCTATTGGTCCGCCTACGATCCCCAGAGTACCTCCCCCTACGCCCAAACCTTTTGGGCCCCGGTGCCTGGCCTCGAAAAAGTGGTGAACCTGGTGGGTGCGGTGACGTACTGGATCGCGCCCGACAAGCGCCATCTCTTCCTCTTCGTCCGCATTCAGGATGACGAAGGTCGAAAGAAGCTGGTCTTCTCCAAATACGACCTGGATCGTCGGCGCTGGGACTCGGAGCCAACGGGGCTGAGCGACCCGAACCCCGAAGGCGACTTTGAGGTATTCGTCAAGCAGACCCTCATCGAACTCTTCCCGCCGCACTATCCACCCCACCTGGCCATCCGGGTCCCCGATGGAACGATCTACGCCCGGAGGCTGAACCGCGCAGGCACCTCGTGGGAAGAGGTCGAACCATTGGGGGAGGTGGGCGGCGACGAGGAGGAGGCGCCGCCTCAGACAGAATGGAAACCACTAATCGGCGCAAGCCGCGGCAGCGACTTTAGTTCCCTGTGTGCAATGGTACAAAGCGACGAAATCGACCCGAACGGCTTTTGCCTCATCGCGCGTACGACGAGCGGCGGGATCCACTACCGTCTGTTTGGGCCCAGGGACGACGGCCGGTGGCGGCCGCTGGACACAGGGGAGGCACCCGTAGAGTTCCGCGGCGCCTTCCGATGGCCGCATCCGGGCCGGGTGTACGTGTTCTTTGGCAACAACTCCATCGGTCCCTCATATCAAGCGATCCGATGGCCCCCTGAGGCACCGCGTCCGGATTGGGAGGTATTAAAGCTTGACAAGTTTGAAGCGTGGCTCAACGAGGTCACTGGAATGAGCCTGCATCAACTCATTGTTCCCGAAAGCAGCCACGTGGATCACCGGATGTCCTTCTATGAACTCCATCCAATCGGATCGGTTCCAGGCGTGGATCGTGACTACGGCCTTCACGCGGAAGCGTTTGTTGAAAGCCTGCCCGCTCTGCTCGAGAGCGACCCCGATTATGAGCCGTGGCAGCTTGTAGACCAGGAGGTAAGGCAGCTCACGGAAGGCAACCTTTCGCTTGCCGAGGTGCTCGCCAACCTCCTCCTCTCTCGCACAACGAGGTTTTTGGAGCGCGACTCCGAGGGGGAGCTGTCCGGCCGATTCCCCTGGATGTCGGCTGCCGTGATCGGACCGTCGGCGGGCATACCGTTTGAGTCGCATCAGCAGCTTGCCTACACTCGTTCGGGCGACCTAGCTGGGGTCTACCGCACGATATCCGAGCGCGCCAACGATGATCAGCTCGCCTTCGGCGCGTCCACGCTAACGGCCCCGGCACTTCCTGGGCCCTTTGACATCGTGCACCAGATCTCCGAGGACGTCCTCCAGACTCGGCGGTTTGAGATCGAAGCTGCTTTCGCCGCCAACGAAGGGGAAACGCGCTCGAACCTTACTTACCTGGAGGAGGCCTACTACTTTGTTCCCATCCACCTGGCACTCCAACTTCAGCGCGCCGGCCACTACACCGCCGCCCTGGACTGGGTGAGCACCGTGTATGACTACAGCCAGCCGCTGGGCTTGCGCAAGATATATTATGGGCTCAGGGCTGAGGAAGAGCTCCCGGAGGTGTCTGAACGAGCCGAGGACTGGCTGCTGGACCCGCTCAACCCGCATGCCATCGCCGCCACGCGGGCGAATGCCTACACGCGGTTTACCCTGCTCACCCTGGTCCGCCTGCTGGTGGCCTTCGCCGACGCTGAGTTCACCCGGGACACGGCGGAGTCGATCGCCCGGGCGCACAGTCTGTACCTGACGGCGCTGGAGCTGTTGGAAACCCCGGAGCTGGACCAGCAAGTGGACGCTTGCAGCGGCCTCCTTTTCAGCCTGCCCCTAAACGCTGACGTTTGGTCAGGCGCCTGGGTGCATCTGGAGCACGACCTGTGGGAAGTCCCCGACTACGAGGTGCTCAAGAACGTCGTTAATCAGGTGAAGACCATCATGGCCTCGGCGGATCCGCCTGAGGTGCAGCTCGCCGACGCCTACCGGGTGGTTGAGGCGGCGAAGGCAGCCACGGCCGAGCGCACCCCGTTGTCTACCGTAATCGAAGAACGTGACCAACTGCTGGAAGTCGCTTACGACCGGCTGCGTGCCCAGCCCGAGATCGAAAAGGCCCTCACCGGGCTGGCATCTATGGCGGCACAGGATCTGGAAAGAACGGCGGCCCTCGTCTCCAAGGGCCGGAGCCTGCGGGGCGATGACGGGAATGGCAAGATGGACTGGCTGCTGGACGGCGACGAGGTAAGCAGCGTTCCGGACGGAGCTGTCAAGGTGTTGGAGGAGTTGAACCTCGCCCGCTCCCGCGCTTATCAGGCAGGCAAGTCAGAGGTCGACTGGAGCTTTGCCGCTATGGCGACCTTCGATCCGAGTGCGGCCATCAAGGTCGCTGGGCAAATGCGCGCCCCCAAGGTGCCGAAACCGGCTTACCGCTTCTGCATTCCGCCCAACCCGATGGTTGATGCCCTACGCCAGCATGCAGAGCTCAACCTGTACAAGATCCATACCTGCCGCAACATCGCCGGCCTTGAGCGGGTGATAGAGCCTTATGCAGCACCCACGGACGTGGAAAGTGGGCTACCCAGCATCGGTGCCGGGGGGCAGCTCCTCTTGCCGGGGGCGGTGGAGTTGCAGCCCACGCCCTATCGCTACCAGGCCCTGCTCGGGCGGGCCAAGGAGCTGGTCGCTCTGGCCCAACAGATCGAGGGCGCTTACCTGGCCGCTCTCGAGAAGCGGGATGCCGAGGCCTATAATCTGCTCAAGGCGCGCCAGGACGTGCAGATCTCGCGGCAGACGGTGCATCTGTACGATCTGCGTGTCCGAGAGGCGCGCCACGACGTGGATCTGGCTCGACTCCAGCAGGAACGGGCGGAGCTGCAGGCGAAGCACTACCAAACCTTGCTGCGCAACCCGGTGAGTTTCCTAGAAGCGGCTTCCTTGGAGCACATGCTGGCCGCTGTCGGGCACTTTCACGTGCACGCTGCCATAAGACAGGCAGCAACATTCGGGATCGGCGGAATCGGGGAGGTCGGAAGTGCCTTGTCAGCCACCTCATCGCTTTTCCAAATGATGGCAAGTTTTGAAAGAAGAAGCCAAGAATGGGAATTACAGCTTCAACTGGCGGGCGTCGATGTCCGTATCGGTACCCAGCAGGCTCTGCTCGCCCAGGATCGCGTACGCATTGTGGGTCAGGAGCGAGAAATCGCATTGCTCCAAGCAGATCATGCCCAGGCGACTGTGGACTTCCTGGTCAATAAGTTTACCAATGTGGAGCTCTACGATTGGATGAGCCGCGTCCTGGAAGGCGTCTACCGCTTCTTCCTCCAGCAGGCCACGGCAATGGCGCAACTGGCCGCCAACCAGCTCGCCTTTGAGCGCCAGGAGGTCCCACTCCCCTTTATCCAGCCTGACTATTGGGAGCCCCCCGTCGGCGCTGTCGTACCTGGCGAAGAAGGGCCGCCGGAACGCAGAGGGCTGACCGGCTCCGCCCGTCTCCTGCGAGACATTCACGCCCTCGACCAGTATGCCTTCGAGACCGGCCAGCGCAAGCTACAATTGACCGAGACCATCTCGCTGGCCCAACTGGCCCCGGCCGAGTTTCAGCGTTTCCGCGAGACCGGGGTGATGCCCTTCGCCACCCCCATGGAACTTTTCGATCGCGACTTCCCCGGTCACTACTTGCGGCTCATCAAGCGGGTGCGCACCTCGGTGGTGGCCCTCATCCCTCCCACCCAGGGCATCCACGCCACGCTTTCGACGTCTGGCATCTCACGGGTGGTGATCGGCGGCGACCGCTTCGAGACGGTGGTCGTCAACCGGCCGCCGGACTCGGTGGCCCTGTCCTCACCCCGCGAGGCGACCGGCCTGTTCGAGCTTCAGCCTCAACCTCAGCCGGAGATGTTGCTGCCCTTTGAAGGCCTGGGCGTGGACACCACCTGGGAATTTCGTATGCCCAAGCCGGCCAATCTCTTCGACTACAGCACCATTGCCGATGTGTTGATCACCATCGAATACACGGCGCTGGATAGCTTCGCCTACCGCCAGCAGGTGATCCAGGCGTTGGACAACCAGATCAGCGCCGATCGGCCTTTCAGCTTCCGCCACCAGTTCGCCGATCAGTGGTACGACTTGAACAACCCCGAGCTCACGGCTGAGCCAATGGTCGTTCGCTTCAGCACCCGCCGCGAAGACTTCCCGCCCAACCTGGACGATCTGACGATCCAGCACGTGGCGCTCTACTTCAGCCGCGCAGACGGGGTTACCTTCGAAGTCCCGGTCACGCACCTGCACTTCGCCCAGCAAGATGGCACAGGGGCGTTCGGGGGCGGCGCCGTCACAATCGACGGCATCGTCAGCACGCGGCGCGGCAATGCGGGAGATTGGACCGATATGCAGGGTAAGTCACCGTTCGGGGAGTGGGAGCTGGCGTTGCTTGACAATCTCCCCGACCCCGACGGCCGTCCGCCCGAAGAGGCTTTCCAAAATGAAGAGATCGAGGACATCCTGCTTGTGATCACTTACAGCGGCCGAACGCCGGAATGGCCGGCCTAGCACGAGATGATTGAGATCTCTGATTTTGTTAGTTTAGGCAGGGTGTTCTCGTGATCAGGTGGCGTGGTTGAGCATGCCGTGAGAGTGCAGAGCGGCCCAGGTGACCACTCACCCCGCCCTGAGTGATTTTAGCGTCAAGCAGTTCGACATCATGGAGGATGTAACTGCCATCACGCGTGGTCCGGTCAAGATGGCCGTCTCGGCTTAGGCTCCAAGCGGGGGCGATGAGTCCCTGCATGTGGCGCCGGGGCTTGTCAATCTCCTCCATGATATTTCCAAGGACGTCCTATTCAGAAGTCTCCGGCTATGTTAAAGCATATCTCCTCCGATATTATTGTCAACTCTTTGTGTCGAGGTCTACCCCTTCGCACAGGTAATATCATCGCCATTTACGGCTAAATCTAATCGAAATGGTATTGGTAGTAATGAGCTCCTTTCCGAGCAGCGGGTTGACAAGCCCTTGTTGTCAGCTTGTCTGCTCGGTGAAGGTGAATGCAGGCGGATGCTGGACCATTCGTCGTGCAGGCCCATCAGTCCGCGGCGTAGGCCATAGAGGGTACGCTCATATTGAATTTCTCAAACACATGTGATACAATCAGAGTCGGGAAAATTGGGAATCTCTTTCTTCCGAGTTTTTTTGGTGTTTTTGGGACACACCCGCTTCAACTCCATCCTTCCCGTTTTCGAAGGCGCTTTTTCCACTCCAAGAGATTTCCAGGAAAGCCTAACACATGGGGTAAACGCCTCGGCGCCTGGGGTTGTCTCGCTCCTTTTCGCAGCGGCGGAGTGAGCATTCCCAGACGCGAACGGTTTTTCTGAGAGAACTCCTTATTAAGGAAAAGGAGGTGCGAAAATGGCCATCGTCACCAGTACCTGGCAGAAAATGGCCACGTCGGCCACGATGGAAGCTCTGGTCCGGGCAGGGCCAGCGCTGGCGCGTTTTCCACCGCTACGTCGGGCAGCAGTCAACGTCGCCGAGGGCTTGATGATGAAGAGGTTGCGCAACCTACGTGCCAACGGCGGTTATCTGCCCCAAGTGTACGAGGATCGGATTCACCTGGGTCTGGCCTTTATCAGAACTGTTGAGCGCGGCATAGCCGAACAACGCGTGTCGCCGGCCGCCCTGCGCTGCGCCACCCGCATCTTGATACAGGCGACGCTGCTCGAAGAAGGGGATCGGGATGCGGCGGATCGCTTCTATGAGGCGTATGGCACTCACCCTCCCTCCATCGTGACCATCAGCCCTGGCAAGGCGTGTAACTTGCGCTGCGTGGGTTGCTATGCCGACGCCGGACCGGCGTCTTATACCACCCGGCCGGATACCGCCTTGCCTGGCGACCCGGCCGGCACGGGGAAATTGGACTGGGACGTCGTTGACCGTATAATCACCGAAGTCAAGACGCTGTGGGGCGGGCGTTTCGTCGTCTTCAGCGGTGGTGAACCCTTCGTCTACCGTTCAGACGGCAAGGGGATCTTGGATCTGGCGGAGAAGCACAACGATTGCTACTTTCTCACTTACACCAACGGCACGCTGATCAACGACCAAGTGGCCGAGCGCCTGGGCCGGATGGGCAACCTGACACCCGCCATCTCGCTGGAGGGCTTCCGCGAGCGCACCGACGCCCGGCGCGGTGAGGGGGTGTTTGACAAAGTCGTGGCCGCGCAGAACCGGCTGCGCGAGGCGGGGGTCCCTTTCGGCATCTCGATCACGGCCACGCGTGAGAACTGCGAGGAGATCCTGTCCGAGGAGTTCGTGGACTTCTGCTTCCACCGGCAGGGTGCACTGTATGGCTGGATCTTCCAGTACATGCCGACTGGCCGATCGTATACGATCAGACTCATGCCCACCCCCGAGCAACGGGCCTGGATGTGGCAGCGCTCGTGGGAGATCGTCCGCAAACACCAGATCTTCCTGGCCGATTTCTGGAACCACGGCACCGTGTCCGATGGTTGCCTGGCGGCCGGGCGCTATTGCGGCGGCGGCTATATGTACATCGACTGGAACGGCTCGGTCAATCCGTGTGTGTTTGTCCCCTACTCGCCGGTGAATATCAACCAGGCGTATGCCAACGGCCAAACGCTGAACGATGCCTGGGCCGATCCCTTCTTCGCCGCCATTCGCGATTGGCAGCGATCGTATGCCGAGGGGGAAGGCAACTGGATCATGCCCTGCCCCAACCGCGACCATCACGCCGATTTATATCGGATGCTGACCGAGCACGAACCCGAGCCCGCCGATGGGCCCGCGGCCGAGGCGCTGGGCGATCTGGAGTATCACCGTGGCCTGGCCGACTACGATGAGGCCCTCGAGGCGCTGATGAAACCAAT
>JABAOF010001589.1_pt2 | contig 18756 bp, 23 predicted proteins | sample 7062171 | NCBI WGS metagenome assembly JABAOF01 (sample SAMN14538628, study PRJNA623070) | marine sediment metagenome | biome: marine biome [ENVO:00000428]; feature: marine pelagic biome [ENVO:01000023]; material: deep marine sediment [ENVO:00002113] | place: India: Gulf of Khambhat ...
TACCAAATTAAAAATGATGATATGGCTATTAACAGGACTATTGGAACAAAATAAGAAATCACAACATCTGCAATTCTTTGAATCGGTGCTTTTGATTGTTGTGCATCTTTTACTAATTTTATTATTTGAGCTAATGTTGTTTCTGCTCCTATTTTCGTTGCTTTCACTTTTAACATTCCATGTTTATTCATAGTTGCGCCAATTACTTCATCACCTTTTTTCTTTCCAATTGGTATACTCTCTCCTGTTATCATCGATTCATCAACTGAAGAATAACCATCAATAACTATGCCATCAACTGGTATTCTTTCTCCAGGTCTTACTATTACTAAATCGCCTTTTTTCACATGTTCTATAGGAATTTCGATTTCCTCACCTTTTCTTATAACTCTCGCTGTTTTTGCCTGTAATTTAATCAATTTTTTAATGGCTTCTGATGTTTTACCTTTTGAGATGATTTCCATTAATCTACCGATGGTGATAGTTGTTACAACTGTTGCAGAAGCTTCAAAAAAAACTGTACCGCCAAAAAATGTTGTGAAAAGACTATAGAAGTAAGCAGCACTAGTGCCTAAAATCACTAAAAAATCCATGTTGAAATATTTTTTTTTCAAAGAATTCCATGAATTCTTGTAGAAATGATAACCAATACCAAATTGAATTGGTGTTGTTAGTAACAATAATATATATCCTTCATCTGGTATTTCTAAAAACATACTGATAATAACTACAGGTACTGTTAGAATGAGACCAATTATAGAGAGTATTTTTAATTTTTTAATCTCTTTTTCGCTTTCATTTAATTCATCTGGTTCCAGAGCTTTGTATCCCAAATCGCTTATGATTTTTTTAAATCTTTTTATATTAATTAATTTAGGATCATATTCCATTGTAGCTTCTTCTGTTGAGAAGTTGACAACAACATTTTTTATGCCTTTTTGTTTTTTCAACTCTTTTTCTATAATTATTGCGCAGCTAGCACAATGCATTCCATGTATGGATAAAGTTGTTTTTTTTGTTATACCAATCACCGAATATTTTACTTTATTTGAGGTATGGTACATTCTTCAATTCTTGTACTTTTACATCTACCTTCTTCTATACCTTTTATACATTGTGGGCATACTTTATCAAATTTACCTTTCATGATTAAGTCATCACAATAACAACTTCCATCATCCCATAACCAATTACCCATATAACACATTGTACATGGAGGGTCAATACAACATTTATATCTATCCTCTTCAATTGCTTCATCTATAGCAAGTGATAGCTCATTCAGGATTCTTTCTCTCTTCTGCTCAAAACTTTCTGTATTGAGATTCGAGTTATAAACTAATACCGACATTACGATGACAATCATAATAGTTAAAAAAATTGTTTTGTTCATACGAACATCAACCTTCCCTTTTCTAAATCAGCTTCCTTGATGACAATATTTTCCTCATTTACATTATTTTCCAAGTAACCAGGCCAGCAACCTCCTGGATTTTTGTTTTCTGTTCCAAGCCCGCTTATTGGATATCTATTACCGCAATTATTACAAATCATAAAATCTCCATTTTGGCTATATCCTTTCTTCCTATTATAACAAACATCACATGCATCAAAACCAGTTTTTATACTCCCATCCTTTGCTTTAACTACAAAAAATTTTACTGTTGTACTATCAGAATCATATTCGTACCATTTAGCATTTTCTGACAATTCTGATAATGGGATTTCTATTTCACCATAATTTTTTGTATTATCTGTCGCATCGCTTGTTGTATTGAATAGTCCGAAACCGTTAGTAAAGAATACAACTAATATCAAGACGATAATAAATACTCCTAAAATCAAAAACTTGTTTGTTCTCTTACTGCTATTAGTTATTTTTTCGTCACTGTTTTTTTCAAGCTTCTTTTCTATATTTGATTCTTCATTATTAAGTTCCACGTTTAAACCCCACAACAACTTCCACTTCCACCACAAGTGCTACCACCACAACCACATCCAGTTCTAACTCTGTTAGTTGAATTAGTAGTCGGTTCACTTATTTGGCGATTTGTTTCATCCACAACAGTTGCTTCGTATACATCGAAAACCTCTAAGGACAACATGTTTTGCTTTGTTGTTTTAGTGGAATCATATTTTACATCAAAGAAGTTAGGATAACTAAACTGTATTGCTGCAACACCATCTATTGTTTTTAGTTCTCCTGATATAAGTGGTGCATGACCTGGGCATGGTATATTAACTGATAATCTTATCGAAGATAGTTCATCAAGATCTTCAGCAATAAAAGCACCTGTTGGTGATGCCACAGACACATTCGCAAGAAGTGGAAATATCACCATAAAAAGAACTAAATTTATTCCTATTGTTGAACCATACATTGTTGAAAGATATTTCCATTTTCTTTTTGCTCCAGGAAATGATAACAAACCGTTCTTTCGTAGATATATAACAGAAGACAAAGTTGCGAACCCAACTGAAATCAAAACAAGTATATGGAAGAACCATGGATTCATCAATAGTGGTTTGAAAAAATTAACAGCCACAGTTACTCCAAGTATAGAAGCTGTAATAAAGGCTATGCATCCTATGTGAGGAACTAAACCATAAGCTATTCCTTGAAGGAGACCTTTTCTACTAAGCTTTTTTTTGCTGTCACCATCCGTAGAATAGCCTAAGTCTTGTATTTCTGATTTAATTTTATTTAAACTAATAATTTCAGAATTAAATCTTACAAATGCTTTATTTTCAATTAAACTTACTTTAATTTTTTCTATTCCTTTTAATGAACTTATTTTATCTTCTATTAACTTTACACAACTATCACAATGCATACCTCTTATATTTATTATTTCTTCCATACATTTCACCTCTAATTTTTTTCCCCTTCAAAATTCTTTTTAATCTAAACTTGCACCCTTTACAACAAAATTTTTGGTTATTTTCATCTATGACCATCCCACAAAGCCTGCAATAATTTGGTAATGTCGCATCACTCGTTATTATCTTAAGGCAGATTGGGCATTCGGGAAATGTTGCATTTTTCATAAAAAACTATAGAGTGAAACACCTTATCAGTCAAAGTATGAAACTAGTTTCAGTGCTTTAAAATGACTATATTAGCCATTCCTCGTCTTCTCTTTTCTATTAATCCTTTGCCTTCTAATCTATCCAAAATTCTTGAGACCTTAACTTTTGTAAATTTTGTCTTATCTACTAAGTCTGATTGAAAAATAGTTCCTTCTGCTTCAATAATTTTTTCAAGAACAAATTTTTCATCTTTATTCAAATTCTTCATGATTTTTTGATAACTTTCTTTTATAATCTTCTTTGGTTCAATTTTTTGTTTTATTGTTTTAACCTTTGTTACTATTTTTTCTTCTTTTCCGAAAAAGATTAAATATAACCCTATTGCAATAATAAAAATCATTATTCCAATACTAACATTTGTTTGAAATTCAATTGTACCCCACATAGGACAACTAAAACCATGCGAACAAGCCGTGTTCACAATAGTACTCATTGCTTGGTTAAAAGAAAATATTATATATCCTATCAAAACAGCAATGACTATTATCAAAATACCAACAGCTCTATTTTTCATAAGAAGATTTACATAGTTTTAACTTATTTAAGCTTTGTGAATTTCTATGAATTTTTCTATTGACCTATCAAAAGTTTTTTCTATTTCAGGAGGAAAACAACAAGCTGGTAATTCCTTGTTTTTTAAATGATGTCTTAAGCATTCACAGCACATTCCTTTTCTAGGACAAGAAGGATATGTGCATGGACAATTAGCTAGATTTTCTTTCAAATTTACGCATTTTTTCATGTTACCACTGTATTCCTTTAGTTGTTGGTATTTTCTTAGGATGTTTTAAATCTAATATCTCATTAACAAAATCTGCCATTCTTATTAGTTCTGGTGGAGCAAATCTTCCTGTTAAAACAACATCTGTTTTTTTAGGAATTTTGTCTAAAAAATTTATAACATCATTAACATCTAAAAGTTTACAGTATAAAGCTAGGTTTATTTCATCTAAAACTAGAAGATGAGGCTTTTTCTTTTTTGTTATTTTTTTAGCAAACTCTAATGCTTTTTCTGCTAATTTTTTATCTCTTTTATTAAGATTTTTTAAACCTTTCCATCCTTTTCTTCCAAACTGATAGATTTCATAGTGTGGTTTGAGTTTGTTTCTTATTTTATATTCTCCAGTTTTTTTCCACCATTTTAGAAATTGAATAATTATAACTTTCCTTTTATGAGCTACTGTTCTTAAAGCTAAGCCTAAGGCATTGGTTGTTTTACCGCCGCCAGTTCCGGTCCACAGATAAGTGTAACCCATAAATATCATTATTTGTTTTTATTAAATAAATTGTTGCGCAGGTTCAAATCCGGCCCCCTGTACCTAAACATTTAAATTCTAATATACAAATTTAAGACGTGAGTTGCTATGATTCGTAGCATGTGGGCCATAGGAAAGCCTGGTGTTGAAAATATAAAAGAAACAATAAGAAAATATTTTAATTTAGATGAAAAAAAACCTGACGTAATTGTCACATTGGGTGGAGATGGAACTATTTTTAGAGCTGCTAAAGAATATTCAAATGCTTCAATACTACCTATCACAAAATTAAGTTTTGGTGCACTTTCTCAATTAGAAGAATCCGATGTTTTAATGGCTTTGAAAAAAATTGATAGAGGAGAGTATAATATTGAAGAGGTTATGAGGCTTGAAGCTGAATATAAAGATTTCAAAACCTGGGGAATAAATGATATTGTTATTTACAGAAACGATGAGAATACAAATAAATTTAGAGTTTTTTCAAATGGAAAGGATATTTTTGAAGACGAATTAAGCGGAGACGGTATTATAGTTGCCACACCCTACGGGTCTACTGGCTATAGTCAGGCTGCTGGAGGTCCTATTTTAGAAGGAAATGAAAAAATGTTTGTGGTTACACCCATTTGCTCAAAATATTTTAACAAAAGACTTGTTATAAAAAATAGAAATGTTATGAAAGTAGTAGAAGGGAGCAAATTGCTTCCCGATGATAAAGAAATTGTCATCAAATTTTTTAGAGATATTAAAAATAAGATTGTCCCTGATGGGAGAAAGGAAGACAGAGCATATATTGATATCAAAGTTGGAGATGAAGTAATAATTAGAAGAGCAAAAGAAAATACTAAGTTTGTAAAATTTTAGAATAGAAATCTTTTTAACAGAACTATATTATTTATATTTATGGAATATGCAGATAGAACCAAAAAAATGAAAGCTTCTGAAATAAGAGAAATATTAAAAATAACTCAAAACCCAGAAATAATTTCATTTGCAGGTGGATTGCCAAGCCCTCATTCTTTTCCTGTTAAAATGATTGAAAAAATTACTGATAGGGTTTTGGAAAGACATGGAGCACAGGCCTTACAATATAGTCCTACAGAAGGTTTGAAAGAACTAAGAGAACTCTTAATAAAAAGAATGAAGAAAAAGGGAATAAAATGCAATATGGATGAAATTATAATAACAACAGGCTCTCAACAACTTCTTGATCTTACAGCAAAAATATTTTTTAATAGAGGAGATTATTTAACTGTTGAGTGTCCAACTTATCTGGGAGCTTTAGCTGCTTTTAATGCTTATCAACCAAATTATATTCCAATTTCTATGGATGATGAAGGAATGAAAATAGAAGATCTAGAAGAAAAACTAAAAGAAAACAAGAAAAAACCAATGGATCTTATTTATACAGTTCCAACATTTCAAAACCCATCAGGAGTAACAATGTCTTTGGAAAGAAGAAAACAAATTTTGGAAATAGCAAGAAAATATAATTTACTAATATTAGAGGACGATCCTTACTCTGAATTAAGATACTCTGGTAAACCAGTTACACCTATAAAGAGTTTAGACAAATACGATATTGTAATATATACAAGCACATTCTCAAAGATTCTTTCACCAGGTTTTAGACTAGGATGGGTAGTAGCAAATAAGGAAATAATTAGAAAAATGGTTATAGCAAAACAAGGAGCAGATTTGTGTACAAACACTTTTGTTCAATGGATTGCTGAAGAATATTTAAGATCTGGATTAATTGATAAACAAATACCAAAAATAAGGAAAATATATAAAAGAAAAAGAGACCTGATGTTAAAGGCTTTAAAAAAACATTTTCCTAAAGGGGCAAAATGGACTGAACCTGAAGGTGGAATGTTTTTATGGGTAACTCTTCCAGGTCATATAAACACAAAGGAAATGTTTCAAGAAGCAATCAAAGAAAAAGTTGCTTATGTTCATGGTGCTGCTTTTTGTGTTGATGGAAAAGGACATAATACTATGAGATTGAACTTTAGCAATGCTGAGGATAAGAAAATTGACATTGGAATTAAAAAATTGGCAAAATTAATTAAGAAAAGGATGAAATAAGACCTTCTATTTCTTCGTTTATAGCATATATAGCATGTTCTCCTATTTTTTTGGCTTTTTCTACAATATTTCTTAATTCATCATTAGTAAATTTCTCGTGTTTTCTAGGATCAAAATCACTTATCTCAAGAGCCTTTTCTCTATCCTTTTCTACTAATGAATATTCATCATAGAATCTATTCCAAATGTTTTTAGATTCATCATGTTTTCCTAAAAATATGTCTTTTAATGCCAGACCTTCTCTTGGAATTGCTGTTCCTTTTATACCATTAAGTGTTTTGATGAAACTTATTCTAGAATCCTTTCCTAAACGCTTTCTTTTTGGCATAAACTTTCCAATCCATAAAAATCCACCTCTAATACTAGTCGATTCTTCTGAAAGTTCTAGAAGGTAATGAGTCTTTATCCCGGTTTTATTTGAAATATCATACCAAATATTTTTTCTTGATTTTAATTTTTCTATCGAGTTTCCTCCTCTAGAAAAAATAAGTTTTCCATTATTAACAACATGATTATAAGAAGATGGTTTAAATAATCTACATAATACTCCATCAAGTTCTTCCTCACAGAGTATTTGTACATCAGTTTTAGTTGGGTCAACTTCGTTATTTAATAAATTATAAAAAACTGATAAGGGAGTCTCGTATCTTTTACCATCGGTAAATATTAAGAAATCTCCATCTTGAGTTTCTTTATTTCCTCTTCCTATTCCACCATAAACAACAATTTCTCTAACTCGAGAATCAGATTCTAAAGCTTTAATTTCAGGAAATGAAACTTCAAGTTCAGGAAAATCTGACAATGAAACCATACTAATCATTAGAAATCAAAAAGATTTAAACAGTAGACTAATGAAATAGTTTTATATAACAATAAGGATATTAATTATATGCACAAAGTTTTGTATAAACAAGGAAAAAAAGTTCTCCTTCTAGGAAATGAGGCAATAGCAAGAGGTGCTTTGGAAGCTGGTGTTGGTTTTACCTCCACTTATCCAGGAACACCGTCCTCAGAAATAGGGATAACACTTGCTCAAATAGCAAAAGATGCAGGAATTTACTTTGAATATTCATCTAATGAAAAAGTAGCTTTTGAAGCTGCTGTAGGAGCAGCATTATCAGGAGTAAGATCAATGACGTTTTTCAAGCATTTTGGATTAAATGTTGCTTGCGAAAGCGTTTTCCCTTCAGCTTATACAGGAGTAAAAGCAGGCATGGTAATAGTTGTTGCAGATGATCCTGCTTGCCACAGTTCTGGGCAAAGTGAAGAAGATATAAGACCTTTTGCAAGAGTAGCTCATTTACCAATGCTAGAGCCATCAAATTCTCAAGAATGTGTAGATTTAGTTAAAGTGGCTTTTAAATTGTCAGAAAGATTCAAGATACCAGTTTTCATAAGAATGACAACAAGGGTTGACCATATGAGAAGCGTTGTAAAACTAGGAAAAATCGTTAAAGGAAAGACAAAAGGAAAATTCATAAAAGACATTGTATACACAAATTTTCCACCTTACATAATGGAAACCCATGAACAATTACATAAAAAACTGGATAAATTAAGAGAGATTTCTGAAAAATCCAAACTAAACTTTTTTGTTAACAAGAACATTAAAAGTAAACTGGGAATAATAGTTACTGGAGTTTCTTTTGATTATGTTATGGACGCAATGAATGATTTGAAAATTAAATTACCTGTTTTAAAAATTGGTTTTACTTATCCCTTGCCTGATAAATTAATTAAGAATTTCATTAAAAGATTCAAACAAGTTCTTGTTGTTGAAGAGCTTGAACCAATTGTTGAAAACCATGTTAAAATTTTAGCTAAAGAAGTTAATTCAAAATTAAAAGTTTTAGGAAAACCAGATTATTTTCCTTATGCTGGAGAATATAACGAGGCAATGCTTATAAATGCTTTAAGCAAAATAACAAGGAAAAAGTATGAAGTTGATTTAATTGCTCACAAAAAGAAGTATCTAAAAATAAAAGAACCGAAAAGACTTCCAATTATGTGTCCTGGTTGTCCTCATAGAGCTACTTTTTATGCAGCAAAAGTTTCAACAAAAGGAATGGATGTTGTTTACGGAGGAGACGTTGGTTGTTACATATTAGGTTTGTTTAAACCATTGGAAACCCAAGATTGGATGTTTTCTATGGGTGCTAGCGAAGGAGTAGCACATGGAATAAGAAAAGTGAGTGATCAAAAAGTTATAGCGTTCTTAGGAGATTCAACATTCTTCCATGCAGGAATGCCAGGAATGGTTAATGCTGTTTACAACAAATCAAACCCCTTGATAATTGTTATGGACAATAGAATAACTGCAATGACAGGACATGAACCAAATCCTGGAACCGGAATAACTGCTATAGGTGACCAAGCAAAAGAAATACAAATAGATGCTATTGCTAAGGCAATGGGAGTAGAAGATGTAAGAGTTATTGATCCAAATAATGTTAATTTAATGATAAAAACAATAAGAGAACTCTTAGAAAAAAATAAAGTTTCAGTAATAGTTGCTAAAAGAGAGTGTCAACTGTTAGCAACTAGAAAGAAGAAGAAACAAGGAATGAAAATTGCCAAGTTTGAGATAGATCAAAATATTTGTAAAAAATGTGCAACTTGTTTACGTCAGTTAGCCTGTCCAGCAATAAAAGAGGAACATGGAATTTTTAAAATCGATAAGAATATCTGTACTGGATGTGCAGTTTGTGCTCAGGTTTGTCCTAACAAGGCAATACATGCGGTGAGAGAAAAATGAATTGGAAAGAGTTTTTAAAACCAAATTGGAAAAAATTTGTAATACCTATAGTTTTTGTTATTATTTACTTATTATTTCAGTTAAATATAACCAACATTATTATTGTTATTTTATGGAGTGCACTTTCAATAATTTTCACTATTAGTTTTTTATCTTTTTTGTCTTATTCTTTTTGGAGCCCTTCCAACATTATTATTTTTGCAATTTTATACCTTGCAATAAATTTTATATTATGGTATTTAATTTCATGTTTTATTTTCAGTAAAACTAAAAGAAAAAAGTTAACATGGATTTTTTTGATTTTATTAATTATAGCTAATCTAACAACAAATGCATTATATTTTTCAGGGTGAAGAAAAAATGAAAGAATTTAATGTTATTGTAACAGGAGTTGGTGGTCAAGGAGCAATGACCTTAGGAATGATAATAGCTGAGACTGCATTAAAACAAGGTTATGATGTTAGAACAACTGAAGTTCATGGATTAGCTCAAAGAGGTGGAAGCATACCACTTCACATAAGATTTGGAGAAAAAATGTATACACCTTTGATTTTAGAAGGTGAGGCAAATTTAATAATAGCATTAGAACCCTTAGAAGCTTTAAGAACAACTTATTTTGGTTCTAAAAAACATAAAACAATATTTTTAATTGATAAATATAAATTACCTCCAATAACTGTTTCTGTTCTTGGAGAAAGATATCCTAGATTAGAAAATATTGTTAATCATATAAAACCTTTTGCAGGTAGAATCATAATCATAAACGCTTCTGAAATTGTTATAAAAGAAACAGGAAATGATATTACTTCAAATGTTTTCATTTTAGGATATGCTATTGGTAATAAACTGATTCCTTTAAAAGAAAAAATTGTTCTTGAAACAATAGAAGAAATTGTTCCAAAACGGTATGTTGAGCTCAATAAGAAAATTTTTGAATTAGGAATGAAACACATATATAAATCAAAGAGAATTTAAGGGTTAAGTTTGTAATTTTTCTTTAATAACTCTAAAATTTCTTGTTGTCTTATATATTCATCAAGTTCACGACAATCATCTAATCCTATACCACAATGATATACTTTATTAGGTTGAGTAGAAGTTTTTGATAATTGGTTTAGAAATTAAAATGGACAAACAGAACTTGGGCAACCACCAGAATATTCTGATTCAGCTGTGACATGAGGTTTACCAACATAAAGAACTTGATTAGGTTTACATCCATATCTGTAAACAGTTATTCCTTTACACTTCAATTTATATGCTAATTCAAAGGCTTTTCTAACATCATTTTTATTTGCTTTATTAGGAAGGTTTATTGTTTTAGAAACCGCATTGCCAACATGTTTTTGGAATGCTGCCTGCATTCTAACATGCCATTCAGATTTAATATCTAAGGCTATTTTAAAAATTCTTCTAACATCTTTTGGCATTTTTTTAATATCTTGTATTGATCCAGTTTTTGCAATTTTTTCTAATAATTTTCCACTGTAAAATCCTTTTTCTTTAGCAATTTTTTCAAACAGAGGATTTACTTCAAATAATCTTGTTCCTCCTAGAACATTTCTCATAAATGAAATTGCAAACAAGGGCTCTATTCCAGAAGAGCAGCCAGCTATGATACTTATAGAACCAGTAGGAGCAATTGTTGTAACAGTTGCATTTCTCACGGCTTTATATTTTCCTTTCCAAACACTTTTTTCAAAATTAGGAAATGAACCTCTTTTTAATCCCAGTTCTTCAGATTTTTTCTTAGCTTCCTCAGAAATAAACTTCATTATCCTTTCTGCAAGATCAACAGCCTCTTGAGAGTCATAAGGAATTCCTAATCTTATTAACAGTTCTGCCCAACCCATTACTCCTAATCCTATTTTTCTATTTGCTTTTGTCATACTTTCTATTTCTTTTAATGGAAAATAATTAGCATCAATAACATTATCCAAGAAATGAACAGCAATATGAATTGTTTTTCTTAGTTTCTCCCAATCAATTTCCCTATCTTTTACCATTTTAGATAAGTTTATGCTTCCCAAATTACAAGACTCATAGTCTAACAAAGGCTGTTCACCACAGGGATTAGTTGCTGTTATATTTAATTCTGGTATTGGATTTTTTCTATTAATCTCATCTACAAATATTACTCCTGGATCTCCAGATTTCCAAGAACTTTCAATTATCAAATCCCAAACTTTTCTAGCTTTTAATTTTTTAACAGTTTCTCCATTTCTTGGATTTATCAATTCATACTCTTTGTTGTTTTTAACAGCTTCCATAAATTCATCAGTAACTGCAACAGAAAGGTTAAAATTAGTTAATATATTTTCTTTAGATTTTATTGTTATGAATTCTAAGACGTCTGGATGCTCAATCCTAAGAATTGCCATCATTGCTCCCCTTCTCTTTCCACCTTGTTTTATCACATCTGTAGCAATATCAAAAACTTTCATAAAGCTAATTGGACCCGATGCAATTCCTTTAGTTGATCTCACAATATCTCCTGCAGGCCTTAATTTAGAAAAATCAAATCCAACTCCACCTCCTCCTTGTTCAATGATTGTCATATTTTTAATTGCTTCGAATATTCCTTCTAAAGAGTCTGGTATAGGTAAAACGTAACAAGCCGACAAACCAAAATTTGTTTTTGCTCCAGCATTAAATAAAGTGGGAGAATTAGGAAGGAATTCTAATTTACTCATGATTTTATAAAATTTTTCTGCAGTTTCTTTTATATCGTCTCCATATGATTTATCAACTTCAGCAATAGATTTTGCAACCCTTACAAACATGTTGGCAGGAGTTTCAATTATTTTTCCGTTTTCATTTTTCAACAAATATCTTTTTTTCAAAACTTCCAAAGCATTAACAGTTAATTTCGGTTCTTTTTTTATTTCAAAAATTCTTTTTAGTTCTCTCAACTCAGCTTTTTTTAACCTATAGTCATAGTAATCTTTAGCAACTTTTTTGTAACCCTTTTTCTTTAAAACTTCTATTACAATGTTTTGAACATCTTCAACAGAAGGAATTCTTTGTTTATATTTTTTGTTTAAGGTTTTAATAACAGAATCAGATAATGTTTTTGCTGTTTTTCCATCTTTTAAGTGAACAGCCACTAGAGCTTTATGAATAGCATCTGTTATTTTTTTCTGTTCAAATTTTACTATTCTTCCATCTCTTTTCTTTATTTCAGAAATTGCCATAATGCTATATAGTTTTTCTATATTTTAAAAATTGTTTATTCTACTTCTATTTTAACCGAATTTTCCCAAACTCCATGAAGATTACAATATTCTAAAGCAATTAGAGTTGCTGATTTATCTAATTTCATTCTGAATTTAATTTTTGGTTCTGAAAAAGTTGGTCCAAAATCAAAAGTAGCAACATGAACAGGATTGTATGCTCTACCTTCAACTTCTACAAAAACCTGAATCCACTTTATATGATGTTCAACTGTGTTTGGGTGAGGAACTTTTTCTCCAACGTTTATAACAACTTCAAATTCTTCTCCAGCTTTTACTTTTTCAGGAGCTTTTATAACTGGAACATGCTTTTCGATTAATACGCTCTCTAATTCATCTTTTTTACTATAAACTTTCATTTAATCGTGCTCTTCAAACATTTTGTCTTGTGTGGAATCGTTTTTTCTTATCCATTCCATTAGTATTGCAACATGCTCTTTTTCCTCATCTCTGTTGTGTTCTAAAATTTTTTTCAGAGTTTCATCTTTTGTTGCATCTATTCTTTCTTGATAAAAGTTTATGGCTTGTAGTTCTTCTACCTGAGACTGTCTAGCCCTCCATAAATCTTTTTGTTTTTCAGTTAATTTTTCCCAATCTGGACCTTTCATTCCTCTTCCTCCTCTTCCTCTTTTTCTATATCGTCTTCCACCTCTTCTATATCTTCTTTATAATCTTCTATTTCCTTAGGTTCTTCTTCGAATTCCTCTTCTACTTCTCCCAATTCTTCAGCTACTTTTTCAATTTTTTTCTTTATTTCCTCTATCTTTTCTTCCTTTTTTTCTTTAGGCATTTTTTCTTCAACTTCTTCCTCTTTTCCAACTTCAAAACCCTCTTCTAACATAGCTTCTTTCTCTTCTTTAGGCTCTATTAGTTCCATTTCTTCTCCACAACAAACTAAGGTTCCGCCGCCTACTTTTGTTACTATAACTTCATTTCCGCATATGTTACATCTGTATTTCTCATTAACTTCTTTTACAGCCAATCTATCACCTCATGAAATTTTTTTGAATTTTTCTTTAGAAGCACCACAAACAGGACAAGTGTTTGGAGCTTCTTTTTCAGCAGTGTATCCACAAACTTGACAAACAAAAAACTCTTTTTCATCTATATCTTTATCTTGTTCAATTGATTCTATAGCTTTTTTACATAATTCTCCATGTATCTTCTCTACTTGGTTAGCATAATTAAATGTTAATACCGCATCATTAATTCTTTCTTGAGTTGCTATGTTAATGAAATCAGGATACATTTCTGTGAACTCATAAATCTCTCCATTTAAGGCAGCTTGTAAATTTTCTTTGGTAGATTTAATCATTTTTAAGATCCTTAAATGATTGTGAGCGTGAACTGTTTCAGCCTCAGCAATTGCTTTGAATAGTTTTGCAGTGTTAGGAAATCCTTCTTGTTCAGCCTTTTTTGCAAATGCTAGATATTTTCTATTTGCTTGTGATTCTCCTGCAAATGCAGCTTTTAAATTATCTTCAGTTTTACTCATAACATCACCTAGAATTGTATATAATAAAATTTAATATTATTTAAAGATTATTCAACGCCAAAGCTCTCCATCTGGTGAAAGTTTCAATAAATCTTCTAAGATTTTTATTGTTTCTTCTATATCTTTTCTGCTAGCTACTGATGTTGCAGTATGAAGATTTCTAACACAAACTCCTAGAACAGTACAAGGAACACCACCCTTTGTTATTGAAATACTTGCAGCGTCAGTTGTTCCTTCATCACTAACATCTCTTTGTATGTGTATTTTGTTACTTTTTGCTATTTCTAATATATGTTTGTTTAAAATTTTGTTGCCAATTGTTTCTGCATCTTTAATAGTTAAACAAGGCCCCCTACCAATTGTTTTTGTTACTTCTCCAATTGCATCTTCTGTTTCCATAACATCAACCACTATTGCCCAGTCTGGTTCAACTCTATATGTTGATGTTAGTGCTCCAACTAGTCCTATTTCTTCTTGAATTGTAAAAACATAGTACATCTCATTTTTACAGGTTTCCTTTAGTCTTTTTGCTAACTCAATTAATATGTAACAGCCTATTCTATCATCAAAAGCTTTTCCACAAATTATTTTATCAGAACCTAAATAATATAAGTCTCTTTCTAATGCCATAAAGGTTCCCACTTCAATTCCTAGTCTTTTTAAATCTCTTTTGTTTAATCCAGTATCAACAAACAAATCATCTAATTTTGGTATATGTCCTAAAATATCACCATCACTAACTTCTTTACAAGTTATTACCCCATGTATTATTCCTTTTTTTGTTTCAATGTGAACTCTCTCTCCCAAGAGCATGGTAGGATCTAAATATCCTATGGTTGAAAATGATATTCTTCCCCTACCTTCTATGCCTTTAGCCATTAAACCTATTTCATCCATGTGAGATGCTAACATCACTTTTGGTCTTCCCCCTTTTTTATGAGCAATCAGATTACCTAACTTATCAACAAAAACCTCGTCTACATGGTTCTTGATTTCTTCCATTATTACATTTCTTACAGCTTCTTCATTACCGCTAACACCAAAAGAGCTGATTAGTTTTTCTAATAAATCCATAGATTCACCTTAATTATTATTTGCTTTTCTTAAAAATATTTACTTTTTTTGTTCCCTTTCTTTTATTAAGTGTGTTACTGGTGTTGCAAAATCTAAGAAATGGTCTTTTGATGTTGGAGCTAAAAAACTATCAAATTCAACTTTAGCACCTTTACAATGAATTCTGACTTGTTCCCTAATATTTGTTAGAAAATCTACATAATCTTTATAATTTTTATTTAGGGCAATTATTAAACAAGTTTTTCCCATTCCTTCACCTGAAACTGCGAATAAAACTTTTGGATTGGTTTTAATCATTTGCTCTAAACAGGTTTTTATATTCTTCTTTGGGTTATCACATTTTCCAAAAGTAAAAGAAATTAACTCAATTCCTATTTCTGGAAGTATCGGAAGTGCTGTGTATTTTCCTATAACGTTTTTTTCAAGTTTTTTTCTAATTCTTGTTACAGTTGGTTGAGAAATTTTTAGTTTTTTTGCTATATCTCTATCACTCTTTTTAGAGTTTTTTATTAATTCAAAAAACACATCTTGGATTCTTTTTTTCATAATTGTATTATTGATACGTAATATCTTAAAATTAACGTTTTAAATGCTTGATAATTTTTTCAAAAATATTTAATCCCTTGTCAACCTCTTCTTTAGTTATTATTAAAGGAGGTGCAATTCTTATTGTTTTTTTCCCACACCCTAATAATAACAAGCCTTTTTTAAAAGCAATTTTAGGTATTATTTCTTTGTAAATTTCTTTAGAAAATTCCACACCAACCATTAGTCCTAAACCCCTAACATCAGTAATAATTGCATTTTTTCTTTTCATTTCTCTAAGTCTTTTCATAATATAATTTCCTATTTTTCTTACATTATCTAACAGTTTTTCATGTTTGATTATTTCAATTGTTTTTAATCCTACAGCTAAATCAATTCTATGACCTCCACCCCATGTTGAAGAGACTGAGCCAGGTTCTTTAGGATCATATTTTTTTGAAGAAATAACAGCTCCTACTTGTAAAGCTTTTGCAGATGTAATAATATCAGGTTTTATTCCATAATGCTCAAAAGACCACCATTTTCCTGTTCTTCCTAGTCCAGATTGTATTTCATCTATTATTAAAGGAAAATCATATTTTTTAGAAGTTTTTCTCAAGTTTTTAATAAATATTTTACTAGCTACATTATATCCTCCTTCTCCTTGTATACACTCAACAATTACAAAAGCAGGTATCCATTCTCTTTCTATTAATTTTTGTAATCCATTTATTTCAGAATCATTATCTCTTGTACAGAATTTTATTATATCATGATTTATTTCAGGGTAATTCTTTTTTTGAACAGCTTTGCTATCTGTAAATGTTAAGGCTCCTAAAGTTCTGCCATGAAATGCATTAGTACAAGATATTCCTGGCAAGGGGCCCTTTTTTCTAAAAGCAAATTTTATTGCATTTTCAACAGCCTCAGCTCCTGTATTAACGAGAAGAACCTTGTTTAAATTTTTAGGAGTAATTTTTATTAATTGTTCTGCAAGCTCAACTTGTTCTTCTGAATAAAAATCTTGCCCACCTATTTTATGAGCTCCTGTACCTACAAACCTTCTTATTACATCTATTATTTCTGGATGATTATAGCCAACAGCACAAGAACAAACATTAGAATTAAAATCTAGATACAATTTTCCTTTTATATCTTCTATGTAACATCCATAACCTGATTTTACAACTAGGGGATATGCAAATGTTGTTTCTACACAAAACTTTTTAGTTTTTTTAACAATTTCTTTTGGTTTCATATCAATCCTTCATCAACAGATATAAAATAGCTTTTTGAATATGCAATCTGTTTTCAGCTTCATCAAACACTATTGAATGTTTACCATCTATTATTCCAGAAGTAACTTCAAGTCCTCTGTGAGCAGGCAAACAATGCATAAATAGATAATCAGACTTTGCTGATTTTAAAAGCTTTGAATTAACTTGGAATTTTTTGAATGTTTTGAGTCTTTTTTTCATTTGTTTTTCTTCACCCATGCTGATCCAAGTATCAGTTATAACTATATCAGCATCTTTAACAGCTACTTCAGGATTATGAGTGAGTTTTATTCTTTTAGATTTTCTTTCTTTGGGTTCGTAGCCTTTAGGAGTTGAGATATTTAATTTAAAATTAAATATTTTTGCTGCATTTATCCAAGAATTGCAAACGTTACTTCCATCTCCAACCCATGCAAAGTTTAAATTTAAGGTTTTTCTCTTTTCTAAAACAGTATATAAATCAGCAAGAACTTGACAAGGATGATATCTATCACTTAAACCATTAATAACTGGAATTTTTGCATGATGTGCAAGTTCTTCAACTGTTCTATTTTTAAAAACTCTAGCCACAATTCCATCTGCATATCTTGATAAAACCTTTGCTGTGTCTGCTATTGTTTCTCCTCTACCTATTTGCATTTCTCTTGGAGTTAAATATATTGCATCACCACCCAACTGAACCATAGCAATATAAAAACTAACAACAGTTCTTGTGCTTGGTTTTTCAAAATATAAGACCAAATTTTTTTCAAATAAATCTTTTGTTCTTTTTCCTTTTAGTTGTTTAGTTATTTCAAAAATTTTTTCTATTTCTTCTTTTTTCAATCCTTTTAATGTTATCAAATTTTTCATTTTTTCTTCACCTTATCATAAATCCAGATTATGAGACATGAAAAGAGATACCAAAAAATGATATCAAGAATGAGATTAACCGGAAGAAACCCTATACCACATAAAACTACAAAGTATTCAAAAGGACATTTTCCTGATGATAAATAACAAAGTGGAAATCCACTGCATTCATAATAATTTGGGTATCTTGGAAAAGATATTATCATACTTATAACTATTATTACAATCTTTGTCCAGTTTGGTTTGAGGAATTGTTTGAGGGTCATTTTATCACACTCCCAACTTTTCCTTTTAATGCCTTATCTAATAATTCTGGTTTGGTTATTATAACTTTTTTGCCTTTTTTCAAGAAATTAATACTAGCCTTTATTTTAGGTTTCATTGAGCCTTCTTTAAAGTGTTTCATGAGTTTTTTCGCTTCTCTAACATTCATCTCTGCGATCGGTATTGGTCTTTTACTTGCATAATTCAAATATACAGAATCAACATCTGTTAGAAATATCAACAAATCAGCTTTTAATTGAGAACCTAACAATGCTGTTGCATAATCCTTATCGATAACAGCCTCTATTCCTTTTAATCCTTTTTCTCTTATAACAGGAACCCCTCCACCACCACAAGCTATTATTATGTAATTTTTTATCAAAGATTTGATTTGTTCAATTTCAATTATTTGTTTTGGTTTTGGAGATGGAACAATTCTTCTCCAACCTTCAGGTTCTCTAATCATGTTCTTCTCAATTTTTGTTTTATAATAGGGGCCAATTGGTTTGGTCGGTTTCTTAAAAGCAGGATCTTTTTTATCAACCAGAACTTGGGTTACAATTGTTACTGCTTTTTTATTCAAAATGTTTTGGATTGAATTTTGCAATAAGTATCCTAATTGTCCCTGAGTCATTGCATCACAAACATCTAGAGGCATTGAAGGAATTGGTCTTCCTTTTTCTTGTTGGATTAACAAGTCTCCTACCTGAGGACCATTACCATGAGTTATAACTAATTTATATTTTTTTGATATGTTTTTCAAATGAGAAACAGTTTTGTTAATGTGTTTCATTTGTTGCTCTATTGTTCCTCTTTCTTTAGGAGTTATTAGAGCATTACCACCTAATGC
>JABAOF010004014.1_pt6 | contig 18750 bp, 22 predicted proteins | sample 7062171 | NCBI WGS metagenome assembly JABAOF01 (sample SAMN14538628, study PRJNA623070) | marine sediment metagenome | biome: marine biome [ENVO:00000428]; feature: marine pelagic biome [ENVO:01000023]; material: deep marine sediment [ENVO:00002113] | place: India: Gulf of Khambhat ...
AACCCGATCAGGAGGATCACCCGACCATCCCGAAGGGTGTAAGGGCGCGGCTTGTTCCGGCCTCGCTTGCGAGCGCGCGACGTCTTGCTAGGTACGTATCGAGCGCGTGCGTCGGCCTTGCGAGCTTCACGGTACGCGGCGTCGGAGTGGTAACGCTCTTTAGCGCGAGTGCGACGCTTCTCGCGACGCCGCAACAGAGCCTCCGAAACAACGAACTCGGCGAACTCGTCACCCACCCTTACGCTCTTACCTTCTCAGGACCGGGGCGCTCGACGTAAGTAATCGACATGCCCAGCTTCTGATACTTACGACGACGGCTGAACATGCGATTGCGCGCATAATCAGTGTCGTCGTAGACATCGATCACCATCAGAGGCTTGCGGTCGTATCCTTCCGACTTCTCGCGCAGACGCCCAATGGGCTGAAGCGGATTGCCCGATGGAGTGGCGAAAAACAGCGTATCAAGTTGTGGGATGTTCATCGCATCGCGCCCCATCTGATACGTGCAGAAGCGCACGTCAGACACGAACACCTTCTCGCGCTCCGGCTTCTTCATGCCAGCCTTGAGTTGCCCCGTAGTCACCAACAGACCGCGCTTCTTCAGTTCCTCGTCAGTCATCGCCTTGAGCTTCGTCAGATGATCGACGATCTGTGAGAACACCAGGATTTGCCGACCCGCCTGTGCCGCGTTGCAGATCTCGATAGTGAGCATCTGATTCCGGTGATCGTCGGCAGCTACCATCTTGGCGTACTTGGTTGGATGCCCGTCTCCCGCTTTCCAACCAGTGCTATCGCGTTCCCACTTGCAGAAGCCGCGGATGTCGTAGAAGCGCTTGTAACGGACGAGTATGACCGACGGCGTCTGTGTGTTCTGCGTACGCACGCGCTTGGCCGTGTGGCCGATGTCACCGAAGGTCCAACCCACGATGCGATCCAGATCGTCCTTGCGGGTCGGGTCAGCGCTCATGCCCATGCGGTAGCGCGCAGGGAATTGACGAGCCACCTTCATCCACTGCGGGGCTCCGTAGCGATTGCACTCGTCACCCAGCAGGAATCCGATCTGCTCGTACAACGCCTCGGGGTAACGTCTGGCAAGCAGTGACTGAATCATCATGATCGTCACCGGTCGGCCCAGATCGCAGCGATCCTCTTGGACCAAGCCAACCTGATCCTCGGACAGTCCAAGCACGCTTGCGCAGTGGTCCATCCAGTTGTCAACCATATGACCGTTGTAGACGAGCGCGCCGATGAAGCGACCAAGCGTCGCGGCAATGTAGAGCCCCATCAGCGTCTTGCCGGTACCGGTTGGGGCAACGAGGATGCCGCCACCGTGCTGCTTGACGTGACTGACCATCGCAGGAATTGCCTGTACCTGGCCGCGCTCGGGATCAGGCGACGCGAGCAGATCGAAGTCGTAAGGCAGTCCCAGAGTCCAGTCCCACTTCGTCGCTTGCGACCACAGACCGCGATCGTAGTAACGCGGGAACCACATCACTCCGTCGGCTGTGCGCCAACACTCAACCCTCTCTGGCTTCTCGCGCTCGTCCCAGGGGCTTGTGTGGAGCGTAAGCTGCTCCTCGTGGTGCGCACGATCTGCCGCCGACAGTTGAGACAGCGGTACTCCAATCTCGCCACGCATCACCACGTCGTTAGCGGCTTTAGACACACACTCCTCCTACAGATTGTTGTACCCGAGTTGCTAGTCACTCGTAAATAAGGAGGAACCAGAGCGTTACGAGAAGTCATCCCAGCGACTGTGACGGCCACACTCCGCGCAGACTACCGGAAGGCTGTGACTTCGAGCAACTTCCCACACAGACTCAGGAATCGCCCGACCACAGAGGCACCAGTCCTTCGTCAGCAGCGCGCGCAGCATGATCTCAGTCACGTGCTCTCCGATGCCGGGCTCTTTGCTCTCTCGCGGGCCGGCAACATTCAGAATGCGCGGACGCTCCTCGCGCAACCACCCCCTGATAGTCTTCGCGGCCCTATCGTTCAATCCATTGTCCATCCCGCTACCACGCTTCAGCACGAGATGCAGACACGGCTTGCTTAGCTCACGAATCATCCTGAGAGTCAGCGCTGTCCCGCCCGTCGGCTTGTCCTCGTAAGAGAACACGACCGTCGCGTCAGCGAACTCGACATTCGCGCGCGTGCGCTCGGGGTAGTTCGCCGTCTCAAGCTCCTCCATGATGAAGGCATCAGGGATGCGACCGTCCTCGGCCAGACGACCTTTGGGGCAAAAGCCGCCACAACGGTAGCCGAGAACCGCGGCGGCAATCAGAGCACCACGATCGGCACCCGTCTGTCCGCCACTTATCACACACGCGGGCCGATCGCCGCGAAGATCATCGTCCAAGTCGGAGTCGTCCATGCCGACGGTTCTACCTCGGCGCGTAGTCACGCACGTAGATCGTGCCGAAGGTCTCCGACTCCAGTAGCCGTCGCAGTTGACCGCGCACGATCAACTGCTCGATGACGTCGCGCGTGCGATCAACAGGCCAGCTTAGACAGTGAGCCGCTTCGAGCTTGGTAAAGCCGCCCGCCTGCCTGTTCCGGTTCCTCGGCCCAGGCAACGAGCTTCGACGGATCGGTCACGCCGATATCTCGACGTAGCCATACCAGTCGGGATTCGGCGCCGGACACTCTCTCAGCCGTCGCAGTCGCCGATCGTAGGCATCGACGCGCTCTCGCACTTCGGGATCGACCAACGCAGCCAGACGCTCGACCGCGCTAGGTGCGGCACCGAGATAGCGCTCCAGATCGAGGTAGAAGACGGCCGGCGGCCAGGGGGGCGTCTTCGACACTTCTAGCATCCCGGCTGCGNNGGCTGCGGTCTACGCGGGAAGATGAACTCAACCCGACGGCTCATGAGCCCCGGAGCAAGTTCGACGTTGATCTCGATCAGCCCCGTGTCGTGATCCACGGTGCCGACCTCTTGGTTCTTGTCGAAGTCGAGGAGCTTGCCCTGAGCCTCGTTCGTCGAGCGAAGGTAGCCGTCCACACGCACCGATCCGTTCTCGACCGGCGCCTCGGGTAGCTGGTAGCGCAGAAAACGCGGCCCGTCTCGCGTCGGAATCGGCTCTAGACCGGGAGTGCCGGCGCCTGGACCTACGATGTCAGCATCGATGGGACTCAAGAATTGGATGTTCTTGGTGTCCTCGGCGATGTTGAAGGTCGTGTAGTAGTTGGGGGGCGGCCACTGACTCATACCACCAGGATACCCCGCCTAGCAGGCTCGTGAAAGCGTCACGAGTCGTAAGGCTTGGCGAGACCTTCGGTCAGCAGTTGGTCGTTCAAGCAGACGAACCCTTGCGGCCCGTGATAGTAGACCGAAGCCAACCACCGACCGTACTTGCCGGTGCCCTTCTCGGTTCTCACCCGCACCTTTTCGCCGACTGGCAAGATCTCTTTCACGCGATTGCTCGCGGCAAGCCCTGCGGTGTGCTCGGGGGTGCCGTGCTTCACGCCATAGACTTCAGGCGTGTCGATCCCCAGCAGTCTTACACGCACCTTGACGTGCACCGTGAACCCGAGATCCACAAGCAAGTCGATGGTGTCGCCATCGACGACCCGCTTCACCTCGGCCTCGTAGGTATAGAGCGGTAGCATCTCTTCCATCATCGCCGCGTGACCCTTTCTAGGGAACCCCCATCGCCTTCAAAAACGCTTCGGTCGTCTCGTGCTGGATGACGCAGGGGTGATGCCAGAACGGATGCGCGCTCTCGCCGTTGAGGATCACGTGAGCTTCGCGATGCGCGCCTACGCGCGCGCCGAACTCCGCATAGCAACCTCGCCCGCTCTCGTGAGCCTTGTCGAGAAGCAAGACGAAGACGTCAGCGCCGACTGCGCCCGTGATGTCTCTTGCGGCAACCGCGCACGCCGCATCGGGCGTGTGCTCGTTGTAGGTCCACTGCTCGTGCGACACCCAGTCCCAGCCGTTCACCCATCGCCAGCCAAGCCATGAGCCCAAACAGTCGGCCAGCGCACCGGCCGACTTCTTGTTGGTCCACGGGGTTGCTACGTAGTAAGTCGTCACTGCTTGCCTCGCTTGACCAGCTTCTCACCTTGGCGCGACTTCTCGCGCTGTACGATACGTGCCACGCTCCGCGCCGCGAAGCCGGTACGTCGGGCGATCACCTGGTAGTTGAGTCCCTCCTCGTGCAACTTCATGATACGCTCCCGATCGGCCTCTGTCGTTCTCTTGAAATACTGAGTGCCCACCCCCGAACTCCTTTCTCTAGCTAGCTAGCTGTTCTCCGTCGCCTTCATCGCCTCTCCAATCCGGCTCTGGCACCTTCTCCCAGTTGTCGATTCGCATCAGGTCGTCATAGGTCAGACCGATGGGAGTCGCCCACTCGANNAGGCTCCTCATCCAGATCGAGCCAGAACACATCCCCGTCCGCCGCCTCGATCTCGTTGATGTCCGCATTCGCGCTCACCGTCTGATCAACCGGCGCGACACGGATGGACATCACATTCGGACCTTCGCCCTGACCTTCGCCCTCACGCCGAACCTCCACAAAGTGATCACCTGCGAGCTTGGCCGTGATCGCATTCCACGTGGTCTTGAGATGCCCATCGCACACGTTCGCCAGGTGGTCGAACACATCCTGCACTTGCTGCATAAGGGGTGTAGTCATCGATCGCGTCCTCTTTCCTGTCGCACAGTCTCCCACACCGCACTTCCAATCAGGCTCAAGCTCAATGTATGTTATCCCAAGTCCTGCCACGCTTTACGTCCGTCACCAGAGGCACCCGCAGTTCTGCCGCCCCTTCCATCTTCTCCTTGATCATCACCGCCGCCTCGTCAGCAAGCTCGATAGGACACTCGCAAACGATCTCGTCGTGCACCTGGAGCAGGAAGCGGAACCGCTCCCACAACCGACTCTCAGCGCGCGGCGTGTTCAGCACGCGGCGCCACTTCTCTTCCCAGATCCGCACCATGCTGATCTTGAGGATGTCCTGTGCGCTGCCGCTGATCGTGAACTGGATTCCTTGCGTTACCGCGCGGTAGTCGTTCTTGTAGCGCTCTTGGTTCAGTCGGCGCTGACGGCCGGTAATCGTGTAGGCAATCCAGCCGTTGGTGCGCAGCATCTCTTCGATCTGCAACTGGAACGGCTCGATGGCGGGATAGGCTTCGTACCAGTTACCGAGCACCTCTCTCGCGTAATCGACGCGCGGATTGCCTTGCGCGTCGTAGAGGTTCGCATACTGACAGAAGCGTTCCGGCCCTATCCTATAGAGGTTTCCGAAGTTGCAATTCTTGGCGAGCGGGTTGCGCGGTATGCTGACGTCCTCGGCAGTACGTTGGTGCAGATCGACATGCCGACACCGCTTCTGATGGCCGATCTTCGCGTCGCCGCACTTCGCGCACTTCGTGGGCGACTCCTCTGCGGGAATCCAGAGGTTGCCGCACTCGTCGCACTCCCAATGCTTGTAGCGCTCGCACGGCTCGCCACCCGCGGCCTTGCAGCCGCCCGTCATGTTGTAGACCTCGATCATGCCCTTGTCGCCGGAGTTCGAGACGAGGACACCTTGCGCGAAGTAGTTGTGTGTGTCGGCAACGGTGATGTCAAAAGAGGCGCTGGTCAGACTCTTCCTGAAGAGAGCCTCTCCGATCTCGGGTCGCCGCCGCTCGATCACGCTAACCGGTGTCACCGGTGAGACGATCACATCATATCTGTCCGGCTCGAACCGGCCTCGGAACTTCGGCGGCAGCTTGTAGGCCATGCAGGGCGGAACGAAAGGAGCGATCAGGTCAAAGAAGCAATCCGCCTTGGCACCGCTGACACCGAGACCCTTCTTCTGACACGAGAACTGGAGCCCGAACCTCTTGTTGACCGCGTCTCGCACCTCTTCGCCGATGTTCTGCCTATTGATAACGCAGGACCACCCGGCCGCTTCACGACACCTCGGATCATGCTTGATACTGCCGTCGTCCATGTACCAGATCGCGAGTCCGAGCGGTTCGAGCTTCTTGATGATCTCCGGCGTCGGTCGTCGCCTCCCATCAACCAGGGCGCGACCAGTCCACTCGTGGACAATCTCGGACGATCTGATGTGGGCTCTCATGACCTGGTTATCCTTCCGCACGTTGCTGATGAACGGCAGGAGAACTTTGGTCTTGAGGTTGAAGTAATCGCGCTGGGCAGGTCCGTTGTAGAAATCCACCGAGCGGCGCGTCGGTGAGCCGTCCTTTGAACTGTAAGCGTTCTTGATGTTCGAGTCGCCGAGCAGGCACCCCAGGAACACCTGAAGCGCATCATTCTCTAGGTGCGGCTCATGATGTAGAAGAAGGCTTCCAACCTCTAGATCGGCAACCCGAACCTTCCTTCCGTCTGGACGGAAGACCCTGTGCTCCGACGTAATGATAAGCCGTCTGTCCGGCGCGCCGGAGTGACGGACTACCCACCAGTCGGTCGTCCCATCACGGAACTTGCTCTCGTCAACCGGGGCGTTGTTCCTGTAGTGAGCCACGATGGGCTTGTGGACCACCGACTCAGTAGAGAAATCATAGGAGACCGCGTCAGCCGCGATCTTTTGGTTGACGATCTTTCCGATCTCCTCGGATGTTCCATCCGCTAGGTACACATGCGTAGTTCGATGCAGACAGAAATGAGCGGCAACGCGAAGCTCAATCTGGCCGTAGTCAGCGCCCAGCAACACGAGCCCAGGATCAAGGTCTTCTTCGAGCGTAGCGCACACAGCGCGACGAATCAGATCGCGATCTCTAGGGAGGTTCTGAAGGTTAATCGGGTCCGAGCTACTGAGTCTGTGAATCTTCGTCCCGGTCTGATTGAAGTGTGAGTAGCAGCGATTGTCCCGCTCCTCTGCCGCTAGATGTGCGAGCTTGATCGAGAAGTTGGCCTGGATCGTGTCGGCGCTACGCCAGTCGAGGATGAGCTTCACGACCGGGTGCGCGCCCGACAGGTGCGCGATCTCCTTCGAGCCTGTCGAGTAGAGCCCGCTCTTGCCGCGCTTGATGCCCTTGGTCGGTATGCCCAAACCGGTGGGCGGGTCAGCGAAGAGAACCGTTGATACCTGCGGCGAACTGTTCGGATTGATCGTATAGCCGAGATGCTTCTCGATCTCGTCGATGATCTTGTCTTTCTTCTCCTCCAGTCTCTCCGTGACCTGCTTCAACCACGCCCAGTCGATCAGAACACCACGCGATTCCATCTCTTCGAGGATCAGCGTGATCTTCATGTCGATGTTCCAGTAGATCCGCTCCAACGTGCCCATCTCGCGGGCGCGATCGAACGGACTCACACGACTGGAACGCTCACTGAGCTTCGCCAACTCGGTAACCGGATCGTCGAGGAGAAGCCCTCCCGGCGTCTGCTCGTTCAGATCGTTCAGAGCGTGCTCGAACAGGCGCCACGTCCAGTAGCAGTCGCTCATGGCGTAGGTGCCGAGCGCCTCGACTTCCTCGGACATGAAGCCGAACGTACCCTGATTGCGCCGCTTGATCACGTCGGTATACGTGACCATGTCGTGGTTGAAGACCTGCTTGACGCGGCCCTTCAGACCGTAGGCGAAGAAGTTCTCATCGCGCAGGAAGTCGGCCTGCATCGAGTCAGCGATGCGACACGACGTCGCGAAGCCCCACGGTCCAGGATCATCCTCGTCGCCACGACCAACAGCAGCCAGTCGATCGACCGCGCTGATCTGTTGCCAGTAGTGACGACGAAGGCAGCCTGACGCGTACCGGAGGAATGAAACGTCGAACTTGGCATTGTGCGCGATTGCGTAGACGTCTGGAGAGTCCTCAAACAGAGGCCGCAGGGCCTCCATCGTCTCTTCCTGGCGGAGCGCCGGGCGCAAGCTCACGAACTCGGGCTTCTGGCGAAGCTCGACCCACTTCTCGTGATCCTCGCGCGCCTGCGTACGCTCGTACTTCAGCCGCGCTGCCTGTTCCTCGGGAGTCTCGTCTGGATGAACCCAGCAACGCATGGTGTGCGGGACGAACGGATACCACGCGCGCAGTTCGTTGTTCTCAGGCCCCTCGGGCACGTAGAACGCAACGCCCTCGATACGGTCACGTTTGGGATTGAGGCCAGTGGTCTCCAGATCGAAGACGAAGCAACCGCGCACACGAGCCGTCTCGATGAGTTGCTCAGGCGGAACGTCGCCGAGATCGATGTCAGCTACCGTGCGCGGCATTCAGTCCATCCACTTGCCATCGTGCCACAGGTGCCACGCGCGGTGCTTGAGCACTTCCCAGAGCAGAGAGAGCAGGCTGTCTGCCTCGTAGTAGCCTGCATCCACGATCAGTCGGTAGCGCGATGGACTCATCGGCACAACTCATCCACCCCCATCCACTCCCGTCCCGGTTATGCCGCTACGGCATGACTAGGCCCGACTCCATCGTCGGCGGGCGCCCTTGAGCGCCGTAGCATCGAGATCCACGCCATAGCAGTTGAGGCCAAGCCGCTTCGCTACTACCGCAGAGGTGCCCGAGCCCAGGAAGGGATCAAGCACGGTTCCACCGGGCGCCACGTTGCTCACCTTGAGCGCGCGCTCTACCAACGCCTCGGGAAACTCGTAGCGGTGCTGCTTCTTCGTCTGGTGCCCCGTCGTCTCGTAGGGCACGAACCACGCATCGCCCGCGCAGTGAACGTCGCCGTGCTGCCCGCGCGTGCCGCGCTTGAGGTTGCTCTTGTCGGTAAACGGCACGCCGATACTCAGGCGATCGAGCACAGGCTCCGGCGGCTTGTAGAACTGGAACAGCGGCTCCCAGCAGTAGTGCGTCACGTAGGGGCTGGTAATCGGCTGGTAATGGCCCCGCTGCACGATCTCGCCTGGGCTCTGGAGAAGTTGCTCAAGCTCACTGAGGAGATGTGCCAGCGCTGCGTCTGCGTCACCGAATGTACCGAGGAAATCGCGCGCACTCTTCACCGCCTTCAGGCGCGACAGGAGAAGCTCGCGCCAACTCGGCACAGCGACGCTTTTGATCCACGCGACAGTCTGGCCCGGCAACAGAGCGTGATGTCGGCCGTGCTCCTGCGCGTAGGTGTCCGAGCCGAGCAACAAGTANNNTTGCTCACGAAGCTGGCCGAAGTTGAGCCAAGCTCGCCCGCCGGGCTTCAATGTGCGCGCGAGAAGACGTCCCACTTGCTCCATGAGCAAGTCGCTGTAGCCATCCTTCTTCTTGTAGGGCGGAGAGAAGAACGCGACATCAACGCTCAGGTCGGGAATCTTCCGACAGCCCTTGAGCACGTCAGTCCGGTATGTACGCAACCAAGTCGTCAAGGTTATCGACCTAAATGAGACGCGCCCAGGGCAGGACAACTAGCTAGTAGTCATCGCCGCCCTGGGCGTTACTCATGCTCCTGACTCAGGCAAGGGCACTAGAAGCGAATGGCCTGAGTATCGCCCGTGGGCACCTCGCTGCCGCCGGCCGCGGTACCCTTGATCTGCGCCGCGATCTTGACCGCCTGATCGTAGGTCGGCGCCTTGATGATCTCGGCGTAGTTGAACGGACGCACGAAGTCCTCGATCGGCAGTCCGTAGCTCTCGGCCGCGTCCTTGCACTCCTCGACCAGTTCGTCCTCGGAGAGCTTACCGTCGGGGTACCAGAGCGTGCCGATCTTGCTGCTCTTTGAGTCGTCGTCGCGACTCACGAGGAACTTGCGGCCACGCCACCCGTTCGGATCCTTCTCCTCGATGCCGACCATGTCCTGGTACTGGTACTTGTTGACCAGCAGGAGGCGACGGAAGTGCGAGTAGGTCGTGCCCGCGTTCTTGCCACTCGTCGGCGTGAAGGTACTCAGGTCGATCACCGTGAGCGCCCAGTACCACTTGGGCTCCTTGTCGAGCGCCTCCTCGACCGGATCACCGCGCGGCTCCGTCGCCTGGTTGATGGCGCAGATCATCGAGCCGCGCTTGCCGTCGGGACCGGTGAACTCGTGGAGCTTCAGGCTGTACCGCGGCGTGTCCGCGCCATCGAGAACGATGCAAGGCTTGTCCTTGCCACCGGGCGGGACGTACCACGTCTTGACCCGCTTGCTGATCGGCTTGTCGTCTTTCGTCTTCTTGGTGGTCGGCTCGTAGAAGCCGAACATCGGATCGTTACGACTGAACCCGCCACCGCCGGTTGCCGGAGGGGGAGCCCCGCCGTCGCCCGCGAAACCTCGGTCACTCATCTTTCTCTATCCTTTCTCTTGGCTCTCGTCTGGCTGTCGCACTTTGACGGCCGACGACGGTTATACCCACACCAACCGACGCCGATTGCCGCGTAACGCCATAACCATGACGCAAGCTCATCTACGCAGTCGCCCGCGCAGACCGTAACGTCGAGCGAATCAACTCGTAAGAAGTACCAACAAGATCAGTTACGTTTCTGATTACGACGTGGTGCTTGTAGTAACGTGCTACAGCCTCGGTCTGAATACCAACGCCCAGCACGGTAACACCCGCAGCCTCCACTCGCGCGACCGTCTTCTCCAGGTGTTGCGACAACGTCTGCATACGCTCAGGCACGGAAGCCGGCTCGCCATCGGAGAACACGATCAAGAACGGCTTCATACCTGGTCGATTACGAGCAACGAGGCGCCGCGCTGCCCACAGCACCGCCTCCCCGTCCACGTTCTCTCTCGTTCCTTCCCACTCCGATAGGCAGGCGAATGCGCCGCGAGCTTCCCGGAATGACTGCCGCGCATCCTTGAGGATCAAGTGACGCAGCGGACGCACGCGTTGGTAAGGACCGCGAGGCTCGATCGCCGTGTTCGCGCGACCATAGTGAGCGGTCGTCGTGAACGCGAGGCACTCGTGCGAGACGCCGATCAAATCGAGTACGAGCGAGAATGCGCACGCCGCCTGCGCAGCCACGTAGAGTCTCGTTGGCCCTTCAGGTCGAGTCGTGAACGTCATCGACCCGGAGCAATCAACGAGCAGCGTCACATCGGCATCGACAACCGACTCTGGCACTTCCCGCTGGAAGATCCGATCTGATCCGAAAGCAACCTGATGCAGAGCCGATCGGTCGATCTCGCCGTGTCGAAGATCATGCTGAATGCGCGTACCGACGCCTCGGAACTCCATCAACAGACGCCGACGCAGCACCGGCACAACGCCGCGCACGCTCTCCAGGAAGTCGCTCGAATCTACGGAGCCGTCAAGACGCTCTACTACATCCTCTTCGGTGTAGGCTCGGTAGGCGCCACGCGGCAAGGCAACGCTTGCAATCTTGGCCTTGCGCCGTGCGCCGACGGACGACTGCTCTAGCTTCCGAGCAACTTTGTCTTCTTGCTCACGGAACGACGGGCTACGCCGGTACCGTTCGGCCGCATCCTCAGACTCGTCTTCCTTCCTCGGTGAATCATCGCTGACCTTCGACTTCGATGGTCGCCGAGCGCGTGCCCGCTCGCGCGCGAGCTTCTCTTCCGACTTCTCGTGCGCGCCTTGCTTCGGAGTCGTCGGCTTTTTGGTCGGAGCGTTACCCCATCGCCACCGGTCTATGATCCTCTCGGCTAGATCCCGCGCCTTTGCCGTGTTGGCGACTTGCTGGATCTCGGGCACCAGTTCTGCGATCTCATCCAGGATCGGCCGCACGTCGTTTCCGACGGTCGCCAGCGCTCCCTCCAACCCTTCTCCGCGCGCGAGGAGCATCAATGCGTTCAGCGCTCGCGCCCGCTTGTTATCCACATCGGACGTAGCGTTCGCGCGGATCTCCGCGAACACCTCACGATTCGAGGCATCCAGGTTCTCAGCGCAACCGACCCAGCGTGAGGACACCCAGCGCTCGACAAACCCGTCCTCGATCGCATTGAGCGCGAGCTTGACGAGCGGTCGAGTCACCGATTCCATGACGGCGGGATCAGAGGCGCCGAAGTGCCCCATCTCGTGATCGCAGTCCGCGCGCAGATGTATGAGCGCCCGCTCGTCCACCTCATCCGGCAAGGGGCGTAGATGCATGACGCGATTAGCAAGATCGGCGTACGGCATTCCCCGAGCGTCGAACACAACCTTGATGCCCTCGCCCAGCAGAGCGGACGAGACAACCTCCTGCGCGTCCTGGAGTAGTTCTTTGCGTACCATGCGAATCCAGTCCTACCCCCTTGACATGACCCCAGACGATGGTATCCTGACGCGCATGAAGCCCAGCCGACCATAGCTTCACAGGCCCCGCCCAGGCTCATGGGCATCCAACGACCTACCACTACATAGTCGTTCGCGCGGACCTTCCCAGGGGGCTCCAGGCCGCCCAGGTTGCGCACGCTGCCGGGGAATCCTCTCCCGGCAACCTTCCCGAAGGCACACACGCCGTCATCCTGGAAGCTCGCGACGAAAAGCATTTGCTCGACGTCGCAGACGCTCTCCACAGGGCTCAGATTGCCTTCAGGCTCGTCATCGAGCCCGACCTACCCTTGGGCCCCGATCGTCCGCTGGAAGACGGTCAGGGGACCGCTCTGGGCCTCTCACCGACTACTGACAGGGCCGCGGTCGCCGCCGTCCTGGGGAGGCTGCCCCTTCTGAAGTAGACACCCTTGGGCGTGTAGCTCAGTCAGGGGCCAGGGGAAGCCGGATTCATGACCCGGCTTCGATCTGTCCGCAGAGTGCCACGGCAAGCGACGGGGATGGACAGGCAGGCCATGCTACGGGTCGGTGCGTCGGCCCCAGAAGTCCTCGGGCAGCTACCGAGGAGGTCGCCAGGTTCAAATCCGGCCGCGCCCACCATGCGGGAGTAGCTCAGGAGAGAGCGCCGGCTACTAAGCCGGAGGTCGCGTGCTGCAATGCACGCCTCCCGCGCCATGCGCCCGTAGCTCAGTTGGTAGAGCGTTCGCCGTTAAACGCGGAAGGTCGCAGGTTCGAGTCCTGCCGGGCGCTTCATTCAGAGGTAGAACAACAGCGTCACAGCGTCGTGCGCCTGTAGCTCAGCGGTAGAGTGTTCGGCCTATGGAACCGGAAGGCGGGGGTTCGATTCCCTCCAGGCGCGTCAACCTTCGAGGGCAGCCGTGCAGGCATCCCAGGCAGTCGCCATCTTCGCCTTGAGATCCGCCACCTTCTCCTCCAGCTTCCACACGCCACGCTGGATGATCAGCGCGTCGTCGTGCTCGCCGTCGTGGATGGCGTCGGAGAGCAGCGACTTCGCCGCATCAAGCTGCTTCTCGGCCTCCAGAAACGCGAGGTGCGCGGCCTGGTACTCCTCGTTGAGCGCCTTGACGCGCTCCATGTCGATGAGACCGAGCGCCGCCTTGATGTCGCGAATCGTGCGCACCTTGATGTCGCCCTTATCGAGCCAGTAGTTGGCGTAGTCGAGCATCGTCAGCTTCTTCGCCCAGCGCTTCTGCACCGGATGGGGAAGCGCAGCGAGCGCGTCCTTGTGCTCGTCACGAAGCGCGGCCAGAGCGTGCCACTCCGGCGTCTGCTCGACACCCTCGGGGAGCAGATCGACCGCAGCGCCGCCCTTCCACTCGCGCCATGCCTTCCGAACGATCGTCATCTTGGGCAGCTTCCGCATGACCCAGTACCGGACGTCGTCGTAGCGCGTCGTACCCTTCCACCCCTTCGGGTGCTTCTGCGTCTTGAGCCACGCGACGAACGACTCGTCCGCGAGGTAGCGGTCGCGCTCGCGCCGCACCGCCTTGTGCTTCAGGTCGGTAACGGCCCGCGAGTCGATGCCCTGGCCCGCCTTCGAGGCGCAGGTCAGGCCCATCGTGAACCACGCGTCGCGCTCGGGCGCGGTCACGATCGCGCGCCACGAGATCTTCGACCCGCAGCAGTCGCAGCGGTCGGCGGGCGTGAACGACTCGGGCCACGCCGCGTCACCGGTCACCGCGTAGTCGGGCTCCATAACCTCGACCACCGTGAAAGGCCCGTTTCCCAGCTTCTTCAGCGCCATGTTTCTCTCCTCACCTAGCAAACGCCTCGGAGGGGGATTCCTGACGCCATAACCGGGCGACAAAATCATAAGTATTCGCATCTATGGAGCTAGACACATCTTAGGTATTCGCATCTATTCACCATTCGGGGCGAAAGAGGCACGTACAAAGAGGCAGGGCCGAGCTTAGGTCACCACACCTTAGCTCAGCCCTGGTGGTGCACGGTTGTCAGCCGCTCCTCATCTAGAGAACGCGCGAAGGCGTCGAATCTGACAGAGATTATCGAGCCAGATCCCCAAGGCGATCGACCGCCGGCACTTGCGCGTGTCGCGTGGCGAAGGTAGCGCCCATCCGAATGAAGGTCCGGCAGAAGCGCTCGGCGTCCACGTTGAAGCCGTAAACCGCTGAATCGTAGTTGTTTTGGCCCCGCCGTGTTGTACCCGTGCGCGCGTCCACGAACTGAATGCGCTGGTTCACGAAGCAAACCGCCGTCAGCGGCTCGATCAAAATGCTTGACTGCCAATACTTTGTGCTGAAGCGAGCACCGCAGGGCAGCAGCGCGATGATCTCCGCGCCCCGACGCGCCTCCTCGCCGATCTTGAAGGCCCACAGCCGCATCGGCGGGATCTTCTCTCCCTTCGTCGCCGAGTAGGGTGGGTTGATGAACGCAGGCGCGTGCCACTCGCGCGCGAGCCCATTGTCCTCCTCGGTGTAGAACTCGATCGCGCGGGTCGGATTGCTCGCCTCGGTGCACGGATCGAGCGGGATCGGCCCGTCCCAGTAAGCTCGCGGACCCTGATCCAGGAACCACTGCGGCGTCAGCCAGACGTTGTGGTGCCCCTGCTTCTCACGAGGCTTCGACATCGTCCGTCTCCACCGACGCGAGCGCGTCGATCGCGTTGCTGTAGGCCAGGATGTCAGTCGCCACGCGATCCAAGCTCCACTTTCGGCCCTCCTGTTCGGCGATGCACCGTAGGGCGTTCCAGCAGTCGCCGGGAAACTCATCGTCGGCGCACATCCGCACGCAGAAGGCATGATGACCAGCCATGCTGTACTGACGGTGCCGGTAGCTCTCGTAGACATGCCATCCGCGATCCGTCAGATAGCGATGCAGTCCCTCTGGCGTCAACCACGACAGACGGGTGGCTAGACGGTGCTCGGTGGCAATCTGATCCATGAACCGTTCGATCTGCTCTGGCGAGTAGGAGTGATGTGGTGAAGCGTTGTGCTCGTGCGCTAGACGTTTCTCGATCCCGCAGCCGTGCAGTCGCGCGAGCCGCTGAAGCAGCGGCATCAGAACTGGACGCAGATCAAGCTCGGTCTGACCCGGCTCGATTCTCAGAGTAAAGGGGTCACCCACGACAGCTTCGCCTCCGCCTCCACTCCGCTGTAAGAACGTCTATCACAACCTGGTCACGAACCGACGCCCCGGTAACCGCGCAAAACCAGAGGGAACCACCGCCTCGAAACACGTCTCTACTGCTCAAGTAGGACCGATTCCAAAACCAGCCCTCGGTCCAAGAGACTCGAAGCGCGACTTCTGCCTCGTGTGTGACGTTGTCGAGCCAACTAAAGGCGACAACTCGGAACTCACGACGATCGGCCATCAGACGAATCGCATCTCAGACAGGCGCCTTCGCGCACAAGAGTAAATCCGCACTCCGAGCACGTTGGAGGCACTACCGCACCAAGATACGATACTACATCGTTGCCACCGTTGACGGTGATCTGCGATCTCATCCCGTCTCCGTCAACGCGGAAGATCGCGACGTCGTCCTCACACACAGAAAAACTCGATGTCTCGCCAGTCACGCGGCTAGTTGTCTCGTAATGCCCGCGCCCCACGAGCAGAAGTCGAAAATTGACGGCCTCGCCAAGGCTGTCAAACTTGTGCCACCGGGTAGTCCAGCGTGAGCCGTCGTCCCAATAGGTGTTATCGACGAAGGTAACACGAACCGCGAAGCTCACGCAGGCTCGATCTCGACCAACATGGGGCCTGAGCATTTCGCAACCCTCGGATCAGCACCGTAGGCGCGAACCTGTTCCTGCTTCAGTTCAGCGTACTCGCGGGACGATGTAATCAGAACGGTGCGCCCTGCTGCGCTTACTTCGCACGCGTGCATGTAGGCGCGGGCCTTCGTCATGCCAAACACGTTGCCCAGCATCTCGATCACGTAGTCATAGCTATGTTCGTCATCGTCAATCAGAACGACGTTCCACGGAGGAATCACCGCACTCGTCCCCATCCGATTCTTCCTCGCCGTCGAGTAGCCTCGCCAGATCGCCAAGCTGGGTAAACACGTCCGCCTGCTCTAACTGATGCGGACCGAGCGTAATCGTCTCGCCTTCGTGCGGACCGGTAAGCCGGTCGCATACCAGTGCTTCGCATATCCTCGCGCACACTCAACTACGCGCGCAGTCCAGACACCTTCTTCACCCTTAACCATCGGCAGGCGAACAGTCTGTCCCTTCCGAAACGGTGCCTCGTCAGCCATCCTCAGTCTCTCGCGTTGCGCCCCACCTCGGCAAGCTGATCCACAGCCGACTCGGGCCCGTAGCAACGCTCGTGGCGAATGTCCTTGTACTCGGAGTCAATCGGACTGATCTTCGCCTGCGCCGCCTCGATACCCTCCCACAGAGCTTCGATAACAGGCCCCTCGAAAGCCGCCTTCATGGTCAAACCGAACTGAAGACGCTCATGTCCCTTCTTGCGCCACAGATCCTCGAAGATGTGAAGGCACTCATAGAAGCCTCGAACGCGTTCTTCGAGTCGAACCTCACGCATGGTCTTGCGCGGCACCTTGCGGTTCATTCGCTACCCCTTCTTGATCTCCGCACCGTAGATGCGATTGAGGATTTCGCGAATCTTCACGGCATCACTCGGTGTCGCCCGGTTCATGACCGCGAATACCCACGCCTGGTCGGGACGCAATCCGTTCGCCAGGTTCCGCGCTACAGCAAGCGTCCGCCGCAGTGAGCAGGTGAACATGATGTCCTCGCGCCCGAGCGAAACGCGCAGAGCTTCAGCCGACTTGACGAGCTTCTCGGCTTGCGAGCCGGAGATGCCTGTCCGCTTGCGAAGGATCACCACCTCGTCCTCGGGCTTCGGGTAATCGACCCGAATGACGTTCTCCCACCGATCGAGAAACGCCTCGTCCTGGTAACTGCGCCCGTGGTACAGCCCGAGATCGTCACCCCGCCCTTCGGTATTCTGCGTCCCGCAGACACGGAACTCCGAGTGCAGCGGTACCACGCTCTCGTGCCCCTTGCGAGTGATGTGCATCGGCTTACCGTCGATCAAGCGATAGAGACCGTACATCGCTTGAGGTGGCGCCGCGTCCGCCTCGTCGATCAGCAACCCGTGACCGTACTCACTGGCTACGGCAGGAGCCGCAGGCGTGAAGCGCGTGACCTGTTGCTTGGTCTCGTCGTCGATGACGAGATCCACATCGCCTTCGAGGTCGTTCGCCGTCGTACGCGGCGTGCATGACACGATCTGGAGCGGCTGCTCGCGCAGTGTGAATGCCCGCTCTACAGCCTCGCTCTTGCCCGATCCGGCAGGACCGATCAGCAGCACAGGAGTCTTGCGCTCAATGAATGCGCACAACTCATCGAACCATGGTGGCTGAAGGTAGAAGTCCGGCTCTGGCGACTCCGCGTGTAATGTGACTGGGCGCGGCTCCGGGGCGCTTCGCTCCCCGGTGTCCGCGCAGTGTACAAGCCCGTCGTTGTGTAGGTAGAACACGCGACCCCGATCGGCCGCAGCTTCCACGAAGGCAGGATTGAGTAGCACCCCAAGACCGTCCACACCGCCTACACGCTGCGGATTCATTTCAGCCAAGGGAAACGGCTTCTCGTGCGTCATTGCAGCCTCGATCAGCGACTCGATCGCGTCGCTATCGAGCATGACGCTCGCTATACCTTGGAGCGCTTGGAGCGCCGCCATCGGCGTCACCGCATCCACCGATCCATCAGTTACAGCGCGAACCGGTGCCGGAGTAACCCCCACACCTTCCAAGCGGGAGAGAACGTCTGCCGCAGATGTCTTCTTGGGCATGAGCGATCCCGTGACTGTCCCCGGTAGAAACAGTTATACCCAATCGACGCGGTCAAGGATCGGCCGGGCCGTCTCGTAAGCCTCGACGATCTGCACGTCCGTCATGGCGCCCGGATCAAGCGACACCTCGTAATCGAACTCGCGACCTTCCTCGTCCACACCTCGTCTTGTCGCAACCGGGCAGAGCATGAGATTACAGGCCACAGCGTCGCGCAGTTTGTCGAACACCTTCTCCACCATCGAGCGACCGGCCGCGTCGTTGTCCCCGAAGATGTAGACTTCCTCCGGCACAGCCGCCTTCACAAGACGACGGTGCTCCACAGAGAAACCCTGACCCATCGCTGCGCCCACGTTGGCCCGGTCGCGCAGGGCCATCCAGGTCCGCACACAGTCGATAGGGCCCTCTACGAGCACCACAGGCTTGCCCTTCTCCCACAGATGCGCTCCGTAGAGATAGCGCTGCTTGTTCAGGCCCGAGTAGTTGTGATACTTCGTGACCTGATAGCCTTCGGCCTCGGCGCGAGCCGCAGCCGACGGCACGATCCGCCCTGTCAGGCCAACCAGCGCACCGTCGTAGCGCNNTAGCGCCGCACGGGGAACACGAGGCGCTCGTGGTTGGTGTCGTAACCAAGCTCCCACGCCTTCGCCGCCTCGATGCTGATCCCTCGATCAATTGCATACTGGGGCACCATTCCTTTGAACTCCTCCAGCGCTGACTCTTCGAGGACGTCCCGCTCGTGCATCGACATCGAGCCAGTCGGCTGCGTCTCCACCACCGACCGCTCGGCGACGCGCCCCTCGACTCGCTCCGCCATCTGACGAGCTTGCGCTTCCAGACCGTCGATCTCGTTCTTGGCTAGCCACTCT
>JABAOF010006870.1_pt2 | contig 18735 bp, 23 predicted proteins | sample 7062171 | NCBI WGS metagenome assembly JABAOF01 (sample SAMN14538628, study PRJNA623070) | marine sediment metagenome | biome: marine biome [ENVO:00000428]; feature: marine pelagic biome [ENVO:01000023]; material: deep marine sediment [ENVO:00002113] | place: India: Gulf of Khambhat ...
AGCAGGCTGAGAAGGATTAATTATAACTTTTCTTTGAAAAAAAAGTTCGCCAAAGGCGAATTTGGACGGATTAAACGAAATTTTATCTTTTAAATTAAAGATTCGAAGGCGAGGCAAGGATTGCCTCGCTATTCCGTTTTTAAATTATATCTCTTCCAATAGGCTTGTAAATGTATCGTGGTGTTCTTCTTCATCAGATAGGATTTCTTTGAACAAAAACTCGGTTGTTTCGTCACCTTCTTTTCTGGCTACGTCTATTATTTGTTTGTATAACTGAATTGCCCCCTCTTCATCCTTTTTGTCTCTCTCTATCATTTCTTTGAGAGTCTCTCCAACGAAGATTGGGTCTGGTTTAGTTGTTGGTATTCCTCCGAGATAGGCAAGCCTTTCTGCTATTGCTTCAGCATGTTTCATTTCGGCTATCGCTATACTCTCCAGTTCACCTTTTACGGCAAATCCTTTTACTCCGCTCCAAAGAACATGTTGCCACATATACTGTACTACAACCTGTAATTCCCTTGCTATCGCTTTGTTTAATAAATCTAATAATTCTTTTGATGCTTTTGGATTTTTCACAGTTTTCACCTCCTTATTGGCTATAGATTGGACATTTTTATATTACTTGATCATTTGAATGAAATATTTAAATCTTCCACTTAGATAAACATAATCAATCTCCGATTTTTTATTTATTATTTAGATTAGAAAAATTAGCCTGATGTAACTTCTATAAAATGTTTAATATAAGAATGAATTTAACGATAGCTGTTAGGGATGGAAGGGGTAATTAATATTAGAACAAAAGAAAAGTCCTTACAGATGTTTTCTTTATATATAACTGCTTTTTTCGCTTATGCGAGTTTCAGCATTCTTTTTCCCGTCATACCTCTTTTTGCACAAGAGATTGGTGCCTCGAAATTCGAAATCGGGTTAGTTGTGGCAGCCATATCTTATGTTGCAGCCTTCTTTATGATCCCTTTCGGAGCGATCTCGGACAGGGTTGGAAGAAAGATTTTTATCTTCCTAGGCTTGATCCTATTTACTCTGGCACCTATATTCTATACAATCGTAGTCTCTACTTTTGAACTTGCCTTAATAAGGATTCTTCACGGTATCGCCTTAGCCATATTCATTCCTGTTGCCAACGCCCTTGTAGTAGATATTGCTGAGCCTGATAAGGTAGGCGAGTCATTAGGTTGGCTTTCCGCTTTTACAATGCTTGGTTTCGTCCTCGGTCCGACTTTAGGAGGCTTCTTAACAGATAGTTATGGCTTTAATGCCTCCTTTTACGCCTGCAGTATACTTCCTTTCTTTGGATTGGTNNCATATTACGGTTGGCTTAGAAACTTTATCGTAATTGGAGCACTGCTCTCTCCTTTGTTTGCCACTTGGGGGTCTAGTACGATTTCATCGTTTGTTCCGCTATACGCTAAGGAGTTTGGGATAGCTACCACCTCTATCGGCATAATGATAACCGCCCTTTATTTAGGCTCTGCATTATTTAGGATCCCCTCCGGTATGATCTCAGATAGGATAGGAAGAAGACCGGTTATAATCTCTGGTTTGACAACATGCGCGGTAGCCGTTTTTCTTGTTCCCCTTTTCACGACCTTTTATACTCTATCGGCTGTTACTATCCTCTTCGGGTTAGGCATGGGTCTAACAGTACCAGCTGGTTTTGCTCTTCTAGCAGACGCCATACCTGCTAGAAGTAGAGGCTTGGCAATGGGTTTTGCGAATAGTTTTCTACAGGCTGGCTTGGCTCTAGGAGCAACTTCAATGGGTTTTGTTCTAGAAGGTCATGGATTCACACTTATGTTTCAAAGTTGCGCCCTCATCATTCTCTTTGGAATTACATTTGTTTATTTCCTTACAAGTAAGGCCAGGTAAAATCTAGTAAAGTTTGAAGTCCTGAATCAGAGTTGTGGCTTTTTTCTAATCTTTCCTACAACTGTAAGATTTTGGTGATTACATTAATCTTTTTAACGCTAAGCAAAATTGCAATTTATAGTGAAAAACTATTGTCCCACCTTCTCCTTGTACATCCTAAGCATTTCTTCTATGACTTCTCTCTCAAGTTTCCCTGTCATGCTTGTCGTTTCGAAGAATCGGCTTGGAATTTTTACGTTATCTAAATCGAATCCTTCTCTCTTTTTAAATTCCCACTTAAGTTTCCAGTTTTCTCTACCTATATTCCAAAGATCTTCTTCCGTTTTTTCTATTCCTACGGAGTCCAGAGTTTGTAGGACGATTTCCTCTGTGTATATATTCCTCGCGAATAGACATATGATCAGTGAGTTAACGAGACACCTCCAGTATTCTTCCTTTATGATTGCTTCCACCTGTTTTTCCAAAGGTGTCTGGGCTGATGCTGCTTTTTGATCTATGCTATATCCAGCGTTGTCCAGATGAGAGTGTCTAGCCCCCACGATCTGGCCTACTATACTCGAGGCTCCTGTGTGGTATCCAGAAACCTCCAATCCACCAAGCGTCATGCCGAATTCCTCTCCGCCCCAGTGTTCCGATGTATGGTCTATACCTTTTGCCAACTCCTGATAGAAATGATTTTTTTGGAGTATTATATTGTCAATTGCCTTCGAATAACTGTCAGCATGATCCCACGCTAGAGGGATTCCAAGCGTTTCTCCCGCTGAAATAAGATTTTTCTCGTACATCTCAGTTGCCCATGCAAGACATACGCCCGTACTCATCGCGTCCAAGCCGTATCTCTCGCATTTTTCTATGAGCATGAGCACCTTGGTAGAATCTGTTATTCCTAAGAGCGATCCCAGAGCATAGATCAACTCATAATCATAGGACATATTCACGGTAGCATACTCATGCTGCGGAGCATATAAAAATCTCAGTGAGGCTATATGTATACATCCTATCGGACAAGGAATACAGGCAGTTTTTCTGGTAAGATGATCTTCAGCAAATGTTTCTCCAGATATGTATTGTGCATGCGAAAATTGAGCAGAGGTGAAGTTTTTCGTTGGTAGACCTTTCAGGTAGTTCAGAGGAAGAATATTTGCCGAAGTACCCAGATCGTGGTATTTTTCCATAATGTCTGTATTAACGGTTGTATGCATTATATTTCGCCAAGTTTTGTTGAACTTCGACATATCAGGCGCTTTGAATTCTTTTTTACCTGATATCACCATGCCCTTTAAGTTTTTACTGCCAAAAACAGCGCCGAGACCTAACCGCCCAAAGTGTCTATATGAGTCTACGATTACAGAAGCATACCTAACTCCCCTCTCTCCGGCTGGACCTATTCTAATTATACTTCTTCTTCCAGCACCAGTTTCCCTCTCTCTTATTATACGTCCTACCGCGTAGGTGTCCTTTATACCCCAAAGAAGAGTAGCATCCTCGAATTTTATATCATCATCATGGATGGATAGATAAACAGGCTCTTCAGACCTTCCTTTTATGACAATCGCATCATGACCGCTAAACCTCATTGCAGATGCTAGTCTACCACCCGCATAAGATTCTCCGTACTCATTGTTAAGGGGAGACTTAAACGTAGCTGCCACCTTGGTGCACAATGGAAATAGTCCACCTAGAGGACCTATAGCCAAAATTATAACGTTTTCTGGAGATAGAGGATCTACATTCTTAGGACATTCTTCTAGTAATAGTTTTGCTGCGGCTCCTACTCCGCCGAGATGCTTCTCTTTTATATCTTCTCTTTCTCTTTCCTCATAGTCTTGCTTCGCAAGATCAATGTAAAGGACCTTCATGCTTCTATTACCTCTACTTTCTCGAATGCAATCACTTCATGGGGGCATATTATTGCACACTGTCCACAGTGAGTGCAGATAAGAGGTTTGTCCTCCTCTGGATCCCAGAATACTGCCCCTATTATGCAGGCTTCTACACAGTCACCACAACTTGTACACTTCTCCGGGATTAATTTAACCCCTATATTACCTTCTCTTGGCACAAGCGCGCCCGTTGGGCATGCCTTAGCACAGGGAGCAGGATCTGGACAGGCTCTGCACGCGATTAATACGAAGTCTCCTTCGAGCCCTCCTGTTGTCTTTACTTGGATTCTAGTTTTTACCTGAGACATAGTTCTTTGGACGTATCTCGCGCATGCGAACATGCATAGTTGGCAACCTATACATCTCTCCAAATTGACTACGCGTATCTTTGAGATTATTTTCTTTCCCACCTTTCAAATTCTAAATCGATAGATTATAGGTATTTGATAAACTTGTTGTTTACATTATTTTTACTTAGTCTGAGAATTAAGGAAGGCTATGTAAGTTATGATGAACATGATTATAAAGCCAACAACCAAAGGGTTTGAATATTTAGGCATTGTGTGAGTTGGAAAATATATAATAACCACGCTTATCAGTAAAGTTACAGTTATCAAAAGTCCAATAAATCTTAACTTTGAATTCATGCTTTTAAATCATGGAATCCGATATATATTTCTAACTACATAGTCACTCATTAATTTTAAAAGCATATGATCAATCTTAGGAAANNGGAAAAAATAATAATAAAATTAGTTAAATATTAATAATAAGGGCACCCTTGTCCTTCCCATCCCTTCCTCATGGTACTCTCTCTTCTTATAATATTTTTTATCCTTTTAGTATATTCTAATCCTTTTTTTCAAGTTTCTGACAAAAAATATGTCGCCTAACCGATAAAAACTTTTATTAGTTGTGTCATATTATTATAACGTGATCTGGGTGCAAAAGGATATTTTGAAAGATGATGACATAAAATTGGTTGAAGAATTCTCGAACTGTTATGATGTAGTAAAAAATCTACCTAAGTTTCTATATTCGCAGTACAATCTCGGAGACTTAGGAGAAGTTACTGAACAGATTGGAAAAGATCTCAAACAGCATTTATCTGACAAAATAGAACTAAAAGAAGTTGAAAGAGTTATTTCTGATTCCATAGAAGAGATAGAAACTAGAAGAAAGGTTTTTGGACTTTATGAAGTTGTTCCCTATTTCAGGAGAAAGGAAATCGATTTCTTGGTAAACCTCCACAAAAAAGCATTGGATATTTCAATCCTTGTGGTTTTGAGTGCAGAGGGTGTAATATCTTTACAAAAGGAAAAAGAAGAATCTATAAAAGAGAAGATCTGGCTAGGTATAGAGTTGAAAATGTATGCGATGCTTGGTGGAATCGAAATACCTGACGAATCCACTTTTTCAGATGAAATAATTGAGAAGATATCTAAAGAGTGTGTAAATATCTTGTACTCACGAATAAAAGATGACAGAGAGAAGTACTTGAGACATCTTTTGAGCGTCTTAGACTTCAAGCAAAAAGTAGCAATTTATGATTTAGATGAGGATCTATGGCGTTTCTTTACCATAATTGAGGCTGTAAGATTACTTGATGTTACGGGAGAATTTGTACATGATTTGATAGAATTGTCAGAATTACTAGTGAAGTTAGATGTAATAGAGAGAGAGGTATCCTAAGATTTTTTTTAAAATTTTCTTTTAGAATTATAATATAGAAAAAATTAAATTTGAATTGGTTTATAAGTCATATAAAAAAGAGGTTTACCTATGCAGATACCCTCAGGAATAAGAGGACTTGATGATCTCTTGAACGGCGGTTTCCCGATAGGGAGATCTATACTTTTGGCTGGTCATGCCGGGGCAGGGAAGACTACTTTCGGTCTTCAGTTTCTACTAAAAGGAGCGGAAAATGGCGAAAACGGAATATATATTGCTTTTGACGAATTTCCAGGTAAAATTAGAGAAAATATGAAATCTTTCGGATGGAATCTTAAAAAATACGAAGATGAAGGGACATTGGCTATTTTAGATGCCATATCTACTCGCATAGCATCTCCAACGGATGAAAAATATGTGGAGATGAGACCTTTCGACATTAATTCGTTGATAGAAGATATCTACAAACTCTGGAAAAAAACTGGTGCCAAAAGATTAGTTTTTGATTCCATAACATCCTTTGCAGTGATATTGAGGGATGAGTTTGAAATAAGGAAGGAGATATTAAGAATTTCTACCGCTTTAGAAAAGCTTGGATGCACCTCTTTATTTATATCCGAGGTTAAGGAAGGGAGTGACGATATAAGCAGATTTGGTGTTGAAGAATTTCTCGCAGATGGAGTAATTTTTCTGATGTACGCCAAGGAAGGTAATACTTACAAACAGTACATAACCGTAAGAAAAATGAAAGGAGTAAACCACAGTAAAAGAATATACGAAATGGAGATAACAAAGAACGGCATAGTCGTTCACACGCGTTTGGATGCTTTACGCGAGGTTTGAGCTTATTCCATCACTTCTATTTTAAATTCGCAGTAATGTGATCCAGAACCGCAACAATCCGTCTCATGTACTATAACTCTCTTACCAAGTTTTTCCTCCGTGGTTCCAGCCATAGTTCCCGCCTCAAAGTGACATAAAGTCAATCCAACATCAGGAACACCGGCGCAGGTTATGCCTTCTCTCCATCTAACCGTGGCCTTCGAATCAGATGCATCTACTATTTCTATGTCTCCAATCTTTGTCCTCTTCATAAAGTCAGCGAAGTTTATCAAAACTGATTGTAAATCTTCACCTTCTATGAACTCTGAGACAAACCTTCTTCCGTTATCTCTTCCTGATTCGTAAAGAACAGACTCTGATCCAGGACTTAAGGCTAAAATTGGTAGGAATCTGTTCTGAAAAGCTAATATATGGACGGTGTCTCCGAGATTTTCTCTTAAATTAAGTTTCTTCTCTAGCGCTGCTCGCATATTTTTTTGGGTAGTTTCATAAATTTTTTCGAAAACTTCTTTTCTTTTAGCCATAAAACTCACCTAACCTTTGTAATTTCCAGTCCTGCGTTTGTTAATTTGAAAGGAACCCAGTGGGTCATGTGAGGGGATCTTTTTAATCGTTCTACTCTAAGATAGAGCCTCTCGTGCTCGGTTTTGAACCTTATGGTACCCTCCGTTATATAGTTTAGGGTTGCCATAGTTCTCTCTTCATGGACACCTTCCTCCAAAACCATGAAACTTATGGCATTAGACTCTCTTATCATCGCTGTCAAGGAGTTTGTAGCCTTGTAGGTTAAATCTAATCCAGCGTACATCACAAGGGTAGATAATGTATCGAAAAGGATCATACCACCTCTCTCTACAATCTTTAGATCTTCTATGCTCTCGATAAAAAGTCTAATTAGTTGGTTCAGGTCTCTTAAAGAACTAACAAAACGCTTCTCGGTGCTCTCGGCCCACTCTCCAAGCCTCCACGTATAGCAGTCTATGACCTGGAAGAGGTTTTCCTCCTCAAATTCGGTAGTATCGTACCCAAAATCAGCAAATCTATCTCGCAACATTTTTGGCGATTCGTCCACAGTTATGCACAAACAAGGAACGCCATTCTCCAAATTTTTTGAGAGTATATTCAGGGAAAAAGAAGTCTTTCCACTCCCTGGAGGTCCATACAGGAATACATTTGAACCAGCAGGTATTCCTCCTCCCAAAATATCATCTAAATTTTTTATCCAAGTCTGAAGGATTTTTACCAAAATTATTCCTCCATTAAAATCCCTTTTTCGGTTATGCCGTATCTTTTCCATGGTGAAGTAGTGCCCATGACATTCTCGACTCTTAAGCATCTTTCAATGCCCTCTTCAACCTCCTCAAGTCGCATCCTAATCACGCCATGAGTGACCTTCCTCAGCGCGTTACTTATATTTCTTAAATCCATCGCCTCATGACTGACTATTATTGCTGGACTCCACATCATCGTTTCGAAAAGCGTCTGACCCAGTCTTATTGCAGATTCGATGTCTATTTTTACAAAGCTTAAAAGACCTGAAAGGGAGTCTAAAACCAATCTTCCCTCGCCAAAATCCTTTCTTATCTCTTGCACTTCTTTTCCGATTTGATCAATCTGCGTTGGGTCCTCTACTATATGGGGTTCCTTAGTTAATGGAGTCTCTCCCCTAATTCTTCCGATTCCGTAGGAGTAGCAGTCCACGATAGCAAGATTTTCATATTCCTCTGAATCGCATCCGAGGCGGAATAGATTCTCTTTTACTATATAAGGGGGTTCGTCTACCGATACATAGACACCAGGTACGCCTTGTTTTAAACCCTCGTAAATTACTTGTTCACAAAATATTGACTTCCCTGATCCCAGTCGACCTATCAATAAGAGATTACAGTTTCTTGGGAATTTTCCCCCGAGCAATTTGTCGAACCCTCTAATACCCCACCTTATTTCTTTCATGATTTCTTTTTTCTATTCGGCATATATTTAATTTTGGTTCAACATCAATAAACGATAAATAGAGTTATACCTCTATCAAAAGTTAGGTATTGTAAGGGGGTAGAGGTTTGTTTGAGAAGATTTTGGTACCCATGGACGATTCTGAAAGTAGTTACTACGTCTTGAAAGAGGCTATAAAGAACTTCAAAAATTCTGAGATTGTAGTACTGAATGTTATTGAGATTAAAAAATATATGCCCAAACCACGATTTATGGGAGAGATAACCGAAAGATATGAAGAAACATTGGATCGTATAGCTGAGCGCATACTCACGAAAGCGAAAAATATGGCTGAAGAACAAGGAATTGAAATAGAGACTATTGCTGAAGAAGGCGATGCTGCTCCTACTATAGTATCCGTTGCAGGTAAAATTGGAGCAAAAGCCATTCTGATGGCAACTCACTCAACGCCAACGGAAAAGTTCGTCTTAGGAAGCGTTACAGAAGACGTTATCAAGGAAACCCCTAGAGACATCCCTGTATTTGTATGGAGAGGATTCAAATGATATTTGACAAGATTCTCCTGACCACTGATGGTTCCTTTGCCTGTGAATTAGCAGCCATTAGTGGACTGGAAATAGCAAAAAGCTATAATTCAGAGGTATTTATTCTGAATGTAGTCTCTAATCTGGATAAATATCAAAGATCCGCTGAAGAAAACGTGAATAGGTTGAAAGAAAGGGCTGAGAAGGTAGGGGTGAAGGCTGAGACCTTAGTAAAAGAAGGGAAAGTAGCAGATACTATAATAGATACAGCAAAAGAATTAGATGTAGGTTTAATAGTCGTACCTACCCACACTAAAGGACTCAAACAGGCTATTCTCGGAGGAGTAACGGAGAAAGTATTAGGGAAGGTACCTGATAATATCGCCGTCATGGTCTGGCAGATGAAGGAGAGTTAAATTACCCGAACACCAATTTTTCCATGCATACATTTTTTTCAGGTATGTATCTCTCCATGGAAACATTTGCCTCCCTCTTGGTGATGCTTTGAATTAAACCCTCGATGTACCCGTGGGTGATTCTACAGAGAGACTCGCCAATCTCCAACCCAACTTTTCTCCTCTCTTCTATGATATCTCTCACAAAACCATCCTTAATCTCTATTCTTATGAACTCGAGGTCATCTTCTTTTACGAGTTCACAGTCTCCAATGAAAAAAACGTCTTTTATTGCGCTTATAATATTTATATAATATTTATAGTTCCTTTTTTTTAAATCTTTAATAACCAATTTATTTAGTTCACCTAACATGAGAAAAAAAGTTCTTGTGGTAGACAAAAATCTATAATGTGATGGTTATGGAGATGAAATGTTATATTTGCGGTAAAGAAATACCTCCAGGATACGGTTTTCCCGTAATGCTGGACAATGAATTCAGAAATCTTTGCAAAGAATGTTTCGATAAAAAAAGAGTACAAAAATGGTAAAATCCTTCAGAAGAATTAAAGTTTCAGAAACGTTTACTCTATACAGGCCTTTTGTTTCGCTTCTATTCAGTATTATCCATATTGCATTATCTCGTCCATTAACTCCACATGGGAGAGGAGCATTCTTCTGCAACATGGCCTTTCGAAACCTAATTCGTCCAAGACTTTTCCAGGATTTTCACCGCTTTCTACTTTAACTCTAAATTCTTCGTATTTGCTCGCCACTACCTTACCGCATGTAAAACATCTCACGGGGATTATCATTTCAATCACTTGTTGGGTTGGAGATTGGCCCTGATTATTAGAAACTTCATTAAAAGTTAAGATATAAAAATATATCGAACTGTCGCCAATACTTTCTTCACTCATGATACTCGACTAAACATCGAAAACAATTTATTTCCTAAGGGTAAGATAGATTTTGTAAGAACTATATATTATATTAAAAACATGCTACTTAGTTCCAGAGGGATGAGTGATCGGATGAAGGTGAGTTTGGTATGTAATAAATGCTCAAATAATTTTGTGAAAGAAATAAATAGGGTAAGACCCAAGATAAAACCTAAACGATTGCTTGCCTTCTGTCCAAATTGTAAGGCTACTCGAATTTGTTCTACTAAAAGAACGGATTATTGGTCAAAAACTAAGTATCCCCTACTAATAAGTTTGGTTGTTGTCGGGGCAATTTTAGCTTACCATTTTATACAGACTCAAGCGAGAGTACCTCATCCCGCTGATGTTGAGTGCACGAATTGCCACCACTCACTATATGATACTGTCGGCGAGAGAATAGCAGTAAGAAAAATAGGTGAAGCCCATCACATAATTGTAGACGATCCTTCTAAAATTCTTGAGAGCAGACCATATCCAGAAGAAATTAACTGCAGTAATTGTCATACTGACGAAGTAGACTTTGAAAAATTACACCATTCGATCATAGGTTACAAAGCAAAGGGACCTTCTGATGAAATTTGTACATTTTGCCACACAGACGTTATCGAACCTGAAATCATACCGATATCCAAAAGCACTTGTAACTACTGCCACACAGAATTTCCGTGGTATTTCAGGAAAATGATGAACGTATCCTTTGATTTTTCAACAAGAGAAACTATTCTTACCCTGAAGGAGATAGCAATAAAAAGAAAAAGATTTTTGAGGTTCTAAAGGGGTTTTTGATAACAAGATCTTAAAGCTTATATTTTTATCAGACTCTATTTCCAAAACCCTTAAGGTTTTTATCATCATTTAAATATCCTTATTGATGAGGTGTTTCTATGAGAGCTATCTGGACAGGCGCTCTATCCTTTGGATTGGTTAACATTCCAGTAAAACTATTCTCTGCTACGGAGAGAAAAGATATAAGATTTCGCCTTCTACACTCAGATTGCCATACTCCTTTGAAGAGACCATGGTACTGCCCAAAATGCGAAGTTCAAGTTCCTTGGGAAGGTATCGTGAGAGGTTATGAACTTGAGAAGGGGAACTTCGTTATACTAGAAGATGAAGACTTCGAAAATATTCCATTAAAAACCACTAAATCAGTGGACATAATAGAATTTGTCGATCTAGAAGATATAGACCCTATATACTACGACAGAAGTTATTATCTTGGTCCTACTGAGACAGGAATTAAGGCATTCGAACTTCTAAGAATCGTGCTCCTCAGAAAGGAGAAGGTCGGGATTGCAAAGGTATCAATTCGTAACAAGGAATCTTTGGTAGCAATTCGACCTATAGAAGAGGGTATCGTGATGTCGAGTTTATTTTACGGAGACGAGATCAGAGATCCCCTTGCCCTCGGTATACCAAAAAAAGTTGAGATAAGTGAAAAAGAGATCGAGATGGCGGAACTTTTAATTGATGCCTTATCAGGGGACTTTGTCATAGATAAGTATGATGACAGATACAGAGAAACCATCTTAAATGTTATTAGGGCTAAGATAGATGGAAAAGAGATTGAAAAAGCCCCGATTGAGATAGCAGAGACAGTAGATCTAATGAAGGCTTTGGAAGATAGTATTCGGTCAGTGAAGGAATCATGAATTTATTTGATCAAAAGATCATTCCAATGCTTGCGAAGAGTGGATCTAAGTTTGATTCACTCAATCATATATTTGAGCCAAAGTGGGACGGTTATAGGTGTATCGCCTTTATAAAAGATGGTTTAAGGCTTCAGAGCCGAAACCTGCTGGATATAACCTACAAATTTCCCGAAATATCCATTGAAATAAATGCTGAAAATGGAATAGTTGATGGAGAGTTAGTCTATATAGAAAAAGGTGTACCAGATTTTAATAAAATCCAACGAAGGAATGTAGAAGATGTCTTTAAGATTGAGATACTATCTAAGGAGATTCCACTCACATACGTCGTATTCGATATTTTGTGGCTAGATGACAAGGAGGTCATAGATTTTCCATTAATGGATAGAAAGGAATTACTGAAAGACTGCATTATTGAAAAAAATAATATAAAAATAACGCCTTATATTAAAGAAAAAGGTAATAAATTCTTTGATGAAGCTGCAAGGCTTGGATTCGAAGGTATTATAGCAAAAGATATGAGAAGTCCCTATCTCGTTGGAAAGAGAAGCGATTTTTGGGTAAAGATAAAGAAGACAAAGACAGTTGATTGTATAATATGCGGATATACGAAAGGCAAGGGCAGTAGAGTCGATAGTTTTGGGTCTCTTGTTCTCGGCCTATATGAAGGGAATGAATTAACGTACGTTGGAAAAGTAGGCACAGGGTTTAATTATGGAAGATTAGATGAAATTTATAGTATACTTCAGAAACTTAGAGTGAATGACTCGCCTTTTAAGGACGTAAATCTCAAAGACGTTCAATGGATTAAGCCTCACCTGGTGGCTGAGATTAAGTACTCAGAGAGAACAAATGATAATAAATTGAGGATGCCTGTTTTTGTGAGATTTAGATTGGATAAACAAACGAAAGAGTGTCTTTTAGACCAATTAGATGAATAATAAATTTAAAGATAATAAAACTTAAAAAGGATTCAACTTTACTACTTTTCATGTTATCCAGGGAAGATTCTCTTAAACTCCTTGAAGAGAATATCAAAAACGAAGCATTGAAGAAACATATGCTCGCAGTTTCAGCCATAATGAAAGGCCTCGGAAGAAGATTTCATCAAAAAGAAGAACTTTGGGAGTTTGTGGGTTTGCTCCATGATATAGACTACGAGAAGGTTGAAGGGGACATGGAAGTACACGGAAAAGTCTCTGCTGAGATGCTAGAGGGAGAAGTACCCGAGGATTGTCTTCATGCAATCAGGGCTCACAACGAGTTAACTGGCGCTAAGCCAGAGACTTTAATAGATAAATCTTTGATAATCGCTGATGCGATTTCTGGACTAATAGTGGCAGTGGCCCTCGTAATGCCTAATAAAAAATTATCAGAAGTTAAGGTTAAAAGTATAAAGAAGAAATTCAAGGACAAATCGTTTGCAAGAAACGTTGATAGAAATAGAATAATGATGTGCGAAGAAATTGGCTTAGAATACGGAGAGTTCTTGGACATAGCGCTAAAATCTCTTCAGGAGATCAGCGACGATCTAGGACTCTGAGGCTCAATTCAGCAAATCAACCATTAATTTAGAGCTTTAGGTACTGATGTAAAATGCCAGAATACGTCTATGTGGAGTACGAAGGAACCAAAATTAGACTTTCTAACCTCGAAAAGAAGATATGGGAAAAAGAAGATATTACAAAAGCAGAATTAATAAAATATTACGTTGATGTAGGCGAGTACATCTTAAAATACTTAAAAGATCGTCTATTGACTGTGATACGCTGTCCTGATACGATAAACGATTGTTTCTTTCAAAAAGACTTGCCAGATTATGCTCCTCCTTGGATAAAAACCTATACCAAGGGAAATATCCGATATCCTATATGCAATGATCTTCGCACCCTAATTTGGCTGACAAATTTTGGTACAGTAGATTACAACCCTACGCTTTCAAGAGTACAGTCGTATGATGCTCCAGATTTGTGTGTATTCGATTTGGATCCTTTTAAACCATGTAATTTTAAAGATACATTGGAAATAGCACTTATTATAAAAGATTTGCTGAAAGAATTGAACATAAGAGGATTTCCAAAAACATCGGGCGCGACTGGCATGCAGATCTATGTTCCAATAAAAGGACATGATTTTAAGGAGGCTAAGTTTTTTGTGAGGAAAATAGGTGAATTAATAGAATCGAAGCACAGAAAGGTAACAACCTACGCTGGAAGTGTGAGCAAGCGCAAAGGGAAAGTGTTTATAGATTTCTTACAGAATGATCACGGAAAAACAGTAGTGGCCCCATATAGCCTAAGACCCCTGCCAAATGNNAAGGAGACATCGAACCATCTATGTTCAACATAAGTACCATTTTAGAAAGACTAAAAGAGAAGGGAGATTTATTTGAGGAGATATATGAAGATCAATATAAATTACCAAGAGAAATTTTAAATAAATAACTAAATCTCCACATCCATTCCTTCTTTTCTTAAAATACCGCATGCAGCGATTAATCCTGTAGCCGCTGCATTTACAATACCTCTTGACAAACCAGCGCCATCTCCCGCGACGAAGAGATTTGGAACAGTCGTCTCCATATATTGAGTCACCTTAACCTGCATAGCATAAAATTTTATCTCTGGAGCATAGACCAAGGTTGAATCGGATGCAACTCCAGGAATCACCCTGTCTAGTCTCTCCAACCCCTCTATTATATCCGTAACGATTCTATGCGGGAGAGCCATAGCTATATCTCCTGGTGTTACCGCTTTGAGGGTAGGCAAGATTTGACTCTTATTAATTCTATTCCAAGTAGATCGTCTACCGCGTCTTAAGTCACCTAGTCTCTGTAATATTGGCTTTCCCCCTCCTATAGTCGTGGCAAGTTCGGCTATAGACCTACCATAAGCAGTTGTATCTTCAACAGGCTCGGTTAAATTTATTCTGGTTAAAAATCCAAAATTGCTGTTGTCCGATTCTCTGTCTCTTAGTGCGTGACCATTAATACCGATGTACTCTCCGTAGGTTTCTTGAACGACGAAACCTCTGTGATTCACGCAGAAGGTCCTTATAAAGTCATCATATTTCTTCGTGTAAATATGGAACTTTGGATCTCTGTTTACTTCAATTATCGGGTCCATTACAACAGAAGGAACTTCTACTCTGACTCCAACGTCTATTGGGCCATGTTCCATTTTTATTCGCATCTTTTTTGCCTGTTCAGCGAACCAAGTAGCGCCGACTCTACCAGGAGCAGCGATCTTGTATCGTGAGGGAACTACCTCGCCATCTATCTCAACTCCATTTTCTAGCATTTTATTGACACTTGTGTTCGCCAAAATCTTTACACCATTTTCTACGAGACGATCCTTGAGAGATTTAATCACCTTGGGAGCGTAATCTGTTCCTATGTGTCTTTGGGGGATGTTAACGAACCTTATATCCGCTGCTGAAGCTTTTCTTGAGAGTTCTTCCACCTTAGACGCATCTTGCCCGTACAACTTGTCTGGGGCGCCGTGCTCCAAAAATATACTGTCTACTTTCTTTACCAACCTCCAAGCCAAGTCGTTGTCACCAACCAGCGATCCGAGGTCACCTCCCACATCTGGTCTTAGATTTAATGTTCCGTCTGAGAGACCACCAGATCCACCTACTCCGCACATTATCTCGCACGGAGCGCAGTTAATACAGTATTGGGTGTCTGATATGATGCAAAACCTTTCTTCTATGTCTTTACCCTGTTCTACCACCAGAATCTTGAGAGAAGAATGATCTGACAGTTCTTTTGCTGCGAAAAGGCCTGCAGGCCCTGCACCTATTATAACTACATCATACATTTACTTTCATCACCTAGACCTTGACAAAGGTCACAACCCTACAATCAACATCATTCTTAATCTTATTTAATCCCTCTTCTTCTATGGAGATTATTGTGAACACTCCTACCAAATTTGCCCTTGCCTTATTTACAAGCCTTATCAACGCTCCTTGAGTCTCTCCACTCCTTATTATATCATCTACTATCAGTATATTTTCGCCTTTTTTTATCATCAATGTAGGAATGTAAAGACTCATAATTACTCCTGAAGAACTTGACATGTATGTCTCCTCCATAAAATCATAAACTCCGACCTCTCTGTTCTTCTTAGTATAGATCAAATCTACCGCAAATTCATTCGCTACCTGCATGGCTATAGGTATACCGTCTATTGCAGCGGTGAGGACCTTATCAACAGTAACATCTGAAAAAATTTCTTTTACCTCTTCTGCAATCTTTTTTAACAATAAAGCATCGGATAAAACTTGGGTATTGTCGAAAAAGCCATGGTCATTGAATTTTATCCTTTTTAAGACTTCTTCCCTTATATTAAATTCTTTTTCGAGGGTCTCCAATAACCACATGGCTCTTTCATGGCTTGGTAAGACGTGACCCTTTACATATCTGTTCAAAACCGTTATGGGTATATCTGTGCGTTCAGATAGTTCTTCGTAAGTAAAAGAGTTCTTCATCAGTTTTAGTAGCTCTACGGATCTTATCCTCTGTTTTATACTTTCTAAATGAGTTTCGTTCATCTTAGACCAACCTCAGTTTTCCCTTTTTTTATTGCTTTTATCACCGGACCATCAATTATTGTAAAGCCTCCTCCGATCTCATTTAGATCGTGGGCATCACTTCCACCGATTCTGGACAAGTCCAATTGCCTAGAAAGTTTATCTGCCCGTATATTTACGTGACTAAACTTATATTTAGCGTTGTACACCTCTATCCCGTCTAGAGGAAGGCTTTGTACGAGATCACCGAGACCTTTATATGAGTCGAAGGGATGGGGCGCTATACTCACTCCGCTGTTGTCTCGAACCCAATCTAAGAGATCCATGATTTTTAACCTTGGGGGGACTTCTTCGATACCTAATACAAGCAAATGTCCTTCTTGTCTTGAAATTTCAATCCCAGGGACTATAATAATGCTCTTAGATAGTCTTTTTGCCTCTTGGTACCCTTTTAGAGTATCATGATCGGTTATTGATATACCGTCTAACCCCATTTCCTCAGCCTTATTTATTATTTGAGGTATACTACTATTACAGTCGAAGGAGTACATACTATGCACATGTAGATCAAATATCATCTATTTAACTTTGCACTTTTAACTTATTAATGTTTAACAAGATAAAACATTCGGGGGTCGTGGTATGAGTATACATCCGATAGAAGAAAGGTATGGAAGTAGTGAGATGAGGGAGATATTCGAGGAAGAAAGCAAACTTGCAACGCTTTTAAAGGTAGAGGTTGCCCTAGCAAAGGCTCACGCGCACTTAGGCAACATTCCAAAGGAGGCAGCAAAAATTATAGAGGAATCATATCCGCGGGTGAAAATTGAGCGGGTTAAAGAGATCGATAAAATAATCCAACATGACTTGATGGCTGTAGTAAAGGCGCTATCAGAACTTTGTGGCGATTATGGAGAGTACGTTCACTTAGGTGCTACAAGTAGCGATATTTTAGATACCGCTTTAGCATTGCAACTTAGAGACGCCATAAATATCTTGGAAGCAGATTTAAAAGAACTTAGAAATTTACTGGCTAAATTGGCAGAAGAACATAAAGAAACCGTCTTAGTAGGAAGAACTCATGGACAGCATGCCATTCCAACTACTCTTGGATTAAAATTTGCTATATGGGCAATGGAGTTTGATAGACACTTAGAAAGACTTGAAGAATCCAAAAAAAGGATACTCGTTGGAAAGATGTCAGGCGCGGTAGGAACCCAAGCAGGACTTGGAGAAAATGCGATGGAAATACAGAAATTAACCATGGAGTATCTTGATCTGGAACCAACCTTGGTCTCAAATCAGGTGGTCCAAAGGGACAGACATGCAGAATTAATAATGATGCTCTCTCTAATCGCATGCACATTAGAAAAGGTAGGAAAGGAGATAAGAAACCTTCAAAGGACCGAAATAAGAGAGTTAGAAGAACCATTTTTAGAAGAGCAAGTAGGAAGTTCCACGATGCCTCACAAAAGGAATCCATATAGATCAGAAAGAGTATGCGGTTTAGCGAGAGTTTTGCGCTCTAATGTATTGCCTGCTTTAGAAAATATTGCATTAGAACATGAAAGAGACCTTACAAACTCTTCTTGTGAGAGAGTAATAATTCCAGAAACCTTCCTGCTTTTAGATGAGATGTTGAAGATCATGCGATACGTCTTAGAAAATATTATCATATACCCTGAGAATATGATGAAAAACGTCCTTATATCAAAAGATCTAATTATGTCAGAGCCTATAATGCTGTATCTGGCTAAAAAAGGTCTTGGGAGACAGAAGGCCCATGAGATTGTAAGAGTATCTTCAATGAGGGCTTATACTAATAAATTAGATTTAAAGAACGTTTTGCTCGAAAAAGACGAGATTAAAGCAATTGTAACAGAAAAAGAGTTGGAAGAGGTATCGGATCCCTTCCAGTATATAGGGACGGCAAAGGAGCAGGTAGAGATGGTTGTGAATTACTTAAAATTAAAAAAATAATTAATTTAGAAGATATTTCTGAATACATTGGAAGTTTTCATCAGATCTGGTCTTTTAGCCCTCACTTCAGCCTTGCACATTGTAAGGTTGGTTTTTTCGAATTCTGCATTGTGTTTTCCCCTTGTTGAGAACTCCTCCAGTTCGTATACCTATTTTTCCCCCGAATATTATCGTTCTGCCCGGACTGTTATCTTTGCTAACCTACCGAGTTTTCACCTTAACCTGATGGCGTTGGAGGAGGTGGAGGCGGTGTAGTTGTTGGTAATGGAGGGGTAGGCCCTGGTGTGGGTGGTGGTGCTGGCGTTCCTGTCGGAGGTGCCGGAGTTGGCGGTGTCGTGGTTGGAGGCGGTGATGGCGTTACTATTAATGGTGGAGCCGGTGTTATTGTTGGTGCTGGAGCCGGCGTGGGTACTGGAACAGTTACCGGTGCTGGAGGTGATGGTGGAGGTACTGGAGGTGTTGTTGT